>Ga0136846_1233314_pt1 | contig 66240 bp, 44 predicted proteins | sample HopSoiMetagenom2_FD_96841 | JGI IMG/M metagenome (GOLD analysis project Ga0136846, IMG submission 96841) | Grasslands soil microbial communities from Hopland, California, USA - 2 Assembly 2016 (version 4) | ecosystem: Environmental > Terrestrial > Soil > Grasslands | place: USA: Hopland... | reverse complement strand
TTCCACTGTTGGCGCACAATTTCTCGAAATGAGGTCCCGCCATCGGAAGACCAGCGTAAGACGAATTCCTGCGTCCTCGCAGTTTCTTTCTCTTCAAAGACGAGCGATATTTGTCTCAGTCTTTGCGGCTGATCGAAAATTAGCCGAATCGTTTGCGCTCCGGCCATGGCCGCCCGCCAGCCCTGGGTTTCTCCGGAAGCGAACGCAGATTCAACCGGGAAATTCTTGTCTTCCGAAGTAATTTCAACAATGGCTGCTCGCTCAACGTCCAGCCAGCCTTCACCACGGGATCGAACAGTCCCTTGCGTCGCGGTAATCAGCCGTTTGCGCATACAGAGCTCAGTTTACCTCCGGACCGACTTCTAGCGATTGACCAGTGAAAACACACGTTTGTGAGCCGATCCTCGACCGGATCATAACGGTACTGAGAGCCATTCCCACCCCCGTTCGAGCCCGCGATGGCAGTTGCTTGCTGAAGGCCGGATATAGGTGCCGAACTCGAGTGCAGACTCTCTAGCTCAAATCAGTACACTTGGGTCCATTTTGCCCCCGTATCCGCCTCGCAAGGTGGACGGGCCCGTCCGACCTGGGGCGGGATTTATCTCGTGCAGTTCTGCTATTGGGCGTGCTGAGGAATCATGCACTAAGAATAGCAGTCGAGGGTGCGCTTGCTGTTTTCAAGAGGGTTCATCGCTGCCAAGAAATCCGACACTTGCATTCCGGAGTCGAGCAAGTGAATAAAATCAGCTGGGCTGATGCCTTGACGCTCGGCAATGTCGAGCAATTCAACGATAGCGCATTCCACCAGTTCTGGCTTCGGCTCTGCGGGCTGTCGAAGACTATTCATTGCACTCCTTACAAACTTTATTCGTCCTGTTTTGGGTCAACGATCAGTATTCGAAGAGTTTGCCGGATCGCTCTTACCCTGTCTGTTCACAAATGCACACCTTGCCGTCGCTGATTTTGGCGGGGCATGAACGAAGACCCCATGCACTAGCTACTTCCGGTTCCCTCCGATACCGTCTCGCACCCTTTGTTCTCTTTTCCCGTGCCGTGACAGGGCGGCGTTCCGCCAACAGGAAGTCAGATTCGACGTCACAAAGTTCGTGAGACAAGGGCTTGATCTCCGCCGATCGGGACGGCGAAAAACATCTGCAATCGCGTGAAATTTATCCAAAGCTCTCGCGTACACGCCAGCATTAACTTTTCCCGATACAACATTATTTCCAAGGTGGTTAGAAGCTTAGAGCGCAAAATCAATGAAAGGCTGCGCTATTCGACGCATCGAATAACAGCAAATCCACGACGGTCAATGAGATGAAGATGCATGCGTCCCTAGCCGAGTGCGGGTTTCCACCCACGATGGAGGGCTTGTTCGCTGTCGATGGAGGTTTGAGAATCTCTTGTAAGGATTGAAAACATGGTGGCCAGGGACGGAGTTGAACCGCCGACGCCAGCCTTTTCAGGGCTGCGCTCTACCACCTGAGCTACCTGGCCACATTTCCGAACCCGCTGTGTGCGGGTTGCGAGGACAGTCCGCTTCCTTACTTCTCAGGAGGGACGAGTGATCGAACCCAGTACTTGGAAGCGTGTGAGACGCACTGATTATAGCAACCGTCCGGATTTCCCTCAACGTAAGCGGGCGCGCATTGTGGCCGCCTCAACTCAGGTTCAGCAGGAATGAGGTTCAGAACGAATCGACCTACGCCGCGAATCCTTTTACAAACTCCACCAGGCTCCGCAGCGCAACCCCCGACGGCCCCTTGGCAATCCACGGTTTCTGATCTTCCATCCACGCCGTGCCTGCGATGTCCAGATGGATCCACGGCGTCTCTTCCGCGAATTCCTTCAGGAACATTGCAGCCGTAATCGCGCCGCCCCAGCGCCCGCCCGTGTTCATGATGTCTGCGATCGTCGAGCGGATCTGCTCTTTGTAGTCATCATCGAGCGGCAGCCGCCACATCTTCTCTCCCGCTTTCTGGTTCGCGTTATGAAAGCGGCTGTACATATCATCATCGTTAGCGAAGACGCCGGCATTCGTAAATCCGAGCGCGACTACCACCGCCCCCGTCAAAGTTGCCGCGTCCACCAGATGAGTGCAGCCCAGTTGCTTCGCATAGTGAAGGCCATCGGCGAGCACCAGTCTGCCTTCCGCGTCTGTGTTGATCACTTCAATGGATTTCCCCGACATGGCAATCTGCACGTCGCCGGGCTTCTGTGCCTTGCCTGAAGGCATGTTCTCCGTCGCACACACAATGCCGATGACCTTTACCTTGGGTTTTAGCAGCGCAATGGCGCGCATGGCCCCGATCATCGTCGCGCCTCCGGCCATGTCGTATTTCATCTTCTCCATGCCATCAGCAGGTTTGATCGAAATGCCGCCTGTGTCGAATGTGATCCCTTTTCCGACTAACCCGATGACTGGCTTCTCCGGCGCACCGGCAGGTTCGTACTTCATCACAATCAGCGCAGGAGGTTCATCCGATCCCTGCGCTACGCTCCAGAACGCCCCCATCTTCATCTCCTTGATCTTGTCCGGGCCGAACACCTCGCACTTCAATCCGACCTCGGCACACATCTTCTTTGCGCGCTCCGCCAGCACCGTCGGGGTCATACGGTTCGAAGGTTCATTCACAAGATCCCGCGCGAAGTTCTGCGATTCGCCAATCACCTGCGCTTCATTGGCCGCCTTCTCCAGCGCATTCTTATCACCGCTGGCGACCACCGTCATGGTTTCGATCTTCTGATCCTTCCGGTCGCTACGGTAATAATCGACGTCGAAGTTGCCCACGTAGGCGCCTTCGACAATGGCGCGCACGGCCTCGTCAGCAGGGACTCCGGTCGGCGCGACAAATGCGAAGCTGCGGATCCCGCGTGATTTCAGAGTTCGCACGGCCACGCCTGCGATTCGCCGTAAATCGTAACTGGAAAACTTCTTCGCTCCGCCCCCCGAAATCAGCAGCAACCGCTTCGCCTTCAGTCCTGAGGGCTTGTGCAGCAGATTCGTCTCAAACATCTTTGCGCTGACCTCGCCGCTAGCCAGCAGCTCAGCCGTGGCTGAACTCACCACCGCGTCAGACATCGCAGTCTTTAGCTGCGGGTTCTTATCCCTATCGCTCGAAGACGGATCTGAGTCGTCGAGCACGAGCGCAACCAGGGCTTCGGTTTCAACTTGAGCAGGGGCGGAGAGAGAAATTGTCGTCTTTATCATAGGATTTCGTTCGTTGTTCCAGTATCGTAGGCGGACCGCCAAACGCGCAAGCGGGGCGGGATCGAGGGGCGTTCCTTCGTGGTCTCGCAGTTCCCGAATTTTAGCGCGCGATCATCCAGTCAGCGCGCTGGGAAACCGGGTCTTAAAATCCAGCAGGCCGACCCATTCGGGGGTGATAGTGATGCGCACCATCGATGAGATCTTTCCACGCAATTGGCCGAGCCATGCTTCTGCAGTTTTCGCGTCGAAGTAGCGCTGAGCGCACGCCTCGTATTCCGGCACGATCCCGTTCACCGGCTCCAGAGTCGCGGTGCCTCGAATCAGCAGCACCTTATGCGGAAACTCGTTTTCATCGATCGTTAGAGCAACTTTTGGATTTTTGGACAACGCCTTGAGCTTCGGAGCTTTCGGGGGAGTTGCCATCACGATCTCGCGGCCGTTCCAGTGAAACCATATCGGGACCACGCGTGGCGTCCCGTCGGTCCCCACATACGCCAGGCGCGCGGGAATTTTCGATTGCAGCATCTCCTTCGAAGCGGGATGCTCGAGAAGTGTCAAATCTCCCTGCTGAACCGGTTGCATTCGCCTCCTCCTTCTACCTGCCGGTTTGCGATTGTACTCTCGGGTGCCTTCCCCAGCGACTTTTCGCTATTCGCGTCGAAAGCGCAGCACATTGAACATCTTCCGCGTCGGCACCGTACTTTTCTTTGCACCGGTCTGGGCATGACGACCTTCGGGCGTGTGGGTTATCATGCAAAGCCGCAGATTATCCAGGTGAAACCTTCATGCTGATTCGATGGAAGTCGGCAGTCCTCGTCCCCGTAGCTTTTTGCCTTTGTGCATCCATGAACCGCACGATCGTCACGGCAGCGCCACAGCCCGCGGCGCCGGCGAAACCTGCGACTCCTGACACAGCGGCCGCGGTTATCCCCGACACAACGATCGCCATCAACTCGCCGACTCCTATGTCGCAGCGCATCGTGCACTACGAGATTGAGGCGAAATACGACCCTGCCAAACACAGCGTCGACGCCAACGAGGTTCTGACGTATCACAATGTGACTGGACAGGCGCTCGATCACTTTCCATTCCACCTGTATCAGAATGCCTTCCAACCCAACTCGACCTTCGTTCGCGGCTCCAAGCTGATGGGCAGCCGCGACTTTCACTACGAGAAATGGGAGGACAAGTATCACGGCTCCGAAGACATCAAGAGCATCGAGGTGGTTGGCCAGGGAGATCTAACGCAGAACCTGCAATTCATCGCTCCAGACGATAGTAATCAAGACGATAAGAGTGTCGTTGAGCTTCGGCTCGCCAAACCCATTCCCAACGGCGCCTCCGTGCAGTTCAAGATCGCGTTTCACACAAACTTTCCCGAGACGCAAGCGCGTTCCGGATGGAAGCGAGACTTCCTGCTTGGTGGACAGTGGTTCCCGAAAGTCGGAGTCTTCTGGCACGGAGCCTGGAACTGCCACCAGTACCACAACACAACCGAGTTTTTTGCAGACTTCGGAGTCTACGATGTCAAGCTGACCGTGCCGCAATATGAAGTGATCGGTGCCAGTGGCGTCGAGCTCAGTAACGTCAACAATCCTGATGGCACCAAAACACTCACATACCACGGGGATGACATCCACGACTTTGCCTGGACCGTCAGCCCTCGGTACAAAGTTCGCGAGAGCACGTATCAGGCGCAGATGGGGCCAATCAAACTTCGTTTCTTGATGCAGCCCGCGCACTGGAGCCAGGCTGAACGTCACGAGAAAATCACTCGCGATTCGCTCGACCGCTTCGAACAGTTCTACGGTCCGTATCCGTACAAAACCCTCACGGTGGTCGATCCCGAGCCCGACTCAGCCGCTGGAGGCATGGAGTATCCCACGTTCATCACAGGAGAGTCGAGCTGGTTCATGCCTGAGGGATTTCACCTTGTCGAGTTGGTCGTAGAACACGAATTCGGACACCAGTACTGGTACGGCATGGTCGCCACCAACGAATTCGAGGACGCGTGGATGGACGAGGGCATCAACAGCTACACCGAGGTCAAAGTGCTGGACTCGATCCTCGGCAAAAACACCTCAATTCTGAATATCGGCGGCGTTACGGTAGGCGAGCGCGAGCAACAGCGCCTCAGCTACATTTCCGCCGCTGACCGCGATCCGATGGCGCAAAACGCGTATGCCTATCTGAACATGAATTCCTACGGAGGCATCACCTACGGCAAGACTGCCAGCGTTCTTCTGACTCTCGAAGGAATAATCGGCGAAGACACTATGGCAAAGGCCATGCGCACATATTTCATGAAGTATCGCTTCACGCATCCCACCAAAGAAGATTTTCTGAAGACCGTTGAAGAAGTCGCGGGCAGGGATCTCCACTGGTACTTCAACCAGGCCATATACGGATCCCAGGTGTACGATTATGAAATTCTTAGCGTCAATTCCTTCCCGGTGGCCTGGTACGAAGACAAGAAGGACAACAAAGAGGGCAAGGACAAGAAGGGCGACAAAGGGAAGAACGACACCGTTTACCAGTCCTATGTGACCCTGCATCGCAAGGAAGACTTCGAGATGCCGGTCATCCTTGAAGTCAAGTTCGACAACGATGAAAAAGTCCGCGAAACGTGGGACGGCAAGAGCCGCTGGACTCGGTTCGGCTATCAGAAGAAGGCCAAAGTAATCTCAGCCGAACTCGATCCCGATCACACGGTTCAAATCGACCACAATGATTTCAACAACGCCTTTGTCGTCGAGTCGACTTCCAAGCCGGCGCAGAAGATTTCAAATTACTGGCTCTTCGCCATGCAGTGGATCGCACAGGCAATGGCATGGTGGGCAGTGTAGTTCCGCATCCGATAAGGAAGAACCGAATGAACGATCAAAAGGGAATTCTCAGCAGCGGCCTTGGCCGGGTCATGCGCAACAAGCGGTACATCTTCTGGTTCTGGCTGCTGAACCTCACGCTCGCCTATTTTGCGACATCCGGTTTCCGTCGGGCTGCGCATGCCATTCTCGACCACAGGTTTTATTCCGAACGCCTGACGCATGGGTTCGACCTCGGTGTATTCATCGCGATGCTGATGCGCCCCGAGTTTCCTCCCACGGACTCGCTGAGCGTCCCAGCCCTGTGTTTCGGGTTTCTCTTCTTTCTCGCGACCGCCTTGTTCCTCCCCGGCGTATTCCTCGGATACTCCTCCACGTATCGCTTGCCGCGCGAAGAATTCTTCCGCGCATGCGGCCGCAATTTGTGGCGATACATCCGGATTATGGTTGTTGCCGGAATCGTCATGGGAATCATCGCTGGACTTCTCTTCGCCGCAAATATAGCAATCGTCAAGAAGGCCGGCGAGAGCACGAGCGAACTGCTTCCCGTCAAACTGCAGTTCATCGGCATGGGAGTAATTTTCCTGGTGATGACGACTCTGAGAATCTGGTTCGACCTTGCGGAAGCGGATGCGGTCTTGAACGACCAGCGCGCCGTGCGCAAGTCGATCGCTGCCGGCTTCCGGCATACGTTCCGAAGCCTGGGTCGCCTCCTCGGGAGCTACGTCATAGCGGCTCTCGTCGCCATCATCATTCTGCTCGGCGGAATCTGGATTTGGCTTAAAGCCGTATCACCAGAGGGTGTGATTGGGGCATTCGCATTGAGCCAGATCACGCTCTTGTTGTTGTTGATCCCGAGATTTTGGCAGCGGGGAATTGCGGTCAGTTACTGGCAACAGAAAATGCTTGTGCCTGTAGTAGCCATGAAGCCAGTGGAACCGCTACCGCCTGCTCCGCCGCTGAATCCGGAGCCCGTACCAGTAACTCGGGCACCAGTCGCCTAGGTCTTCTCGTGCCTGGGCAGTCGCCTTCGGCTGTTCAGACCCGACGGTTTTCGTTGCGGCAGTCTCACCACGAACGCCCAATACGGGGACGCCAATATGAGGTTGGTGTGTTCGTATCAGGGCATCGCTTTAGCGATGGCCGAACGGCATGCGGAAAGGGAAGAGCGCCTTTCGGCGCATGCGAACGTTACAGCAGCACAATCGTGATCCCGAAATTTGCCCGCCCCAGATCCGGATCCTTCTTCAACTCCGTCTGGTGTTGTACCAGCCGCCAACTCGCTTCATCCGCTTTTGACCAATTCTCTCCGAAGATGCAGCTTCGAATCTCACCGGCTTCCACCATCTCCCGCAATCGTTTCTGTACCGCAATCCGGATATCTCCGCCAGCTCCAGTGGAGCCATATCCGTGAATGATCTTCAGAAGGGAAGTGCCGCCCCGGCGCGCAAATTCGAGCTCACGCTCCAGCCGGTTGAGTGCCTCGTACACTGGAGGCCGATCGGACTTGAGATCTACTGTTCTGACAGAACCCTCACTTGTTTCAAGGAGAATTCCTTCGGGTACCTTCGTACGCTTGGTGGTTCAAGACTCTCGCAGGCAGAGACCTACTCTCGTGCCCGTCCGCGTGCCACAGCTTCCCTGGCTTCCTTGTCCGCAGTCCGCCGTCGCTCAGTTTCACGCTTATCCCAAAGCTGCTTACCTTTAGCTAATGCAAGTTCAACTTTTGCTTTACCGTTCTTAAAATACATTCGCGTCGGAATCAGGGTCAGACCCTTCTGCTGGGTCTTGCCGACCAATTTCTGGATCTCGTCCCAGCGCATCAGCAGCTTCCGCGTTCTTAATGGAGCGTGATTGAAAATGTTGCCGTGCTCATATGGGCCGATGTGGGCATTCAGAAGCCAAACCTCGTTGTCCTTTACTAACCCGTAAGAATCCTTGAGGTTAGCCAAACCATTTCGAATCGACTTCACCTCGGTTCCGGTCAGCACAATCCCAGCCTCAAATTTTTCCAGCAAGAAGTAGTTATGCGAAGCGATCCTATTAACGGCAGCATCCCTCTGCCCGCTTGCGGTGGGGTCACGTCGCGGGGATTTCTCCGGATTCGATTTTGTCTGATGCGTCGATTGCCGCGCCATCGGAAGGCCTGGTTTTTATCTTAGCTCATGGTACGAGATCTGGCGTGGGCTGCCTGGTAGCAGGAACTCAGCGCTATGCGGCATGATGCGCGGAAGCCGAACCGGGAGAGCCGGAGCTCTATCTCATCCCGGTAGTTCAGCGACCAAAGAGTGTAACTGTCGAGTGCACAGCAACTTCGGGAGCCGGAAATCGCGATGCTATAATCGCGCTACCGCGAGTATTTTTGTTGTATCGAGTAGATTTCCCGCGCAAAACGCCGAGGAATCAGGCTGGCGCGTGGGCAACCTGCTTGTCCGGCGAATTTCTTTTCAAGAGGACCATCTCGTGAGGATCATTCAATGAGACGCCTGATGCGCCCAGCTCTAGTGCTGTCGCTGGTCGCCGCACTAACCCTCCCCGCCATCGCCGACAAAGCGAAAGACCTGTACGTCAAGGGACAGGATGCCGAAGCCCGCCAGCAATATGAAGCTGCGTTCGACTTGTTCAGGCAGGCTTACGACCTCAAGCCCAAAGACCTACGTTATCGCGCCGCCTTCGAACGTGTTCGCTTCCAGGCCGCCGCCACCCTCGTGCATCGTGGCCAGCAGCTCCGCGACGATGGCAAACCCGATGAAGCTGTCGCGGAGTTTCAAAAGGCGTTGGCCATCGATCCATCTTTATTCATCGCGAAGCAGGAACTCACGCGCACCCTGAAGATCATCAATGACCAGAAAAATCCTCCGCCGCAGGCCGCCGGTCCTCCCAGCAGTCTGCAACGAAAGATTCGCGAGGCTTCTGGTCCCGTCGAGCTTGCTCCGATTTCCAACGTTCCCATCACGGTCAAGATGCTTTCCACCAAGTCCGACGTGGTCTACCGCACCGTCGGACAACTCGCCGGGGTCAATGTGCTGTTCGATCCCGACTACACGCCGCGCGTTATTAACGTCGATCTGAATGGAGTTACGCTCGAAGAAGCACTGGAGATTACCGCGCTCGAGTCCAAGACTTTCTGGCGGCCCGTCACCTCAAATACTCTTTTCGTCGCGACCGACAACCCGGCTAAGCGCAAGGAACTGGAACAGAGCGTCCTCAAGACTTTTTATCTTACGAACCTATCGCAGCCGACTGAACTGCAAGACGTAGTCAACGCAATTCGCGCCGTTCTTGATGTTCAGCGCGTGCAGCAGTTGCTCTCGCAGAACGCCCTCGTCGTCCGCGGCACCCCGGATCAGATCGCCCTCGCCGAAAAACTTGTTGAGGATCTCGACAAGGCTCGCCCTGAAGTCATCGTCGATATCGCCGTCATGCAGGTCAGCAAAGACCGCTCGCGGACACTCGGCCTTAATCCGCCGACCAGCGCCACGATCACATTGCAACCGAATATCAATTCGACAACAACAACAACGACTGGCACAACTACTTCTGGGAACGGCGCCACGGTTACGCAGGGAACCGGGACGAATGGCATTAACCTGAATACTCTTGGCAATCTCAACGCCACGGATTTTCAGGTCACAATTCCATCCGCGAACTTGGCGGCTGCGATGAGTAACAGCGACACCAAGCTGATTCAAAATCCCCAGATTCGCGCTCTGGATGGACAAAAAGCATCGCTCAAAATCGGCGATCGCGTTCCAGTCGCTACCGGATCATTCCAGCCCGGCATCGGCGGCGTCGGTATCAACCCGCTGGTCAACACACAATTTCAATACCTTGATGTCGGTGTGAACATTGACATCACTCCGCGCGTCCACGCCAATGGCGAAGTCACTCTGAAGATGTCCATGGACGTTTCCGCGGTCACCGGTCAGCAGAATATCGGCGGCATCAGCCAGCCCATCATTGGCCAACGTAAGATCGAACACGAAATTCGGCTGAAAGACGGCGAAGCCAATCTGCTCGGCGGCATCATGGAAGACCACCAGACCAGGGCCCTCTCTGGAATCCCCGGACTGGCTCAGATTCCAATCCTGAAGTACCTCTTTAGCCAGACGACCCAGGATCATTCCGAGAACGAAATCATATTCGCGATTGTCCCGCACATCATCCGGGGCGCTGACGTCAACGAGTTCAACCAGCGCGCGCTCGATATCGGCACCGCCCAGAGCATCGGATTGCACCGCTCCAGCCGCCAGCAAGCCGCGCCCAATGGCAACGGAACCCCGGCCGGACAATCTCCGTCCATAACTCCGTCTCCGGCAAATCCGTCAGCGGGCAATGCGCACTCGCCAGCGCAGTCCTCGTCTGCGGCTCCGGCAGGCACGCCCAATTTCCTCTTCGATCCGCCAACCGTGCAGACGACGAAGGGCAACACATTCGCGGTGAACCTGCTCATCTCCGGTGCGCAGAACGTTTACTCGGTTCCCGTGCAACTGAACTACGACCCGAAAATGCTTCAACTCGTCAATGTTTCAAACGGCGGCTTCCTGTCGCAGGATGGCCAGGCCGTAGCAATCGTCCATCGCGAAGATGAGGGGCTTGGGCAGTCGCAGATCACCGCGACGCGTCCGCCCGGAGCGGGAGGAGTTTCAGGCCAGGGTTCGGTGGTCACAGTCACATTCATGGCGAAAACCGATGGCCAAACGCCGCTGACGATCACTCGCGGTGGCGCGCGCGATCCCGGTTTGCAGGCGATCACGGTCAACGGCGCTCAGGCGTCGGTGACGGTGCAGTAGTGATTGTGTGGGAAGGGCGCCTCGCCCGTCCGGGCCGAGCAAAGCTCGGCAGGAATGTTCCACAGAATTGGCGGACGAAGATGGCGCCGCTAAGCGATTTTGCACCAGTCGCGAAGCGAGATATTCACTATCGCCGGCGGACATGGCGGGTACGCTGCGACCATAGAAGATCTCACTTCAGCGGAAACGGGCCTACATTTTGTCAGGCGCGCCGCATCTAATTGAGAGAAGCGTAACGCGCGCCGGAACGCCGAATTGAATGATGTACCGCAAGAAAAACTCGCAAGGGTCCCGCGGCTTCACACTGCTCGAACTGATTGTCGCCGCCGCCATCCTTTCTATCCTCACCATGATGGCGGTCCCGCTTGCCCGCGTGACCATCCAGCGCGAGAAGGAAAAGCAGCTCCGCCAGTCCCTCTGGGAGATGCGCGACGCCATCGATCGTTACAAAGACGCGGCTGACCGCCAGATGTTCCAGACGAAAGTCGATAGCCAGAACTATCCACCCGATCTCGATACTCTTGTCAAAGGAGTCGAAGCGCAGGGTGGCAAGAAAATCCGGTTTCTGCGTTCTATCCCTAAGGATCCCATGACCAACACCAAGGAATGGGGGCTTCGCTCCATGCAGGACGATGCGGACTCCGACTCCTGGGGCGGACAAAACGTTTTCGACGTTTACACCAAGTCGGACGGCGTCGGACTCGACGGAACGAAGTACAAAGACTGGTAGATGCGACTCAACCTCAACAACTCGCGTCCAAGCCATCGCAGCATGCGGCTCCGCCACCGAGGCTGCCGTGGATTTACTCTGCTCGAATTAATGATCGTCATCAGCATCATGATGATCCTGATGGCCGTGGCTGTCCCCGCCTATCAGCACTATGTGATACAGGCCCGCGAATCCGTCCTCAAGGAAAACCTTAGAGAGGTAGACAAAGTCATCGAGCAATACAAGTTGGATAAAGGCCAGGCCCCGCAGAGTCTGGACGATCTCGTGAACGCCCGATATTTCCATCAACTGCCCGTCGATCCAATGACCGGGAAGGCCGATTGGGTACCCGAGCAGGAAGACATGACCACCGCCGTCGACCCACAACAGCCCGGCATCTTACGCGTGCACTCCGCCTCAACCGGAACAGCGTTGGATGGCGAAGCATATAGCACCTGGTGAAGCAAACGATTCCCAACTCGCTCCCGCAAACTGCGGCCCAGCATGCAACTGCTCGACATTTGCGGCGGGCTCGCGGTTTCACCATGTTGGAGTTGGTGATGGTCATCAGCCTCATAGCCATCTTATTGGGCCTCGCAGTTCCTATATACAGCCGTTCGATTCTGGCCGCTCGCGAACGGGCCCTGCGCGACGAACTCGCCTTGTTACGCAAGGACATTTGGAGATATACCCTCGACAAGCAGAAGGCCCCCCAATCTCTCGACGATCTGCGCGGCGCCGGCTACCTCGATAAAATTCCAGACGATCCCATGACTCACGAACCCAACTGGGAAGTAGAGCAGGACGAGATTCTTCTGTCCCCAGATCAGCAGGATCCCGGCATCATTGACGTGCACTCCGCCTCAAGCGCAACCGCAATCGACGGCACCCCATACAACACCTGGTAGCAAGATTCAGGTGGGGACAGCCGCCTTCGGCTCTCCGTTGAGCGAAGCGAGACCACTCATAGCAAGCAAAACAACGCCGGAATCAAATCACTGTTTCATTGACCATTTCCCTTCCCAATAATGCTTTCGGATTATTGCTGCTCTCCCAATTCCTGAATAAAGTTTCGGACACTCCTCGAGCGGTGCGCCTGGCATCCAGGTAACAAACCCGCCGCCCGAGAATCTCCTCTGGGGTAGTTCATGCGAAGATTGTGGATTTTGCTATGTGCGCTAGGCCTGTCCTCGGTCGCGCTCGGCCAAAGCAACTATGCGGCAGTCTCCGGCACCGTGAGAGACGCGCAGTCCCTTCCCGTAGCTCACGCCACCCTGCAGTTCAAGTCGCTTAGCACCGGAGGAACTCGCAGCGTCGTGACGAATGAGAGCGGCGCCTTCTATGCCCCTGCTCTGTCGCCCGACGATTACAACGTGACCACCTCAGCCTCAGGCTTCGCGCCGGTCGAGCAGATCCTGCATGTCGAAGTCGGACAGAAATTGGCTCTCGAGATTGCCCTGAAGATCGGCGCTGTGAAAGAGGGAGTTGATGTGAATGCCGCAACCGACATCCTCCGCACCACGGATGCGAGTGTCGGCGAAGTCGTCGAGCCGAAATCGATTCAGGAACTTCCCCTGAACGGCCGCATGTTGATCGATCTCGTCCTTACCGTCCCCGGCGCCCACGTAGGCTTCGGCGCGCAGACCGGACAAACCAACCCGCTCTACTGGCGTCCCGGGCAGCGTTCTGCTGTGGTGATCGGCGGCGCACGCCCGAACGCAAATTTTTTCCTGCTTGATGGCGCCACCAACACGGACCCGACATTCAATACTCAGAACCTGAGCCCCTCACCCGACGCCGTCCGCGAGTTTCAAGTGGTTACGAGCAGTTACACCGCCGACATGGGCGGCGCCGGCGGAGGACAAATCAACATCGTCACCCGGGCAGGCACGAGCCAGTTCCATGGCACCGCCTACGAATTCCTACGCAACGGCGCTATGGACGCCAGCCCCTTCGCCGCAATGGGCAATAATCATCTTGTCCGGAACAACTTCGGAGCATCCTTCGGCGGTCCTCTCCTCGGAAAGAAGCGGCGAACCTTCTTCTTCCTCAACTATGAAGGCTTGCGCCTGTCGCAAGCCGATGCCCAGACTCTCACAGTTCCCACCCCTGCTGAAATCGCCGGTGATTTCAGCATGAGCAACCTGAAAATCTACGATCCGACAACTGCCGTTGCAAACCCGAACTACAATCCTGCATTGCCCACCGGCCCTTCGAACTATCCCTACACGCGCAGCCAGTTCCCCAACAATCAGATTCCCGGCGACCGCATCAATCCGCAGCTCCAGGCCTTTCTGATGCAGTACGTTCCCATGCCAAACATGATGATGGAGTCTACGGGTGCGGATTCGAACAACTATCTCGATATCCGTAACGAAACCCATTTCCAGAATCAGGGAACAGCGCGCGTCGATCACGATTTTTCGAACAACGACACGCTCATGGCGCGCTACTCAGGTAGCTCCGAAAAGGGGTTCTCGCCCACCAACGGCAGCACCGCGACCACCGAAAACCTGCCCGGCTTCGGCGCTAACTTCGACAACATGTCACAACAGGCCGTCATCGCCTGGACCCACGTCTTCTCGGGCGACAAGCTCAACACGGCGTCCCTCGCTGGATCCCGCCTGTCGATGGATCACACTTCGCAAAACAATGGTGTCAACGATATCGTCACTCAGCTCGGTATCCAGGGCATCGGCTTCGGGGGACAGGGCGCGTGGGGCGCTCCCTGGTTCGCCGCTCAGGGCTACACAGGAATCGGCGACACATTCGCCGCCACTCCGATGCACGCCTGGGATACAACCATCGAACTGCGCGACACCTTTGCCTGGCAGCATGGGCGGCACTCTCTGCGCTTCGGTGGCGACGGCCGCCGCTTCATCTGGCCCATGTGGGGATTCTTCCAGAACCGCGGCTACTACCAATTCACCAACGGCTACACCACGCAATTTGGAATCAACGACGGCAGTGGATCCGGCTTGGCCAGCTTGTTACTCAGCCTCCCAGCAGTGAAGCAGCGTCAGGCTGGAGTTCCGCAAATGAATCTCCGCAACTGGGGGTACGACACCTTCGCCCAAGATAGCTGGCAGGCCACTCCAACTTTAACCATCAACTACGGCGTGCGCTACGAGTACACCAGTCCTCTCTACGATCTTCAGCAAACCAATAGCAATCTGATTTTTGATCATGGAGTTCCGTCCGTCTTCATCGGTGGCCAGAACGGATACCCTACAGGACTGATGTATTCCAATAAGCACAACATCGCTCCGCGCTTTGGACTCGCCAAAAACCTGCCCAGCATGGGATTGGTGCTGCGCGGAGGCTACGGAATCTTCTTCACGCCGGTCGATCAGAACACCTGGTGCAACCAGCGCCACAATGTTCCCTACGTGTTTCCAGAGACGCAGCAGGCCGACAACTTCACTCCACCCTCGTCCCTTTACACAACTGCCTTGAACTTCGGCACGCCGGTGCTCGGAACCGGCACACTCCCACCTACCACCGTGAGCTTCACCGCATTCGATCCTCATGCTCCAGCGGAGTACATCCAGCAATGGAATCTGCAGGTGGAGAAAACGCTAGGACCGAACACCACCATCGAAGTTGGATACCTGGGCGCGCGCGGATTCCACCTCCAACGCTCGCACCTGATCAACAACGCGCCTCCGGGACCCGGACCGCTCGGTCCACGGCGCCCATTCAAGACCTTGAGCTTTGTACCCGGCACCGTGCTTACTCCGAGCAGCACCACCGCTGTCATTCAAAGTGAAACCTTCCCCGTGAGTACCATCAATCTCCTCGAAAACACGGCGCAAGCGTGGTACGACGCTGGCTACGTAAACCTTCGGCGCAAGTATTCCCACGGCCTGAGCTTCCTTGCGAATTACACCTATTCGAAGAACCTCAGCAACGCGCCCGATTTCCGCTCGCCTATGGACGAGAGCGCGATTCCGCAAAACAACAGCGATCTCGAAGCCGAGCGAGGACCCGGTTGCGACGTCCGTCATCGCCTGGCGCTCAGCGCGGTCTACAACATTCCGGCATTCCAGCACTCCAGTTGGACTCGCGCCCTCACCCAAAACTGGCAACTCAGCACGGTCTACCAGGCGCAGTCGGGAATGCCATTCACGATTTCAGTATTCGGCGACACCGCCAATGCCGGCACAGTTCTCGGCGAGAATCCCATTCGCGCCAACTACACCGGACAGCCCATATTCGGCCCAGGCACCCGCACCGCCGCGAAGTGGTTCAACCCGGCCGCATTCGCAACACCGGCCGCCTACACATTCGGAGATGTAGGACGCAACTCAGTTTACGGACCACCGCTCCAGACCTTGGATCTCGCAATCGTCCGCAGCTTTCGCCTGACCGAGCGCGCCGGATTCGAGTTCCGCGGCGAAGCCTTCAACGCCCTGAACAAAACCAATCTCGGTACCCCGAACCGCTTTGCCAACACACCGCAATTCGGCAGCATCACCATGCCCATGACCCCAGGCCGCGAAATCCAGCTAAGCGCCCGCCTGTCGTTCTAATCCCGTATAGGGGCGGAGCGTAGTCCGCCCCGCAAAAGCGAAGATCCAACGGATTGCAAGAACAAACCCATCGCAGCCGTTCTCAAGAAACGATCTCTCGCCGTTCTATGCGGCCTTTATCCGCAATCCTCGGCGGTTAAGAATTCCGAAAATTTCCACAGCACAGTTGATTCGAATGTGACATCTGCCCTTGCGCTCCACAGCCGAAAGAGCAGATTATCGCCAAGGCGATGGCAGTATACATGAGGAGCAAGCGAAAAAGGCTAACTGCTTTGGATCCAAGACCTTGCCCGTAAGTAGCTGAGCGCCATAGATTATTTCGCAAATTTCCGCTAAGTCGCTGATAGCAATAGACCAGGGGGAGGGGGATACCACCCCGAGGTCCCAGGATTCCCAAAATGGAGCGATCCAAAATCCGCGAAAAATTGGCTCACTCTGAATTTTGTTCTGAGTGTTTTCCACACCAATTTGTGCTCGCCATCTTGCGCCATTACCATTGATGCATGCCCGTCGAAACTGAGATCCAAGCTCCCACATCTGTTCGCGCACCTCGCGGAACCCAGATCACTTGCAAGAGTTGGCAGCAGGAAGCTGCCATGCGCATGCTGATGAACAATCTCGACGCCGAAGTCGCCGAGCGTCCTAAAGACCTTGTCGTTTACGGAGGAACCGGACGCGCCGCGCGTAGTTGGGAAGCCTATCGCGCCATTGTCGAGAGCCTGAAGAATCTCGGCAACGATGAAACACTGCTCGTGCAATCGGGCAAGCCAGTTGGAGTGTTCAAGACACACGATCACGCACCGCGCGTTCTGATCGCCAACTCCAATCTCGTTGGTCATTGGTCAAACTGGGAGAAGTTCAACGAACTCGAACGCGCCGGTCTGATGATGTACGGTCAAATGACCGCCGGAAGCTGGATCTACATCGGTTCGCAGGGAATTGTGCAGGGAACGTTTGAAACGTTTTCCGCGGCAGGCGAAAAGCATTTTGGCGGAGATCTCTCGGGCAAGCTGATCGTTTCAGGCGGAATGGGAGGAATGGGAGGAGCTCAACCGCTCGCCGCAACCATGACAGGCGCGGCTTTCCTGGGCATCGACGTCGATCCCGAACGCATCAAGAAGCGGCTGAAGACTGGATACTGCGATTTCATGGTGACCTCTCTCGACGAGGCGTTGCGGATTCTGAAGAACGCAATTCGCAAGAGAGAAAATGTTTCCGTCGGACTCGTCGGCAACTGTGCCGACATCATCCCGGAACTCGCCGATCGCGGAGTTGTGCCTGACATCCTTACGGACCAGACTTCCGCGCACGATCCGCTCAACGGATACGTTCCAAACGGCATGACCTTCGAGCAGGCGATGGAACTTCGCAGGCGCGATCCGAAAGCGTACGAAGAGAAGTCGCTCGATGCCATGGCTGCTCACGTGGAAGGCATGTTGCGCCTGCAGAAAATGGGATCGGTCACATTCGATTACGGAAACAACATCCGTACGTTCGCATTCCAGCGCGGTGTAAAGAACGCCTACGACTTTCCGGGATTTGTGCCCGCCTACATCCGCCCGCTGTTCTGCGAAGGACGCGGACCGTTTCGCTGGGTCGCTCTGTCAGGCGAACCTGCGGACATTCATGTCACCGATGAGTTGGTTCTCGAACTATTCCCGGAGAATCGCATCCTGCGCCGCTGGATCGATCTCGCGCGCAAGCGCATCAAGTTCCAGGGACTGCCCGCGCGCATCTGCTGGCTTGGATATGGCGAGCGAGCGCAGTTCGGACTCGCGATGAACGATCTTGTAAAGAAAGGCAAGATCAAAGCGCCGATCGTGATTGGCCGCGATCATCTCGACTGCGGATCAGTCGCATCCCCATTCCGCGAGACCGAAAGCATGAAAGACGGCTCGGACGCAGTCGCTGACTGGCCTCTGCTGAATGCGATGCTAAACACCGCTGCAGGTGCATCGTGGGTGTCGATCCACAACGGAGGCGGAGTTGGCATCGGCTATTCACTCCATGCAGGCCAGGTCACAGTTGCCGACGGAACGGAGATGATGGCGAAGCGCATCGAGCGCGTTCTCACAACAGATCCAGGTATGGGGATTATTCGCCATGCCGATGCAGGCTATGATAAAGCCAAGGAATTTGCTGAGAAGGCTGGCGTGAAGATCCCTATTGCGAAGTGACATCACTGTTAAACTAAGCACGCGTGAACAGTCGAGCGAGGAATCCTCAAGCACCAAAACCGATTCTGCTGGTCAACATCGGCCAGTTGCTCACGCTTCGTTCTTCTTCCACGAAGTCAGGACCACGTCGAGCTTCGGACCTCAACCAACTCGGAATCATCCGCGGTGCTGCTGTTCTTTGTGTTGCGGGCAAGATCGTCTCTGTCGGATCAACGAACGACGCCATTCGCGATCCATGGCTCAAAAAGAACCGCAAGAAAGTCATTGAGATCGACTGTTCGGGCAAGGTCGTTATTCCAGGATTTGTCGATTCGCATACGCATCCCGTCTTCGTCAGGCCCCGTCTGGTGGATTTCGAGAAGCGCATCGAGGGCGTTTCCTACGAAGAGATTGCCGCCGCGGGTGGAGGAATCCGTTCCAGCGTGGAAGATGTGCGGGCGGCTTCGAAAGCAGCTCTGAGTGCCAAGACCGTGGCAGTGCTGCACGAGATGGCCGCTTACGGTACGACCACCGTCGAAGCCAAGTCTGGATACGGCCTTACGGTTGAATCCGAGCTCAAGTCGCTGGAGGCCATCCGCGATGCGGCCCGGCAGTGGAACGGAACTGTGGTTTCCACCCTGCTCGGAGCCCACGTGGTTCCGAGAGAGTTTCAGGGCTGCTCACAAAAATATGTTAAGAGCGTCTGTATAGAGATGATTCCGCAGGCAGCCAAGCGGAAGCTCGCGCAATTTGTGGACGTGTTCTGCGACAGAGCGGCATTCACGGCCGAAGAGGCAGAACAGGTATTTGCTGCCGCAGAGGCGAACGGGTTGCGCGTCCGCGCCCACATGGGACAGCTTTCGGAGACACGATTGGCACCGCTTCTGAAGTTCAACCCGGCATCATTCGATCACATGGACCACGTCAACAAGAATGACATTCAGCAACTCGCGAAATCCGACACAGTTGCCACGCTCGTGCCCGGAGCTAACTACTTTCTAGGGCTCAAGCAATACCCGAATGCCCGGCAACTGATCGATTCCGGAGTGGCTGTTGCACTGGCAACCGACTACAACCCCGGCACTTCGCCCACCATCAGCATGCCTATGGCGATGTCTTTAGCTTGTACGCATATGAAGATGTCGCCGGCTGAAGCCATCTCCGCGGCGACGATGAATGGCGCATGGGCTCTGCGTATCGCAGATCGGAAGGGAAGCGTGCAACCCGGCAAAGATGCCGACCTGGCGGTCTTTGCAGTCGATGACTACCGCGAAATCCCGTACTGGTTCGGTGCGAATCACTGCGTCCGCACAGTCATGAATGGCCAAGTGCCATCTTACGAGTGAACTTTGTTGCCTCGGCCTGCGTACTTAGCTGAAATAGAGCGTGTCTGCGGAGTTTTGCGATTCAGAGTCCATAGGAACCGGTTCGATTCAATCTCCTGAGGAAAAAAGAATGAGAAGAATCTTTGCAGTTTTTATCTTTGCTGTGCTGACAGCTTCGCTTGCATCTGCCCAGCGCCTGCCCGATGTCGCCCGTCCTGACAATTACAAGCTGACCTTCAATCCGGATCTGGAGAGCGCAAAGTTTGAAGGCGACGAGACGATTTCTCTCCATGTATTGAAGCCGACGTCGGACATCACGCTCAACGCGGTTGATATCGAGTTCCACGATGTGACGATCACGAGCGGCGCCACCACACAGAAGGCGAAAGTCAGGGCCCAAAAAGAAAAGGAAATGGTGGTCTTGAGCGTGGAGAAGCCTCTCGCGCCCGGCCAAGCCACCATCCACGTCACGTACACGGGCATTCTCAACAGTGAAATGCGCGGATTGTATCTCGGCAAAGACGATCAAGGTCGCAAGTACGCTGCTACGCAGTTTGAGGCGACGGATGCGCGCCGGGCGTATCCGTCATTCGACGAGCCAGACTACAAAGCGTCGTTTGACATCACCGCAGTTGCACCCAGCGGTATGGTGGCGATCTCAAATCAAAAGGTCCTGTCCGACAGTCCCGGTCCTGAAGGCAAGCACACCGTGCGTTTCGCCACGACCGCCAAGATGTCTTCGTATCTCGCGGCTCTCGTCGTTGGAAACTTCGAATACGTGGAAGGTGAGGCCGATGGCATTCCGATCCGTGTGTACGCGACTACGGGTAAGAAGGACATGGGAAAGTTCTCTCTCGAAGCGGCTGAGCACATCCTCAGCTACTACGACAAATATTTCGGGATCAAGTATCCCTACGGGAAGCTGGACCTGATCGGGCTTCCCGACTTCTCCGCGGGAGCGATGGAGAATACCGGTTGCATCACCTTCCGCGAAGTCATTCTCCTGATTGACGAGAAAGAGGGCTCCATCGATTTGAAGAAGGACATTGCCGACGTCATCGCGCACGAAATGGCGCACCAGTGGTTCGGCGACCTCGTCACGATGAAGTGGTGGGACGATGTGTGGCTCAACGAGGGGTTTGCCACATGGATGTCGAGCAAGCCGGTGCAGGCATGGAAACCGGAATGGAATTACAAGACCGACAATGTAGCGAATACTGGACAGACGATGAATGTGGATTCGCTGGCGAACACGCGTCCCATTCATCAGGACGCCGACACTCCGGCGCAAATTCAGGAGTTGTTTGACGGCATCGCGTATGGAAAGGCTGCAGCCGTGTTGCGGATGCTGGAATCGTATCTGGGCGAGGAGACGTTCCGCGCTGGGGTGAATGCGTATCTCAACCAGCACAGATACGGCAACGCGACTGCCGAGGATTTCTGGGGCGCGCAGGCGAAAACATCGAAGAAGCCGGTCGATGTGATCATGCCTACGTGGGTGAAGCAGCCGGGGCTTCCAATTATCAATGTGAAGACACAATGCTCCGGAAGTTCCACGAATGTGACGCTACAGCAGCAACGCTATTACTTCGATCGCACAAAGTTCTCCGAGGCCAACGATCAGCTGTGGCAGATTCCGCTATGCATGAGAGGTTCAGGCACGGCGAATAGTGCAGCAAAATGCGAACTGCTGCGCAAGAAAGAGGAAACCTTTACTTTGCCCGGATGCTCGACGTGGGTATTCGGGAATGCGGGCGCGACCGGATACTACCGCGTCGGATATCAGCCCGAAGCGGTGCACGACCTTGCGGCGGCCGCAGAGAGTAAGTTGAGCCCGGGTGAGCGGATTTCGCTCGAGAACGACATATGGGCTTCGGTGCGCGTGGGACGCGAGCCCGTGGGAGATTATCTGGCGTTTGCACAAGGATTACGGTCCGACCGTAACCGGACCGTGCTCCAAGATCTCATAGAGGGCTTGCAGTACATCGGGCGCAACCTGGTCACCAACACCGATCGGGACGAATACCGGACGTGGCTGCGGCAGTTGCTTGCGCCGATGATGAAAGATGTGGAATACGAGCTAAAGCCCGGTGAGAGTGACGAGCAGAAGGCCCTGCGGGCCCGGCTGTTGCGCGCATTAGCCTACGATGCGCACGATCCCGATGCTCTTGCCGAGGCACGCAAGATCGCCGATAAGGCTCTGGCGGATGCCAATTCGGTGGATCACGACCTAGCAGGAGCCGCTCTTCCGGCAGCTGCATTGAATGGCGGGCCGGAGTTCTACGACAAGGTTATGGCGGCGATGAAGAATACGAAGTCGCCGGAGGAGTACTACACGTACTTCTTCACTCTGGGAAGATTCGGCGATACCAAGTTGCTGGAGCGCACGCTGGAATTTGCAATTTCGCCGGATGTGCGTTCGCAGGATGCTCTGCAATTAGTGACCACCGTCATGGAGAATCCTGCCGGTCAACAGCTGGCTTGGGATTTCGTCCGGCAGCACTGGAGCGATATGGAGAAGGCAGGCGGTCCTTTTGCCAGTGCTGAAATTGTAGGGGCAACCAGTTCGTTCTGCGATGCGGGGCTGCGCGATCAGGTGAGCGAGTTCTTCGCGGCTCACAAGGTCGCAGCCGCCGAACGTACGTACAAGCAGTCGATTGAGCGTATTAACAATTGCGTGGACTTGAAATCGCAGCAGGAGCCTCATTTGGCTTCGTGGCTTGGTCAGCACAGTACGGCCAGCGGAAAGTAGAAGAACGAAAGAACTGAAGGCCCGGGAGAAGATTCCGGGCCTTCTTCTTTGCGGCGACGGCGAGGCGAACAGGGCCTCGTGACAGCCGGGACGCCGGCGCTACTGTTTGGGCTACTTCACTACCGGCAGCACCAGGTGCGAGGGCAGATCTGGCGAGCAGTAGATGCGCTGTGTTGCCATAACGAAGTCGGCGGCTGTTGCCTTGTAGATGCTCGGTACAAATCTCTGGGGGTTGCGATCGATCACCGGGAACCACGTGGACTGAATTTGGACCATGATGCGATGTCCCTTCAGGAACACGTGATCGTGATCGCGTAGAGGGACATTCCATTCCCGCGGCTTATTGGGCGTGAGTGGATGCGGAGTTTCGAAGCTGTCGAGATAGCGTCCCCGCCGCACTTCCATGGCGATGGGCAATTCATACCCATTCAGCGATTGTGCATACTGGCCCGCCTTCGGTCCTTCATCGGGATTCCACGCATTCTTCTGCGCGTCCTGCGGGTAGACATCGATGAGTTTCACGATGAAGTCGCTGTCCGTGCCCGAGGTGGACGCAAAAAGATCTGCCGAAAGCGCTCCCGTGACGATCACGTCGTGATCGAGAGGTGTGCTCGTGAACGAAAGAACATCCGGTCGATTGTCGACAAAGCGTTGATCAGCGACCTCCCATGTCCGCCAATCGCCTGCGGGATAGGTTGGCGAAATGGGTCGCTCCCGGTAGGGAACGGGATTCGCAGGATCGGAAACGTATTCGCGATACGCGGTCTCGGTCTTCGACGGTGCTGTAAATGAGAGCGTTCCATCCCAGTTGAGGTATAGATTCGTCAGCTTGGCTTCTCTCGGCGGCCAAACCGGATACGTGTGCCAGGTGTTTGATCCGGTCTGGAATGTGTTCGCCTGCCACAAGAACTTCTCACCTTTATCGTGCAGGTAGTAGCGAAAGAACGGCGCTTCGATGTTCTCGCGGAATTCGCGCGCCGTCTCGTGCCCGCCGAACGGAACTAGTCCAGTGCTGTCGCCCTTCGGGGTCCACCACTCGCCGTGGTACCACGGTCCCGCGACCATGAAGTTGGTGTGTTGAGGATCATTCTCTTCGGCGTGCCTGAAGATCTGCCATGGTCCCCAAGGATCTTCCTGATCCCAGAATCCCGCGACGTTCAGGTTCGGCACCGTGGAGGCGTGCAGCTGGCGCACCCACGCTTCCTTCTTCCAAAAGTCGTCATAATCGGGGTGATCGACACTCGAATCCCAGTAGGGAATCGACCCGTGCAAATACTTAGTGTTGATGTTCGAGAGAGGGCCGAGATCGAGATACCACTCGTAGGTGTCGTAGGTTTCGAATTCGAAGTGCGTGTTCTTGTTCTTGTCGGCCTGTTCCATGACGGCGTATTCGAAGTCGTAGCTCTCGCGGAGCGCGCCATAGCGGTGATCGTCGTCGTTCATCCACTGATCGACCGGCGAGGCCTGCTCGCTGATGGCCTTGAGCGCCGGATGCGGATGCAGGAGAGTGAGCGCGGTTGTGAGGCCATCATAGGAAACCCCGAACATCCCGACCTTCCCATTGTTGTTGGGGACGTTCTTGATGAGCCAATCGATGGAATCGTAAGCGTCCGTCGTTTCGTTGGTGGCCTTGGGATCGTTCAGGTCCACCCACGAAGAGAGATTGAAAACACCCTCGGACTTGAAACGTCCGCGAAGATTCTGGATGACGAAAATGTAGCCGTCCCCGGCGAGTTCCTTCATGTAAGGCGGCATGTGCTCAGGGGGCTTCTCGGGGACGCCATAGGGCGTGCGGCGAAAGAGGATCGGCAACGGACCAGTCTGATCGACGGGCGTGAGAATTGCCGTTTGCAGATGTACGCCGTCGCGCACAGGAACCATGACCTCCTGCAATTTGTACAGGGGCTTGGAGGGCTCCGGAGCGTTTTGCTGGGCGCTGAGGCTGAGAGCGAAGATGAGTGGCAGGGCAAAACGAAAGTTGGGCAGGCGCAACCGAACTCCTCCGGCATCAGTAGTTGAACTGAGGGCGAAGTATATCCAATGTGCGCTAGACTGACAAAGCTGCCAGAGATAGCGTCCAGCTGTCTGTGATGCGTCCAGCGTTCTGGTTTTTCATCTAAAGCGCATTCGTCATTTCTGAAAGGACAAACGAACTCATGAGCAAGTGCAAGGGGTACGCAGCCACCAAACCCAGGGCTGCGCTCGAATCTTATTCGTTCGAACGGCGGCAAGCGCGCGAACATGACGTGGTGATCGATATTAAGTATTGCGGCATTTGTCACTCTGACATTCACCAGACGCGAGACGAGTGGAGCGAGTATCAGGAAGAGGCGATCTTTCCAATGGTGCCGGGACATGAGATCGCGGGCGTGGTTTCGGCCGTGGGCAACAAGGTAAGTAAGTACAAGGTTGGGGACAAAGTTGGCGTTGGGTGCTTCGTGGACTCGTGCCGCACTTGCGCCGAATGCAGGCAGGGGCTCGAACAGTACTGCACGGTGGGAACCATATGGACCTACAACGCTCGCGACAAAGAGGGTTTACCGACGTATGGAGGATATTCGGAGCGGATCGTTGTCGATGAGAACTATGCGCTCCGCATGCCGGATAACTTGCCGCTGGAATCTTGCGCGCCGCTGCTCTGCGCAGGGATTACGCTGTATTCTCCGCTGCGGCATTGGAAGGCGGGGCCGGGGAAGAGAGTGGCTATTGTCGGACTGGGCGGATTGGGGCATATGGGCGTGAAGATCGCGCACGCTATGGGATCGGACGTTACGGTGCTCAGCCATTCGCTGAAGAAGCAGGAGGACGGGAAACGACTTGGGGCGGATCACTTCTATGCGACTTCTGATCCAGAGACGTTTACGAAACTGGCAGGAACGTTTGATCTCATCATTAATACCGTCTCGGCGAAGATCGACTGGAAGCAGTATCTGGACCTGCTCAATGTAGACGGGACCATGGTCGTGGTGGGACTTCCCGAGAGCGACATTCCGGTAGCTGCGTTTTCACTAACCGCGGGCCGGCGCAGTTTGGCCGGGTCGCAGATCGGTGGCATTCGCGAAACGCAGGAGATGCTCGATTTCTGTAGCGAGCACGGGATTGCTTGCGATGTTGAGGTCGTTCCGATTCAGAAGGTGAATGAGGCTTACGAGCGCGTGCTGAAGAGCGATGTGCGGTATCGGTTCGTGATCGATATGGCAACGCTCAAATAGAGCAATGAGCTAAATCTGTGGCTGACGTTTCACTCGTTAAAACAATCTTCCGATCGAGAAGTTCACGCGGCTTTGCCCTGTGGGGCTGACGCTGGGTGCGATTGCGATTGGGCCCACGATCGTGTCAGCGATGATGCCGATGTTGAAAGAGCCTCGAACGACGACCGGCCCAGGATCTCCGGCGCTGGTGCCGAATGCGCTTCCTGCTTCATACCATCCGCCCCAGTAAATGCGTCGGCCTACGAACGTAGGCAGACGGTAGAGTTCGCGGCGGAACCCGAGCGATGCATACGCGTAGTGATTGCCGATGAATTCGTCGGAAAGATAGGCGCCGAGATGAAACGGTCCGCCCAGCGTGAACGCATGGAATGGGCCCGCCGAACCACTGAAACTCGTTCCACCGGAGGCGTTCACGAAGAGCGAAGTCTTTGGTCCAAGAGGCAACAGGTTTGACGTCTGTACATCGAGTTGACTCATTGCACGTGGCATGCCTGGGCTCTGTAGCACACGCGAGAGGGACGCGACGACGCGACTGCCGCTGCTTGGGACCGACGGACTATCCTGGCCGTCCCACACGTAACGGGCACGGAACAGGCCTGTGCTGCCGTGAACAATCGGCAGCCCTGTGGCTGCGATGAGCGGGCTCAACTTGCCGTCGAACAATTCATAGCCGACGCGAACCTCACCGCGGCGTCCGGAATCGAAGCCGATGTCCAATCCTCCGCCGGAGCGCTCGTCCCCGAAGACCGCGACACGTGTGAGTCCGGTGAAGGAATTCCGCGAGTACTTCGAGGCGAACGCATACGGAGCGACAAAGAATCTCGATTGCCTGATTGGCTGGTAAAACTCGGTGGCGCCCAGATTAGTGGACCCGAATAGAAGATCATTGCGCCATTCACCGCCGTGGTGCGCGACGTCCATAAAAGTTATGCGCGTCCCCGCCGCGAAGTCGAACGCGGCAACTCCAGAGCCTTGTACGTTCACGGCTAGATCGACGAACGGTGGACCGTAGGATTTCTCATGTGCGGTGACCCGGAGGCCGGGCACACCGTTTTGTACGAAGCCTTCGTAGCCGAGATAATCAAATTGGCCGCGGCCGGCAATGCGCGTCAGCCGCGTCTCAAGCGCATTGAGGTTTAGCGGTTTGTCCAGATCCTTGGTCAGTTGTTGCTGCATACGTCGCGAGGAACCAGGCGCCACGCCAGTTACCTCAATCTTCTCTATTTGTTGAAGCGGTTGTTTCTTGCGCGCGTTTCGCTCATCAAGGTATTTCTGCCACTCGGCTGGGTCCTTGATGGCATAGGGCAAGAGTGCGGCGGATTGCTCCTGCGCGGTCTTGTACCCGAGCTGAATGAGTTCGCGGACACGGGAATAGTCGGTGACGAAGAAGCCTTTCATGTCGACGCTGATCTTTGCATCCGCCAGCTTCAACGAGCGGTGCTCATTCTGCATAATCATAACGTCGATGGCGCGGGAAAGAACTCCGGCGAGGCTGCTCAGTCCGCCTATGTCGACGGGAGCAAGCCGGAGTTCCACCGCGATGACGAAGTCCGCGTCCATGCCTCGCGCCGTTTCTACGGGAATGTTCTGTACCATACCGCCATCGGCGAGCACGCGCCCGTCGAGCACCACGGGCGTGAAGATACCGGGGATAGACATCGATGCCCGGATCGCTTGCGGGAGTGAGCCGTTGTGCAGCACGACGGTGTCGCCGCTCTGCATATCGGTAGCAACACAGCGGAAGGGAATAGGAAGATCGTCGAAACTTGAAATGGTTGACTCCGGAAAGGCGATGCGGTCCAGCAACAAGCCGACGCCCTGTCCTGGGTTATAGCCGTTGGGCCCGCTGAGACCGTGTTTCAGTCCCAGAGGCGTGCCGACCAGAAAGTTGCGGCGATCCTGCTTTCTGCGAAAAGAAATTTGCGAGTAACCTGGCTCCGGCAAGAGCGCTTCGTCCCAGTTAATCTTTTCGGTAAACGTTCTCATCTCCGCGGGCGACATTCCCGTTGCGTACATGGCGCCGATGATGCCGCCCATGCTGGTGCCCGCGATGCGATCGATAGGAATGTGATTCTCTTGCATCCACTGGATGATGCCGATTTCGGCGAGTCCGAGAGCGCCTCCGCCACTGAGGGCGAGACCGATGCGCGGTCTGTGAGGCGTAACGGCCGCCGGTGAGGAGGCTGAGTCCTGGGCGGCCGCAGCAATCGAGAGAACGATCAAGATCGACGCAGAAACGGCGGCACAGCGCACGAGTCTATGTATGCAATTCATCACTTGCTCCTGAAATTCTGAAGCAAACATCCGAGCTGGAGATTAAGAGGTGAAGGTCAGGTTAGCAGGTTCGGGCACTGGGAAAGGAGTGGATCACTGGGGACCTTGGGCCGATGTTCGCTGGACTTCTCGGGCCTGCTGCAACACGCTGCGTACACCGTTTATGACGACATCCGGACGATCCAGTTGAATGTAGTGCGAGCTGTTTTTTGCGACGACCTGTGTGCCTCGGGAAGAAAGATGGGCTAGCTCCTCCTGCATTTTCTCCCAAGCATCATTCATCGGTTTCGCGAGATCTGCCGGAAGCTCGCTCGACGGCTTATCGGGATCGTGAGATAGAACAGCCAATGGCATGCCGCCGAGAGAGCCGGTGGCGGCGGCTTGCGCGGCGCTGTCCCGAAAGGCTTTCATCTCGGCCAAGCCCTCGTGCGCACTGTGCCAGTTGCATTCAGCAGCGCGCAGTGCAGGCTCACTTTCGCAGAAGCCCATCAGGCGTGGGATTCCGAACGGCATTGTGAATCGCAGGAATTCCGCTTCCCGCTCCCAGCTCCCCTGCATGTTTTTGATCTCGGCGGGCATACGATTTTCCTGGTCGGGATGGGATGAGTCTACGAGCACCATCCCGGAAACATCGCTGGGATAAAGGCTCGCATAGAGACGGACATCGTATCCGCCCATCGAGTGGCCGACCAGAATGTAAGGAGGTGCGACGTTCGCGGCCTGGAGCAGGTCGTGAAGCTGTTCGGCGATCGCTTTGCTGGTCCGATCGCCGAAGCTGACATCGCTGAATCCCAGGCCAGAGCGATCATAGGAGCAGACGTGGGTGAACGTTGCGATTTCCGGCTGTACTTTGCGCCAAGAGAGATAGGTATCGCCGAGGCCGGAATCGAGGATCACGGCTGGAGAGCCATCCCCGGTGCAATGGATGTGCATCTTGCGGCCATTCACATCAATGCGTTTGCCAACCATGGGGTTGAATCGGCGGTCACGGGCTTCGGAGATGTTTTCGTAAATAAATCCGGCTGCGGCCAGAATCAGGACTGCGACGAGCGGGGCGAGAATCAGCCGGCGGAACAGGGGACGAGATCTCGATGGAGCTCCGGCATTATCCATACTTGCAGATCCGCACTACGGCTGCGCGTTCCAATTCGGTTGGCACGCATTCTACATGACGGGAGGAACCGTGATGCCCAAAACCTCGAGCGTCCGTACCAGTTCGCGGCGCACAACCGCCACCGTTGTCAGTAGGAACTGCTTCCGTTTTTCATCTGCTTCACTGAGAATCGGATGGCGATGGTAAAAGGTGTTGAAGAGCTGTCCCAACTGAAAGACGTGCTTGGCTAGATAGGCAGGCTCGGTGGTCGCGATGCATTGCTCGATTACGTAGCTGGTTTTTGATGCCGCCAGCCAGAGTTCCCATATCTCATTCGAATCGGGGCCATCTAGTGATTGGGCGAAATCTTCCACCGAGAGATTCCGGGAAGATTGCTGCAGGAATGTGTCGGGGTCAATCCCGGCCTTGCGGAAAATGCTGGCTGAGCGGACTACTGTGTATTGCGCGTAGGGGCCGGTTTCGCCCTCGAAGCTGAGGGCGTCTTTGAAATCGAAGGCGATAACTGCCTCTTTGGTGTACTTCAGCATGAAGTAGCGTAGCGCTCCGATCGCAATCTGCGTGGCGATGCCGAAGCGCTCCGGTTCGCTGAGTTGCGGATGGCGCGAGTCGACTTCTTTCTTGGCCGAGGCGATGAGCTGATCAAGGAGGTCATCGGCTTTGACGCCAAATCCCTTGCGGCCGCTGACTCCGATGAAGGGTAGCGCTTTCTCTTCTTCGCTTAGGCTGTAGCCGAGTTCGGCGGCACAACGTGGAGTCAGCACGACCATCCCGTAGGAGAAGTGCGTGAAATGGTCGGCAGCTTCTTGGTGACCCAGACCGCGCAGGGCCTCCTTGACTGTGTTCTGCGCTTCCGACTGTCGTACGTCGATGACATTGTAGTTTTCGGCCACATCGCCGAAATGCGGGTGGTTCTTTTCGCCGTCAGTAGTGGAGATCCAGCAGTCGTGCTCATTCGGATATCGGTAGAACTTGCGGTATCCGAAGTCGCGCCCCAGAAGGCCGAACTTCCACATGTGGTACGCGATGTCCTTGCCGACGTAGCCTACGGTACCGTTGGAGCGGACGATCACTTTCTGATCTTCCTCGGCGACTTTTTCCTCTGCGTTCTCCGTGCCCTCTGCGGCTGATACAGTGCCTGTGCCAGCGCGCCGCATCACCCAGCAGCCCTTGTTCTTGCCTTCCGTCTCGAATGTGAGTACACCAGCATCCTTGAGCTTCTGAAAGGCGGCATCCCAGAAATGCAAATGAAGGATTTCGCTCTCGCGCGGCAGGAAGTCGTATTGGATGTCGAGGCGGTCCATCGTCTCGAGATGGCGGCGCAGCACCGCCGTCGAAATCAGATCCGCGATAGCCGCGGTTTCGCTCCTGACATCTTCAATAGCGTGAAGTGTCTCCAATCGGTTTTTTTTGTTCTGTGGGTCGGCCTCGTACCATTGTGAGGCTCGCGCATAAAGATCCCAGCAGTAGTAGTCAAAGCGGGGCATGCGCGTCAGCGCTTCAATGTCGGATCTAGATTTCTTCTCAATATGAGTGAATCCGACGACGACATCGGCAACCTGTACGCCGGTGTTGTCGATGTAGTTCTGGATATCAACTGGGCGGCCGGCATATCGAAGCAGCCGCACAAATGTGTCCCCGAGTATCGCGTTCCGAAGATGTCCAATGTGTGCGGCCTTGTTGGGATTGATGCTGGAATGTTCGACCAGGATCTTTCCCGGGGGGACGTCACGTCGAGGATTCTCATCCCTGGCAAGAGTCATGGCCATCGAGGCGCGATCGATTCTGACGTTGAGATACCCGGGAGGAGCGACCTGCATCTCGGCGATGCCCTCGACGGTGCCGATCTCATCCTTGATCATCTGGGCGATCTTCAGGGGAGCCAAACGCAGCGGCTTGGCAAAAGGAAAGATGGGGATGGCAAAATCCCCAAGTTCGACCTTTGGAGGTGGTTCGACAACGACGGGCGACAACGCGGTGTCCGGATACCGCCGTTTCAGACACTCCAGCACGCGTTGGGCGAGAAGATGCTCTAGATAACGGTACAAGGAATCCCTCTAAGCTATTGAAGAAACAGTGATTTTATCAGAGACGATGGGGTGGCGAAGTTTGACCGACCATAGCGCGCTTCCCTATGATGAAAATTCGGCTCGAGTCCTGAGTCCTTGGTTGCTCAGCGGGCAGCGACGACAGTCAACGTCGAGGTTGAGGTCGCCGAACGACTCAGGACTGAGGACTCGCGACTCGAGACTATCGACGCTCTATGCGCATTGCGTATCTTGAATGTTTTTCGGGCATTTCGGGCGATATGTTTCTTGGCGCTCTGGTGGACGCCGGAGTCTCGCCCCAAGTGTTCGAACAGACGGTTGCGGGTCTGAAGCTCGGGGCAAAGTTGGAGATCTCCCGGGTGGTTCGCAGTGGCATCTCTGCCACGAAAGTGGACGTCTGGGTGGACGGTGAGAAGGATATGCCGCGGGAGGAGTACTGGGCGAAGCAGGACGGGGCCCACTCGCACGGGCACCCTCATGACGGGCACGAGCATTCTCACCAATCCAGCCGGGCGGATTGCCATTCGCATGAACATGGTCACTCGCACGCACCCACAGCTGAGCGGGCGGGAGCGCCCGGTGCACACGAGCACGCTCATTCGCACGCGCACCGTGGGATGAGCGAGATTCGTCAGATTATCTCGGCGGCTGCAATCTCGGAATCGGCAAAGAAGACGGCGATCTCAATCTTCGAAGCTCTCGGCGTAGCAGAGGCAAAAATTCATAACATGCCAGTCGAGCAGATTCACTTTCACGAAGTCGGTGCGGTGGATGCGATCGTGGACATCGTTTGTGCTGCAGTAGGAGCCGAGGCTCTCGCTGTAGACGAGATCGTCTGTTCACGGCTGAATGTCGGGGGAGGAACCGTCAAGTGTGCTCACGGAACTTTTCCGGTTCCGGCGCCCGCCACACTTGAGTTGCTGAAGGATGCCCCGGTGTACTCGTCGGAGGTGCAGGCGGAACTCGTGACTCCGACGGGGGCGGCCATCGTGAAAACGTTGGCAAAGAGATTTTCCGCATTTCCGGAGATGACGGTTGAAAAATCCGCCTATGGTGCGGGATCCCGGGATTTTGCAGAGCATCCGAATGTGCTTCGGCTCATCGTTGGAGAAGAGATTGTAGTGACTGCGGGCAAGACCGATTCCGAGACGATCACCGTGCTCGAGGCGAATCTCGACGATTTGAATCCGCAGGTGTTTGGATATGTCATGGACCGTCTGCTGGAAGAGGGAGCGCTCGATGCGTTCGGTATTCCGGTCCAGATGAAGAAGAATCGTCCGGGAACGTTGCTGACCGTGCTTTGCAACCCCGGGGACGCCGATAAGCTGACCCACTTGCTTTTTGGCGAGACTACAACGTTGGGCGTTCGGCGGCGCGACGAATCGCGGCAGATTTTAGCGCGGCGATGGGAGAGCGTTGGAACGCCGTGGGGCGAGGTTCGCATCAAGATCGCGAGCCTGAACGGTGCTGTGACCAACTATGCGCCGGAATATGAGGATTGCCGGCGGATTGCCGCCGAACGGCATTTGCCGTTGAAGGCCGTCATGCAGGAAGCTGCGCGGGCTTATCTCGCCAGAGGCGAAAAGCCTTAACCACAAAGGATAACGAGGGTACACGGAGGACATCGAGTCGTGTATCTGTCGCAAGAAGACATTTATGAGCAGGAAGTTCTACATCACGACTCCAATTTATTACGTGAATGCACGCCCGCATATCGGGCACGCGTACACGACGATTGCCTGCGATACGATTGCCCGGCGGCAGCGACTGCTTGGCGCCGACACGTTTTTTCTCACGGGCACTGACGAGCACGGGCAAAAGATTGAGCGCGCCGCGCAGGCGGCGGGCAAGACTCCGCAGGAGTACGCGGACGAGATCTCGAACGAGTTTCGGAAGCTTTGGCAGCGGATGGGTATTTCGAATGACGACTACATCCGCACGACGGAAGAGCGGCACAAAAAGCGCGTCCAAGTGCTCTTTCGCCAGATCCGCGGCAACGGGTACATCTACAAGGGCACGTACACGGGCCAGTACTGCGTCTCGGATGAACTGTATGTCGATGGAGCACAGCCCGGCGATCCTTGCCCGACTTGCGGACGCATCACCGAGACTGTCCACGAAGAGAATTACTTTTTCAAACTGTCGGCGTTTCAGGACAAGCTGTTGGAGTTGTATGCGAATCCGGATTTCATCCGTCCGGAGACGCGGCGCAATGAAGTGATCTCATTTGTAAGGTCCGGTCTGCGGGACCTTTCGATCAGCCGCTCGACGTTCTCATGGGGCATTCCCGTGCCAGACGATCCGAAGCACGTCATTTACGTATGGCTGGATGCGCTGGCGAATTACATCACCGCGATTGGATACGGGTCGTCTCACGCCGGAGCGCAAGAGGCATTCAAGAAGTACTGGCCGGCCGATGTGCATATGATCGGTAAGGAGATTGTTCGCTTCCATTGCGTCTACTGGCCGGCCTTTTTACTTGCCGCAGGTTTGCCGGTCCCAAAGGCGATTGTCGCGCATGGGTGGCTGCTCTTCGAAGAGAGCAAGATGTCGAAGTCGCGCGGCAACATCGTGCGCACGGAGACGATTCTCGATGTGCTGGGGGCTGATGCGCTGCGATACTTCCTGCTGCGTGAAGTGGTGTTCGGGCAGGACGGATCGTTTTCGTTCGATGCGCTGGTGCAGCGGTACAACTCCGATCTCGCCAATGGAATTGGAAATCTTGCAAGCCGCACGCTGACCATGATCAACCGGTACTTCAAAGGGGAAGTGCCCTATCCGTCCCATGCCGTCGCGAGAGAGCCGGGAGACGATGTGGTTGCTGAAACGGCGCGCAAGGCGATCAAAGAATTCGGAACGCTTTTTGACCAATTCCAATTCTCTCGTGCGCTCGAGACTGCCTGGGGGCTGATAGCCGCAGTGGACCGCTACATTGTCGATAACGAACCGTGGTCATTAGGCGAGAAACAGGATGACGAGAGCAGGGCTCGCCTCGCCACCGTTCTTTACACCTCGGCCGAGGCGCTGCGCATTGCAACCGCGCTGGCGCATCCGGTTATTCCTGACGCAACTGCAAAGATCTGGACGCAGATGGGATTGGGAGACATCAAGAAGCTTGCGCTCGCGGATCTGGCGTGGGGACAGCTGCAGCTTGGCACCAAACTCGGCGAGGTCAGCCCTGTATTTCCGCGCGCGGATAAGAGCGCCATCGAAAGGATGCAGAAGATGGAAGATCAGCAGAGGCCGGCAGCAGAAGAGGCGAAAGAGCCCGCAAAGCCGGCTGTCACGGAAGCGGCAAAACCGCAGGCTCTCCCCGCGGCTGCTTCACCGCCGGATGGGGCAAAGATCGCGATTGACGACTTCGCGAAAATCGAGCTGCGGGTGGGTCAGGTGAAGGTCGCCGAGAGGGTGCCGAAGTCTGACAAGTTGCTGCGGCTGGAGATTGACATCGGGACCGAAGTCCGCCAGGTGCTCGCTGGAATCGCTGAGACCTATGCTCCGGAGACTCTGGTGGGACGGAAAGTCGTCATTGTAGCGAATCTTGCTCCCCGGAAGCTCCGTGGATATGAGTCGAACGGAATGATTGTTGCAGCATCACTTGAAGGCGGGAAGCCAGTGCTAGCTAGCTTCCTCGAGGATGTTCCAGTCGGAGCGCGGCTGAAATAGACAACTGGTCCGCGGAATGCGAAAGACGCCGGCGCGTCGTGCTGGCGCCTTTCTTTGTCCCGATTTAGCACCAAGGTAACCTTCCAAGCTGATTACCTGTTTTTTCCTGTCTTTTTGCTGTGCTACCGTTTTCCTTTAGCGCACATACGCTGAATTTTAGAAGGTTCTCAGGGCAAAGTGTCTTCTGACAATCGCAAACCGGGAATCCACGTCGCGTGGACGACCGTTACATACCGAAGCCTCGCGCTGCTGATCATCGCCGTGGGTGCGGGGTTCTTCGTTTCAATGCGGCTGGTATTTCCGCAATTCACGCAGAGCAGTGTCAAGAAGGCCGGTGACGTCACGAGCAAACTGCTGGAGAAAGTGGCCGGAATGGCTCCGGCTACAGGCACCGGTGTTGTGACCGCTCAACAAGCGCACATCACGGCGCTCGACGGAACGGTTCGCGTGAAGAAGGGCAATGGCAATAGCTGGATTCCCGCCGACTACAACATTCCGCTGGAAAAAGGCGATGTCGTCCAGACCGGCTCTGAAGGCATGGCGAAGGTGGTCTTCAACGACGGAACGAGTTACACAGTGAAACAGGATTCGCTGATCGTGATCGAGGAGAACTCGGCCAACGATCAGCAGCAGACCAGTGTCGCGGTGGCAGTGAGCACAGGAACCGTGGATCTTTCGACGGCGACATACAGTCAAGGATCGAAATCGCAGGTGATTGTTGCCGGGGCGACGGCGTCGTTGGCTCCGGAATCCGCTGCGCAAGTGCATAACGACCCCAACTCCGACCAGCACGAAATCCTGATGAAGAAAGGTACGGGAGAAGTTTCGCGCAATGGCGAAACTGTGAAACTGGCTAACTGGGAAAAGGTAAGTTTCCAGGGACAGCAGCAGCACATGGAGAAGGCGAAGGAGATCGGGCCGCCGACACCGATCGGACCGGCAAATATGGCGCCGCTGTTTGCGTCGGGTGAATCGATGAAAGATGTCGCGTTTTCCTGGACGCCAATGGCGAATGCAGTTGGTTACCGGCTTCGTATCTCCCGCAACCCGTATTTTTCCTCTACACTGGTTGACAAAAAGGTTAATACAGCGGCAGTGACGGTCACCAACCTCGGGGAAGGCGCCTATTACTGGATGGTGCAATCCTACGATGCGAATGGGAAGGAGTCGGTGGAGAGCGAGAAGAACCGCTTCACGATCATTTCCAAGGGCAAGGAGACCGACGCGATCGCATTGGAGCTTGACCCGTTTATTCAGCACGGGCATGTGATCGAGGTAACCGGGAAAACGCAGACCGGAGCACGCGTGATGGTGAATGGCAGTGAGGTTCCCTTGGTCGGTGCGACCGGCGAGTTCCATTACTTTACTCCGCCGCTGCCGACGGGCGAGGCGGTGATTACGGTAACGGCACAGACGGCACAAGGCGGAGTGAATACGCAGCAGAAAAAGATCATCATTCAGTAGAGATGACTGTAGTTAGAGCACCAGTAAGAACTTTCGGTTAAGCAGGGTTGGCCACGATCCCGTAAAATGGAGAGTAGCCATCCCTAAAAATTCAGGAATCATCCGGGAAGCTCCCGGAAGGGCAGCATTGTAGAAAGACGGATTAATTCGTCATGTCAAACAACGGATTCCATTCAGGCGCCACGCGCAATCACAATCTGCGATCGCTGTTCAGCATTTTCTCCAGCGATCTGGCTATCGACCTCGGCACCGCCAACACGCTCGTGTACGCGCGCGGCAAAGGGATCGTTGTAAACGAACCTTCGATCGTCGCCATTAATAAGAATACGGGCGAGGTGGAAGCAGTGGGCAAAGAGGCGAAAGAGATGCTGGGCCGCACGCCTGGCAATATCGTCGCCATCAAGCCCATGAAGGACGGCGTGATCGCCGACTTCAAAGTTACCGAGAAGATGTTGAACTACTTCATTCAGAAGGCGCACAACCGCAAAATGCTGGTGCATCCGCGAATTGTCATTGGTGTGCCTTCGGAGATTACGCAGGTGGAAAAGCGCGCTGTGATGGACTCTGCATATCGCGCGAAGGCAAGCGAAGTACATCTTGTCGAGCAGGCCATGGTGGCCGCGATCGGCGCAGGCCTCCCGATTACCGAGCCCAGCGGCAATATGGTCGTCGACATTGGTGGCGGCACAACTGACATTGCGGTGATTTCTTTGAGCGGCATCGTCTATTCGCGTTCCGTGCGTATGGCCGGAAATCAGATGGATGAAGCGGTCATGAATTATCTGAAACGGAAATACAACCTGCTGATCGGCGAGCGTACGGCCGAGCAGATCAAGATGGAAATCGGATCGGCGCATCAACTGGACAAGCCGATGACCATGGAGATTAAAGGCCGCAACCTGATTGAAGGTGTTCCAAAGACCATCACGGTGGACGATGGCGAAATTCGCGAGGCCTTGAGCGAATGCGTATCGACCATCATGAATGCGATTCGCGTCGCACTCGAGCGTACGCCTCCGGAGCTCTCGGCGGATATCAGCGATCGCGGGATTGTGCTGACTGGCGGCGGTGCGCTGTTGAAGAATCTCGATAAACGCATCCGCGAAGAAACGGGACTCCCGGTTTCCATTGCCGACGACCCGCTGTGCAGCGTGGTGCTCGGCACGGGCAAGATGCTCAGCGACTTCAAGCTGCTGAGGAAGATCTCGATCGAATAGTTGCGAGTCCCGAGTACCGGGTACCGAGCCTCTCAGCTTCGGTACTGGCAACTCGGTGCTCGGTACCGCTTTATGGAATCCGTCCTCGGCCGTTACCGCAACCTGATCATCCTCGTGGGAGTGTTGTTTCTGCAGGTGCTCGGGCTGGCCATGCAGGTCAAGCGGAACAACGACGCGCTACAGGACACGCGCCTGATTCGCATCTGGGTGGTGGGCGCGATCAGTCCCTTTGAACGCGGGCTGGTGTGGATCCGGAACAGCTCCGGCGGTCTGTGGCATAACTACTTCTACTTGCGTGGCGTCCGGGCCGAGAACCGCGAACTCAAACAGCAGATCGAACAAATGCGGTTGGAGCAGGTCCGGTTGACGGAAGATGCAGCACAGGCCCATCGTTTGCAAGCCCTTCTTGCGTTCAAGGAACAATATGTCGCGAAGACAGTCGCCGCGCAGGTGATTGGATCGAGCGGCAGCGATTTCTCCCGGATCATTAACATCGACAAAGGGGAGAACGTCGGCATTCGAAAAGACATGGCCGTCATCACCGCTGAGGGAATCGTGGGTAAGGTGATACTTGTCTATCCCTCAGTTGCGCAGGTACTCCTTATTAGTGACCAGAGCAGCGGGGTAGGCGCCCTGCTTGAGAAGAGCCGGTTGCAGGGAGTGCTTCGCGGGACCGCGACCGGCGAGGTTGGGCTGGAAAAGGTCATGAGCGATCAGCAAGTGGAGCTTGGCGAGAAGGTGCTGACCAGCGGCGGAGATCAGATCTTTCCCAAGGGTTTGCCCGTAGGAACCGTCAGCAAGGTGGGCAGCGGCAAGGATCTCTTTCTGAATATCAAGATTACCCCGGCTGCCAATCTCAGCCGGCTGGAAGAAGTTTTGGTGCTTCTCGAAAAGCAGGAACGGCAAGCAACGGCGGAAGACAACGTTCGCGTGCGCGCGGCCGACATACTGGCCCAGAGGCTGCCCTCGGTTCCGGACCGGCCGACTGCGGATGCGAAATCGGTTGGAGCTGTAACAGAAGCAGGAGCGAGGCCCGCGAGCGGAGGTGCTGGCGTTGGTGCTAACACGGGAGCGCAGGCGACAGAAAGTGCCACGAAGCCGTCGACGAGCGGCAGCGGCTCAAGTGTCCGACAGCCGGATACGCGAAAGCCATCTGCTCAGGCTGCCGCTACTCAGACGCCGAAAGTCGAGGGCGCCCTCACTACCTCATCTAAGCCTAAAAGTCCCGCTAAAACTCAAGCTGCTCCCGAAAAACCCGTAACCACCGAGCAAAAAGCGCCTTCGAAGGTACCTCATCCGGAGCCGCCAGCGAGCGACAACGGCCCAAACTAGCGTGCCCATCACCTACACATCGGGAGAACAGGTTGAGGTATACCGGTTCAGTATCCCTGTAACGGTCGGTGTTCCGTTGCTCGCGCTCTTTATACAGGACTTCTTGCCGCTGCGCTTTCCCGGCTTCGCGAAATATGTTGACCTGCCGCTGCTCGTAACGATCTTCTTCGCCATGGCGCGGCGCAGCCCGATTGCGGGGCTGTTTACGGGTGCGTTCATTGGACTCGCGCAGGATATGCTGGGGCACAATCCCATTGGGATTTACGGAATCGCTAAGACCGTTGTCGGATACGGCGCGTCATCGCTCGGTGTAAAGCTGGATGTGGAGAATGCGGGCGCCCGCTTTCTGGTGACTGTCGGCTTTTACATCGTGCACTCAGCCGTTTATTTCACGGTGGCGCGTGCGCTCGTGAATATGAGCCAAAGTTGGAGTTGGGGGCAGGGTATTGTGGCGGGCCTGGTGAACGCCTTCATTGGAGTATTTATGTATTTTGTGCTCGATCGGTTCAAGCAGAGAACGTAGAGAGTGGTGAGTTGTCAGTGGTCCGAGAAAATCTCGCAACTGTGACTTCCGTTACCCCTCCGATCAACTACCCCGTGCTGCAAAGCTTTACAATATGAGTATCCGATTTCATTTCTGCGAGGTTAAGTGACACGTTGCGGCCTGCGAGTCTCGACCGGCTCTGACTCGCGACCGGCGACTGGCCACTAACAACTGATGTTTGGCCGCGACGAAAAAATATCCCCAGGACGCCTCACAGCGGCGCAATACATCATCCTCGGCATTTTTCTGATTCTCGCCTACGGACTGTGGCGGCTGCAGGTCGTGCAGAGCGACTTCTATTCGCTGGCTGCCGAGCGGAATCGTATTCGCAACGTGCCTGTGCTCGCGCCTCGCGGGCGAATTCTCGATCGCGAAGGCCGCACCATCGTCGATAACTATCCTTCGTTTTCTGCGCTGCTATTGCGCGATTCGAGCCGCGATCTTGGCGCCGATGCGGATTTGATCGCGCGGGGGCTTCACCTGGATCCCAAGGAAGTGCACGCACGCATCAAGCGTTTCGCTTCGATGCCGCAGTACCAGCCGATTTTTCTTAAAGAAGACATCACGCCCGACGAGTTGCAGTTCATCGAGGCGCATCGCAATGAACTGCCGGAACTCGACACCATCATGGCGCACCGGCGCCTGTATCCGCGCAACGGATTTATGTCGCACTTGGTCGGGTACGTTGGCGAAGTCACCGACGATATGCTGAACCAGCCGCAGTTCGAGTTGTATAACCCTGGCGACGTGGTGGGCATCTCGGGGGTCGAGCGGCAGTACAACACGCTGCTGATGGGTAAGAACGGATCGCGGCAGGCGCTGGTGGATAGCCACGGGCGTGAAGTTGGTAGGCTGGGTGAGACGGAGGCAGTCCCGGGCAAGCCGCTGAAACTTACAATCGACATCGATCTGCAGATTGCCGCGGAAGAGGCACTGCAGGGAAAGAACGGAGCCATTGTAGCCATGGATCCGCATACGGGCGAAATCCTGGCAATGGTAAGTGGCCCCTCCTTCGATCCCAATGACTTCGCGGTGCGCGTTTCGCGGGACGAATGGAACCGGCTCGTGACGGATCCGGACAAGCCGCTGCTGAATAAGGCCATTCAAGCGCAACTTGCCCCCGGTTCGACGTTCAAGATTCTCATGTCGGTCGCGGGATGGCAGGAGCACATTGCGCAGGATCTTCATGTCAACTGTGCGGGATCCGCCGAATTCTATGGCCGCCGCTTCGGATGCTGGGTGAAGGGCGGTCATGGGCCAGTCGATCTGGAGAAGGCGATCTATCAATCCTGCGACGTGTTTTTCTACACGCTGGCGAACAAGCTGGGGATCGACCGAATTGCCAAATACGCGACCGATTTCGGTCTCGGGCAGAAGACGGGGATTGATCTTCCCAACGAAGTTTCAGGCATTATGCCTTCGGAAGAATGGAAGATCCGCAACTTCAAGCAGAAGTGGTTTGCCGGAGAAACGATTTCGGTCGGAATCGGTCAGGGAGCAATTGCAATCACTCCGGTGCAATTACTGCGAGCCATCAGTGCGATCTCAATGGGCGGAAAGTTGGTGATTCCTCACGTGACGAACCCGACCGACTTGCCGCCAGGGCTGGTAGAAGCCGCTCACTACACGGAAGTGAGGAGCGTTTCGATTGATCCGAACGGATGGAACTTGATCACGGACGCGATGTCCCGGGTGTTGTTGCCGGAAGGTACTGCGCAATCGGCACACATTCCGGGTATCGATATTGCCGGAAAGACAGGATCGGCGCAGGTGGTTTCGCTCGCACTGCGGGCCAAATACAAGAACAGCGATGAGTTTGCCCAGAACGGATGGTTCGTAGGCTTTACTCCACGGCGCAATCCCGACATTGTGGTCTGCGTACTCTTCCAAGGCGGCGAGCACGGAAAACTGGCGGCGAGACTGGCCACACAGGTGATCAAGACATACGTGGAGAAGCAGCATCGGACTCCCCCCAAGATGGCCGATAAGCCTGCTGGGCAGGTGGATATCGGTGGCTTGTGGTCAGATCCGGATGGGGATAAAGACGGCTTGCAGGTCGGGAAGATTGTCGCTGATCTACCAAAAAAGGGATTACTGCCGGCGTCGGCTGCGCCGGGGATGAACTAGCTCCTCGTTGCGAGTACCGAGTTCCAAGAGAATAACGAATGACCATGACACCAACGGCGGAGGCAGCGGCTCGGTACTCGGTACCGGGTACTCGCTACTGACTTGGCGCGCTACGTTTCATTTCGCGACTTCGACTGGGTCCTGATGGGATTCGTGCTGCTAATTTGCGGACTCGGGGTGATGGAGATCCATAGCGCCACCGAGCACACCAAGTTTGCCGGCGCCCACGTGAAGCAGGTCTACTGGGTCGTTGCGGGCGTTGGCATGATGTTCCTGATGAGCCTGGTGAACTATCAGGCCTTGCTTGAGCAGATTCATTGGTTCTACATTGCCGGGCTTGGCTCGCTCGTAAGCGTCTTCCTGTTTGGGCAGAAATACTTGGGAGCACGGCGCTGGATCAGGATCCACGGCAGCAACCACTTCCAGCCATCTGAGTGGGTCAAACTCATTCTCATACTGGCTGTCGCGAAGTACTTCGCTGATATGCGGCAGCGTGAACTGTCCTGGTCAGACTTCGTCAAGGCTGGGGCGATCGTAGGCGTTCCCATGTTGATGGTTCTGGCCCAGCCGGACCTTGGGACCGCTCTAACGTATGTGCCGATTGCCGTTATGGGCGTTTTCCTGGGCGGCTTACAGTGGAAACAAGGATTGCTGGTCGGCCTGCTGGCGATGGTGGGTATAGGGGCAGTGTTCATGGTCCCGAAGGTTCACGTTCTGAAGAGTTATCAGAAGCAACGGCTGACCAGTTTCATCGACCCGGAACTCGATCCGCAGGGATCGGGGTACCAAGTTGAGCAATCCAAGATTGCTGTGGGCTCGGGAGGGCTATGGGGGGGGAAAGGCTCGCAAACACATGGGAACTTCCTTCCAGTTCCCCAAACGGACTTCATTTTCGCCGCGTTTTCTGAGGAACATGGATTCGTAGGCGCTCTCGGAGTTCTGCTGTTATACTTCATAGTGCTGATGCGTTTGACGCAGAACGCGCAAACGGCGCCCGACCGCGCCGGCACGTTCGTGGTTATGGGTGTGGTGGCTGTGCTTAGCTTCCATATCCTGGTCAATGTCGGCATGGTGGTTGGCTTTATGCCCGTCACCGGAATACCCCTGCCGTTGATGAGTTACGGTGGGTCTTCCGTGTTATTCATGTTTCTGGCGCTGGGGCTCGTGATGAACGTTCGTATGCGCCGCTTTGTGAACTAAGCCAGCGGACCGGGTGAGCCGGTCGGGTGAGGGTTCAACGACACGGAAACGGCAGGTTTGCAGTTGCTGCGCCCTGAGGCGCAGCCCCAAAAACATATCGATCGCCCTCGCGTGAAGGGGGTATTTCACCGGCAGTCGAGAAGTCGAGAGCCGGGCAGGATTGAAATTCAAGCAGTTAGCCGGGCAGGGAACGGCCCCCCGACCAGAATGGTCTGAGAGTGCGGTCACAAACCCCGGCAGAACTTAGCGATTAAGTGCAGAAGACCTTCAAGCTTGTGCAGCGGATTCGGTCAGGGCAAGCCCCTTTCCTGTCTCGTCCCCTATCTGGGGCAGCATCGCATTCAATCCACCCTAATCTCGTCTGATCCTCGCCGCCCGTGAACCCTGTCTGGCTCTCCGAATGAGCCGGATGGGACCGGAGTGTCAATGAATAAAGAATTGTTTGTCTCCTCCACGCCCCACGAAACTAAGGTGGGCCTGGTGGAAGATGATCTGCTCGCGGAGATTTACCTGGAACGCGAGAACGAATACACCTTAGCGGGATCCATCTACAAAGGGCGCGTGACCCGCGTGCTGCCTGGCATGCAGTCGGCGTTCGTCGATGTCGGCCTTGAGCGCGACGCATTCCTTTATGTCTCCGATTTTATGGATTTGGAGGAGCACGACGACGATTTGACGGATGTCATTCCGGCCAATCGTGGCGTGCAGGACATGCGTACGCAAGGTGGGCGCGAAACCGGCTCAAGCGCAGGAGAAGAGACGCAAGCCGCTGGAAATGATGGTGGCTCGCGGCCGCAGTCAGAACAAGTCATAGCGGACGAAGAAGGTCCGACAGATGTCTCAGAGCAAGCGACGGCAGGCGAGGGCGGCGAGCCACAGAATGGTGGCGATCCCCAAGCTCGCGATCGCGGAGGCTGGCGTGGACGCCGGCGGCGCCGCGGCGGGCGCGGGCGTGAACGTGAACGGGGACCGGAGCGCAGCGAGCGGGGAGAAGAACCACGGATCTCGCGGCCTGCGGAGAACTCGCAACGGACCCCGGCGGGGCCGCCTGTGGGATACCAGCCGATCCTGCTGCCCGGGGAATCAATCTCGAAGTACCGGCAATACTCGCAACCGGTGGCGCTCGACGCTGCACCGAGTCAGATCGCGACAGATGTTTCGCCCGCGGATCCGAGCGAAGCGCCGGCTCCTCTGGCTGCCACGTTTCCCGAGGACGAACCAATCTTTGCTGTGGGAGATGCTGTTGCCGAGCCGCTTCACGAGGAGCACGAGGACGCGCGGCATGCAGCGGAAGAACCGGTGGAGGCTGCATCCACCTCGGCTGTATGGGAAAGCGAGTTCCGGCGCCCGCAGGTGGAGCGAGAGACTGCTCCGGCTGCAGCTTGGGGCGCAGAAGATGAGGAAGAGACAGACCGGGAAGAGCAGACGGAAGAGACGCAACAAGTCGCACAGTACCAGCCCGCTGCTGAGCTTAATGACGAGCCATCGGACTATCGCGAGCAGGAACCTGTTTTTGCCGCTCCGGGCACGATGGAAGAAGAAACCATCGATGAGGATGAGGCTGATGCCGTTCATTACCAGGCCTCGTCCGAAGAAGGTGATGACGAATTCGAAGAGGAGACGCAGGCTGCTGGCCATCTGAATGGCGATGCCCGCGAAGTCGTGACCGAGATTCATATGGCTTCGCTCGTGGAAACGGGCGAGGTAGATGGTGCTACGACCACCGCCGCCGAGACCGAAGAGGATAGCGAGGAAATTGAACTTGAGGAGGCTCAGGCAGAGGCCGAGGCGATGCTTGATGCCGAAGCGCGAGGAAACGGCACTGTAGATGCCCGAGCGGAAGTACGGGCACCCGCGACGACGGCCGGCTATACGCAGCGCTCACAGCGCCGCGGGCACGATCGTGGCTATCAGCGTCGGGGAGGAGAGCGGGGAGGCCGTGGAGGTGGCGGTGGACGCCGGTTCCGCCGGCGTGAATCTGCTCCCGTCCCATTGATCAGTGACCTTCTCAAAGAAGGGCAGGAGATTCTGGTTCAGATTGCGAAAGAGCCCATCGGTAAGAAGGGCGCGCGCATCACGAGCCACATCGCTTTGCCGGGACGATTCCTTGTTTACATGCCGACGGTGAATCACACCGGGGTTTCGCGCAAGATCTCGTCGGAGGAGGAACGGCAGCGGCTGAAGCGGATCATCCTGAGTGAGCGCGAGAACGGCCATGGCGGATTCATTGTTCGTACGGCCGCACAGAGCGCGACCGAAGATGAGCTGCGTGCGGATATCCGCTTTCTCAAGGGCCTCTGGCAAGACATCAAGAACCGGGCTGAGGCGTCTAAGCCACCGGCGCTGATCTATCACGACCTCAACGTCGTCGAGCGCGTGCTGCGCGACCAGGTGACCGCGGATTTCAACGTGATCTGGGTCGACACCGAGGCCGAGTACGAGCGCATTCTGCGTTTCTTCAATCGATTCCAGCCGAACATGGTGAAGCGCGTCAAGCTTTACACCAAGGAAACACCTTTGTTCGATCAGTTCGGTCTGACCGAAGAGATGAACAAGGCGCTCAAGTCGAAAGTGTGGCTGAAAAGCGGCGGGTACATCGTTATCAACCAGACGGAGGCCCTGGTTGCGATCGATATCAACACAGGCAAGTACGTTGGCAAAACCGCGCGCCTTGAAGATACGATCGTTAAAACTAACGTCGATGCGATTAAGGAGATTGTGCGGCAGATCCGGCTGCGCGATCTGGGCGGCATCATCATTATCGATTTCATTGACATGGATGAACGCCGCAATCGCCAGAAAGTCATGCAGGCTCTGGAAGAGGAACTGCGTAATGACCGGGCTCCCTCGAAGACGCTACAGTTCAATGATTTCGGACTGGTCGCAATCACCCGGAAACGCGTGAAGCAGTCGCTCGAACGCACGATTGGTGCACCGTGCCCGTACTGCCAGGCCACCGGTTACGTCAAGTCGGTCAGCACGATTTGTAACGAGATCTACGTCGAGATGCGGAAGATCGCCAAGCATCTGGAGCACGAAGATGTCATGCTGCGCGTGCATCCTGATGTCGCCAAGGAATTGAAATCGAACAATGGCCGGCTGCTGAACGAGATGGAAGAGATGACCAAGCGGACCCTCATCGTGAAGAGCGATCCGGCCGTGCACCAGGAGCAGTTCGACATCAACTAGTGCGAGCGGGGAGTTTTGAGCTTTGAGGAGGCCGGCGACAACTCGCCGGCCTTTTTTATGAAGGACGGCTCCCATCAAATGGCAAATAATGGCATTTATAATGGCAATAAAAGTGGTATAATACCATTGTGAATACCACTCTGACGATTGATAAGGCAGGACGGGTAATACTGCCGAAGCCTGTGCGCGACCGACTACAACTCGCGGCAGGAGACTCTTTGGCTTTGGAGAGCTCTGGCGATCAGATTATCTTGCGGCCGGTTCGGGGAACGGCCACCATGCGCAAGAAAGATGGCTTCTGGGTATTTCGCACGGGGGAACGCATCTCTAGCGACTCGGTGAATGAAACCATTCAGCAACTTCGCGACGAACGCCTTCGCTCCGCAGTTCATCCGCACGAGGCCAAACTTCCGAAGGGATCGCGGTCCCGTTGAAGCACTTCTTCGATAGCACGGTGCTTGTGGCCGCAGTTCTGGAGGAGCACGAGCATCATCAGCCCAGTTTTGCGGCACTTTCTCGGGCAACTCCGTCCTCAAACTTTTGTGCTGCCCACAGCCTTGCGGAAACTTACGCTGTATTGACTCGCTATCCAGGGAAGCAACGCCTCAGTGCGGAGCAAGCATTGCTTGCCGTTGAGGAGATTGGAAATCGATTGACGATTGTGGCGCTAGAGGCGCGGGACTATTTCGCAGCGATTCGAGACTTCGCGGCACAGGGCGTCACTGGAGGAACTATATACGATGGCCTCATCGCCGCCGCTGCATTGAAGGCAAATGCGGAAGCCCTGTACACGTGGAATGTCGGGCATTTCCTATTGCTCGGACACGAAGTAGCAAGAAGGGTCCGAACGCCTTGATCGAGCTGTTGGGTCCTAGGCGGAGTGTGGACTTGTTGCTGCTAGCTGACGTTCGCGAGCGTTTTTACCGCGACGTCCCCATGGTTCCGGAGCTTCTGGACTGATTCGTGAATGGCCCGGGCCGCGCCTCCAGCCCCGTTTTGCTCGGCGCTCTTGGCAACGCTGCCGGCTTCTTCCGTGGTTGTGTTCGCCATATCCAAAAGTACGACGATGGAGTCCGCGTGCAGCTTCCAGAGTGATGACATCTTCTGGCTGCGCTTCAACTCTTCCAGTTCCGTGCTGATGCGCGCGGACACCGAAATCAGACGAATGAGAGTTCGAGCGACATCGGCGCGCGGGCTCTTTTCTTCCAGGAATGCCGCCCCATACGCATCCGCTTCTGCCTTCGTCAAGGTGAGGTTGAAGAACCGCATGGGCACAACCTGGCGGTACTTCGGGTCGGCCACTCGTACAAATACGCGAATGGATTCCTCGACGCGGCGGAGCTTGGTTTCTTCCGCGGAGAGCTGCTGTGCCGTGATCGCCGGAGGCTGGAACACTGGGACTGGGGCCGGGCCCTTGCCGGCGGCAGCGGCTTTCGCAGCTTTGGGCGCTGCTCCTGCGGAACTGCCGAATGCCCGTGTGGGTTGTGCCGAAGGGCTCAGCAAAGACCGGCGGATCGGCGGACGCCGATCGAGTTCCTTTTTCAGCTTTGAAACTCGCCGAAATTTCTCAAAAGTGCTGCCGTAGTCGGCCTGCAGCAACTGCTTTTCTTCGATTGCGGCTACGTGCTCGACTGTGACTTCGACTCCATCGACGGTGGTGAGAATTGTCCCGCCCATCTCTTCGAGAGCCTGGCCGAAGTTCTTGATCTCGCCCAGCGCCTTTGTGAACAGCTCGTCGAATTTCTTCCCGAACGCCGTGTTATACGCCGCGACAGTCGCCAGTACTCCCGGGTGATAGAAGGATGAGTCCAGCCATTGCTTCAGTTCGCGGACACGGCCGATCATTCCAGAGTCGATCAGCGCGTTGAAGTCACGGAAACGTGAAACTTCTTCGACAAAAGGATCGAACCGGCGTAGCAGTTGCACATGCTCTTCCGGCAAAGAAGGCACGTCGGTGTCGGCGAGGATTTCAATCAGAGCGATTTCGAACGGAGAAAGCGGCAGTGCGCCATCGAGTCCATAACCACTTTGTTCCCATTGTCCAGGCACGCGCGGATGACGGTATAGGAAGGTGGCGATCAGATCGGTCTTGTCGCGGTTAACATCGCTGGGCTCGCGTCGGCGCACAAAATAACGAAGCAGCGCCTCGGCAACTTCAGAATCGGTATCGGGAGTTAACGCCTGGCGAAGCATGGCGGGTGTAATCGCCATATCCAACAGGTGCAGCCAGCGATACATCCGCGACAGGGTATTGGGCAATTCACGGTCGGAATGGCGAAGCGCATCCTCGTCCAGATCTCTTGGGATGGGCACTTCTCCGCCAAGGGCGTCTTTCAGGAGCTTCTGATAGAAGCCCTGGACAGTCGCCAGAATGGCTAATTCAAACCGTAAATCTTCGGCCAAACGGTGCCCCCAAAAGCGGAAGTTCGCCCTAAAACTTTACCCATGTTCAAGTAAATCTGAAAGGTTACTACCGGTGCAAGTTACCACTGGAGTGGAGATTCGAGGGAGCAAACGAGGTTAGCCCCGGAAGTACATGCACTCCCGCGTGTTGTCAGAAAACTACGGTCTTGTTGCCGTAGACCAGAACGCGATTCTCCACGTGCGAACGCACGGCGCGTGACAGGACAACCTTCTCAAGATCGCGTCCTTTGCGGATCAGGTCCTCGACGGTATCGCGGTGAGAGACGCGCACTACATCCTGCTCAATGATAGGCCCATCATCGAGAACTTCCGTGACGTAGTGGCTGGTTGCGCCGATCAGCTTCACACCCCGCTCGAATGCCTGATGGTAAGGACGAGCGCCCACGAATGCTGGCAGGAAAGAATGGTGAATATTAATGATTCGCTGAGGGTAGCGGTTCACAAAGTCGTTCGACAGAATCTGCATGTACCGGGCAAGGACCATGAGGTCGGGTCGATGCTGATCGATCAACGCATGGATGCACGCTTCCGCCTGCGACTTTTTCTCTTGGGTGACCGAGACAATTTCATAGGGAATGTTGTAGAAATCGGCAACGGCCTGGTTATCAGCGTGATTTGAGATGATCAGCGAGATGTCGCAGGCCAGCTCGCCGCTCTTCTGCCGGTACAGCAGATCTACAAGGCAATGATCGTACTTCGAAACGAAAATGATCATGTGCGGCCGCTGCAATGATTGCGCGAGCCGCCACTTCATCTTGAACGGCTCCGCGATAGGCGAGAAATGCTTGCCGAAATCTGCGAGATTGAAATCGAAGTCCTTGGGATCGAACTCGACGCGCATGAGGAAGAGGCCGGATTGCTCGTCTGCATGCTCATCGGCATGCAGGATGTTGCCTCCGTGGCGAAACACGAAATCAGCGATCGTCGCGACTTCGCCCTTCGCGTCGGGGCAGGAGACCAGAAGTATGGCAGAGTTCTTCATGGTAGCCGTTCTAGTTGCTGGACAGAGAGACGTTGCAAGCAACGTCTCTGCTCGCAGCGCCCATTACTTTTTCAGTACCCTAAGGATCTCGCGCGCGGCATTTGCTCCCGAGCCACCGGTCAGTCCAGAGCCCGGGTGCGTGCCGCTTCCGCAGAGATACAGATTGTCGATTGGCGTCCGATACCGCGCCCAATCCAGCAGAGGACGCATCGTGAAGAACTGATCCAGCGCCAGCTCTCCATGGAAGATCTGGCCACCGGTCAATCCGTATTTTTCTTCCAGGTCGCGCGGCGTGATGATCTGGTGCGTGAGGATCAGTTCCGGCAGATTCGGGGCGTATTGGGCGAGCGTCTGCACAACAGTTTGCCCTAGAGCGTTGCGCTGCCTATCCCAATCCCCCTTAAATTTATAGGGTGCGTACTGCATATAGATCGACATCACGTGCTTGCCCTCGGGCGCGAGAGTCGGATCGGTCAGGGACGGGATCGTTGCCTCGAGATAAGGCTGCTTCGAGAAATCCCCGTACTTCGATTCATCAAAAGCACGTTCGAGGTAGTCAATTTCGTTGCCGATGTGAATGCGCCCTCGCAGTGCGGCGGAGGCTCCGTTTTTCAGAGCGGTGAATTTCGGCAGCGCAGACAGCGCAAGATTCACCTTCGCGACCGTGCCATTGCCCCGATAGTTCTGCAATTTCTGCACGAAGTCGGGCGACAGATGAACGGGATCCGTCAGCTTCATGAGCGTGCGCTTTGGATCCGCATTCGAAATTACCGCCTTCGCGCGGATTTCCTCGCCCGTCGCAAGGATCACACCGTTGGCTGCGCCGTTTTGGACATGAATCTCGATCACTTCTGCCCCGGTCCGAATCTCAGCACCGGCGGCCCTGGCAGCGGAAGCCATGGCTTGCGTAAGCGCGCCCATTCCGCCCGAAACGAAATATGAGGAACCAGCGGGGAAGTGATCTCCCGCAGCTCGGATCAACAGAACGAGTGCGCTTCCCGCCGACCACGGACCCAGAAACGTGCCAAAAACTCCGCGAGACGCGATCACCGCTCGTAACAACTCCGTTTCGAAATACTCTGAAGCCAAGTCCGCCACCGCCATAGGACCCCAACGCAACAGCCGGAACATATCTTTCCTACCCAGTTTGCGGATGGCTCGGCTCGTCTTGAGCATGCTCCAGAGGTCGCCGCGGCTCGGGTCGTCGATGTTCGGCGGGGTAGTCGCAAGAGCATCCCCGATGACCTTGCTGATTTTGCCAAGCGATTGCTGGAACTCGGCGTATTTCGGAGCATCTTTCTGTGAGAAGGCGGCGATTTCCTGCGCAGATCGGTCAGCATCTTGATAGAGGGACAGCGCACGCCCATCCGGCGTGAGAGCCGTGACGCAGATGTCGGGCGTTACGAAGATGAGTCCGTGCTTCTCCAATTCCATGTCGCGGACGATGTCGGGACGGATCGGTCCGGCAGAATGAGCCAGGGTCGAGCAACGGAATCCCGGATGAAATTCGTCGGTGACCGCTGCTCCACCAACCTGCGAGTTGCGCTCGAGCACGAGCGGCTTGAACCCGGCCTTCGCCAGATAGAAGGCGGTGACCAGCCCGTTGTGTCCGCCACCGATAATGACGACATCCCGCTGGTTGTTGTGCGCCATGATCAGGCCGCTCCCTTGATGTCTTTCAAAATTTCCAGCGCCGCCAGACGCCCGTTTGCGCCCATGATGCCGCCGCCCGGGTGTGTAGCGGATCCACACATGTAGAGATTCTTGATCGGCGTTCGATACTGTGCCCATCCGGGCACGGGACGCAGGAAGAACAGTTGTTCGAGCGAAAGTTCGCCTTGAAAGATGTTGCCCTCGCTCAATCCCCACTCGCGTTCGAGATCGAGCGGCGTGACAACCTGTTTCTGGATGATGATGTCCTTCAAGTTCGGCGCGTACTCCGAGATGGTGTCAACGACGGTGTTGCCGAAGGCCTCTTTTTGATCGTCCCAATTAAGGCCGGGGGCGAGTTTGTAGGGAGCGTACTGCACGAAGCAAGACATGACATGCTTGCCTGGGGGCGCAACTGAAGGATCCGTGAGCGACGGGATGACCATGTCGATGTACGGACGTTTCGAAAAGTGTCCGTATTTGGCGTCGTCGTATGCGCGCTCCATATATTCGACAGAAGGCGAAATCGAAATTGCGCCGCGCAGGTGAGCGCCAGGGCCCGGCATGCACTTGAAGTTCGGCAGGGCATCAAGCGCCATGTTTACTTTGCCTGATGATCCGCGGAACTTGTAGCGATTGATCTCTTCCAGAAAATCTCCGGGCAAGTGTTCTGGGCCCATAAACTTCGTGAAGGTCAGGCGCGGATCCACACTGGACGAAATTACATCGGCATAGATTTCGTCGCCGTTCGAGAGCACTATGCCTTTCGCCTTTCCGTTCTTTACGATGATCTGCGAGATACCCGACTGCGTGCGGATCTCGACGCCGGCTTCGCGTGCCGCATCCGCGATTGCATTCGAAATCGCGCCGGTGCCGCCCCGGGCGAATCCCCAGGCGCGGAAAGCGCCATCGATTTCGCCCATGTAGTGGTGAAGCAGAACATAGGCGGTCCCAGGTGAACGCACTCCCAGGAAGGTACCAATAATGCCCGAGGCCGACATCGTCGCCTTCAGCACGTCGGTTTCGAACCATTGGTCCAGAAAGTCAACGGCGCTCATGGTCATGAGCTGGACTTGATTGTATTTGTCGTAACTCGACATACCCTGGAAACGGCGGCCAATGAAGAGCAGTTTCATCAGTTCGCGCGGATTCAGAGTCGTCGGATCCGGCGGCACCATGCTCAGGATCGGCTTCACGAACCGGCACATCGCCTGCATGGCTTTGCCGAACTCGTCGTAGGCTTCCGCATCGAGTTTTGAGTGGCGAGCGATTTCGCGGTGCGTCTTGCCGTGGTCGTTCACTCGCCAGAGATAGTCTCCGCCGGGCATCGGCGTAAAGGTGCCGTCGAGCGGCAGGATTTCGAGCCCATGACGGGGGAGTTCGAGATCGCGGATGATCTCCGGGCGCAGCAGCGAAACAACGTATGAGCAGACGGAGAATTTGAACCCGGGGACGATCTCTTCCGTGCAGGCCGCGCCGCCGAGAACGTGGCGGCGTTCCAGGACGAGCACCTTCTTGCCCGCGCGTGCCAGGTAGGCGGCGTTGACTAGTCCGTTGTGCCCGCCGCCGATGACAATGACATCGTAAGAATTAGCCATGAGCTTTTAGCCTTTAGCCGTTCGCTTGCAGAGTGGGGAAACGCAATAATACTCGGGAGTCGAGTGAGGCGGTAGCGCGATCAGAGCCCGCTGGGAAGAACGGTCCAGCTTCTGAGCAGACTGCACGAGATTGGAAGAATGGCGCGCATCGTGACCTGAAGTCGAATCGGTATTCTATCGGGAACCTTACAATTTGTCTGCATGATTGCGCGATGCCCGGCCTGCGAGTGATCGTGGGAAGTTGTTGCCGCGTGCAACGCGCGTGCATATAATCCAGCATTCTGAGACTTCCTTCATGTACCTTCGTATTCTTTCTGGTTGAAGAAACCTAAATGACAAAAGGGCACGAAGTACCACGAAGGAAAAACTGAGGACCTCACCTTGCCCATCGGAACTGCATTTCACGAGCGCACCTTTCCCCTCTGCCAGAGCCTGAACTACCGAGAATGGTCCGGATACTACACCGTCAGTGTGTACGAGGTGCATCACGAGCACGAGTACAACGCGATTCGGAATGCGTGTGCGCTCATCGACATTTCACCACTCTACAAATACCTGATCACCGGGAAAGACGCGACTCGGCTCGTGAATCGCGTGATCACCCGTGACATCAACAAAGTGAAAGTGGGCCAGGTGATTTATTGCTGCTGGTGCGATGAAGAGGGCAAGGTTATCGACGACGGGACGATCTCACGCCTCGACGAGAACGTTTATCGCTGGACTGCGGCCGATCCGAGTCTGCGCTGGTTTCGGCAGAATGGGCTCAACATGGACGTGCAGATCGAGGACATTTCGGAGAGAACTGCCGCTCTGGCCCTCCAGGGGCCAACGTCGGCTAAGCTGCTGAAGTCTGTGGCCGAAGCCGACATCGCGAATCTGAAGTACTTCCGCGTCACTCGTGGGAAGATCGCGGGAGTTCCCGTTGACATTTCGCGCACCGGGTACACCGGCGATCTCGGATACGAGATCTGGATGCCTTGGAACGATGCCCTAAAGGTGTGGGACGCGCTCGCCGACAAGGGCAAGCAGTTCGATCTGCACGCCGCGGGCATGCTGGCCCTAGATGTCGCGCGAGTGGAAGCCGGACTGCTGCTCATCGAAGTCGACTACATCAGTTCGAAGAAGGCTCTGATCGCTTCACAGAAGTACTCGCCGTATGAGCTGGGCTTCGCGAAAATGGTCCATCTCGAAAAAGAGAATTTCATTGGCAAACGCGCGCTCGAACGCGACGCCAAGAATGGGGTACCGCGCCAACTGGCGGGGCTCGAAGTCGACTGGACCGATGTCGAACAACTTTACGAACGCTATGGCCTGACGCCGGCGGCCCCTGCTCAGGCGTCCCGGGTTGCGGTGCCGATTTACTCTGGCGACAAGCAGGTGGGCAAAGCCACCACAACCACCTGGTCTCCTACCTTGAAGAAGCTGATCGCTCTCGCCAGTTTGGAGACGGAATACTCGAAGCCGGGAACCGATCTGCAGATGGAAATCACCATTGAAGCGATGCGGCTGAAGACGAATGTGAAGGTGAAGCCGATTCCGTTCTTCAATCCGGCGCGAAAGACGGCGACGCCGGTTTAGAGGGAGAGCGTTGTTGCAAGCAACGTATCCACGACAGCATTTTTAGAGACGTAGCTAGCTACGTCTCGGCTCGCGCTGCGTGAAATGCTCGTCGCCTGCCAGCTAGGTAGATACACACTCCAATCAGCAGCAGTGCTCCGCATCCTCCCACAATTTTGACAACCGCCAGGAGCTTGTCGGGTTCGTCCGGCTGCGGCATCAGCGATAGCGCGATCGTCAGCGTTGTCGTGAGAAATCCAATGGTGGCCACCAGCTTTGCGATCGTGGTTCCACCGGGCACGCGAATCACATCCGGCCCTGCTCGTTCGCTCTGCAGTTTGATCATCGCCGCAAAAAGATACAGGTAGGGAATGAAGTAGGTGATCACGCCCATGCTCACCAGTACATCGTAGGCGCCTTTTACGCTGGTGCCGGCCTGTCCCAAGAAGATGAACACCACGCCTAGTGCGAATTGCGTGAGCAGCGCAACCCACGGTGTTTTCCATCTTGGGTGCAGACTGCCAAATGCTTTTGGAAGAAACCGGTCAAGCCCGGCAACAAATGGCAGGCGCGCCACTGCAGCCAGGTAAGCTCCGGCGGCCCCAACATTGCTTAGCGCGATCAGAAATGCCGCTAGCGGAAGCACGCCCGGAAACCCCACGCGTGCCGCCGTGGCTGAGACTGCCTGCACCAATCCTTGCAGGCTGTTGACCTGCGTTGATGGAAGCGCGAGCAGGACGCAAACTGTGCCGAGAATGTAGCAGAGCGTGACCGTAACTCCGGCGGTTAGAAGTGCGAGCGGAATCGTCCGTCGCGCATTCTTGATCTCTTCCCCCATAAACGACGCGGTTTCGCATCCGCCGAATGCAAACGTCAGCACCGACCAGAAGATGATCTCGTTGAAATGCACGCTCGGAGTCATGGAATGCACGGTGAACGTTGTCGCCGATCCATAGCGTTGCCATGCAATGAGCCCCATCACAATCACGATGACAACGGGAATCCACATGGCAATGGCACCAACATTGTGCAGCCACTTGCCGACATCCAGACCTACGATATTGAGCACCGTCGCGGCTGTCAGCGTGAGCAATGCGAAAATTATGTAGAACGTCGCGCTGCCGGAAAGGTGCTGCCAACTGGCCTGGCGGATGAACAGCACATTGCTCGCGGCGAAGTAGAGCACCGCGGGGAAGTAGGGCAGGTTGCTGGTCCAGTAAGTCCAGGCTGCCATGAAGCCCGAAAAATCGCCGAATGCACGCTTGCTCCACACGTACAACCCGCCTTCATTCGGATAACGCGAGGAAAGTTCAAGAACAGAAAGCGCAAGGGGAGTGTAGAAGCAGAACCATGCGCCCACCCAAACGACAATCGAGCTTGGTCCGGCCGCAGCGGCGCTCGCAATCCAGCGGAGACTGATGCCGGTAATTACATAAAACAGCAGCAGGTCGCGGAATCCCATAACCTGGCGGGGACGATTCGGATTTTCGAGATCGGCGATCGAGACGCTGGGGGAAAGAAAGCCGACGCTCGCTGGTTTCTCTGGATTTGCTTTCAGCAAGGACGTGTCCCGGGGTCAGTCTGTGACGAGCAAGAAACAGAGGAATAACACTGGCGCGGCTAGCGGGCAAGGCGAATCTTCCTGATGCAAGACCCAACCCTTCAGCTCGAAGCGGAAGGTTTCCGGTTGCTCCACTTCCAGAACAGATAAAACGGGACGCCGATCACGACAATGGCAGTTCCCCAGAACGCCTCCGTCGGACGCGTGAAGATTGTGTTGAGAGTCCAGGCTGAGCCGATCAGAACGTAGATGGCGGGAAGCCATGGATAACCCGTGCAGCGATACGGCCGCGGAATATCCGGACGCTTCCATCGGAGCCAGAACAGTGCGATCACCGTTAGCGTATAAGAGAGCACCATTCCATAGATCACATACGTGTAGAGCTGATCATAGCGACCACTGAGAGTGAGTGCAGCCGCCCAGATGCCCTGGCCGATGAGGCTGAACGCGGGTGTACGCCACTTCGGATGGATTTCGGCCATGCGCTTGAAGAAAACTCCGTCCTGCGCCATGGCCAGATACACTCGGGCTCCCGACAACGTACAAGTAGCGGCTGCGCTAAAACATGAGATGGCGATCATGAGGGATAGCCATATGGCCGCGCCCGGCGAGAACAGGACAGCGGCCGCAGCATGCGCGATGGTCTCGTGCTGAGCGATCTGGTCCAGAGGCAGCGCATACATGTAGGTCAGATTCATCGCGATGTAGATCACGGCGACCGCGAGTACGCCGAGCACCATAGCTCGAGGCACATTCTTGCGCGGCTCCTTTACTTCACCCGCGACCCACGTGATGTATACCCATCCGTCATAAGCCCAGAACACGGCAATCAGCCCCACACCTAATGCCGAGATCAATGCCCCTGGCCCAAGACCTACGCTGAGCGGAGTTCCGTTGGAGTGGAAATTCGACCAATGTCCTTTGCCGATTACGAACCCGAGCCCGACAAATGCTGCCATTGCGACAAACTTCGTCCAGGTCGATATATTCTGGAGCAGGGCTCCCCACCGTAGACCTACCACATTGACCCACGTAAGTATTGCGATCAGCACGAGTCCAAGCAGGTGAGCCCGCGTCACTGCAATTCTAAAGAGCGAGAACACGACATGATGCTGCGAGACGAACGGAATCACCTCTCCCACATACGCCGCCGATGCAACGGAGAGGGCGGCGATGGAGCCGCCATTCGCAACCGCAAATAGCATCCACCCGTAAAGAAACGCCACCAGATCGCCGTAGGCTTCGCGCAAGTAGATGTATTGCCCACCGGAATCTGGAAACATCGAGCCCAACTCTGCGAACGCGAAGCACGCGCACAACGAGATCAGCGCGCCCAGTACCCACACCAGTATGAACAGCACCGGCTGCGGAAGAGGCGTGGCAATATCCTTCGCCGTCAGGAAAATGGAGGATCCGATGATCCCGCTGACCAGCAGCAACACTGAATCCAGCAAACCCAAGCCGCGAATGAGGCTGGGCTTGTGATCCGGATTATTCATTTCTTGATTGTCGACCGCGGGCAAGACCGGGGTAGGTTCCATTATCCGATTCCGAGTTCGTCGGGCGACTCCAGGGGAGTTCCACAGCGTCGGCAGATGACGGCGGAACAATCTCCACAGGTCAGAGGGTCAGTGACTTCCTGGGCGCAGTTGGGACAGTATAGTGGGCCGGGATCGGGCTCAGGCGTGGGGTTCTGCGGGCGTGTCGCCATGAGGAAGAAAACTGTAGCACAGGAACAGCATCGTAGGAGTGATTTCCTTCGAGCCTCTTCGCGGCCTTCGGGGTTATAAAATCGAAGGCAGAACCAGCAACGTACGAAGGACGGATTCCATGCCTGAGAAGCCCCAAACTCCCGACGAAAAGCTGCAACAGGAATTCAACCGCTGGGCCGCGGCGGGCGAAGGGCCCAAGATGGAGCAGCACCATCTCAACATCACCGAGAAGACCATTCGGCTGATGAATCTGCGGCCCGGAGAACGTGTTCTGGACCTCGGCTGCGGATCCGGTTGGGCGACGCGCTTGCTCGCGCGTTTCGTGGGCGACGGGCCAGAGGGTTTCGGCCAAGTGGTGGGCCTTGATGTCTCGGATGAGATGGTCCGACAGGCCCGCGAGACGTCCCGGGATTTCGACAACATTCTCTACGTGTGGGGATCGGCCCAGCAGATTCCATGGGAAGAGAACTTCTTCGACAAGGTACTTTCCGTCGAGTCGTTCTACTACTATGCCGATCAGGACCGGGCTCTCATGGAATTGTTCCGCGTCATGGCGCCACGCGGGCGCCTGTTCATCCTGATCAATCTCTACAAAGATAACCAATACTCACTACAGTGGGTGGACAAGCTGAAGGTCCCGGTGCACGTTCGCTCGGCGGCCGAATATATCGATCTGTTGAAGAAGCACGCCTTCGAAAATGTTGAGGCGCGCCGCGTTCCCGACGACACGCCTACGCCGGATGACTATAAAACTAAATCGTTCCACAACATTGATGATCTGCGTGCGTTCAAGAGGGAAGGCGCACTGCTGCTGATGGCATCGAAGCCAGACCTCCGTACACCTGCGCCCGGGTACACCATCTACTAGCCAACCGGGCGGGAAGCGTTCTGTTCACGCCCGGCAATCCATTCGTTAAATCTTGCTCTCGTCGTCATCATCGTGATCGCGACGATTCTTATCTGTCACCGGGCTGATGGCGTGCCCGTCTTGCGCGTGGTGAATTGCAATTCTGCCGTTCACATTCGCGACCTTGATGTGGGTTCCACCCTTGCCGAGTTCGCCGCGCATATCGTGTCCGACAAAGCGGTGATTGTTCACCTTGAGACCGAAATCATTGTTGATCCCGCCCGAAACTGTCGAGGCCTCGACTTCCGCGTTCGAGTCCGAAGGGATGATAAGGTCCACAGAGCCGTTGACGGAATTCAGTTCGACGTCCTTGCCTGACAATTGAGCAAAGCGCGCTTCCAGACGGCCATTGATGGTGTGGAGCTTGGCAGGTCCAGCGAGATCCTGTGCCTGGAGGTGTCCGTTGATGCAGGAGGCACGAACCTCCCCACTCACGCCGGTGACATCAAAGGAACCATTGATCAGCTTGAACTCATCCAGGCGAATCGATCGGGGCACGGTTAGGGTGTACTCCACGCCGCCGGGGTTGTTGTGCGATCCCCATTCGTGATCCTGGAACTTTGTGCGGATTGAGAGATACTCCTTCGCGGAGTCGACCTCGATTTTCAAGTTATCAAGTTTTTCCTTGGTGTCGGCGTATTTTACGGCATCGACCTTGACTTCGTTGCGGTCCCAGCTGGAAACGCGGACTCCGCCGTTGATGTTGTCCAGTTCGACGCGTCCATCGGGCGTAATTGCATAGGTCTGATGGAACTCTTCTGTGAGCGATCCTGAGTGATCCGAGGCATGTGCCGCCAGCGCAAGTATGAGCACCGCGCAGATGGATCCTAATGTGGCTCCCAACCAAGTCGCAGATTGCCGATAACGCTTCATGACTGCCTTCCTTTCAAGGCGTTAGACGTTTCCGCTCAGGATTCGTCAGGGATTGCCGAAAAAATGCTGCGTTCCTCAGAAGGTACGGCAGTTGCCGGTCGGATGTTCCCCGAGTCGGTCTCAAAGGCGTGAAGGTGGTTCTGTTGCGGATTGTTGCACGCCGGTACAGAGGTGCGCGTTGTCTCAATTCAGCTCACACCGGATTTCTGCCTAGAAAACGCAGATTTTCTTTCCGCTTCGGTGATCAGGAACACACACAGAATCGTCATCTCGGGCTCGATCGGGTGGCGGTAGCGAGGAATCGTGTAAACGAAGTAGTAGACGGCAGGGTACAGGAGCACCAGCCAGAACAGCAGCCATGCACCATGTTTTCGCAGGCGCAACGCGTGGCCCAACCCCCATAGCGCCAGAACCGACGACAATAGGAACAGCGCATTCTTCGACTGCGTCACCCACCAGTCCTGGTTTTCTTTAGGCGGTCCTGCCCAGAAATAGAAGAATCGCTTGAGGCTGAGCTTTGCGAAGCGGCCATAATCCTGCTTGATATAGTCCACAGCCTGCTGCTTGCGCATTGCGATGTATGCGACCTCGCCCATCGAGAGAACTTGTCGCATGGCTTGCGGATCGTGCAGTGGATCGAGGTAGTTCATCAGCATTCCGTCGGCGCCGGGGCCGTTGCCCAGCCGCAACTCCGCCCCGAAGTTGTCGCGGATGAAGATGAACGTGCCGAATGTCTGATAATTGCGAATCAGCCAGGGCGCGATTGCCGCGAAGAAGACGGCCGATGCCAAAACGACGCCCGCGAGAGACTTCTTCCGGACCTTCCAACGCCGGCGCCACGTCCACAAACCCGCTGCCGGAAGAAAAGCGAGCAGGGACGTCCCATTCAGAGCGATTACACCCCACAGCAGGCCGAAACCGAACCACGGACGCCAGCCATCGAGCTCTTCCATCTTCACGCAAAGCCATATGGCAAGCGCCAGCAGCAGCGCCGACAGGCTCGTCTCCCATATGGCACGCGTGCACCAGAACATCACGTTGGGCAGCAGCGCCCATGCCCAGGCGGACCACAGCGCGACCTTTAGGGAGAACATGCGGCGTGCGATGAGGAAAATCGGAATGCATGTAAGGGCAGAAAAAGCGCTGTTGATCGCAAGTAGGACAAACGCCGAAAGCTTGGAATAGATACCAAATACAAAGAACACACCGGCCGCGAGATACGGGTACAGGGGCGGCTCCCACGCCGTGGGACCGCTCGGGGGTCCGAACTGATTGCTGAACCCGTGGCCGGACGCGAGGGAAGCGGCGATGCGTCCCATCTCCCATCCGAAGCCGAAGTTGTTGTCGGTGGTCTTGAAACGATAGGTGTGGCCGAGGATGATCCAGGCGACTCGCAAGAAAAAAGCGATGAGCGCAATCCAGACCGGGGAACTGCTGATGGTCTGCCACGTGGAATAGATCACATCGTCTGCCTGCGAGATATCCGGTGGCGCTTTGTCCATGAGTGACTTCATTTGTAAACGAGCGACTGGGTTCGATCAACTCGCCGTCACATGCCAAGGCGGCTTGAACTGTAGAATGCGGCAACCGCATGGAGGTGCGTCATTACTCTGGGGATGACAACTGCAGCATTCACTTTGCTGCATGTGCTGATCAGTGTTGTGGGGATCGCTTCGGGGTTAGTCGTGATGTATGGGTTCATGACGGCACGACGGCTGGACCCATGCTTTTCCTGGCCGCGACGGCTTTGACCAGCCTGACTGGGTTCGCATTTCCGAACAAGCATGTGGCGCCCGGAATCGTGATCGGCATCCTGTCGCTCATCGTGCGGACGATTGCAGCACTGGCCCGCTACGGTATGCGGATGAGTGGCCCGTGGCGCCCCATCTATGTGATTTCTTCAGCGATTGCGCTTTACTTCAACGTGTTCGTTTTTGTGGTGCAGTCGTTCGAAAAAGTGCCCGCACTCCGGGCATTGGCTCCGACGCAGAAGGAACCGCCGTTTGCCATCTCGCAGTTGCTGGTCCTGGTGCTGTTCGTGGTCGCGACGGCGTTTGCGGTCAAGCGGTTTCCGCATGGAATGGGAATTGCGGATGCCTCAATTGCGCCGCGGAAACGCGCCGCCTGAGGAGAGATGGACGTACAAAGCTCTACTTCAATTCCTTCGTGCCCGCCAGCGCCTGATAAAACTCGGGCAGGTCGGCCTTCTCGCCGTAGGACGTGGCGCTGAATCGGCCGGGCCCGCCGCACTCGACGGACATGGTCGTGGAGTAGTCGGCAAGGCTGCGCTCACGTAGATATGATGGAGTGTATTCCAAACACTCGATGTTCTCGTGACCGATCACGAACTGTCGACGACCTGTTAGCCCGTCGTATGTCCGTGGAGACTTATTGCCGGGGTCACTCGAGGGATTGATTCGAAAGTTCCAATCGGAGAGCCGAAGACGTTTGCTGGGAAAGAAGAGACCCAGCAGGGGCGACCCGTGCCCGCTCATGAAGTCTGCCCATACATCGCCAGTTTTCGCATCTCGATGACTGAACATCACGATCGATGTCAGCGGAAGCGGAACCCGGAATTGCCCGAAGTCACCGGCGTTCGGATGCACCACATGGGACAGAACACCCCAGATCGGCAGCAGGAACGTGCCCGCAAGAAGCACGGTCAATGCCGGAATCCAGAGGGCCACACGGATTCCCCGACTACGCCGCTTGCGATCGATTGACTTGAGCTGCCGCTCTTTTAGCCATCTTTCCGCCTCGATCGGAATGCTCCTGCGGCTAATTCTGACCGCGACCCAGATCGTCCCAAAGGTGAAGCCGCCACCGAGGACAACGAAGAAAACAGTGAACAGAATCACGTTGACCGATGCAGCCCACGCAATCGCAGCTCCGACGATACCGAATGCTGTCAGAAACAGAGGCAGCGCCAGGGCTCCCGCAAGGACAATCTTGATGGCCCGTACCGGCCAGCCTTTAGCCCCATAGATCAGCCGCGAGAAAAGTGCGGCAGTGCTGGGAATAACCAGAAGTTGGGCCCCGGCAACGAATGCCTGACGACCAACGGGGTGAGAGCCGTCACGGCCAGGAGCAAGAATGCTGAGGAGAAATAGCGCTTCCACCCACGAATACACCGCTACGACAAAGATGATAGCGAGCGCTTTCTTCACGATCCTCAAGTCAGGGCAGAGTCGCGCCCTGCTTGCTTAGAAACCGAGCGTCCCCCTTTTTGTTCCATGCCGACGTGCACGGCCCTCTAGCCCAAGGTTACTAAAAGACTTCCACTCCAATGGTTATGCAGATTCAAAAAGTCCTTGACAAAGCGAACGATGAGCACTAACTTAACGATGTTAAGTTAACATGGTTAACCAAGGGATCATCGTTCATGGGAGTAAAAGAGAGGCGCGAACGGGAGAAGTTGGAGACGCGGGACAAGATCCTTGACGCCGCCCGGGAGCTGTTCGTCACGGAAGGCTACGAGGGCGTCTCGATGCGCCGCGTGGCGGACAAAATTGAGTATTCGCCGACTGCCATCTACGTGCACTTCGCCGACAAGAACGAGCTCTTTCGCGAACTCTGCCACCGCGATTACGCGCGCCTCGCCGAAGTATTCCAGAGTTCCGCCATTTCCAACGACCCGATCGAGCGGCTTAAACAGATCGGCGCGATCTATATCGATTTCGGAACCCACAATCCGAACCACTACAAGTTCATGTTCATGACACCTCACCCGCCGCATGAGCTGGACGACACGGACCGGGAGATGGTCGGCAATCCCGAGAAGGACGCCTATGCGTTCCTGAAGTGGGCGGTGCAACAGGCCATCGATGCCGGATGCTTCCGCGAGGAAGTTCGCGACGCTGAATTGGTCTCGCAGACTCTCTGGGCGTCGGTGCATGGCGTGATTTCGCTGCAGATTGCCAAGGGAAGCGACGTCTGGGTTGAGTGGAGCCCACTACGCGCTCGTGCGGAGATGATGCTCGATGTAACGATGCGCGGGCTACTCCGCCGCGCGGAAGGAGAAAAGTAAGGTATGCCGCCGCTAGCTCAACGCAACTTGTTCCACGACAAGGTCCGGCTTGCGGTTACGCTCACGGGGATTGTTTTCTCGGTTGTGCTGATCGTCGTGCAGCTGGGTCTATTTCTCGGGTTCACTACGGCAACCTCGAATCTGATTGACCACTCGAATGCCGACTTGTGGATCACGTCCAAGAACGTCCCTTACGTCGAGCAGGGAGTTGCGTTCAGTGAACGCAAGTTGAATCAGGTGCGAGCCGTGCCTGGCGTAGCCGATGCGCAGAAACTTATCGCGCGCTGGACGCAATGGAAGCGCCCCGACGGCGGCCAGGATTCCGTGCAGATCGTGGGCATTAACGTGGACGATCAGTTCGAGCGACCATGGAATCTGGTTGAAGGACGCGTCGAGGATCTGAAGTCTCCCGACGCAGTCATCATGGATGAACTGTACAAGCAGAAACTCGGTGTCACCCGAGTTGGCGAACTGTTCGAGGTTGGTGGGCATCGCGCACGGGTGGTCGGCTTCACGCGTGGCATCCGTTCGTTCACGACTTCACCATATGTCTTCACTACGTTCAAGAACGCGCAGAACTACACCGGATTGCGCGAAGACCAGACGATGTTCATTCTCGTGAAGGTGGCATCAGGGGCGGATTTGAAGCATGTGCAGCGGGACATTCTTGACCACGTCAAGGACGTTGAAGTGTTTACGACTGCCCAGTTCAGCCGGATGACCACGTTTTACTGGATGTTCACGACTGGTGCAGGAGTGGCGGTGCTCATTGCCGCGGTACTCGGACTCGTCGTAGGTTTCGTGGTGGTAGCGCAAACAATTTATGCCACTACCGTAGATCACATCCGCGAATACGGGACGCTGAAAGCCATGGGCGCGCCGAACAGCTACGTGTACAAGGTCATCATGAAGCAAGCCGCGATCAGCGCGGTGATTGGTTACGTGCTCGGAATGATCGTCAGTGTATTCGTAGTTCACGGGAGTCAGAAGGGCGGGGCGGCGATCCTCATGCCGCCGACCATGGCTGTGTGCATGTTCTTTGTGACTCTGACGATGTGCATTGGGGCCGCGCTGGTTTCTATCAACAAAGTCACGCGGATCGATCCGGCGATGGTGTTCAAGGGGTAATGTTCAAGGGATAGCAGCAATCCTGAAGGTTGTCGTTCCGAGCTCAGCGAGGAATCTGTTGTCCTCACCGCCGCACTCGGGAACTGGGAAGGGAAGATGACGATGCAGCCGGCAATTGCAGTGCGACAGCTCACAAAGAAATATGAAGAAGGCGCGAACGGCACTCTTGCGGTACGCGGGGTCGATCTCGATGTGCATCGTGGCGAGCTGTTGATGCTGGTTGGGCCTTCCGGCAGTGGCAAAACGACGCTGCTCTCGATCATGGGATGCATCCTCACTGCTACTTCGGGAAGCGTCCGCGTTGCCGGCAGAGAGGTTGTCGGACTGAGCGAAAAGCAGCTTCCCGCGCTGCGCCTGGAGCACATTGGCTTCGTCTTCCAGGGATTCAATCTGTTTCCAACTCTCAGCGCAGGAGAAAACGTGGAACTCATGCTCGACCTGAAGGGAATCTCTGCTGCGAAAGCGAAGAAGCGCGCACAGGAACTGCTCGAGCAGGTAGGGCTCGGGGAGAAGTACAACAGTTTCCCGGCGGACCTAAGCGGCGGGCAGAAGCAGCGCGTCGCCATAGCCCGCGCGCTCGCGGGCGATCCGGGAATCATTCTCGCGGACGAGCCGACAGCTGCGCTCGACTCGCGTGCTGGCCGCAATGTCATGGAGATGATGACCGAACTCGCTCACAGGCGGGACCGTGCAGTCGTGATCGTGACACATGACTCGCGCGTTCTGACTTTTGCGGACCGCATCGTCAAGATCGAAGACGGGACGATCGCACCCGCAAATGAAGGTGCGCCAGTAGCTTCCCCGGTACTCGCGCAACCGACTCCACAGGCCTCGGTTGGTTTGTCTTAAGTAGTGCAGCATCACTTGAGCTGGAAAGCAGGGAAGTATGAAAAACCTATTCTCGATTCATTCTCTGAAGTGCCGGACTATTTTGATCGTCAGCCTTGGGCTCTTCTTGTTGACCGCATCGATCGTGGTCGCGTCCCGGCGTGCACGCGAGTCCGCGGATGCTTCCAAGTTTCCGCACCAGGCCCTGACTCTGTTGCTGATTGCCGGACCCGGCCGCGTTGAGCCGGCGTCAGAAGACATCAAGATCGGGTCGGAACTTAGTGGTCGCCTCAAGTCGGTGAACGTGGAAGAAGGCGATACGATCCGGCGCGGGCAGGTTTTAGCAGAGCTCGAAAACGCGGACTACCGCGCGCAGGTGGAATCGGCGCGGGCGAATGTGATCGCCAAAGAGGCGGTGCTCCGCAAAGTGATCAACGGTGCCAGACATCAGGAGCGGGCCGAGGCTTGGTCCTCGGTGAACGAGGCGAACGCCGTCGTGGAAAACGCAAGCGCGGAACTGCGCCGGCGCCAGGAGTTGTTCTCGGCAGGAGTAGTCTCGCGAGAAGAACTCGATCGCTACTCGCGCCAAGCTGATGTAGCCAAGGCGAAATACGAAGCAGCGGTACAACAGCACGCGTTGGTGGACGATCGCGCCCGAGAGGAAGATCAGTCGTTCGCAGAGGCCGATCTGAAGCTGGCGAAAGCGCAGCTCGCCGAAGCCGAGGCCCGTTATGGCAAGACCTTCATTCGGTCGCCGATCGAGGGCGATGTGCTGCGCAAGCACCACCGCAGCGGCGAAAGCGTTTCGAATTCATCCACAGTGCCGGACCCGATCGTCACGATTGGCGATCACAAGGCATTGCGCGTGCGGGTCGATGTCGATGAAACGGACGTAAACAAGGTCAGCGTCGGACAGCGTGCCTACGTCACAGCCGACGCCTACGGCAAGGAGAGGTTCTGGGGACACGTGATTCGTGTCGGCCAGCAGTTAGGCCCAAAGAACGTCCGCACCGACGAACCCACGGAGAAGGTCGATAGCAAAGTTCTGGAAACGCTGGTCGAGCTCGGACCAGGACCGCGGCTTCCGGATGGACTGCGGGCGGATGCCTTCATCGTTCCGGAGGGATCTCAAGTCGCAGCGAGCCGGTAACATAGGTTCAGTCGCGTTTGGCACCGGAGCTTGCCAGTGTCCGGAATGGGCTTGTGGTTTTTCCGGTAAAATAGCGGTTTTCACCGGACTTCCTCTTTGATCGCTGATCGCACGTTCATAGTGGCTCTGCTGGCGTCGGTTGCCCCCAAGGGCATC
>Ga0136846_1234176_pt1 | contig 66321 bp, 61 predicted proteins | sample HopSoiMetagenom2_FD_96841 | JGI IMG/M metagenome (GOLD analysis project Ga0136846, IMG submission 96841) | Grasslands soil microbial communities from Hopland, California, USA - 2 Assembly 2016 (version 4) | ecosystem: Environmental > Terrestrial > Soil > Grasslands | place: USA: Hopland... | reverse complement strand
TTGATCGCGTCATAAGTCACCGGACTCGCCGGGTCGAGGAACACGTTGTTCGATCCCCAGTATCGAGTGGTGCTGACCCGCAGCCCGAGCTGATGTTTCGGCGTAATGTTGATGTCGAGTTTCCCGAAGGAAGAGTTACCGATTTGCGCGGAGGGATACTCCCCTGTAAGAGACGTGAGCCGTGCCGCAGCCGCGAACACGAGGGCCTCATCACTGGGCTCGTAGTCCCCGGGTGTGTACGGACCTGTGTCAGGCTGTGGAATCAATTGTGAACTTCCGTTGAGGAATTCCACAATATTCGGCACATGAAAGACGTGCTGATCGAAGCCCCCGAAAAAAAAGACCTTGTTCCGCTTGAGCGGACCGCCGATGGTACCTCCAACCTGCTGCTGGCGATTGTGTGGCTTGAACGCGAGGAAAGGGTTGGTCGCCCCGAACGAACTGTCCCGCAGGTAGTAGAACGCGGTGCCGTGCACGTGATTTGATCCAGACTTCGTGACGACATTCACCACCGCTCCCCCGGCGCGTCCCTGCTCAGCTCCGTAGGCATTCGACGAGACGCGAAACTCCTGTACGATCTCGGTGGAGAACTGATAGGGAGCGCGATAGCGTCCTCGTGCCTGGGCAAAGAAGGCGTTGTTGTTGTCGCTCCCATCGACGAGAAATGTGTTCTGAAATCCACGAATGCCGCCGAACGAGAGATCTCCATTGGTTGCAGACGTCAGGCTTCGGGGATCCTGTGTAACTCCGGGGGAAAACAGCGCAAGATCCGAGAATCGGCGGCCGTTCAAGGGAAGATCGTTCAAGGCCCGATCATCCAGCAGAGACGAGACGGCGCTTGGCTGAGTCTCAACCAGTGTAGGCGACGCAGAGACGGTGACATTTTCTTCCGCACTCGCCAGCTTCATATGGAATTCGATCGAGGCGACTCCGCCGACGTCCACATGCAATTGTGCTATGACTTGCGGGGACATGCCGTGCGCCACAATGCGAGCTGAATAGTCTCCGGGCGGCAAGACTTCGAGCCCAAAGCGGCCTTCCGCATCCGTCGTGGCGGTGTAACGCATGCCCGTACCAATGTTCACAATCACGGCGGAGGCTTGCGCAAGCCGGGCTCCTGTGGGATCAAGCACCATGCCGTGTACCGACCCGGTAGCGGAATCCTGTGCAGTGACGATGGACGCTATGGTGAGGATCAGTGTAATGAGAGCAACGCAACCGCGCGCCGAGGACATAGGTCGCCCCTGAGTGCGAGATGCTCGGAGGAATTGTCCCAAACGCGTTAACCGGACGCGAGAAGGAACATCCGCGGAGAAGGACCGGAGGCGCAGTCACCGGGCGCGGCCGGGAACTTCTTCGCGGACAGAGAAACAGGTTCTGTATAACATTTACAGGAACTCAGGTCTGTGATCGGCGACAATTCTTCTGCTGTTGTTCCCGAAGTGGAAATTCCACCAGCGGCATCGGCGAAAGCCAGAGGGTGGTCGCGCCAAGTCGCGCTCTCGTGATATTTTCAAACTTCCTTGCGAAATCGCATGATTCGACCTTTCAAAGGCATCCGGCCGACGATCCCGTCTACTTGCTACATCGACGAATCGGCGCAGATTATTGGCAATGTCGCGCTGGGCGAGCACGCCTCGGTGTGGATGAATGCCGTGCTGCGCGGTGATGTGCATGAAATCCGGATCGGCGCGCATTCGAACATTCAGGACAATTGCGTGCTGCACGGGATGAAGCAGCAGTGGGGCGTGTACCTCGGCGAGTATGTGACGGTCGGACACTCGGTCACGCTGCACGGATGTGTGATCGAGGATCGCTGCCTCGTCGGCATGGGATCGATCATCCTAAATGGAGCCCGGATCGGGGCGGGATCGATTATCGCCGCTGGGACGCTGATTCCTGAGAAGACGATGGTTGAGCCGGGATCGTTGTGGATGGGGTCTCCCGGGAAGTTTCGCCGCAAACTCGAAGATGCCGAGGAGGAAATGATTATGCGCTACGCGCGGAACTATCTTGGGTATAAGGATGAGTATTTGAAAGAGACTCATCTGTCATCGTGAGCGACGCAGTCGAAGGATCCCTACAATCTTGACGGAACCAAGCGGTAGCAACGCAGTGAGGCGTGCCGAAAATTCCCTGATCCGGTGCGCATGTAGAAGAGGGTAGGGTTCCTTCGACTCCGCGGCCTCGTTCGAGCCCGCTCCCCTCAGGATGAGAAGAATTGTTGAAACGCGAACAGAGATTGAAGACAACGACTAACGAATATCGACTATCGACATGATCAAAGCCGTTCGCGGAACTCGGGATCTTCTGCCACCGGAGACGGCGCTCTGGAACTTTGTCGAATCCACGGTGCGCAACGTCTTTCGCGCATACAACTTCCAGGAAATTCGTACGCCGATTTTCGAGTCGACGGAACTGTTCGCGCGTGGCGTAGGGGAAGAGACCGACATCGTTTCAAAAGAAATGTATACGTGGGACGATCGTTCGCGCGCCGCAAGTGAGAAGGGACAGTCTCTCACCCTGCGTCCCGAGAACACCGCAGGAGTGGTTCGCGCATACATCGAACATAAGCTCTGGGATCGAGGCCTCAACAAACTCTACTACATCGGCCCGCAGTTCCGCCGCGAACGTCCGCAGAAAGGCCGTTACCGGCAGTTCTATCAGATCGGGGCAGAAGTGATCGGGCCGGCATCTGCGGGAAGCGAGTCCCCGGCGCGTGATGCTGAGATTCTGGAGATGCTTGCTACGTTGCTCGACCGCCTCGGCGTCGCGAACTGGAATCTGGAACTGAACTCGGTGGGAACGCCAGCGGATCGCGTCCAGTTTAACGATGCGTTGCGCAAAGGGCTGGAGCCGGTAGTCGGAAAAATGTGCGCCGACTGCCAGCGACGTGCGGTCACGAACCCATTGCGTGTGTTCGATTGCAAAGTGCCGGAAGATCAGCCGATCATTGACACGCTGCCGCGTATCACCCAGTTTCTCGGGGAAGACTCCCGCACACACTTTGAAGCGGTGCAGGCGATCCTGAATAGAGTCGGAGTTCCATTCACGCTGAATGATCGTCTCGTCCGCGGACTCGATTATTACACACGCACTGCATTCGAGTTCACACATGGCGCGCTGGGAGCGCAGAACGCGATCCTCGGCGGTGGACGCTATGACGGGCTTTCGGAAGCCCTGGGAGGTCCTGCTGCTCCCGGAATCGGTTTTGCGATCGGCGAAGACAGGCTCGTGCTTTCTCTACAGGAGAAAGCTTCAGCCGACAGTGTGTCGAAAAAGCCCGACGCGTACATCGCGCCGATGTCCGGAATGAACTCCGAAGCGGCGCGACTGGCGCGGGAGTTACGCCGTCACAACCTGATTATCGAATTAGGCGACGACAGCTTCCGCCTGAAGAAATCGTTTGAAGCCGCGACCAAAGCCGGAGCGAGGTACATTCTCATTGTGGGCGAGAATGAACTGAACACAGACGCATTTGCGCTCAAGAATCTCGCGACCGGGGAGCAAGTCTCGGTGGCGCGATGCGAGTTGGCCGCAAGAATTCGAGAGAGCTGACGTATCCAGGTGAGGGGCTTTGGGCAAGAGCCATTCAGAGATCGACGAGAATGTCGCGACCTTTATTCGGCAGCAGCACGTTTTCTTCGTAGGCACCGCACCCACTGCCGCGAACGGCCACGTGAATATTTCTCCCAAAGGTCTCGACTCATTCCGAATCGTCGATTCCAGGACAGTTGCCTATCTCGATGTGATCGGCAGTGGAGTGGAAACCATCTCCCACGCCAAAGAAAACGGACGAATTGTGCTGATGTTCTGCGCCTTTCAGGGCCCTCCGCATATTGTGCGCTTGCACGGGTGGGCTCGTGTGCTGGAGCCGCACGACCACGGTTTCTCAAATGTGATCTCGAAATTCCGCGCGTATGAGAGTACCCGCGCCATTATTGTGGTAGACGTTACTCGTGTTTCGAGCTCTTGCGGATTTGGCGTGCCTCTGATGAAGTACGAGGGCGAGCGTCCGCAACTTTTCGCATGGGCTCAGAAGAAGGGACCGGACGGGCTAAGGGCTTACAAGCGTGAGAAGAATGCGCTCAGCATCGACGGACTCGCAGGGCTGTCAGAATAGAAATCAACGCCTTATCGGGAGACGAACATGAAAATCGGCTTCTCTATCTTTTTTCTGGTTCTCGCCACCGTACCGGGGTTCCCGCATGCTGGGCAGGCTAACTCCGCGGCAAAAGCTCCGAGTGCGTTTGAACAAACACTGATGAACGCGGAGAACAGCTTCATTGAAGCCGCGAAAAAGGGCGACGCCGCATTTCTCAAACGAACGCTGACCGACGACTTCTCATTCGTACAATTCGATGGCCAGCTTTATAGCCGTCAGGAGATGATCGATCAGTTCTCCGACCCTGGCACAAATATCATGGCCTATGAAATGAAGGTCATCCCGATTGGAGACGATTCTGCGATCGTTACTTATAACGTCGTGCTCCGTGTTCCGGTGGCCGAGGATCAAGGGCCTCCGCCGCGCTATCAGCATTTCAGCACAACGTGGGTGAAACAGGTCGGCGCGTGGAAGATGAAGTTCCTCCAGATGACGGCCAATCACTGGGGCGATTGGTAGACATTACCGCCCAACCTAATCGTCGACCGTTTGGAAATTGCCACGCAACCTCGTTGACCGCAGGGCTTAGTCCGGCTAATATCTTGCCGCAGTTCCATTCGCTTGACCGGCCATGACAAATTACACCGCTTGGGGGCCTGCCTTGAAAACAATCGCGATGATCTCCGCTGCAGTACTGCTGCTCGCTGCCGCAGGTTTTGCTCAGATGGAAGTGCCGAAGCCAGGACCGGAGCACAAGAAACTCGCCGTGTTTACCGGTTCATGGACGCTCGATGGCGACATGAAGGCGAGTCCCATGGGCCCTGCGGGCAAGGTGCTCGAAACTGAAAAGTGCGAGTGGATGGAAGGCAATTTCTATGTGGTGTGTCACGTTCAGTTCACCAGCAAGGTAATGGGAAATGGGGCGGGAATCTCTGTCATGGGGTACTCGAATGACGACAAGGCATATACCTATCGCGAATTCAACAGCTGGGGAGAATTCACCGACGCGAAGGGTACGCTCGAAGGTGACAAGTGGGCTTGGACGAACGACCAGAAGATGGGCGGCATGACCTCGAAGGGCCGCTTTACGATGAAGATGACATCTCCAACCTCGTACGATTTCAGTTATGAGATCTCTCAAGATGGAACGCAGTGGACTACGATCATGGATGGCAAAGCGACGAAGAATCAGTGATGCGGCCAGCTCGGATTACTCACTTATTAAATTTTTCCCTCTTGCGAGAAGCTATAAGTTATGGCATCTTCAATCATCACTTCTAAGAAAGGACGCCCAAATTTGTCGGTAGACATGCACAAATCGCTTAGCGGGCTGATACGGCCAAATAGATGCCGTCCCAGTTTTAGGGCGTCGTCGAATTGCGCTAGTTAAGTCCACGGCGCTCTTAACGCAAAGCTAACAAGCTAGATACGCTGGATGGCGCAGGCCGCGGTTCCTTCGACTGGAACTCGACTATGCCGCGTCCGCTAGTTCCCCCAGCAAAGTCGGCGGAGATTCTGCGGCGTGGAAACGCTCATGTGGTGACGGGCCGGCTCGGCCATCCGGCGAGCGCAGCTCGCGCACTGCACGTGTGTGAATACAGGAATCGTCCCACGTTCGCAAACGTGTGAACGAGACAAGAGATTCGGTCAGTGGTGAAGTCACGGCAACTCGTGGCGGCCTTTTGTAGTGCCGGGGTGAGAGCCCCCAACCGTGACATCTGTTCCCTGGCTGTGACCGCGAAGAGCAGCGCGGGCAATGCCGCCCGCGCTGCACGGACGATCGAAACGAGCAAGATCGCGGTCCATGTAGTTGCGACACTTCAGCCCCATTGCAGGAGTGTTACCACTGCCAATCCCATGAAGTGGTGCCGTGCGTATGAGTGCTAGCGGGGCCGTGGAGAGCGGCCGTTCAACGCCGCATTGCGAGCGCAAAGATCTGGGCCTTAGCCCCTGTAGGCTTCGGCCCTTTAACTTCGGCCGGTGGTGAAGATGAGGGATACTTCGCCTAAGGAGCGGTGGTAGCAGGTTCGAGTCCTGTCGCGGGAATTTTGTGCCCGTGTAGCTCAGTGGTAGAGCACCTAAACGTGCCTTCGTCGCTGATTCTCCGGCTGATTGAGTACAAGGTAACTCCGGCCACAGTGCCGGTTAGAAAGAATGCATATGAGTGCCACAATTCGAAGCGGAAGACCGCAGGTAAGTGAGTCGCTGTGCAACTCGTGCTACTGGGCGCACATTGAGCGGGGATTCGCAAAGAGCGAAGAGGTAGTTCTCTGTGCATTCTTAAGTCCTCCAAGAATCGTGCCGTTCAAGGTGGGCCAGTGCACCGACTACAACGATAAACGGGTTCCAAGCAAAGCCGAAATGGAAGAGATCGCCTGGATCATTCGCACCAAAGATGTGAATCGCCAGGTAGGCTTCACAAAGCGAACTAATGATGATCCGATAGACAAGAAGGACGACCCACAGCAGTGCCGTCTGCATAAAAAGTTCGCCCTGTAGCGAAGACAACGGTTACTTGATAGTCCGAAGGTTGCGGGTTCGGGTCCCGCCGAGCAGGAGTGCTGCTAACTGCCCTGATGCGCCTTCAGCGCTTTCCCTCGAGGCTTAGCCTTTCCTGGCGGCGCTTCAAATCCGATGCGGCGACTGTTTGCCGGCAGCGGACTTATCAGCTCGTGGATGGCTTCCACGAGCTCCTGAAGTTCAGCATCGTGCGAGTCAAGGCGTGACTCTAGTTCCGACAGCTTCGACACGACTCGTTGATTGATGAGCAGCGATTCGCGCATGCGTACAAATGCACGCACCACGAAAATGCTCATCTCGATCGCACGCTTCGAGTTCAACACGCTCGCAGCCATAATCGCGCCATGTTCGGTGAAAGCATGCGGCAAATACCGGCGTCCACCATGCCCCGCACTTGAGGTCGCATTTTGCGACCTCAAGTTGTCGTACTCCGCATGTGTGAGCTTGAACAGAAAGTCCGAAGGAAAGCGTTTTGGATTGCGGTTGATCTGCTCGTTCAGACGCTTTACAGAGACTCTATAAAGTTCAGCCAGATCGGTATCGAGAATGATTTTCTGATTCCGCAGAATCAGGATTTTCGCGCTAACTCGCTTCGTGAGAACGATCGCAGATGTGCTCATGATTTGCCGAAACTTGAGGTCGCATTTGGCGACCTCAAGAATTATTAGAGGACAGGGAATCATAACAAGCCGAAACGCAGCCGGACACACGGAAGGACGTAAAACTGGCAGCGCACGACCCAAAGTAGGAAACGTGCATTGCCGCGCACAACAGATTCCTCGCTGCGCTCGGAATGACATGCGGGGTTGCCTAAACGGGCATCAGCTCAAGCTCATCGCTCAAAACAGAAGGAGGCCATATATGGCTCGACTCAATTCACTCAACGTCAACTTCGCAGTGCGGACGCACGAGGGTGCTCCGGCGCGCATCATCTCCGCGAAGATGCAGTTGCGGCGCTCGGTGCTTGCCTGCATGCTTTGGGAATCTCAGTTCTACGAGGCCGGAGTTGAGATCGCCTACCCGATCGCAGAATTTGTTCCCAAGGTTACGCCCGAGAAGGTCGCGGCACTCGCCATTGAGGCGCGCGAGAACACGAAGCTGCGTCACGTACCTCTTCTACTCGTGCGTGAGATGGCGCGTCATGCGACGCATCGTGTGCTTGTGGCTGACACGCTCGCCCGCGTCATCCAGCGTGCCGACGAACTCTCTGAGTTCGTTGCCTTCTACTGGAAGGACGGACGCGTGCCTCTCTCGGCGCAAGTGAAGAAGGGACTCGCCGCGGCATTCCCCAAGTTTGATGGGCACGCGCTTGCGAAGTACAACCGCGACGCCCCCATCAAGCTGCGCGACGTGCTCTTCCTCTCGCACGCCAAGCCGCGTGACGAGGCGCAGGGAGAAGTGTGGAAGCTCCTGATCGCCGGAGAGCTTACTGCTCCCGACACGCGGGAGGTCGCACTCTCGTCTGGCGCCGACAAGCGCGAGACTTGGGAGCGGTTGCTCCGCGAGCAGAAGCTCGGCGCTCTCGCACTTCTCCGTAACCTGCGCAACATGCGCGACGCCGGAGTGGACGAGTCGCTCGTGCTCTCCGTTCTCGGCGCCATGAACACCGCGCGTGTGCTGCCGTCCCGCTTTCTGGCTGCGGCGCGATACGCTCCGCGGTGGGGAGAGGCGATCGAGAAGGCAATGCTGAAGTCCATCGCGTCGCAGGAGAAGCTGCTTGGGAAGACCATCGTGTTGGTGGACGTTTCCGGCTCGATGACCGCTCCGCTTTCTCAGCGCTCCGAGATGCAGCGCACGGACGCGGCTTACGGACTCGCAGTCTTGCTGCGTGAGATCGGCGAGAAGGTGGCGGTGTTCAGCTTTTCCGACGCGCTGGTCGAGGTGCCGGCGCGGCGCGGATTCGCTCTCCGCGACGCGATCGCCAACTCGCAGCGCCACAACGGCACGCAGCTCGGATACGCTGTATCTGAGCTGAACCGCAACCATGGCTACGACCGGCTGATCGTCATCACCGACGAGCAGGCGCACGACACGGTCCCGGCGCCGCAAGGCAATGGATATGTCGTGAACGTAGCCAGCTGCAAGAACGGCGTCGGCTACGGAAAGTGGACGCATATCGATGGCTGGAGCGAGTCGGTCGTCGAGTACATCCACGCGCTGGAGCAGGCATGGGGGTGATTGGGGTTGGGTATTTACCTTTTTATAACGGTGGGTACCCCTCTCGCCCGGTCTATTCGATTGCCGACGACGCTGACGCCCAATCGGTATGCGACGTTCCAGGTGCAGTTCAAACCGGATTCCGCAAAGACGTTCACGGGCAAGCTGACGTTCAGCATGAGGGGAACGAAGAATCAGTTGGTGAATGTCAGCGACACCGGATGGAATGTGAATGCGGCGCCATCGCTGAACACAACCTCTCTGGATTTCGGGAACCAGGCTCTGGGCACAAATAATCCCTCGCAGAATGTGAAGATCACCAACGCGGGGAGCGCCGCCGTGAAGTTGACAGGAGTTACTGTGACGAGCCCGTTTAGCCAGACAGGATGGACGACGTCGACCACGATTGCGGCAGGCGGGGCACCGGCGTGGGTGCGACGGTCCTGCGAATGAGTACGTTCAGCAGTCTTCCGGCAGCAACTCAGGGTGCTCTGTATAAGGCGGCTCTGAAAGCAGCTGGAGGGCAGAATCCGTATAAGTGGGCACTGGCTTCGAGATCAAGTCTTCGGAGCGGAGTTGCCAGGACGTGCAAGGGGACGGCACGCATCCGGCGGTTCCGGGTGGCCGAATCAAGGTGGCATCGATCCTGCTGAATTTCTTCAAGACCGACGGTACGGCGAGTCCGTGGTTCTTGAGTCCTTCTGCGAGTACTCAGTAACTAGTACGTGGTACCCATGTGTCCCGGGCCGCGTGGCGGACGAAGGGTCCGCGCCTACCATCTTAGGCGGCGTGCTTGGGGTATCTGCCGATCAGCTTGTTAATCCAACCGTGAACGGCGTGCATGCCGTTTTGCGGTAGGAACATGAACGGGCACTCGCCGGGGACTACTTCGATGTTGTAGTCGCGGCAGAAGGCGAGGGCAGATTCGGTGACTGCGCCTCCGCTGCCCGCGCTGTACAACCAGATTTGGCGGACGCCGGCTTGGGCGCAGTCCGCGACAGCCGCATCGGTGGCAGCGGCAGGGGTCATCAGTAGCGCGGTATCCACTGGGGGCTGAATGTCCTGAACGCGGAGATAAGTGCGATGTCCGTCGATCTCTGGGGTACGGGGGTTGACGGGGATGACATCGTATCCGCGGCGGAGCAGTTCGCGAAAGAGCACTGTGCTGAAGTGTTTCGGGTCACGCGAAAGGCCGACCATAGCCAGGCGCTTGGTGGCGAAGAAATGTTCGATGGCGTCGAGATGGCGGGGGGTGGGCATGAGACCTCCTTTGTGGACGAGCGTAGCGCGGCATCGGGCGTGGGGCTGTGATGGGAGTCACGGGGATTTTGTTTTGGGTAATTCTGTAATTGGCAATTGAAAGGCAAAAGCATTGGGGGTTTTGGGCCGGGATTGGGCTTGATTTTCTAATTTGGTAGTCGAAAAATAAAGGGTGTTGGATTTCGCGCGTTGGGTTCGTACTCTTGAGACGCGGCCTCGGGGTGCGGGTAGGATCCTTCTACTGCGGAGGTGGTCCGCTTGTCGCGACCGCTTCCTACGCTCAGGATGACATGGCTGAACGCTTCAATGACTAAATCACTGAATCGCTCAATGACGCAATTCTCGACAACTGACTCAATTTCTCAATGCTCAATTCTGCGACCACTCAATTTTTGATCACTGCAATTCCTAGATTGGGTGGCCTTTGAAGAAATAGATGAGTTCAATGATGAGGATCAGGACTACCAGCAGTTCCAGCACGAAGGCTCGGGACTGGTTGAACTGCTCGACCATGAATCTGTAGAGATCTTCGGCGGTCTGGAGCTTTTCTTTGACCAGGTCTTTGTAGTCGGGGACGCCGACTTTCTGGGCGCAGAGTTTGTAGAGGCGCGCGGAGAACATATCGCTGAGGAACTTGATGGCATTGTCAGCGCGCTCGGTGAGTTCGTTGACGTCGAGCAGGACGGTGTGGAGTTTTGAGGCGGCAGCGGCAGTGCGCCAGCGCGACCACCATCCGGTACCTCCGGTCTCGAGGAAGTCGTAGACATTCTCGAGTTCCTTGGTGAGCAGTTCGTCGTAGTGACGGAACTCGAGTAGCTGAGAGTTGGCGTACTCGAGGAGCTGGATGGCAGTCTCGGCTCCGACTTGCGTGTCATAGATGAAAGCGGCGTTCCATCCGATGACGGCCAGGTCGTTCGGGTAGTAAGAGATGCGCGACTGGAGGATTTCCTGGCGCTCACTCTCGGCGAGGGTCGCGGTCTCACCCCGGACGACTTGCGCGATGTAGTTGCGCTGGGTCGAGAGGAGGTCTTCGGCGGAGGGAGATCCATCTATTTCTCGTACGTGGAAGATGAAATAGTCCTCCTGGAGCCAGTCTTCTTCTTTATACGGTTTGATCAGAGCAGGGGCAGCGCGTTCGAGGCGTTGGTGGATGACGCGATTGGCGAGCTTCTCGAAGTTCGTGTCGGAGGTCCAGCGGCCGGAAAGTTCGACCAGCTTCTGCCAGTCTCCAGAGAACGGCAGCTCGAAGAGAAGACTGACAACCCCGTAGTCGTAGTACTTGATTTCTCCGCCGAGGCGTTCGCCGGAGTCGAGGACAAGAGGCTCGAGACGGTCGGCGACGGGAGGGCGCTGGTAGCGGACGTATCCGGGGGCTTGGCTGCTCTTGAAAGTGGCTTGGGCTTTACGCGCCTGCAACAGCTGGCGGATGACGTCGAGCCGGATCTCTTCGCAAACGTCGTACTGAAAGAGAAGGAGGATGGATCCGCGAAGGGGCGCTGACGCGGCCGGCGCTGTCTTGGTCGTCTGTTGGACCTTTACGGAAAGGTCGCGGGCGACATCGGGGCTTACGATGGTTGTGATTTCACGATCCATGCTAGTGCTCCGTCCCAGCAGGCGGGTCCCAGTTAACGGCGGGGTAAGCCTTGCGGTGCTCTTACTTACATTGTCCCAGATGGCGGGGGTTTGGGGTAGGGGGAGAACAAGGGATTCCTCGCTACACGAGGAATGACAGCACCTCTAACAGCTACGATTTCAGCTACTTAGGGCGATACTTTTGAATGTCGTACGCCAAGGAGACGATCCCGGAGCGGTAGAGTTTGGTGCCAGTCAGGGTCAATTTGGCGTGCTGGCCGGATCGGGGAGGAGTTTGACGCCTCCTCCAAAGAGCACCCGGATCATCGTACTTCCACGGTGTCCACCTCGTTCATTGCTAGGACGTTGCCGAGGAGGATGCCTCCGCCCATCAGCAGATGTCCTTCTCGGATTGGGCTCGGAGCGCCCGGAGGTTCGCGGGTGTGGGTTCGGCAGAATGGTGACCCTGGGATGGTGGGCGAGATCGATCATGCTGGAGACTACGGCGACTTTCATTCCGGCAAAAGATTGCTCGCCAAGGCGCCCACGGCGACCTCGTAGGTAGGACGTCCCATGAGCAGGGTGTCGAACTCGGCCCAGAGTTCGCTGAAGTTGACTTCAGGGTCAGGGATGATCCAATCGTATTCGCCGTTAGGGCCAGCGATATATCCGTCGAGACTCACGGCGACGCTGTAGCGGATCCTGGTCATGTGTGTTGCGCCGAGACTTGGTTCTACGGCGGTGCACAGATGCACGATGGTCTTGTAAATCGGCGCGAGGTTGCTGGTTTTCAGCTGTGCTCGCGCGCAATAACCGGATGCTCAGGGTCCTTTTTCGGGATTGGCGCTGGGAAAATCCGATCCGCGCATTGCTCCTATGAGCGGGCATTCTATACAATCAAAAGTTTGCTGCCCGACCTCCTTGGGCCTTGTGCAATGTGCGGCGAGGCGTGAGGCATCCGAAGCCGCAAGCAGGGTCCTTCCATTCGTAACTGCTGAAGAGTCATCATTATGAAAATTCATGAGTATCAGGCAAAGGCAATCTTAAAGAAGTATGGTGTGGCGGTACCGCGGGGATCGATGGCCACTTCACGCGAAGAGGCCGAGGCGATCGCCAAAGATTTGTTGAACTCCGGCTCGAGCGGAGTGGTGGTGAAAGCGCAGATCCATGCCGGAGGCCGGGGCAAGGGCGGCGGCGTGAAGATCGCGAAGTCGGTGGACGAGGCCGGCGATCTCGCAGGCAAGATGCTTGGAATGAAGCTGATGACGCACCAGACTGGTCCCGAGGGGCGGATCGTGCGGCGGCTGCTGATTGAAGAGACGCTGCCGATCGAGAAGGAACTTTACCTGGGAATTCTCGTGGACCGCGCCGAGGGGAAGCCGGTGTTCATGGCGTCGGCCGCCGGCGGCATGGATATCGAGCAGGTTGCGGCGGAGAATCCCGATGCGATTTTGAAGCAGCATGTCGATCCCGGCATGGGGCTGGAGGCCTTCCAGGCGCGGAAGATTGCGTTCATGCTGGGGCTGGGATCGAAGCAGATCAACCCGGCGGTGCAGTTCCTGACGAGTCTGTATAAAGCGTTTCTGGATACGGACGCTTCGCTGCTGGAGATCAACCCATTTATTACTACGACGGATGGACGCTTGTTTGCGCTCGATGCCAAGATCAACTTCGACGATAACGCGTTATTCCGGCACGCCGATCTGCGCGAGCTGCGGGATATTACGGAAGAAGATCCGCTGGAAGTAGAGGCGTCGAAGTACAGCCTGAACTACATCAAGCTGGATGGGAATGTCGGCTGTATGGTGAACGGCGCCGGGTTGGCGATGGCGACGATGGACATTGTTAAGTACGCAGGCGGGATGCCGGCGAACTTTTTGGATGTGGGCGGCGGAGCATCATCGGAGCAGGTGGCGCATGCGTTCGAGATCCTGCTGAGCGATAAGAATGTGAAGGCGGTGCTCATCAATATTTTCGGGGGCATTCTGCGCGTGGATACGCTGGCGACTGGCGTGGTGGATGCTGCGCGCAAGACGAACATCAAGTTGCCGATCGTGTTGCGGCTTGAGGGGACCAACGTGGAGGAAGGGAAGAAGATCCTGATGAATTCGGGAATGAACTTCACCGTCACCGACACGATGAAGGATGCGGCCGATAAGGTGGTGGCTGCGGCTCGCGGGACGGCTGGTGTGACTGAGTGGAGATAAGCGCTCACCACAGAGGGCCCGGAGGTTCACAGAAAAGTTCTCCACTCGAAAATCGCAGACTACGTGATTTTAGACTGGGGCACCCTGAAGGGATTCGGCTAGTTTCATACTGAGGTGCTTTTTATATGGCAATTCTAGTCAATAAAGATACGCGGGTTTTGGTGCAGGGGCTGACCGGGCGCGAAGGGACGTTTCATGCGAAGGCAAGCGCGGCTTACGGGACGAAGATTGTTGGCGGCGTGACTCCCGGCAAGGGCGGCACCTCGCATGAAGGCTGGCCGATCTTCAATACCGTGCGGGAGGCGGTTGACAAGACTGGCGCGAACGCGACGGTGATCTTTGTGCCGCCTCCGTTTGCGGCCGACGCGATTATGGAAGCCGCCGATGCAGAGATCGATCTGATCGTGTGTATCACCGAGGGCATTCCGACGCTTGATATGGTGCGCGCGTGGGAGTTCCTGCAGGACCGGCGCTCGCGGCTGATTGGGCCGAATTGTCCGGGCATCATCTCGCCGGGGAAATGCAAGATTGGGATCATGCCGGCTTCGATCCATAAAGAAGGGAACATCGGGATCGTGTCGCGCTCCGGGACGCTGACCTATGAGGCGGTGCATCAGTTGACGCAGCGCGGGATTGGGCAGTCGACGGCGATTGGCATTGGCGGCGATCCGATTGTCGGGACGACGTTTGTGGATGCGCTGGATTTGTTCAACCGGGATCCCGAGACCGAGGCCGTTATCATGATCGGCGAGATTGGTGGCAATGCGGAGGAGACTGCGGCTGAGTTCGTGAAGAGCCACATGAAGAAGCCCGTGGTCGGCTTCATCGCCGGGCAGACAGCGCCTCCGGGGCGACGCATGGGACATGCTGGCGCGATCATATCGGGCGGGAAGGGAACGGCCGCAGAGAAGATGAAAGCGCTCGAGAGCTGCGGAATCCGAGTGGCGAAGTCGCCTGCCGCCATTGGAGAGACACTGGCTGCGGCCATCGGGGTAAATGTCTGATCACAGCCCGCGGGGAGAGACGCAGCTTGCTACGTCTTTCTTGCACGTGGCGGGACGACGTTGCAAGCAACGTCTCTACGACACCAACTAACGACTGAGGACTATCGATCGAATGAAGACACTGCAGCGCACGCTAACGATTGTGAAACCGGATGCCGTCCGCAAGAATGCGATTGGCGACATCATTGAGCAGTTTGAGAAGAATGGATTCCGCATTCTTGCCATGAAGATGCTTGAGATTTCGAAGCATCAGGCGGAGCAGTTTTATGCTGTGCATGCGAGTCGTCCGTTCTACAACTCGCTGACCGATTTCATGTCGAGCTGGCCGATTGTGGCGCTGGCGCTGGAAAAGGAAGACGCGATTTCCGATCTCCGCAAGTTGATGGGCGCGACCAATCCCGCCAACGCCGAGGAAGGGACGATCCGTAAGAAGTGGGCGACGAATATTGAGTTCAACGCGATCCACGGATCGGACGCGGAAGATACGGCACGGTTTGAGCTGAGCTTCTTTTTCGCGGGATATGAGCTGGCGAAATAGGCCACGGATCTGCACGGATTCTCACAGAGAATCCAAGAACGGCCTTCGGGTGGTCTTGCATGCCGATGGTGCAAATCACGATGCTCGCGGGGCGGACTGCCGGTCAGAAGCGTAACCTTGCGAAGCGCATCACGGATGCGCTGGTAGATGAGGCTGGCGCGCGACGCGAAGGAATCGTCATGCTACGCTTCGGGCGGCGAACTGATGATCGACAAGAAGCCGCATTAGTCACCTCGCCATATTACGGCTGTAACTCCTCAAGGTATCGGACGCAGCGTACACTGCGCGTAATGTGAGGAGATCCATTTATGAAAGTTCAAATGGCTGTTGCTGCTCTGCTGCTCTCTTGTGCTTACGCCACGGCACAGGAGCCGGCGCGGAAACCCTGCGAAGATCTGAAAGCCGAAATCGCCCAAAAGCTGGAAGCTAAGGGCGTGACTTCCTATTCGCTCGAGATCGTCGAGAAAGGCAAGGAGTCAGCAGGCAAGGTGGTCGGCGGGTGCGACGGTGGAACCAAGAGCCTGGTTTATCAGAGAACGACCGAAGCTGCGAAGGTTGAGCCTTCGGACGCGAAAAAGCCTCAGTAAGCGAACATCAGACGCGCTGCACTCGGAAGGCTGTCACCACATGTTGAATGCTTGATGATGCGCGGGCATGAGTGCCCGCGCCACACTGCTATCCTAGCGGCTCGAAGAGATGGCCTTCGACGCGCTCGGCAATTTTGGGAAGCTCTTTCTTGGCGTGCTGCAGGAAGTGCGGGGCGGCGCGATGCGCTTCGAGCGCGGCGTCGTCACTGTATTGCTCGTAGATGAAAAACCGGCGCGGCTCGGTCTTGTGCCGGTGCACCTGGTACATGGCGCAGCCGGGTTCTTTGCGGGAGTGTTCAGTTAGTTTCTGAAACAGTGCGGCGACTTCGGCTTCGTGGCCAACTTTTGCCATCCAGGTGACAGCCAACACCACCATCTTTTTCTAGCTCCTTACCTTCGGCGGGTGTGCCGGGGTAGGCAATTCTAGGACTTCTGCGCCGCCATCTTCAACTCAGAAACGAAGTCTTCGAGCAAAATCGTATGATCGCGGTCAGGCCCTGTGGAAATCATCCCGATCTTCGCGCCGGTTTCTTTCGCCAGAAAGTCGAGGTATTCGCGGGCGGGCTTCGGTAGCTTGTCGTAATGCGTGATGCCTTCAGTGGACGTCTTCCACCCCGGCAGCTTGTGATAGATGCACTCGATATTCTCGTAGCCGCGGGCGTGCGCGGGCGCGTCTGTTGTCGGCTTGCCGTCGATTTTGTAGGCAACGCAGACGGGAATTTCGGCAAGCTCGTCGAGCACATCGAGCTTCGTAATGACGAGCCACGATGTACCGTTGACCATGCCGGAGTAGCGCAGCAGCGGAAGATCGATCCAGCCTGTGCGCCGGGGACGTCCGGTTACAGCGCCATATTCGTTACCGCGCCTGCGCAGGTTCTCGCCGAGTTCGCCGTGATCTTCGGTGGGGAATGGTCCTTCGCCCACGCGGGTGCAATACGCTTTTGTAATGCCGACCACGTAGTTGATCGCCGTGGGCGCCACGCCGGTGCCAATGACTGCGCCGCCAGAGGTCGCGCTTGAGGATGTCACGAAGGGGTAGGTGCCGTGATCGATGTCGAGCATGGTTCCCTGCGCGCCTTCGAACAGGATCGACTCGCCCGCACGGAGCGCCTGATTCAGCAGGACTGCGGTGTCGCAAACGAAGGGAGCAATCTGTTCCGCCGCCTGTGCGTACTCGGTGTACATTTTGTCGGCGTCGAGCGGCTCCGAGTTGAACAGCGCGTGGGCGATCATGTTCTTCTCGCGCACGGCGTTTTCGATGTGCTTCTTCAGGAGCTTCAGGTCGAGCAGGTCGGCGACACGCAGGCCGCGGCGCCCCATCTTGTCTTCGTAGGCGGGCCCGATTCCCCGCGAGGTGGTGCCGATTTTTACGCGGCCCGGGGCATTCTCGGCTGCAAGTTCGATCATCCGGTGATAGGGGAGGATGACGTGCGCGCGGTTGGAGACGAACAGCTTGCCGTCGATCTGGACTCCGGCATCGCGGAGCTTGCCGGCTTCTTTGAGGAAGGCGATGGGATCGAGCACCACGCCGTTGCCGATGATGCTACGGCATCCGCGGCGCAGAACGCCACAAGGGACAAGCTGCAGGACAAATTTCTTGCTGTCGATGATGACGGTGTGGCCGGCATTGTGTCCGCCGGCATAGCGGGCTACGACGGTGAAGTTCTCGGAGAGTACGTCGACGATTTTGCCTTTACCCTCGTCGCCCCACTGGGCGCCAACAACCACCGCAGTCTTGCCTTTGTTCAATTCGAAACTCCATGAGGGATTACAGGCAGACGAAGCTGCTGGTCCCGGGGATCGCACACTCCTCACCCGCGGGATGCCGTCACTAAACTAACTGGGATAAGAGCGGAGAAGACGTGTACGCGTCATCTTATCGTGTTGGCGGCGCGGATAGCAACGCGAGGAAGCGTTCACCACGAAGGAGACGAAGGTTCACGAAGGAAGACACGTTCCCGCAGAGATATAGGATTCACGGGGCTGTAACCATTGCCTCGTAAGATGATTTTTCGGTTAGGGGTGTGCGATGAAGAAAGTTTTCTACTTTGACGCTCCACGCGAGAAGTATCACTGCGATGCCGCCATCCTGGGGTGCTTCGATAACCGTTTCGAACTCGGATTTCGAAAGTTTCTCAAGCGCGTGGGCGTAGTGAATTCCGATCCGATCAAGATTGCCGGAGGCGCGAAGGTGCTTGCGTCTCCAGAACGTGAGTCCGAGCGCGAGTTCGTGCTTGAACAGATCCGGAAATCGATTGGGTTGCACAGCACGAAGCGTAATCCTGATGCTGCACTCCGATTGTGGCGCCTATGGCGGACTCGCCGGCGGATTTCGCGGCAATGCTGCAGCCGAGGCAGCGCATCACGAGCGGGAGTTGCACTGTGCCGCAGCCAACCTTCCAGCCGCGATTCCGGGGATCGAAGTCCAGGGATATTTCGTGGACTTCGAAGGAATCTGGGATGCTGAGATTGGAACGACCCAAGAGTTGCCCGCGGCCACGGTAGCCTGACGCCGTGAAAACGGATGAAGTTTTCACAATGCTTGCTGCTGAGGATTGTTGCGGTCGCGATCTGTCCGCAATGGGCTTCGGATGCCTTTACTTTGCGCGTCGGCTGCCCTTACCTTGGTTACTATGCCCGCGCACTTTACTGGAGAACTCTTCCGTTTTCTCGCCCGGCTCAAACGCAACAACAATCGCGAGTGGTTCCTGAAGCATAAGGAAGAGTACGATGCGTGCGCGCATCAGCCTGCGATTCAATTCATCAGCAACTTCGCGGGACCGCTGTACGAGATCAGTCCATTTCTTGTTGCCGATCCGCGGACGACGCGTGGATCGCTGTTCCGCATCTATCGCGACACGCGCTTCTCGTCGGACAAGCGTCCGTACAAGACGCACCTGGCGATGCGCTTTTCGCACCGCGGCAAGGACGTGCATTCGCCGGGATTCTATCTTCATCTTGAGCCTGGAGGCTGCTTTGCGGCGTCTGGCTTGTGGCACCCTGAGGCACCGACTCTGCTCAAGGTACGCAATGCGATTATCGAGCGCTGCGATGAGTGGCGGCCGATCCGCAAGTTGCTCAATTGGGACGATGCCAGCAAGTTGTCGCGCGCTCCGCGGGGATTTCCGTGCGACCACGAATTTCTGGAGGACTTGAAACTGAGGGACCTGGGAACCGCGATCGAGTTTACTGACGCCCAGGTGTGCACCCCGAAATTCATGAGCACACTGGCAGCGGCATGCAGGAAGATGTCGCCGATGGCCAGATTTCTAAGTGGGGCGGTGGGACTGCCGTTCTGAAGCTCAGCAGCCCGTGGAGCTTCAAACAGGAACCTATTTGTGTTTCTCTTCGCGGACGAAGGAAAGTCCGCGTTTCAGTTCGGCCGTTAGATCGGTTTCCTCGGTGGCAACGTGAACGGGCTTGCCCGATTCTTTTCCCATCCAGGTGTTCAGTTCTGCGGGTGTGGTGGTGACGAAGCGTCCCTGGCGGCGGACCGGCATGCCGGTAGTAGCCCAGCGCTCGACGACAGAGATGGGTTCGCCCAGGAAAGATGCGATCTGCTTCCAGCCTTTGAGAACTTCAGGCTGAGTTTCTGCGCGTTTTCGTGTTGTTGCTTTCTTTGGCATCCGGATCAGCGTGCGCGACGTGCCGGGAGTGCGAGTGGTAGGCGCGGCAGGACTCGAACCTGCAACCCTCGGATTAGAAATCCGATGCTCTATCCGCTTGAGCTACGCGCCCATCCGTGAAATGACGCTTCACAATTCTACGATAGTCGATCGCACTGCCGCCGCCAGGCAACCCCGAGCCGCATCCTACGCGGTTCCCGGGCGGAGAGCGCTGGACCGGCGACCAGAGTCCTGCACGCCCCGTACGCCGATGCGTATTCCAGCCCAGCTTGCAAGTTTGTTCATCATGCAGAGTGTCAGCAGCATGAAAAGTTCTACAATATCCGAGCAGCGAAATCGGACTAGTTCGCGAGCGAGCGCCGAATCCTGCGCTGGACCGGCGTTTTCGCAACGAATATTCGAAGAGTTTTTGTTTTCCTTGCGGCGAGCAATGTATTATTGCCCGCGCTTTCGCTCTATCCCGGGGATGGATCAGCTCAAATCACATCCGTAAGGACTCTTCCGAGTCTTCTTGAAAATCCAACATCGAGGACACTGCGTGAAGTTGCGTTCAATCGCCACTTGTTGTCTGGTGTGCGCTCTGGTTGCGTTCTCCGCAGTCATCGCCGTCGGCCAGAGTCGCACGGCTGTTACCCCAGTGGCAGCGGGACACTCTCCTATTCCGTTTCACACTTCACCCTCCGCATCAGACGTCGACTCAGGTGTGAATCCGGCCGGATCGAGGTGGACAAAGGCCAGCCACGCGCCGCCGGTCTCGGTTGGCGCGATGTTGCTGCTGACCGATGGCCGTGTTCTCGTGCACTCCGAACCGAATTGCAGCGGCTGCAAGGGGAATTACGCCAACTGGTACGCGCTCACTCCAGATGTGAATGGCAGCTACGTGAACGGCACATGGAAGCAGGTTGCGTCGATGCCGAGCGGCTATGCTCCATTGTTCTTTGGATCGGCAGTATTGAAGGATGGCAAGGTTGTCGTGCAGGGCGGCGAGTACAACTGCACAGGTAGTTGCGCCGCGGTCTGGCAATCGCTGGGCGCACTGTATGATCCTGCGGCGAACAAGTGGACCTCGACCACTCCGCCAAGCAACAGCAATATCGGCGATGCGCAATCCGTTGTGCTCGCCGACGAAACGTGGATGCTCGCGCAGTGCTGCGCGACCGCGTTTGGCAACAGCACGTTCCCGGTGTACTACACGTTCAACGAAAATGCACGGACCTTCACCGTAAAATCGAACTCCAGCGACGGCAAGTTTGACGATTTCGATGAAGAAGGGTGGACGTTGCTTCCCAATGGCAGGTTCCTGACCGTCGATGCCTATACAAACCAGCAGGCTCTGGTGAACGGGACGAAGTCCGAGACGTATAACTCAGCTACCAACATCTGGACCACGGCCGGAAGCACGATCAAGCAGTTGTGGGATTCCGCCTGCGGCACAGGAACCGGCAGCTTCGAATTGGGACCCGCTGTGTTGCGTCCCGATGGCACCGTCTTTGCGACCGGCGCAAGCAATTGCTCGGCAGGTCACACGGCGATCTACAATTCGACTACTGGGAAATGGGCCGCAGGCCCGGACTTCGCCAGCAGCCAGGCTGCTAATGATTCTCCCGCTGCACTGGAGATCAACGGCAACGTAGTCGTTGAAGTCAGCCCTTCGGGCGGGACGTTCAGCTCTCCCTCGAAGTTCTATGAGTGGGACGGAAGCAATCTGACGGCGATCGGCAACCCTCCCAACGCACTCAACACCGCTTCGTATCAGGGACACCTGCTCGCGTTGCCAAACGGGCAGATCATGTACACCGACTACTCGACCTATGTCGAATTCTTGACCCCGTTGGGGACGTTCACCTCGTCATGGCAGCCGACCATCACCTCTGTGCCGAGTACGTTGAGCACGGGAGAGACGTTCGCCGTATCGGGGACGCAGTTCAACGGGTTGTCGGAGGCGAATGCCTACGGGGACGACTTCCAGGATGCGACCAACTATCCACTGGTCCAGATCGTCAACAACTCTAGCGGGCACGTGTTCTTTGCCAAGACGCACGACCACAGCACCATGGCCATCGCGACGGGCAAGACGTCCGTATCGACGAGCTTCGACGTGCCGGCGGGAATGGAAACCGGAGCGAGCACACTCTTTGTGATCGCGAACGGAATTCCTTCGGCGGGAGCCGCGGTGACCGTCAGCCAGGGCAGCGGTCAGACTCCAACCAGCGCCTCGCTGGTGTCGAATCCGAATCCGTCGAACACCGGACAGTCGGTGACGCTCACGGCCACGGTGGCTCCGGTGAATTCGCCGGCTCCAGCGGCCACAGTGAACTTCACTTCGAACGGCGCTTCGATCTCCGGTTGCAGCGCCGTTTCGCTTAACGCGAGTGGCGTGGCGACTTGCACCACGAGCTTCGCCACGACGGCGACCTATGCTCTGGTTGCGACCTACTCCGGCGACGCAAACTACTCGGGCAGCACCAGCAACACGGTGCAGCAAGTCGTCAAGAGCGGCACCGGAGGCAGCACGACTACGTTAGTTTCGAACAAGAGCCCTTCGACCGTGAATACCTCGGTGAAGTTCGCAGCGCGGGTAAGTCCGAAAAGCGCGACCGGAACCGTGAAGTTTACCGTCAACAACACGACCGTGCCGAGCTGCTCGGCAGTGACGGTGACTGCGGCGGGAACAGCCACTTGCTCGGTAACGTTCAAGAAGAAAGGGACGTTCTCGGTAGTGGGCACCTACTCTGGAGACGGCGCGCACTCAGGCAGCACCAGCAATACGGTGTCGCAAGTGGTGCAGTAAGAACTGAGAAGCTGCTTCGTAGTCGTGAATGGCGGGTACGGCAGGCGTTCCGGAAGCGGGCGCCGGCTGTCCCGCCACTTTTTTTGGATGCCAGGGAGAAACGCGAGTACGGAGAATCAAAGTCCCGAGCCTGTCCGCAGGGAGCGCGGGACAAGGGTGGTGCAACCTCAGTGCGCGCCGGCGACCAGGGGTTCGTTGACGACCTCGACACGCGCAAACTCTGCTACCTTGTTCGAGCGTAGGCGGCTCAGAATATAGCTGAGCATAGGGCGGTCACCGCGACGGATCTCCCGGAACTCTACCCCCATACCGAAGCTCTCGATCAGATATTTGACCTCTGCCCTGAGGGCCAAGCTCACGTCGAAAACATTCAGCATAAGCCGGAAATCAGTTCCCGGACGCAAAGATTCCGCCGCGGTGATCCGCGCTCCAAACTCTGAGATCTGGTCCACCTCGCCGGTAAGGTGCTGCACACCCTCGATCACCTCCGCCTGTCCCTCGACATGGAATCGCGGACTGCGACGACGGTTCGCTTCAGGATGGGCGAAGCCGCGGGTGGACGCGCGGCCCTTGTCTGCATCAAGCATGAGCGGCTGGTACTGCTCTTGCATCTGCCGCAACTCGTCGTCCCATGGTGTCTTGCCTTCGACGCACTGGACGGTGAACTGGCCGCGCAGAGGCGAGTCCGAACCGGCAGACCAGACGACCTGGCAGATGGCCTTATTACGGCCGCGTTCGACCGTCACCAGGTCGCCGACACTGAGGCTGCGCGTGCCTAGCAGGCGCGCGCCTTGCGGATAAATATCGTACGTACATGCCATCTCGACCGGACCGCGCCCTTCTTGCCCGACGATACTCCAGCGCACGGGTAGAGCAATGTGGATGACCTTGCTTGTGAGCAGTCCGTCTTGCGGCGTGTTGGGTGTGGCTCCCATGACGGCTTCGAGCCCCAAGTTACCAGTACATGTCCTAGTGGGCAATGTACGCTCGTAACCGCAGGGCGGGTTACGGGGTGGCGTTACCTACGTGGGGTTCATTGGCAGCCATGAAAAAGGCCAGATGTTTATAGTTGGGAGTCGCGAATGCGCCGAGGAAGGCGCTTTCGGGATCGTGCATGCCAGTTCTTGCCTACATGAATTCTCCGCTTGCAGGATTTGGCTGACTCGGGGAAGATGAAGACAACTCCTAGCGTTCGCGAGAAATATCCCGGGATGAAGTCTTCGCTGCTCAACTCACCGTCTGCCCGCCCGCTGTCGCCTTCGGCTGCTAAGTTGCGCCTGCTCAAGAGCCTGCGCTGCACGTTGCGGTACGAGAAGACGGCGTGGGCGGCAGGGGCGAGACTTGTGGCTGGGGTGGATGAAGTCGGCCGCGGATCTTTGTTCGGATGCGTGGTAGCGGGGGCCGTGATTCTCGATCCGAGGTATCGTATTCGCGGACTGCGTGATTCGAAGCTGCTACTGCGGGATCGGCGCGAGGTGCTGGCGGATCGCATTCGCGAGCACGCTATCGCCTGGGCTGTAGCGGCAGTCGACGCTGCGCGGATCGACCAGATTAACATTTATCATGCGTCGCGGCTCGCGATGCGCGAAGCGGTCCTGAAACTCGCACCGGCCGCCGACCATCTGCTGGTAGACGCCATGAAGATCGACTGCGACCTGCCGCAGAACGCCATCATTCATGGCGATGCGCTGTCAGCATCCATCGCGGCGGCGTCGATCCTGGCGAAGGTAGAACGCGACCGCATCATGTGCGAGTGGGATGCGGTTTTTCCGGCGTACGGTCTGGCATCGCACAAGGGATATAGCGCGCCGAAACATCTGATGGCGCTGCGCGAGTTGGGCCCGACGCCGCTGCACCGGCAGTCATTCGCGCCGGTGTGGCAGAACCCTGTGCCCCAAGAGGCGTTCGCCTTCATGGATGAGGCTTCCCCGCAGGCTGCCGCGTTACAGGAGGTTACGGCCGAAGACCTCGCCGGCTAGACTGCCGCCCTGACTCTGCATGGTGTTCTCGCACGACCTTATCAAGCAGGAAATCATACATAACAATGAAACGGTACGATGACAAATGACGCGAATTCAGAGACTTACGCAGAATGAATCGGCGGTTCGCGGAGGTTCCGCCAGCCCCAGAGCTTCGAAAAGCCGTGCCCGGAGCTCCGCCGGTGCCCGCAGCGCACGCCGCAAGAGCGCGGATGGAGCGTCCGGCGGGAAGGCGAAGAAGAGCGCTTTTTCACTACAGGGCATGAAGATTGCCGATTTCTATCGCCCGCTGAAAAAACCAGTCACGCTGCGGCTCGACGCGGACGTTTTGGCATGGTTCAAGAAGGACGGCAGACGTTATCAGACCCGCATTAACCAGGCGTTACGCCAAATGATGGAGCGGGAGATGAAGGCGAAGTAGAATGTGGAAGTCCGAAGTCCTAAGTCACCATGCTTGCTGGAAGGATGCGGCGGCAACGTGGTCCTGCTATTTCTCGCCTGCGGTTTGTTCATTCATGTGTGCGTTGACTCACTGACTTTCTGCGTGCCTTTCGTGTAGCCATGCTGCGGAGCGATTTCTCATGAAACGTGTACCGCTGATGGCTGTTCTTTCCGCCCTGCTTTGTTCCGTGATTTCGATGCTGGCGCAGGATGCGCCGATGTTTCGGGGCAACCTGCAACATACGGGCGCGTATGATTCGCCCGGTGTTCCGAAGCTGCGTGGCGTCAAATGGAAGTTCCATAGCGACGGACGTGTGATCTCTTCACCTGCGATCGTCGCAGGAGTGATTTACGTGGGCAGCACCGACTGTAATTTGTACGCACTCGATGCGGCAACCGGCTCGGCGAAGTGGAAATTTCCGACTGGGAGCTGGGCGGTTTCGTCGCCTGCGGTCGTGAATGGCATCGTTTATTTCGGGAGCTATGACAGCAACTTCTATCGGTGGACGCGAGTACGGGGCAGGAGAAATGGAAGTTCCAGACCGGCGGCGAACACCGGTACGTCGGAAAGCATCTGCATCACCTCGAGCCGGCTGCTGAGCCGATGCCGGACCCCTGGGACTTCTTCTTGTCGTCGCCGAGCGTCTGGAATGGGGCGGTGTATTTCGGCAGCAGCGACGGGAATGTCTATGCACTGGATGCAGCTTCTGGAGCGCTGAGGTGGAAGATGCAGACCGGCGATGTTGTGCACTCGTGTCCGGCAATCGCAGATGGGATTCTCTACATCGGAAGCTGGGACACATATCTTTACGCGCCTGAAGCGCAAACAGGGAAAGAGCAATGGCGCTTCAAGACTGGTGATGATCCGGAGATTCACAACCACGTGGGCATCCAGTCCTCACCGTCAGTGATGGATGGCGTCGTCTATTTCGGATCGCGAGATTCGTTTGCTTATGCGGTGGATGCCGCGACTGGCAAGCAACTCTGGAAATTTTCGACGGACGGATCGTGGGTGAACAACTCGATAGCAGTGCATGACGGAAAAGCGTACTTCGGTACTTCGATTCCGGGCATTATGCACGCGGTGGACGCGAAAACGGGAAAGGTCGTGTTCGATCTGCCGACGGGAACTCCGGTATTCGCCTCGATAGCACTCGCGGGAGACATGTTGTACATGGGCAACTTTGGCGGGAAGCTCACCGCCATCGACCTGAAGACACAGAAGCCGGCATGGGTGTTCGACACGGACGGCGCCGAACAGAATGCATCGGCGATGACCAACGCGGATGGCAGCATAAAGTTCGAGAGGGTTTTTACTTCGCCCAAGCCCTTCTACGACGACATGGTGCTGGTAGTGCACAAGCTGTTCACGATGGGAACAATCCTGTCATCGCCGGTGGTAGTGGGACACACACTGTATTTTGGAAGTACCGATGGAAACCTGTACGCGCTGGAGTAGACCGGCGTTATTAAGAAAGTCAAAATCCCCAGCGTCTCGCAAAATACGCGAGCAGGGTGGGACGGTGGGGCACCCTCTGGATGCCTCGGCCCTGTCCAGCTTACTGCTTTAGCCGGGCGGCCAAATTTTCTAATGAGTTTGTGTTTGCCTGCAGCGCACGCTCCAGGATTTGCGCTTGCCGCTTGGCTGTGGGCCAGTTTTGCTCTTCCACTGCTTCGGTCAGACCGGGCAGTTCGAGGTGCGCGTAAGTGTAGCGCGCGCCGTAGAGGATGTGCTTGAACCAGGGGCGTCCGGGGATGCCGTCCGGGTTTAGCCAGTTGCGTTCGACCTGCATCATGCCGCGGTTGAGATCGGTGGCGAGTTTTGGATCGAGGGAACCTGAGGCGAGCTTGCGGCTTATGGCACCATCCAGTTTCTTGCCTGCCTCTTCGAATGCGTCGATGGAGTTGAGCACCGGTTTCAGATCCAGCTTCAGTTGCTGTCGAGCTACGCTCGACTGAGCAGCCAGGGGCGGCTGTCCCCGCATGTTCTTCTCGTTGGCCTTCGTGAGTTCGTTTACGAATTGGCGAATGTTTTTCGCGTACGTTTCGAAGTTGAAAGGCAACAGATCGGCATTTGCGAGGCGTAGAGCGGTGACCCCCCACAATTGCGACATGAGCGTGTGATACCGGTATCCCGGATCTCCGAAGTGATTCATCCAGAAAAAGTCATCGTAAGCGGAGTGATAGACGCCGTAGTCGCCTTCGAATCCGAGTCCGAGCACTGGCACGCCGATGAAGTTAAGAAAGACGGTGTGATCGCTGCCACTCCCGATGCGAGTGTCGGCCAGCGTGTCACTCGCGATACCGGAGTCGCTGAATTGTGTTGCTTTCTTGCCTTGCCTCTCTTTTTCAACCGTAGCCTTCCACGCGTCGTACAGGGTCTTGCCTGAGGGATCCGGCAAGCTTTTCGTCGCTTCGACGAGCATCGGGGCGAGCGATGCTACGGCCTGTCCGTGGAAGTCAGGGCCGGAGGTCGCTTCATCGACGTTGATGTAAGCGACTGCTTTATTGCGCAGGTCATTCGCAAATTGTTCCCCCCATTCCGTGGAACCGGTGAGGCCGACTTCTTCGCCGTCCCAACTGCAAACAATGATGGTGCGGCGCGGGCGCATGCCTTGCTGTTTCAGCTGGCCAAGAGCGCGGGTGAGTTCCATCATGCTGGCCGTGCCGCTCGAGGGATCGACTCCGCCAAAGGCCCAGGCATCACGATGGTTACCGAGCACGACCCATTCGTTCGGCAAATCTGAGCCGCGGATGCGGCCTTCGACCACGTAATACGGCTGAACGCCGTTATCCATCTCGATTTTGAGATGGACTTTCACGCGTTCGCCACCCAGATGATAGGAAAATCCCAATCCGCCTTGCCAGTCCTCTGGTGCGGCCGGGCCACCGAGATTTTCGAGCAGCGGCTTGGCGTCGTGCCACGAGAGCGGGAGCGCCATGATCTTCGGCACCGAGATCGCCTGCTCGATGGGAATGCGCTTCGCGCCGGGAAGGGATGCCCATCCCGGAGTGAGCGGATCGCCGGGCACCATGAAGTCGTAGGTAATTGCGCCGCGTTGAATGTGATACTCCGGGCCCCAGGGCCCATCGGGATCGACCTTGCCTTGCTTGTAACCGTCTTCCTGCGGATCGCTGTAGATCAGAAGTGCGGCCGCGCCTTCGCGTTGGGCTGTGAGCGCTTTGAATCCGCGATAGCTGTACGGATTCGAGTAGCGCACCAGCACAATCTTGCCTTTCACGCTGATGCCGTTTTTGCGGAGCAGATCGTAATCTTCAGGATTGCCGCTGTGGGCGTAAACCACTGGGGCACTGACTTCGCCGGAGATCGACATCCCGAGCCATGCTGCGCTAATCGCGGGATTCTTCGAGTCGGGATCGGCGTCTAATGGCACTTCGCGCAGTGTCGCCACGTAGTGCATAGGCGCAGTCACTTCCAGTAACGTGCTCTTGGGATTCGTGCCGTACACGTCGTAGCGGCGGATGATGACGTCTTCGAGTCCCTGCTTCTTCCATTCGTCGCGGATGTATTCGGCGAGTTCGTTGTTGCGCTTCGATCCGGCGACATGCGGTTCCTGCGTGAAGATGCGGTGCTGGCGGCGTTCTTCGTCGGGAGTGGGGATGGATTGAAATTTCTCTTCGAGAGTGGATTCACGAGCCGCAGATTGCGGTGTAAATCCAAGGATGGATTGGGCGTGCAACCCGGCGCTCAAAGAGATCGAGGTAGCGAGCAAGAACGAGATGCGGATCATGGATGGTCGAGTATGAGCCGCAGACATGCTAACAGGAGTTCGGGCCTGTCATCCTGAACGGCGGCGAAGCCGCGGTGAGGGACCATACGACGGCGGGAGGGTTCGATGCGGTGGACGGGAACGGCTTGCGGTGTACGTCGTCGAGGCGCAGTTTTACTCGACTGCTTCTCCCTGGCAAGCGGCGCTGCTATCATTCCGCTGCATGTCGCGGCGCGGGAAGTTCATCACCTTCGAAGGGCTGGACGGGACGGGCAAGAGCACGCAGATGCGCAAGCTCGCGGCCGCCCTGCGCGAGGCCGGGCAGAAAGTGGTGGAAACGCGTGAGCCGGGCGGCACTGCGACCGGCGAGAAGATAAGGAAGCTGTTGCTCGACTCCGGAACTGCGGGGCTTGATCCTATGGCGGAGATGGCTCTCATGTTCGCGTCGCGCGCGCAGCACATCGCCGAAGTAATCGAGCCGGGGCTCGCAGCGGGCGCCACCGTACTCTGCGACCGCTTTACCGATTCGACGGAGGCCTACCAGGGAAGCGGACGCCGGCTGGGGAGTGATTCGGTGCTGGAACTGCATCGCGTATTGTGTGGCGGTTTGCAGCCCGATCTCACTTTGCTGCTCGACTCGGACCCGCACGCCAGCGTGAGCCGGGCCCGCCGCCGGAACGAGCGCGACTCGAAGAACTCAACCAAAGGTCATGACGAGAACCGGTTTGAGCGAGAGACGCGGGCGTTCTTCGGGAGAGTGCGTGAGGGATACATGGCGATTGCGAAGCGCGAGCCGGGGCGAGTTGTGATCATCGATGCGCGAGGAACGCCGGGGCAGACGCATGAGAACATCCGGCTGGTCGTGCGTACCAGAGTCAAGCTCGGCGCGCGAATGGCGTGATGGCACTCCTCTCCGGCTCTGCATGTGAATAGGATTCGGCTGCTGTATTCTGAGTTCTGCAATGTTTTCCGATTTTCACGGCAACAACGAAATCGTTCATCGCTTGCGCGAGATGATTGCGCGCGATCACTTGCCGCATGCCATCGTGCTTTCCGGAGGAGAAGGGTCAGGGAAGTACACGCTCGCGTTGATGCTGGCGGAGACGCTGAACTGCCTGAATCCTCCGCAGAGCGACGGATTGCCCGATTTCTGCGGAGAGTGCGCCAATTGCAGGCGCGTCGCCCAATCCGCTGACCTTGATGCGCGCTTCAACGAAGCGGTGGAGGCTCGCGAGAACCTGCGCGAGACCGATAAAAAAGAAACCCGCATTCTCGTGCAAACACATCCTGATCTACTGGTCATCCCACCCGATCCTCCGCAGATGATGATCAAGGTCGATCAAGTGCGTCGGGTCATCGAGACCATTTATTACCGTCCGGCCGAAGGGAAGGAAAAGGTGTACATCTTCACGGACTCGGCGTTCATGAAAGAGGCGGCGAACTCGCTGCTGAAGGTGCTTGAGGAACCTCCGGAGTTCGCAACTATCATTCTGCTGACGGAAAATCCGGGGGAACTGCTGGCTACGATCCGCTCACGGTCGATGGTCTTTACGCTTGCCGCACTAACATCCGACGAGATCGAAAAGGATCTGAGCAAACATCGTCCGGAGTGGAAGCCGGCCCAGCGGGCACTGGTGGCCCGCCTTTGCGAAGGATGCGTCGGGCGGGCCCGCGATTTTGATATCGAGGCGTACACTGCGGCGCGCACCCACGCGCTGGCGATTCTTGGTTCAGCATTGCGCGGTGGAGAGCATAGCGACCTGTTCAAGATTACCGAGTCGTACCGTCCCGGAGCTGAAGGACGAGAAAAGATTGAAGCCCTGATTAAGACGCTTTATTCGCTTCTGCGCGACCTGGTGTTCATCGACTCGGGCGCCTCGGACTTGGTTCGCAACAGCGATATTGCCACAGACCTGACGCGTTTGGCCGAGTCCGCGGATTTTGCCTGGATCACTGCCGCGTCAGACCGTCTCGCCGAAGTAGAGCGCGGGCTGCGCAGGAACCTGCTGCGGTCGTTGTCGCTCGATGCATTCGCGGCGGCCCTGGAGAAATAGTCTAGAGCCCATGCACTCACAAAAAACTACGATGAACCGGTTTGCCAGGATACGGCGATCTTACTGTTCAGCTTTGGAGCACTTGGTATGAGCCAAATATTGCCGCAGCGCACAATGGCGGCCCAGGGCACGCAGCCGAAAGGCTTCATCCTCGGTAGCAGCGAGGGCGAGCATCTTGTCCATTTTCGAGATCATGGCAACATCTTCCTCAAAACCGGTCCCAGTACCGGCTCCGATAATGTCGCCTTGGGAACACAGCAAGTCATGGCCGGTTCCGGCATTTCCATTCACCGGCACTTTGCCATGGATGAATCCTTTTACGTTCTGGATGGCAGTGGCACTTTGCTACTGGACGACGTACGTCACTCGTTCGAGAGGGGCGCAACGATCTTCATACCCAGGAATTCCTGGCACGGATTTGAGAACCCTGATCACGAACTGTTGCTGCTCTGGATCGTTTCACCACCGGGGCTGGAAGGCCTGTTTCGCGAACTGTGCAGTCCTCCAGGCGTCCCGGCCAAGACGTTCACCCGAGCGCAGATCAACGAGATTGCCCGCAGATATGGCACGGAATTCAGATAGCTTGCAGGGCGCGTAGAACTGGGTCAAGAATTCGGCGGATGAGGCAAATGAGAAGCGCTCCCGGACGCTACTCTCGTGAGCGGCTAACCGTCGGCTCCGGTTGCGGGCGGGGAAGACGGGGGCGTATAGTCCGCTGAAGCCATCACACGTTGCTGAGTGGCGGAAGGGGAATCCGCCAGCTGGGGTTTACAACTAATTCATTTGGTCTGCGTTGAAGGAGCCGTTCTATGGTCACGCTCAATGTGAATGGAGTGCGTCGCGAGGTGTTGGTGCCCGACGACACTCCGTTGCTCTACGTGTTGCGCAATGATTTGGGATTGGTCGGTCCACAATTCGGCTGCGGACTGGCGCAGTGTGGCGCATGCGCCGTCTTGGTTGATGGTAAGGAAGCGAGATCCTGCGTAACGCCGGTCGCGAGCGTTGCCAATCAGGAGATCACCACCCTCGAGGGTTTGCCCGCGCGGTGGGCCAAGCAGAAAGGACTTTCCGCTGAAGAAGCAAAGGCGACACTTCATCCGGTGCAGCAGGCTTGGATCGAAGAGCAGACTCCGCAATGCGGCTTCTGCCAGAACGGAATGATGATCAAGGCGACCGAACTGCTCGAGAGCAATCCCAATCCGACCGTCGCACAGATCAAAGACGCCTATACCAACTCGGGGCCGTCCCCGAATCTCTGCCGCTGCGGAACTTATCTGGCAATCATTGAGGCTGTGCAGCACGCCGCCACAATCATCGGGAAGAGGAGCTAACGCCATGGCGACTATCAGCGAAAAACCAGCCAGCGTTCTCGGACCGACTCTCTCTCGCCGTCAATTCATCAAAGCGGGTGGCGTACTTGTCGTCGGATTTACCTTCGTTGGGCCCGAGCTTCTGAAAGGAGACACGGCGAGGACCGCGGTGATGAAGAACTCACTCGATCCCACGCTCGGCAGTTCGTGGGTTGAGATTCATCCCGACAACACAGTACTGATTCGAACTGGAAAGAGCGATTTCGGTCAGGGCTCAACCTTCACGGCCTACAGGCAGATCGTGGCCGAAGAGTTGAGGGTACCCTTCGAGGCGATCACGACTGTCGTCTCCGGAGACACAGATCGCACGCCTGACGGGAGCGGCGCGTTTGACTTTCTCGGACGCGGAACGCCGAACATTCGCAAAGCGGCGGCCTACACCTATCAGGCGCTGCTTGACCTAGCGTCAGAGAAACTCGGCGTGCCGAAAGACAAGCTCTCGGTGAAAGAGGGCGTCGTGTCGGGGAGCGGCAAGAGCGTTTCGTACGGCGACTTGATCAAGAACCAGCAACTGAAGCTCACGATCCCGGTAAAGGGCGACCTGACCAGCATCTTCGGTCTGACGATCGAAGGCGATCCGCCGATGAAGCCCGTAAGTGAGTACACGATCATCGGCAAGTCGTTCAAGAATTCGGTCATCAGCTCGAAGGTTCGGGCACAAGAAACGTGGGCGACTGATGTGCGACTTCCGGGCATGTTGCACGCGCGCATTGTGCATCCGAAGACGCTGGGATCGACGCTCATTTCTGCCGGACAACTTGATAAATCCAAGTTCCCGAATGCGCAGGTGATCGTAAAAGGCAATCTCGTCGGAGTAGTTGCGCCGACGGAATGGGAGGCCATCAACGCCGCCGATCAGGTAGCGAGCGGCACGAAGTGGACCGACTGGAAAGGCCTGCCCAGCAACGCAAAGCTTTACCGGCATCTACGGGAAGAATGCGATTGGAAAGCTGCACCCGTCGAGAAGAGTCACGACTCGAAAGGGGACGTGAGGCTGGCCCTGACGTCAGCGCAGAAAAAGCATTCCGGAACATATCAACTGTCGTATATGAAGCACGCTCCGATCGGCCCAACGATGGCGGTTGCCGATGTGAAGCCCGACGGCTCTGTGCACGTCTACACACACAACCAGAATCCTCAGGCGCTGCGCGGGGAAATCGCGATGATGCTCCTCACCACACCCGACCATGTCGTCGTGCATTCGTATCCCGGCCCGGGTCACTATGGAAGATCGAACGGTGGAAACGCCGGAGCCGAAGATGAAGCCGTGCTGTTATCCCAAGCCGTAGGTAAGCCTGTGCGCGTGCAATGGATGCGCGCCGATGATTTGCAGTGGTCCACGCAAGCGGCCGCCGCCTTCTCCGATGTCGAGATCGCGCTGGATGAAAAAGGGAAGATTGCCGCGTATCAGATCGACCACTACATGCCCGCGATGCAAGACGATCGCCCAATCGGGGCCGTGCTGGCGGGACTGCCGACCATGTCCGCCCCTGACGTTCATTCCGGTGGGGTCACAGCGATCGGCAACGGACTCGAAGATCCCTGGGTGTACGCTCCGGTGCCGAATGTGATCGAGCGCGGCCACGGCACATTCCAGGTCGGGCAAAAGGCTTCTCCGATTGCTGTCGGGCTACGCGATCACAGTATGCGCACACCGGGACAGTTCCAGCAGAACTATCCGCGCGAGTTGGCCATCAGTGAGGCAGCCGCGCTCGCCGGCGCTGATGCGATTCAGTTCCGCATCGATCATGCCAGCGAAGAGCGGGCCATCGGCGTGCTGAAATCGGTGCGTGAGGCCTCGGGTTGGGATACGCGTCCGTCGCCGCGCCCCGACGCCACATCCACGGGATCGGCTCCAATCCGCGGTCGCGGTGTTTCGCTGATGCTGCGCAGCGGCACCTACTGGGCTTGTGTTTGCCAGGTTGCCGTCAATCCCAGCACTGGAAAGATCGTGGTGGAGAAGTACACGGCCGCGGTCGATCCCGGGATTGTTGTGAATCCCATGCAGTTGAAGCGGAACGTTGAAGGCGGCGCGGTCATGGGCATCAGCCATGCTTTGTTCGAAGAGGTGATGTTCGACGAAAGCGGAATCACCGTGGATGACTGGACGACCTATCCGATCGCGACGATGTCCGATATCCCCGAGGTCAAAGTCGTGCTGCTCGATAATCCGAAGGTCGGCGCGTACGGCGGAGGTTCGGAAGCCGCGAACGCCCTCGCGGCCCCAGCGATTGCGGCAGCTCTGCACGATGCGACCGGAAAGACGATTCGGCGATTACCGCTGAAACCAGCTTACGTGCTGGCAGGATTGAAGACTTAGCGAGCATCGGCACTCAGAACCCAGCTCACCTGACATTTGTCAGGTATCTAAGTTGACGAATCCCACTGGCGGGAGCATTCTTGGGCCGCTAGGCTCAATCCGCGTTGAAACCTGAGCCAAGGAGCGTACACGTGAATCGAAAATTCGCAGTAACCGCCTTTCTGCTCTTCATAACAGCTTTCGCCTGGCCGCAAATGTCGGTGAAGCCCGGTCCCGAGGTGAAGAAGCTGGACTACTTCGTCGGAACCTGGACGACGGAGGGAACTATCGCGCAAGGTCCGTGGGGCGCTGGCGGCAAGTTCAGTTCGACGGAAACATCCGAATGGATGGACGGGAATTTCTTCCTTGTCAGCCATGGCGATTTCAAAATGCCCCCGGAAATCGGTGGCGACGGCAAAGACACTTCCATCATGGGGTATGACACTGACGAAAACGTGTACACCTTCGACTCGTTCAACAGTCAGGGGCGGCGTGAGCGTTCGAAGGGGACGCTGAGTGGCGATAGTTGGACGTGGACCAGTTCGCAGGTCTACGGAGGCCAGGACATCAAGCAGAAGATGACGCTGAAAACAGTGTCCCCAACGAGCTATATGATGAAATTCGAGATCTCCATGGACGGCACGAACTGGATGCCCTTCATGGAAGCCAAGATAACCAAGAAGTAGCGGTTTGTTCGTAAAACTGGCTTCAGCTTCGGCTGGAGCCTTTTTGTTTATCGACCGTATTTATTCGTCCGGCAACGGCGGGTAGTACGATATCGCGGAGAGCTTAAACATGAAATTGAAACTTGGTATCTTTCTCGTCGTGTTCGGCTGGTGTGTGGTAACCGCTGCTGCCCGGAGCCCGCAGGAATCTACAGACGCGAAAGTGGTCGAGCCGTCGAAGGAAGAAGACGCGAAAGCTTACTCCGGCATGTACAGCTTCCTGAAGGAAGGCGAGTTCGTCCAGATCACAGTAGAAGATGGCGGAAGCGTCACGGGTTTCATTTCGCGCTTTGGAGATGGGGAAAGCGATAAAGGCGCATTTCTGGATCAATTCTTTAAGGCGGGGAAGCTCGAAGGCAACAAGCTAACCTTCACGACGGACCTCGTGCACGGGCTGTCTTACGATTTCAAAGGTGCATTCGAGCGGGGCGAAGGCAAGAAGCCGGGGGACGATGCTTACTTCATTTTGAAAGGCGCGCTCACCGAGAACTTAACCGACGCGAACAAGAAAATGAGTTCGCACTCGCGCGATGTAGTGTTGAAGATGTTCCCACAGGATGCGACCCCCGGGCCAGCAGTGCGGAAATAAAAGGGCTATTGTCCCGCGCGGAGAGGAGACAGGCTGAGGCGTCCGGCAACTTTCTTGCGAGCGCCCTCATGACCGTATACCAGATCGGGGCTGCCTTCGGAGTTCGATGACGCTTCCGCCAGCGTTTCTGCCAACCCTCTGTAAGAGCGGCTGATTTCCGGACCTTCCTGCAGCACGACTGGCGTGCCGTGATCGATTGAGGGTGAGATTATCTGGTAGGCATTCGGAACCTTCCACAGAACTCTGCAATTGGTGACCTGCTGAACGTCCTCGTCGGTGAATCCAGGAATTTTCTTGTAGCGGTTCAACACCATTCGCAGACGATCGCGTCCGGTGCCCTCTTCGAGGAACGCATGAATGCGCCCAGCACTCCAGAGAGACACGACGTCGGTTTGTGCAACGACGAGAACAGCGTTGGAAAGATCGGACAGGAGGCGCGTCGTTGGATCTAGACGGCTCGAGCAATCGACGACGACGAAGCGATAATGATTGACCAGCAGATCGAAGAGGCGAGCTAACTCTCCGGGGGTCGGTTCGGTCGGGTACGGCTGCTGCGGTCCGGCAAGAAGATGTAGCCCTTCTTTCGTCGGGGTCATCAGGCCATCGAGCAACGAAACGTCCATGCGATGCAAATTCTGCAGAGCATCGAGAACGCCGAACTGCGGCCGGAGATTCAGGTGAAGAGCCGTGTGACCAATGGGGGCGAAATCGAGGAGAACGACGTCCCCGTGAGTTTGCTGTAGTGCAAGCGCAGTGTTGACGGCCGCGGTGGTGCATCCGGCTCCGCCTTTGGCCCCAAGAAATGAGAATACGGAAGCTTTGCCGGCGCCGCCAAGCGAGCGAGTGCGGGAAGAGCTGAATCGAGTCAATGCCTCCAGAAGAGCTTCCGAACCGGCGGAATGATCCAAATACTCTCCGGCGCCGGCGCGCATGCTAGCGACGATCATCGCGGGCTGCGTCATCTCGCCGTTGGCGAAAATCGCGATCTGCTGGGTGGTGGCGCGGATCAGTTCAATCGTGCGGATGGCGCGCTGCGCATCCTGCGGTGCGATATCGACGATGACGACTTCGGCGCGGGAATCCTGCAGCTGGCGGAGAATCGAATCGGTAGGCCCGACGGGAAATCCGATATGGCTGAAAATCGCGGTTCCCAGCCGCGTCGCCTCCAAGCGAGTTTGCAGTACGGATAAGTGTTCCCGGTCCTCGGTCAGGAGGGCAACTGCAATCCCATGCATAGCGCGATTCTCGCTGATTTCTATCGGTGTCTGCATGTTAGAAAGAGAAGGTACTCTCCGCCAAGTGACCTAGGTAATCGCAAGAACCCATACCAGACCGGTGATCTGCGCTGATCTTCTGAACCGCAAAACCGACGGCTGGGAGGAAGTGCACAACGCGGAAAAGCCCTTGAGGCCTCTTACCCTCGTTGCGACCATTGTAAGACAGCCAGCCCATGTTGAAAAGCGGCATAGGCACAATCGCCAGAAATTAACATTGTGTGCGGAACTGCAACCGGCGGCGGGAATTAGCCCTGAAAGGGTGCAGGTGCGGACTGGGATGGCTTTTCTTCCCGATCGGGACGTAAGGTCGAAACACGCGTGTGAACGGTCGAGAAGTCCGGTTGAATGGCGAGGTATTCGTATGTCTCAAGACGGACCGCCACGCCGATTTTCTTTCCGTCAGCGCCTAGGCCACCCGGTGCCGAAGGTTTTAGAATCCGGAGCACGCGGGCGCGACATTTTACCGGCATGCTGTCGCCCAGAGTGATTTCTGAAGGCATTTGGAGCGTGAGTTCGACTTGCGAGCCTTGCGCCAAGGGGACTTCAGTGAAGAAGAACGCTCCGCGGGAGCTGAGGTCCTGTGTAAACCCGACGCCCGTGATACAGCTCGACGGCTCAAAGACCGAAACGGCCAAAGCGTACGGGAAACGCTGTCCCACTCGACGCTCGAGCTGAACTGGAGGACTACTCATACGCGCCCTTTCCCCGGCTCGCAGGAAATGCAGTCCGTTACTGTAGCTCACTATCGCTGAGAAGGAAAGCGGGAATTCGCACAGTTTGGCCGAATTCCCAATCTGAAACGTCCCGGCCGAACCACAGAGAACGCGGATGGTTCAATTGCGGTCTCCCATGCGCGGGGTGCTCAAAACCGCCGCCGTTAGGGGGCCGCGATATAGTGATTCGAGGCGCAGAATCGCATCATCCAACAGAAACTACCGTGGCGCAGCCGAAAGATCCCATCGCTGAGGATGCAAAACCCGACTCAGGACGCTCGGATGGGGCCCAAATTCGATGGCAGGAGGCGGGACGGGCCCTCCGGCACCGCAATTTTCAGCTTTTCTTCAGCGGCCAACTCATTTCTCTGACTGGCACCTGGATGCAAACCGTTGCACAATCCTGGCTGGTGTATCGCCTGACCGGTTCGGGACTGCTGCTGGGGGCGGTAGGTTTCGCCAGCCAAATTCCCGTTTTCCTAGTGGCTCCCATTGGGGGCATCACCGCAGATCGCGGCAACCGCCAGCGAATCGTGATCGGCACCCAGGTCGCATCCATGATCCTGGCATTGATCCTTGCAGCCCTTACGCTGACTCACAAAATAACAATCCCGCAAATCTTCGTTCTTGCCGCTCTGCTCGGAGTGGTGAATGCCTTTGACATTCCCGGCCGGCAGGCCTTCCTTGTGGACATGGTCGGTCGAGAAGACCTGATGAATGCAATTGCGTTGAACTCGTCGATGTTCAACGGAGCGCGCGTCATCGGGCCGGCTGTAGCGGGCGTGCTGGTCGCCAGGCTCGGTGAGGGCTGGTGCTTCTTTGCGAATGGGGTGAGCTACATCGCTGTCATCATCGGGCTGGCGCTGATGAAAGTGCATGCGCCTGCCAAGGCATCTCCGCATTCGTCTCCTGTCGAGCACATCAAAGAAGGATTCCAGTTTGTCAGCCGCACCGCTCCGATCCGCGCTCTGCTAGTGCTGCTGGGATTGGTGAGCGTCACGGGTATGCCTTATGTCGTGCTCATGCCGATCTTCGCCGACAAGATTCTGCGCAATGGCGGACAGGAGTTCGCGTCCCTGATTGGATCGCACGATCTGGGAGCGGTTCGCCTGGGAATTCTGATGGGCGCCGCTGGAGTCGGAGCGTTGCTCGGAGCATTGACGCTGGCTGCCCGCTCAGGAGTCAAGGGATTGGGCCGGTGGGTTGCAGTCTGCTGCGCCGGGTTTGGCATCAGCATGATTCTCTTCGCATTCTCAACATCGTTCTGGCTCTCGGTGTTCCTGCTTCTTCCAGTCGGCTACTTTGTCATGCTGCAGATGGCTGCATCGAACACGCTCATTCAGGTCATGGTGCCGGATGCGTTGCGGGGGCGCGCCATGGCCGTGTACTCGATGATGTTCATGGGAATGGCTCCGGTCGGATCCATTCTAGGCGGCGCGCTGTCGGACCGCGTGGGCGCACCGTGGACAGTCGCGATCGGCGGTCTGGTCACCGTACTCGGAGCCTGGTGGTTCAACCTGCAACTGCCGAAGATTCGCGTAGAGGCTCGGCGACTGATTATTGCCCAGGCCGGCGGTGAGCCTGCGGAAGAAATGAGCACGCCTGTTCTAGAGGACTAGAGGGCTCATTTACGAAGCGCACTGCGGCCGAGCGCGACCAGGAAGATCGCGCTCTTTCCGCGCGCATGCGGGGAGAAGAAGCTGACTACATCATCGTCATAGAAGGTCAGGCCGCTGGCCCCGAGCTTTTGAGCGTAGGCTGCCAAGTAAAATTTCCCGCCGAGAATGCCCGCTTCGAGCTGAACCGCTCGGTACCCACGATTTCCGTAGCGTTCAAGAATTTTCTTTAAGTCTGCAAGGAAGAATATATCCACTGCGGCATCGGCTGGAATTTCTTGTTCAAGGCCGAGATAGCCGGCTCTGTCGCGAAACTCGCCGCTTTTCAGTTGTTCGAGCCCTCTCGTTTCCCAGCGATAGAAGTATGATCCCGCAGGAAGTCCCACGACATTGTTCACAATTAGATAGAGATCGTTGAGATGACCTCCAAACGGTTCGAGGAAATCTGCCGCGACGCCCCGCGTGCAGTGATCGAGAATTGTCGAAAGCTGTTGCAGGGTAATGGAGTCGTACGCGAATTGCCGCGTCGACCCCCGGCGGGAGATAACCTGCTCAATGGTGTCCTTTGGAAGCCGCGGTTCGTCGAGAGGCTGCACAGGGATTGTGCTGCCCTTCGCAGGTGCATTTGCATGTGAAGGAGCTTTGCCGCGAAAGGCCACTACCTCTTCCGTGGACTCAAGCGAAGATGCCTCATGCATCTTTCGCATGGCAGGATAGTCAACTTCCTGCGAAGAGTACGGCACCGTGGGGAGCTCGAGTCTTTCGACTGCCGGGGAAGGCGGAGGCGCCGCCGCGGTGTGACCGATCGTGACCAGCGAGAAAGCCACTTCACGCTTGGTGTCCACAGCGAGCAGCTCGTTCACAGTGGAATCGACGAACCCTTCGATAATTTTCGAGGGAAGTTTTGCGGCGGTGCAGATCGCAAGAAGATTCGCGAGGAGGGTGCCGTTGTCCCACCCGAAATGCCGGTAGGTGCGCGAGCGATATTTCCATGCATTGCGCCAGTAGGTGCCAGTGCAAATGACAATCACCGGCGCGTTGACGACCGAAGGTTCATTCGTAGTCGCTTGTACCACAGCGTCCCGAAAATCGCCCGGCCGCAGCTGGCGCAAGCCAAATTCTGCTGTTCCGAAATGATAGACACCTGCGCTCAGCGCTGGAGGGCCGCCCGGACGCGAGCGATCGGGCAAATCACAGCAAACAATATACAGCTCGATTTCATAGAGAGCCCCTGTGCATGCAGCTGCGCGAAAGAAGGTCTCACCTTGCGCGTGCTTCTTACTTTTGGTGACGCCGGCAGAGAAGAACAGGACTTGCGCCAGGGTGTCGAGATCCGGGATTGCTTCGGAGTGCGCCGGAACCTCTGCAGCTGCAATCGCGGACAGCGCCGGAAGCCCCGAGTCCTGGAAATCGCGCGGCAGGCGCATGACTTCGAGCGTGGGATAGATCTTGAACAGGAGAGGCTTGTTCTCCCAATCGAGGGCGTGCGGATTCGTACGGATGCTCAGGTACGAGTGCTTCGTCCCAGTGTGAAACTGCCACGCAGCGTCGAGATGATTGTTCTGGCTCAGGCTCCCACTCCTCGGCGTAGATGATTCAGCGATAGGCGTTCGCAGGCAATCCGGTGATACGAATTCCCGCGTGACCCTTATGCCGGATGTTCATGCCGATCAGCAAAGCAGTGATCTGCTCCACGATGCGGGCGTTTTCGAGCTTGCCTCCATCGACGGGACGAACTCCGGGAATTTTCGTCGCGAGTTCGCGCGTGAGCTGAGCAGCGTCAGCACTATCGCTGCACACAATCACATCGCAGTCGAGAGGCTCATCTCCATTCAGAAGATCGGCCGAGACGTTGTGAAATGCCGCGACGACCCTTACTCCCTTGGGCACGAGTTCCGCCGCTTGCTGGGCAGCCGAGCCTTGCCATACCCCGAGGGGCCGCGATGGACGTCCGCCAACCGAGGCTGCCAATGGAACTGTTGCATCGATCAGAATGCTGCCTTCAGCAATCGCAGCCTTCAGTTGCTTGAGAATGCTGGTTTGGCTCTCGAACGGAACCGTCAGCGCAAGGATGTCGGCTGCAGCGCAAGCCGCTGCATTTTCCATTCCCGATATCTTGGGATTGGGTCCAGCACGCTCGCGGATCGCCGCCGCAGCTGCTTCGGCCCGCTTTTGGTCTCGGGAGCCGATGATGATCCTCTCTCCGGCTCGCGCCCACCGCAGCGCCAAGCCCATACCGGCAGGACCGGTCCCTCCTATGATGGCAATTGATCGTTCTGGCCTTACAGCGGCTGGCGCCCCGCTCATGCGAACTCGGCCTCGATCGAATGTTCGGCCGTCAGTTCGTCCAGCGGAACTTTGATATGAATGCGTGTGTACGTCGTATTGCGCTCGGCTGGGATGCGTCCGGTCTCCATAATCAACGCCTGAAAGTCTTCGGGACTCGTGTACTGTCCGGCTGTCGATCCCGCTTCACGCGAAATGTTCTCTTCCATCAATGTTCCGCCGTAATCATTCGCCCCGGCGTGCAGGCAGAGCTGTGAGAGTTCCCGGTTCAGCTTCACCCACGAAACTTGAATGTTGTTGATTGACCCGGCCAGCAGTACGCGGGCGAGCGCGTGAACTTTCAAATGCTCCGCCACCGTAGGTCCAGTGCGTGCAAGCCCTTGATGGAACAGAATTGTGTTCTGGTGTACGAAGCCCAGAGGAACGAACTCGGTGAAACCTCCGGTCTCGGATTGAATGTCCCGCAGCAGCCGCATTTGCCGTACCCAGTGCGCAGGACTCTCAGCGTGACCATACATGAGCGTCGAGGTCGTGCGGATTCCGCAGCGATGGGCCGCTCGAATTACTTCGATCCACTGAGCCGTCGAGAGCTTGTTCGCCGATAGAATCTGACGTATTTCATCGTCGAGAATCTCTGCAGCGGTTCCCGGCAGAGTGCCCAATCCGTTGTCGCGCAGCATTGAAAGATAATCATGCAGCGGCATACCCGTGAGTTCCAGGCCGTACACAATCTCCATGGGAGAGAAGGCGTGAATGTGCATCTTGGGCACGGCATTCTTCACTACCCGCAGAATGTCTCGGTAGTGGAACTTCGGAAGGTTCCTCGGCAGGCCGCCCTGAATGCAGACCTCCGTCGCGCCCAGGTTCCAGGCTTCGATGGTCTTCTCAGCCATCTGCTCCATGGTTAGAAAGTAAGTGTCAGCCTCTCGCGGACCGCGGCTGAAGGCGCAAAACTTGCATCCGACAAAACAGATATTCGTGAAATTGATGTTCCGGTTTACAACATACGTCACGATGTTTCCGGCGAGTTCGGCACGCAACGTATTTGCGGCAACGAGCAAGCCAAGCAAGTCGTCTCCCTCCGCGTTCGCAAGTGCGTACGACTCATCAAGCGAGAGGTCCGCTCCGTTTTGTGTTTCGAGAATTCTTTCCAGAGAGGAGCGCACTGAAGGGCTAACGCGAGGTGCGATGTCGGACCAGTCGATTGCGGGGAAATCTTGCAGATGCGGGGAAATCTTTTCGCCTTGCATAAAACGCTCCGTACAACGTGCTGGATGTCAGACGCCGGCAGGCGGCGAAATGTTTCAAGCAACGTTGTTACAGTGTAGCGGAATTTAGCGAAACAGGTCGCTTGCTGCGGGACGAAGCAGGTCGCCAACTTTGCCCGGACCGCTCTCGTACTGAAATCCACGGACGATGCAGGCTGGTGCGCGGTTCAGTTTCCCGCAGACAAGTCCCGCAGCGGCTGCCAGTTCATCTGCGACAGCCTCGACGCTAGCCTTCAATTTGTAGCCGTGCGGATCACGGCGTCCGCGATCGTCACGCAGTGGCTTCATCCCTGCAATCCCAATGGCAAAATCGGTCAGTCCTTCGCGCCAGGGACGTCCGAAGCTGTCGGTGATGATGACGGGAATGTCGAGTCCCGCATGTTTTTTCAAATAGCGGCGAAGATTTGCCGCGGAACGGTCCGGATCTTTCGGGAGCAGCAATGCAGTCCGGCCGCCATCCACGTTGGAAACATCAATCCCGCTATTCGCGCACAAAAATCCGTGATGTGTTTCAGTGATGAGAACTCCATGCTTGCGACGTATCACGGCTCGGCTTTCGCGCACTGCAAGTTCGATCACACGAGCGTCCACATCATATTGCTCAGCCCATGCGATTGATTCGGGAGACGGCTCGATGGTTTGAAGATCGATCAGGCGACCCTCAGACTTCGAAACGATCTTGTGCTTCACAACGAGAGTGTCGCCTGCCTGAAACTTCAGACGCCGCCCCATCGCTTCGAGAAGTTTGTGCCCCAACGCATCGCCCGGACGGATCTCATCTGTCACGGAGATTGCGATCAGGCGAACCTCAGGCGTGTGCCGAGCCGGTTGCGTCTTCTCGCGCTTCATGGTGCTTCCGCGGTTACATCTAGAAATCGATTCTCGAGGTTCCAGACGCGTGCCAGGCGCTGGGCGCGCGTGTCGCCGGCAAGCGAGAGTAACTGCCGCAGGTCCGCAGGATTATCCACGTCCACCGCAATTCCGGGCAGATTGAGTACTATGCAAGGTTTGCCCGTGGCCTGAGCCGATGTGTGATGCGGCTTGAAACTGTCGTTTCCGAACCGCAGCGGAAACAAATTCGCTGGACGCCGGAATGCCGCATTCGTGCCGCGACCATCTCCGGCCGGAACCAGCACGCTTCCCTCGGCCGGAGCCTTCGTCAGAATTTCTTCCAGTTCCCAACCCTGAATCAGAGGAATGTCGCCCGGAATCACAAGCGTGCTGTCGACGCCGCGTTCTACGCAGACGCGTGTTGCCATCTCGATGGCACCAGTTTCCCCGGGGTTCTCTAGATCGGGAATGACTTCGAATCCGAATTCGCGGGCAAGGTCCGTCGCAAACGGATCGCCCGTCACAATCCCAACTTCAGGCCGGTTCTTCCAATTGTGGATGGCTGAGAGCACGTCGTGCAGCATGGCCCGTGCCAACTCCGTGCGCGAGGGCTGATCGACAACGGCCGCCAAACGCTGCTTGGCCGAATCTGTGTTCTTGATCGGAACCAGGATCATGCCCGGTCCAAGCGCCGGAACGAAGTTCCTGTTGCGGGTTGCTCTTTGAGAATTCCATTCGAGACAGAGAGAAGGGCCTCGCGGGCCAGTGCAGCTTTGTCTTCGCTGCTCCGCATGATCGTTTGCGTGCATTGCACCCGCAATCCGCTCTTGCGGAGTTCGTCCGCTGCGCCAGCGTCGCGGACATCGCAGATCAAGACATCAAGAAAAGTTTCATATGCTTTTGCCACTCCTGCAATCGAGCAGGGAAGCCCCTGGGCTTGCATCAGAATCCCGGCTGGCCCCGCGATCGGAGCGTTTCCTACAATCGGACTCACGGCCGCAATTTTCCCTTTGGCGCGAAGCAGAGCGTCATGAATTCCGGGGACGGCGAGGATTGGACCGATGCTCGTCACGGGATTGCTCGGCGCGATCAGCACCGCGTCCGCATTGACGATCGCATCAATCACGCCTGGCGCCGGCTCCGCGTCGGATGCTCCCGCGAACCGAACGGAATTGACCGGATCCTGATACCAGCGCTGGACGAAATACTCTTCGAAGCTCAGTTCGCCGACTGGAGTGTCCACTCGTGTCTCAACCCGCGAATCGCTCATCGGCAAAACGCACGCTTTCACGCCCAGCTTCTCGGAAATGGCGGCTGTCGCCTGCGAGAGCGTCTTGCCTTCCGCAAGCAGCCGTGACCGGAGCAGATGCATGGCGAGGTCGCGGTCCCCGGTATGAAACCATGTGGGCTCGCCTAAATGTCCCATCGCCTGCAGGCAGAGAAAGGTGTCGCCCTTCACACCCCAGCCTCGTTCTCGGCTCAGCATCCCCGAGAGCACGTATGTGATCGAGTCGATGTCGGGAGAAACATAAAGTCCCCACCAGAGCAGGTCATCGCCTGTGTTGACGACGATGGTAATCTCTTCGGCGGGCATGGCCTGACGCAGGCCGTCCACGAACTTCGCGCCCCCGGTGCCGCCGCTGAGCACGCAGATCATGCCGCCCTCCGCGCCAGCCCATCATCTCCTGCGGTAGTGCGCAATTTGCTCGACAGCAGCTCAGACTTTCCCATCGCAAACTGGACGAATTCCGGATATACAGGCAGGCGCTGGCACAAGGTGAAGCCCTTAGCCTCGGTCCGCAGCCGTAGTTGCTCCAAATGCGGCCACGGCTTTTCCGGATTGATAAAGTCAGGAGTCACCGGCGACACCCCTCCCCAGTCATTGATGCCAGCGTCCATCAAATCATCATAGTAAGGGGCAGAAAGGTTCGGAGGCGCCTGAATATTAAGTTCGGGCATTAACAACCGAGCTACCGCCACTGTTCGCAGCATCTCCCCATGCGACGGCTCCGGCCAGTGCGCCATCGGAATTGTCGGCTTCACGCGGAAATTTTGCACGATCACTTCCTGGATGTGCCCATACCGGTCATGCAGATCCCGGATAGCAAGCAAAGTGTCTACGCGGTCTTCAGGAGATTCGCCGATCCCGATCAGCAGGCCCGTCGTAAACGGCACCTTCCGCTTGCCAGCCTCTGCAATCGTGCGCAGGCGCTTCGCAGGAAGCTTGTCGGGCGCGTTGTCGTGGGCGGCTCCAGGGGCGAGCAGCTTTTCGTTCGTGGTTTCCAGCATCAGCCCCATACTGGGAGAAACTGCCGCCAGCCGTTGAATCCATTCGCCGCTGAGGAGACCCGGATTTGGATGCGGCAACAGGTTGGTCTCACGCAGAACAAGCTCGCACATGGCTTCCAAGTAGTGCAATGTGGACTTGTATCCCAGATGACGGAGCGTGTCCCGCATTTGGGGGAAGAGCAACTCTGGCTTGTCGCCCAGGCTGAACAGGGCTTCCGTACATCCCAGCTTCTCACCCTCCCGCACCACGGAGAGAACTTCCTCGGGAGTCATCGTGTGCGCGCCCGGGTCACCCGGATCTCGGCGGAATGTGCAGTATCCGCAATAGTCGCGGCAGAGGTTCGTCAGCGGAATAAAAACCTTCCGCGAGTAGGTGATAACGCCAGGCTTGAAACGCTCCTTGGTGGCGCGTGCAGCCGCAAGCACGTCCGCCAGTTGTTCATCGCCGCAGTGGATGAGTTGGAGTGCGGTTTCCCGCGAGATGGGCACGCCGGGACGCAGATCGTTAAGCGACCGACTCACGGCGGGACTGGTCAGAGGGGCAGACACGTTGAATCGAATGATACAACGCCGCGTCATGGTAATGTAGGCGGTTACGCAGGCTATGCGTTGAGACGTAGCTCGCCACGTTTCTGCGGAAGAGTTCAAGATGTGGCGCAAGGCAAGACCATGAGCTTGAATCCCGACGAGTTTCGCAGAGCGATGGGGTGTTTCGCTACCGGGGTCACGATCATTACCGTTGATCTGGATGGCGAGGTCCACGGAATGACCGCCAACGCATTCGCCTCCGTGTCGCTCGATCCGCTGCTGGTGCTGGTCTGCGTTGACCACACGACTCGCACCCACGCGCATCTGCATGCAAAGAAACGATTCGGCATCAACGTGCTGTGTGAGGATCAGCGAGTAATTTCTGAATACTATGCCCGCCCGGAGCGCACACACGAGAATGCCGAGGCCGAAGCTGGGGCGCGTTTTGACCGCACCAGCCACGGCACTCCCGTACTCCACGGGGCACTAGCCTACTTAGAATGCCGATTGACGAGTTCCCAACTGGCGGGGGATCACACGATATTCATTGCAGAAGTCGAAGATGCGACTGTGCGAGAAGGGGATCCGCTGCTGTTTTTCAGGGGGAAATACCGGAAGGTAGGCGAAGAGGTAGAGAAGTAGGTGATGTCACTTTTAGGGTTCTCCGACATCCAATACTTGGCGAAAATAATCATTTGACTGGGGTTGAACATGGAGAAAACGACAGTAGAGAAAGTGGCTAAGACCCAAGAGGAATGGCGCACGCAGCTCACCGATGAGCAATATCATGTGACGCGCGAGGCCGGCACGGAGTGCGCCTTTACCGGGAAGTACTGGAACACGAAGGAGTCAGGGACGTATCACTGCGTGTGCTGTGGCGCTCCGCTGTTTGATTCGCAGACCAAATTCAACTCAGGTACGGGCTGGCCGAGTTTCTACAAACCCACTGCGGAAAGTGGCGTTACCGAACACCGAGATACCAAGTATGGCATGGTGCGAACCGAAGCTCGTTGCTCGAAGTGCGACGCGCATCTGGGGCACGTCTTTGAGGACGGTCCGGCGCCGACCGGGCTGCGCTATTGCATGAACTCGGCTTCCCTGGACTTCCGTCCGGCGGAGAAGAAGTAGCTATTGCTGCGCCGGTCGGGAGAAGTATCGCTCGTAGGTCCGAAGACAGCCGATCAGCAAGAGGGATAGCCCTAGTGTCGTAAGGAAGAACATTCCAAATCCGGTGACGAGATCTGGCACAAGCGGTATCAGGGTACCGTCTGAAAACCGGATCGGCTTGCCGGGCAAGATCCTGATTCCTTTTTGAAGATAGGCATCCCCGCCGTAGACCCAGCAGACGAGCAGAGCATTGCGAATGGGCCAGCTCACGACGCAGAGACGATCAGCAGAAACAGAGCCCATCCGGCCTGAAAGGCTCGGTTCGAAATACTCTTGAAGCTAGATCCGGACGGCTGGACGACTGGTCTTGCACGGTGGTCCCTTCTGGTGGCAAAAGAACGAGGGGCACGCGCGAGCGTGCCCCTACTTCCACTCGACGGAAACTCTATTACGCGCTGGCGGTCGCTGCCATCGCCTTGGGCTGTTCCTGCTTAGCCTGAGGCTGCGAATCCTTTTTGCCTTCGCTGCGGACCTGAATGCCGCCCTTGAGCGCTGCGCCGTCTTCCACGCTGATGCGCACCGTGGAAATGTCGCCATGCACCGAACCTTCGGCGCGGATATCCACGCGATCGCTGCACTCGATGTTGCCCGCAACTTTGCCCATCACAACCACTTCGCGGGCTTGGATGCTGGCGTCAACTCTGCCATTCCGGCCGATGGTCACGCGGCTCTCGGGCATGGTGATTTTGCCTTCGATACGGCCATCGATATAAAGCGATTCGGACCCGCTGATCTCACCCTTGATGACCAAAGTGCGGCCGATGGTCGCCTGATCCACAGGAGCAGTCACGGTTTTTACTGGGTTGAAGGTGTTGGGGTTGGAAGCCGGAAATCCCGACTTCGAATTGAATGAATTATCCGACGATTGAAGCATGCGACCTTCCTTGGGATTCCCGCGTGGCGCGCTCGATAGCCGTCTGCGGTTGGTCTTTGAAATTGGTGGCCTTCAGCGGATGCTGGCCACTCGGCCAATCTGACTATCGCACACACGTAAGTCCGGCCGAGAGATTACGGAAGGAGGTGTACGGATGCGAAGGTAACAAAACAGGTGAATTTCGCCGAAGTGGGTTGAATTCACGGAAGATCGGGCGAATAGAAAGCATTGTCAGCCTGAACGGAGCCGCTTTTCACGCGGACTGAAGGATCCTGCACTCTCCGCCCTACTCGGACACTTCCAGATCCTGCGACATCTGCTCCCATTGCTCGACCAGCGCGGTGTGATTCGCCTTCTGTTGCTCCAGTTCCTGCGATTGTCGCTGCGTCTCTTCTACGCTGACGAAGTTCTGCAGCTCCGCTTCGAGCCGCGAAATGCTTTCTTCCGCGCTCTCGATCTCCCCTTCCAAAGCAGAAACACGATCTTCCATCTGCTTCCGCTTGATGGGATTCAGCCGCCTCTTGGGCGTATCAGAAACCGGAGCATGGCTTCCATTCCCATTCGCCGGCGCGGCAGCAGGGGGCTCTGAGGCGGGCATATCTGGTTTGGCGACGGCCATACCCGGCACATCGTCCAGTGTTGGCGCAACATGCTGTCCACCTTCTTTGCGCCACAGATAATCTTCATAATTTCCCGGGAAGATCTCTACCTTTCCTCCACCCACTTCGAACACTCGCGTCGCCAGCTTGTCGATGAAATACCGGTCATGTGACACAAATACGACCGTACCGGTGTACTTCACCAACGCGTCCAGCAGAACATCTTTGGCGCGCAGGTCCAGGTGGTTCGTAGGTTCGTCCAGCAGCAGGAAATTCGCCGGATGCAGCAGCAGCCGGAGCAGGGCATAGCGCCCGCGCTCTCCACCGGAGAGCACGCCGATCTTCTTGAAAACATCATCTTCCGAGAAAAGAAAACATCCGAGCAGGCTGCGCAACTCCGTCTCCGTCGATCCTGGAGAAAGCGTTCCTAAATCATCCAGAATGCGCGCATCCGGATCTAGCTCTTTGTACTGGTCCTGCGCGAAGTAATCCGACAGCACATTGTGGCCCAGCCGGTACTCGCCTGAACTAAGGGGCTCAGTCCCGGCCAGCAGCTTGATCAACGTCGATTTTCCGGCTCCATTCACTCCGACCAGCGCAATGCGGTCCCCGCGCTCGATCATGAAGCTCACGTTGCAAAATACTTGCTTGTCCGCCGCCCCGTTCCTTCCGGGATATCTCTTCGCCACAGCTTCGAACTCGGCCACAATACGTCCGCTTGCCTTCGGCTGCGGGAAGGTGAAGTGGATGCTCTTCTCCTCCGGCGGAACCTCGATGCGCTCGATCTTTTCGAGTTCCTTGATACGGCTCTGCACCTGCTTGGCCTTGGTAGCTTGATAACGAAAGCGGTTGATGAATACTTCCAGTTGCTCGATCCGGTCGCGCTGGTTCTTATATGCCGCCTGCATCTGCTCGTTGCGCTGTGTCTTCTGCGCCAGGAACTTGTCGTAGTTGCCGGTGTAGAACCAGAACCGCTTGTTCCAGATCTCGGCAATCTTGTTGACCGTGACGTCAAGAAAGTAGCGATCGTGCGAGATCAGAACAAACGTATGCGGATATTCCTGGAGATATTCTTCCAGCCAGTTACGCGCTTCGAGATCAAGATGGTTCGTAGGCTCGTCGAGCAGCAGCAGGTTGGGCTTCTGCAGCAGTAGCTTCGCCAGCGCGAGCCGCATCTGCCAGCCGCCGGAGAACTCGTCCGTCAGCCGCGTCCAGTCTTCCTTGCCGAAGCCCAGCCCCATCAGGACCCGTCCGACTTCCGCCTCAATCGAATACCCGTCGCGCGTGCGGAACTCGTGCTCCACCCGCTCATACCGATCGGCCACGGCCGCATACTCCGCGCTGGTGTGATCGATTTCCGCCATGCTGTGCATCAGCGATTCGAGTTCCTGCTCCATCGCACGCACATGGTCAAACACCGACATGCACTCGGCAAAGACGCTGCGTCCCGAGAGCGTGAGGCCATCCTGCGGCAGGTATCCGGCGGAAGTCCCCTTGGCGATGATCAGCGATCCGTAGTCGAACGTGTCCATCCCGGCGAGGACCTTCATCAGCGTGGACTTGCCGGTTCCGTTGCCGCCCACCAGACCAATGTGGTCGTGGTTGGTGATTAGCCAGTCCACGTTTTCGAATAAAAGTTTGTGGCCGAAGCGTTTTCCGGCGCCGGAAAGCTGAATCATGGGACTGCAGTTATCGTAGCAGGGGACTATCCAACGCGGTAAAAAGCTCGAAGCATAGACAGACTGCAAGGATCATGATGCGAGCATCAGATGTTCTCAAAGGTATCCGTCCACAAACTCGGAGGGCCGAATCGGCGTGTTGCCTCTGCAATTGCGGTTATTGCCCGCTGAATTTAATTTTCAAAGTGTGATGCGGCGGCGGGACTTCGCTCTCGATACCAGGCAACGGAGTACAGGTACTCTCGTTCGGCTTCAGGATGGAATTGAACCGGATTACCGGCCATTCAATAGGTCACTGCCCTTACGCCGGACCACTTCCCAAGGAATCGTCTCCACCTGACCGGCTTCAATCTGGTGGATGCGGCGTGCGATCTCTTGCTGCCAGCGAGTTCGGCATCCGGATCGACGGTAGGGTCGAGGCTGTCGATCAGGGTAGAGGCAAGTTCGGCGCGCTCGCTATCCGACAGAGTCAATGCGTGCTTCAATAGTTCGCGCGTTTCCATGCTTGGATTATACCGCCCATTGGAAATTGAGGCCCGCCTGTTACTGCCGGCAAAGGTAGGGAACTCTTCAGGAAATCTTACGGCCAAACCGCAGTGACGATGGAATCCTTCGCGGGCCGCGCATTCCGCGCGCTCGGATAAGCTCCCCAAAGCTCGTTGTGGAACTGAATTCGCTCCATAGCCCGATCGATCACGGCCTCGAATTCGCGTGAGTATTTCACCTCGCGTCCCTTCGCCAGACGCCGCTTGGCTTCCTCAGGGCCAACCCATGTAGGCTTTCGGTTCGCTTCATCCGGACGCCGCGTCTGACAAACTTCCATCAGAAACGCCTTCACGACGAATTCCTGCACGCCCCCCGGTTGCCAGAACACCCCCTTGGAATGGAGATAAAGATGAAAGTGCCGTGGCTCAATCGTGCCGATGGCTCCGGCTTCTTCCTCCGCCTCACGTTGGGCTGCCTGGCTGTGCGAAAGCCGCGCATCCGTGGACCCCTTGGGGAACGTCCATTTATTCCCGCCGTTGGTGTTCACGAGCAGAAACTCGACCGCGTCACCCCGGCGCCGGTAACACACAGCGGCCACCTTCAACGGCAGCGACTTTGAGGCGCGCGCAGATGCCATGAACCCCTCCTGAATACAGGTTACTTGCAAGATATTTCAGTAGCATGAAAGTGCAACAAGAAATGTGTAGCCAGGAGGGTTACGAAAGGGTGACATCTTGCCTTCACAGCCCAGTTCCGTACACCGGAATTGCGGCTCCAGTCACGTCCTTGCCGGAATCGCCTGCGAGCCACACAATCAGGCTGGCAATCGAACTGGGCTGTACCCACTGCGACGTGTCGGCCCCGGGCATCGCCGAACGATTCACTGGCGTGTCGATCGTGCCCGGTAAAATGACGTTTGCCGTAATGCCAGCGTCTTTGTTCTCGAGTGCAACCGTACGTAACAGCGAAACCAGCGCCGCTTTCGAGGCGCTGTAAGCTCCCACACCGGCACCGGGACTTTCGGCCGCCCGGCTGCCAATGGCAATGATCCGTCCAGAGTTCGCCAAACGCATGTGCGGAATCACCGCCCGCAAGATGTGAAAGGTGCTGTCGACGTTCATCTTGAACATCCGCTGGAAAGTGGCATCGTCCGTTTCGGCGACACTCGAGCCGCCGGCGAATCCGCCGACCGTGTGCACGAGCACATCGATGTTTTCGAAGCGTGCCAGAATAGAGTCGACCGCCTTCTTCGCCGTTTCTACCCCATCCAGGCTCGCAGCAACTGGCATGAACCTAGGGCTGGCGAAATCAGATCCCGCGATCCGTGGCGCAAGCCCAGCCACTTCGAACCCGACATCGAGCATGGCTCGGGTCACATGTCTGCCCAAGCCGCCGTTCGCTCCTGTAACAAGCGCAACTTTTGTTGACATGGCAAGAGCCTACGGCAATTCCGTCGCCGTGGCAAAGCCGCCGTCAGACATCTAACTGCTACGTCTGCGATATAGTAGCCAGACCAAGCGCCGAATTCCCCACTCGGCTTCCCCATCGATCCGCGGAGGGTAGGACCGTGTACAAACTCGTTCGAACGTCCCGACTCTACGAACAGATCGTCAATCAAATTGAAGAATCGATCGTCAAGGGAGACCTCAAACCCGGGGATCAGTTGCCCGCCGAGCGCGACCTCGCACAGCGATTCGGCGTCAGCCGCACCGCGGTTCGCGAGGCGGTGAAGGCCCTCCGCGAGAAAGGTCTCGTCGAAGCCTATTCGGGCCGCGGCACTTTCATCACCGACGGAACCACGCAGGCAGTCCGCCAATCTCTGGACCTCATGGTGAAGATCGGACAGCCTGAGGGATCAACTCACCTGGCCGAAGTTCGAAGCATTCTTGAGCCCGAGATCGCCGCCCTTGCGGCACAGCGGATTCAGGAAAGTGAACTGGCAACCATGCGTGAAGCCGTCGCCGTCATGGACCACGCCGGCAACGATCCGCAGGCTTACATCGAAGCCGATCTGGATTTTCATCTCGCGCTCGCCGAGGGCGCTGCAAACCCGATCATCCTCTCCTTGCTCGATTCCATCATCGCGCTTCTGCGCGAGCAGCGCCTGCGTATCTTCCGCATTCCGGGCGGGCCTGAGCGAGGACAGGTGCTTCACAAGGAGATCCTTGAAGCAGTCGAGCGGCGCGATCCTGAAAAAGCGCGCGACGCCATGCGGGAGCACTTGTGGCAAGTGCGTCGCGATAGTGAACCGCCCGTGGCGCAGCTTTCGGCATAAGAATTACCAATCAGAACGCCGGTCGCGATCTCCGGAACAGCACGCGAATGGCGAAACTAGGATGCTGCGAGCAACGAATTCCTTACGCCCGCGCGCGTTATGCCCCCATCTGAATGAGCTGACCTGAAAAGAAATGGAATCTTACTGCTGCAGAATCTGACCTGCGTGCGGATGGACCTGCTCGTCCTTAATTTCGCCCGCATCCCATCCGCCACCCAAAGCCTTCACCAGATAGACAGAACTCACCATCTGCTGGCCCAGCAATTGAGTGTGAAGACGCTCGCTGTTGAGCAGCGTCGTCTCCGCGGTGATGACGTCCAGATAGTTAGTCACCCCGCCGACATACCGGTTGTTGGCGATCTCCAGCGCACGCTTCGCGTCTTCCACTGCAGCCGCTTGAGTCGACAATGCTTGTGACAAAGTACTCAGGTTGCTGATGCCGTCTTCCACCTGCTGGAAAGCCGTCAAGACCGACTGCCGGTAGTTCGCCACAGACTCGTCATATGCCGCTCGCGCGGTCGCCAGATTGGCACGGTTGCGTCCGCCTTGCAGCAAAGGTTCGAACACATCGGCTCCCAGTGACCAGAACAAGCTGGGAGCGCTGAACAGCGAAGAGATTGCCGCGCTTTCCAGTCCGCCCGATCCGCTCAAAGTAATGTGAGGATAAAACGCTGTGTGCGCCAGGCCCACCTGCGCGTTCTCGTAGGCAATCTCGCGCTCTAAGCTTGCAATATCCGGACGCCTCTCCAGCACATCCGAGGGGATTCCCAGCGGCACCGGAGGGGGAGCCGCATTCAAGGGAGCCGGGGGAATGCTGAAGCTGGGCGCAGGCTGCCCGACAAGCACCGCAATCGCATGTTCATATTGCGCTCGCGACTGCTGCACCAACGACGCTTGCGAAATTGTCGAGTCCAGCACTGTAGCCTGTTGTGCGACCTCCAGACCGCTTGCAACTCCGCCTTCATGCCGCCTTTTCACCAGATCGAGAGCCTTCCGCTGGTAATCGACTGACTCCTCGACCACCCTGTATTCCGCGTCAAGTTCTCTCAGTGTGAAATAGTCCGCGGCTAGTTCCGCTGTCAAAACAAGCTGGACATTACCCAGATCGGCAGCCGTGGACTGAAGAGAAGCGTTGGCCGCTTCTACATTGCGCCGTACTCGCCCGAACAGATCCGCCTCATAGTTCACATCAAAGGGAATTGTGTAAACCGATTGCGTGTAGGGCTTCACTGCGATCACGGCGGACGAAACGCCATTCAACGGACGATTTCCGGAACCTCGTTCCCGCACATAATTCGGATCCGTTGAAACTTGCGGAAAGAAGCTCGCACTCGCGACTCGTGCCAGGGCCCGTGCCTGGTTCAACCGGTCTCGAGCCGCCGCGAGCGACTGGTTCGCCCGTAGTAGTTGCTGCTCGTACCCATCGAGCGCCGCATCGTGGTAGACGGCCCACCACGCCCCCTTCGGAATCGTATCTTTCGGAGCAGCCTGTTCCCAGGGAGGCTGTGTCTTCCACGCGTCCGGCGCAGGCGCTGGCGCAGCCGGACGGCTGTATCGCGGCCCCACGGTGCAGCCAATCCCCAGAAGGCTCAGAATCAAGACCGCCGGGACAGAAACTTGCTTCACCGCCCCCTCCCCCCTTGCTGCTTGCCCTGGTTAGCGTCCTGCTGCATGGGAGCGTTTTCGCGCTGCTGCGGAGTCTGCGGTCTTTGTTGCTGCGGCGAAATCGGACCCTGCTCCGCGTTCTGCGATGCCGGCGCCAGGTTCACCTCTTGTCCCGCTTCCAGCGAATCGGGAGGATTGATCACCACCTGATCGCTCGTGCTGACGCCGCCCAGAATCTCCAGCGTCGCTCCGTAATCCCTGCCGATTGCTATCTTCCGCAGCTCCACTTTCTTGTCCGGGCCCACTACCGCAACCTGCGGCCCTTCCGATCGAAACAACATCGCATTCACCGGCACAGTCACCTTGTCCACATTGGCACCGACTTCAAAGTGAACCTCCCCGAAGGATCCCGGCAGCAGTTTGGCGTTTTTATTGGGCACATCCACTTCGGTCAACAGTGTCCGCGTATTTGGATCGATGGATTCGGCCGTGCGTGCCACCTTCGCAGGAAACTTCTGTCCCGGAAACTCCTGCAGCGTCACCGTGGCGCTGGCGCCTACTCTGATGTAAGGCGCGTACGCCTGCGGAACACTCGTGTACACGCGCAGCGGATCCACGCGCGCAATGTCGAACAACTCATGTCCAGCCGCTCCGCTTCCCGCGGTGATCAGCGCTCCCGGATCGACATTCCTCTTGGTCAGCACGCCCGAGAATGGCGCATACACTCGCTTGAAGCTTTCCATTTCTTCCAGCCGCCTGACGTTCGCATCCGCAGCCGCTAGGTTCGCCTGTGCCTGTTTGTACCCGCTGGTCTGCTGGTCCGCTTCCTGCGCCGATACCGAATCGCTCTTTCGCAGATTCTCCCAACGCTCTGCGCTTGTCCTCGCCAGTTCCAGTTGGGCGATGATCTGCTGCCGCGCCGCACGCGTCTGATTCAGTTCCTGATCAATCTCCGGACTATCGATGGTCGCCAGCAACTCCCCCTGCTGCACGCGGCTTCCGATGTCCTTGTACCATTTCACCAGGTAGCCGCTCGTGCGCGCATAGATCGGAGATTCCTCATAGGCCAGCAGCGATCCCGGCAGAACCAATTCTTCATCCGGCTGTTCCGCGGCCGGGTGCACGACCGCCAGAGTCGGGATCGTCGATGCTTCGGTTTCCTTCGCGAGTGCGCGTTCGTGGCTCGCGCGGCTTAGAAGCGTGATGCCTCCGGCTAGAATCAGCGCAAGCAGTACCAGTCCTACAATCATTAGCGCCTTGCGTGGCCGCACCGGCGGCATTTCCGGAGGCCGCGTCAACGTTGCCTGCTGATGGCGCGAGCGTTCCTCCATCGCGGCGATCTCTTGGTCGATCTCCGCCTGCGTGCGGTGCGCGCGGCGTTCTTCGCCGTCGTTCGGCACCGGCACGGAGCTGTTCCTGCGCCTCGCCTGTTCGTCTATCTCCGCTTGTCTCAGTTCGTTCTCTGATCTCATCCCGCGCTACCTGCTTCCAATCATTGCAACCCTAGAGTTCTTGTTCGCGCTCTCGCTTGGCTTCCCGCCGTCCATGGAAGATCGCGAACACGCTGGGAACGAAGAACAACGTCGCCACCGTGGCGAATAGCAGCCCGCCAATCACAGCCCGTCCCAGCGGCGCATTTTGCTCGCCACCCTCGCCTATGCCCAGTGCCATCGGAACCATGCCAATGATCATCGCCAGCGCCGTCATGAGCACCGGCCGGATGCGGGTATACCCCGCGGCCACCGCCGCTTTGAAGGCCGGCATGCCCTCATCCATCTGCTCCCGCGCGAAGCTCACCATAAGAATCGAGTTCGCAGTCGCGACTCCCATGCACATCACTGCGCCGGTCAGTGAAGGCACGTTCAACGTCGTATGCGTCAGCAACAAGAACCAGCAGATTCCTGCCAGCGCTCCCGGCAACGCAGTAATGATGATGAACGGATCCAGCCACGATTGAAAATTCACCACGATCAGCAGATAAACGAGCACGATGGCTCCCGCCAGCCCCGCTCCCAATCCAATGAAGGATGACTTCATGGTCGCCACTTGCCCGCGCATCACGATGTGGGTGCCGCGCGGAAGCTTGTCCTTGAACGTCTGAATCACTTTCTCCGTATCTGCCGCCACCGCTCCCAAATCGCGATCCTGCGTGCTGGCATACACGTCCATCACCGGCTGCACGTTGTAGTGATTCACCGTGGCTGGCCGCACCGCCGGTGACAGCTGCACCAGGTTTCCCATCAGCTGTTGGCCCTGCGGCGACACCACCGGGATATTCATCAGATCCTGCAGATCTGTCATCCTGTACTGCGGCGCCTGTACCGCAATCTGATACGTCACCTTATTCTTCGGATTCAGCCAGAAGTTCGGCGAAGATTGGAAGCTCCCGCTCAACGACACCAGCGCGCTCTGCGCCACTTCACGCGCGGTCAATCCCACCTGCGTAACGCGCGTTCGCTGGATATCCATCTGCAGCGCCGGCAGCGACAGCATCTGCTGGACGTGTACATCGGCTGTCCCCGGAATGTGTCGCATCTTGTTCGCAATTTGCTGGGCGATCTGGTAGCTGCCCTGCATATCGGTGCCCACGACCTGCACATCAATCGGAGCGGGCAGACCAAAGTTCAAAATCTGCGTAACAATATCCGCGGGCTGAAAGAAAAACTCGACTCCCGGGAATCGCCTTGGAAGAAATTCGCGCAAATGCCGCATCAGGTCCGCTGTCGGCGCATGTTTCTCCGGATTTAACGAAATAAGAATTTCCGCGTCGCTGGTGCCAATCGTTCCTGAGGAACTGTAGGACTGGTTGATTCCCGAGTTCGGCAATCCGATGTTGTCGAGCACAGTCTGCAACTGGTCCGGAGGAATCTCCTCGCGCAGCGCGGCTTCGATTTCATCACAGAGTCTTGCCGTTTCTTCTACGCGCAATCCCGCCCGGGCCCGCACATGCAATCGCAGAAGCCCGGCGTCCACCTGCGGGAAGAAGTCCTGCCCCAGGAATGAATAGAGGCCCAAGGACAGCACACAGAAGAGCAGGAAGCAACCGGCGAACACACCTTTGTGTTCCAGTGTGGTCTCCAGCAGAGACTCGTAGCCGCAGCGGAAATTCTCGAATTTGCGCTCGAATCCGCGCTGGAAGCGTCCCAGAAAAGATTTCGGAGCCTCCGCCCTGTGCTCGTGTCCCCGCATGATGTACATCACCAGCGTCGGAATCAGCGTCCGCGACAGCAGATAGCTGGCAAGCATCGCGAAGCTCACTGCCTCCGCCAGCGGAACGAACAGAAACTTCGCGACGCCGGTCAGAAAGAACATCGGCACAAACACAATGCAGATGCTCAACGTAGATACCAGCGCCGGTACTGCGATCTGAGCCGCTCCGTCGAGAATCGCCTGCCGCATCTCCTTTCCCATGGCGAGATTGCGTTCGATGTTTTCAATCTCCACCGTCGCATCATCCACCAGAATGCCGACCGCGAGCGCCAGTCCGCCCAAGGTCATGATGTTGATCGTCTGCCCGATCGCGCCGAGCAGAATGATGGAGACAAAAATCGATAGCGGGATTGAAATCGAAATGACGATCGTCGGGCGCCAGTCGCCAAGAAAAATCAGGATCATGCATGCGGTCAGCGCGGCCGCAATCAATCCTTCTCGCAATACCCCATATATCGACGCCCGCACAAACAACGACTGATCGAACAGCGCCTTAATTGTCAGTTCCGGGGGCAAAGCCTGCTGCGCCTGCTCGACAATACCCTTGATGCCTGCCACAATCTGCAGCGTCGACGCCTTTCCATTCTTGTAAATCGACATCAGGGCGCCGCGGTACCCGTTCTGCCGGACGATGTTGGTCTGCGGCGCGAATCCGTCGCGAATGTGCGCCACATCCCGCATGTACAACGTGGATCCATTCGTCGTCTTCACGGGAAGATCGTTCAATTCCGCGATCGTCTGAGGCGTGCCGTTCATCTCCACGTCATATTCGAGCGGCCCCAGTTTCATCGTTCCCGTCGGCAAAATAATGTTCTGCGCGTTCACGGCTGCGACTATGTCATTCGGAGAAAGTCCATACGCCTGTAACTTTGGCAGATCGAGGTCCACCTGGATCTGGCGAATCTTCCCGCCATACGGATATGGGGTCGCCGCCCCCGGCACTGTCGCCAGGTAAGTGCGCAGGAAGTTTTGCCCGAGGTCGAACAGGTCTTGCTCGGGGAGGGTCTTGCTGCTCAATCCAAGCTGAATGATCGGCGTAGTGGAAGCGCTGTAGGAAATGATCAGCGGCGGCGTAGTGCCAGGCGGCATTCCTCGGACCGACGTCTGGGAAATCGCCGTGATCTGCGCAATCGCGCCCTGTACGTTCGTCCCCGGACGAAAGAACACCTTGATCACTCCCAATCCATACACCGATTGGGATTCCATATGCTCAATGTCGTTGACCGTCGTCGTGATGCCGCGCTCGGAGTTGGCGACAATCCGGTCCGCCATATTCTCGGGCGACATTCCCGTGTAGAACCAAACCACCGAGACAACAGGAATATCGATATCAGGAAAGATGTCCGTCGGGGTCTGAAGCAGCGTAATCGGCGTCAATATGATGATGACGAGCGCCATCACCACAAACGTGTAGGGACGTCTCAGGGCTAAAGCAACGATCCACATTTCCTAGTCCATCACCAACCAGAACCAACCAGGCACATCGCGATCTGCCGCCCCAGGCAGTGTCTTGCAATGAACGTTTAGATTCGATACTGGCCGTATCGGATTCCAAATACTCGTCGTCGATTATATGTTACGGTAATGCGATGCCGCAAAAGTCTTACCCGCGCGGGTACAGCGAAAACACTAACGGGAAACGCGCTCCCGGCCGCCCGCGCAGCGAACAAGCCCGACTATCGATTCTCAGAAGCACTCTCGAAGTGTTGGCCGAAACCGGATTTTCCGGCCTGACCATTGAAGAAGTCGCGGCCCGCGCCGGGGTCGGCAAGGCTACGGTCTACCGCTGGTGGCCCCACAAAGGCGCTCTCATCGCGGATGCCTTCGCCAGCAGCACCACCAGCAAACTGCGTTTTCCTGATACAGGCTCTCTCGCAAAGGACATGAGCCGCCAAATGCGCCAACTGGTTAAAGTCTTCTCCAGCCCCCGTGGACGCATTGTCGCCGCCATTCTGGCCGCCGGACAAAGCGATAGGGAAGTGATTGCAGCCTTCCGCGAACGCTTTCTCAAGCCCCGCCGCCAGGAAGCCTACGCCACACTCCGCCGCGGCATGCTTCGCGGTGAACTGCGCACAGGCATCGACCCGGATGTTCTGCTGGATTCCCTGTACGGTCCTATCTATATGCGCTTCCTCATCCAGCACGACCGCCTGACTCCGCAATTCGTAGATAAACTCTGCGCACTTGTACTGACAAGCGCTCGCCCCGCCCGAAACAAAATCCGTAGCCGCACAAAGAGATAAGCTGCCGCAGTCTACATCTGTAACCCTGCCTCACCGGCGGTTCTCTGCGTGCGCCGCCATTGAGAACTTGACATCCCGACCGCGTCGAAATTCAGAGGATGATCGGTGACGTCATCGACATCCGCTTCTTCTACACCCGCATGCTCGAGATCGGCTCCTGGATTAGCCGCGATCAATACAGCGGCCGCGTCCTGCTGATCCCGAACTCCAGTATTTTCGGCTCGCCCATTCTGAACTACACGCAATACTTTTCCTGCATATGGGACGAAGTGACCCTGCCTATCACCTATCAAAGCAACATGGAGCGAGCCGTCAAGATCCTCACTGACGTCGGCGGACAATATTCGCAGTCTTTCCTCAAAGATGCGCAGCGCGAACTCGAAGAGATGAAGCAAAAGTTCCTAGTCCCCAAACTCGAGTTCGAACCTACGGTCTATGTGAAGGTCACCAGCAACTGGGTTCAACTCACCATGTGTTATATGGTCGAAGCGAAGAAGCGTCGCGCCGCCAGCAGCTACATCTACAAGCAAGTGTTTTCCCAAGTGCAGCAGGCCAAGGACATCCAGATCGCCTCCGAGACCATGGACCTCACCGTGCAGCCCGCCAAAGCCGCGTAGTTCTAAGTTGCTGTTATTCCCGTCTTCCTCGCCGCTTAGAATGACTGGTCCAGGATTTACGATCCGCGAAGATCGTAAGGTGCAAGATGAGTGTAGAATGCATGTCCTTCGTGTCCTTAATGGTGAACGCTTTTCAGTGGTTCCGATCCGGAGAAGGCTTTCATGCGACTGGTAACGTACAAATCAGGGAATTCCGCACCGCAGCCAGGCGTGTTAGAGAATGACGAAGTGCTGGCGCTCGATCCGAACAAATATCGGAACATGATCGCGTTTGTGGCCGCCGGAGCTCCCGCCCTCGACGAAGCGAAAAACTTGATTCACAATTCGCAGTCGCGCAGGCACACGCTCAACCAAGTAACTCTGCTGCCCCCAATTCCCAATCCGAGCAAGATCATTGCCGTGGGACTGAACTATCTTGACCACGCTCGCGAAACAAAGATGGAGATTCCCCAATGGCCGATCCTCTTCGCGAAGTTCCCTTCGAGCATCACCGGCCCAAATACTCCGGTAGTCCTGCCGAAAAACGATCCGCAGGGAGACTATGAAGCGGAACTCGCCGTAGTCATAGGACGTACAGCGAAGGCCGTCTCAGAATCCGACGCCATAAACTACGTCGCCGGATACATGCCTCTAAATGATGTCTCAGCCCGGCGCTGGCAATTCGCCGACAAGCAGTGGGTCCGCGGAAAATCGCCGGATACCTTCTGTCCCACAGGCCCGTGGCTCACCACCCGCGACTCCGTGCCCGATCCTCACGCGCTCTATATCCGCATGCGCGTCAACGGCGTCACCGTGCAAGATTCGAACACCTCGAATCTGATCTTCCGCATTCCCAAGCTGATTGAGTTCATCTCGGAGGCGATCACGCTAGAGCCCGGCGACATCATCGCAACCGGCACCCCCGATGGCGTAGGCGTCTTTCGCAAGCCCCCAGTCTTCCTCAAAACAGGAGACGTAATGGAAGTCGATATCGAAACTCTAGGCGTGCTAAAGAACCCAGTCGTGTAGTGCCGCTAGCGCAGCCGATAGGTATCGCCGGCGTCTCGCCGCCACGTCCGACCGCCATCCCTTAGCCGGAAGGGCGACCACTCAAGCGTAACCAATGAAACTTGAGACCCGGATTCCCGGCCCTCACACAAATGATCTCCGTCCTGAAGCCCCGAAATTCCAGCAACTTACCGCCTGTTCTGCTTTTTACCCCCGCTGCATTGCCCTGCGCGCCCGCCCTTGCTACAACCAGCCTTACGCTGGCCCTTGCGGCTCTCGATTCTCGGAGAACATTGCGATGAGACTCGCGCGATTCCTGCTGACGATTGTACTCACCCTGTCCGCAGCCGCTCTGGCGCAGACGCAACAGATGTTTCACGGAGGCCTTCAGGCTATGGAGGCCCTGCGCCAGAGCGCCGCGTCTAAGACCGAGTTCTCCCTCGACCACTCCATGCTGGTCCTCGCCTCCAGGCTCGACTCCAACAACGAAGATCTCCTCCGGGTCATCGCAGGCGTAAGCGGCATCTCCGTCCACCGCTACCGTTTCCCCGAACCGTGGACGTACGATCCCGAAACCGTGCACGCCCTGGCGGACCAATACCACTCCTCCGGCTGGATGCAGCTCCTCAACAAGCACGACAAGGACGGCCTACCCGGCGCCACCAATCTATGGATCCACTGGCAGAATGAAGCTATCAGCAACATCGCCATCCTTCTCGCCAGACCAACTGAGGTCACATACATCGAAATCACCGGATCCATCAGCCCCCTAGACCTCTCCCACCTCGGCGGACACTTCGGCATCCCCAAAATCGAAGCCGGAATCCGCGTGCCGAATCAATCGCATCGCTGATCGCTATTCTTCGCTTCGCGCTCTGGCAACGCCCTGTTCTCATTCGCAACCGCAGAGGGCCTAAGATTCATCTATCATTAGGGATCTGGGGTAAAGCAGGAATGAAATCCAGCGCATGCCTGTTCTGGGTGTTTGGACTGTTGCTGGCAATCGCTTCGATCGATAGCCTGCCCGACCCGCCTGCAGTCAATCCGCCCACAGTGCGTGCCGCTTCGCTCTCCCGCGAGGCGCCGGGCGATCGACAGGATCCATGGGTGCCTGCCGAGGTGCGGATCTCTCTGCTCGTTCAAATCCGCGCGGTCGCTTTGATTTCGGCTTATGAGCCGCATTTTTCAACGGATCGGATCGTCTTGACATCGTTTGCCACCGATCCCTCTCCTCCTCGCCCGTTGCCTAACTCTCTACAGCACGCTTGAGCCGCTTTTCTCCTGACGCCTATGGGCCCGCAGCGGCATCTATTCCTTCATACCCACTGAAATAGGCAAACGTCCCGACCGTTTGAATCCTCCTTGGGTGACCGGGAGCGATTCCTTAACCTGATTGAGGATTTGTGATGAGGACTTCAGAGATATTGAGAGCGTGGCGCAAGATTCTCAAAGGGGAGCGACCCTCCCTGTCCATCGAGATTACCCGTGAATGTCCCCTGCATTGCCCTGGGTGCTATGCCTATGATGACGCGCATCTGGGTGGCGGGACGACTTTGCGCGCCCTTCGCGATCGCAAGGGACAAGAGCTCATCGACGGCGTCCTCGAAATTGTGGACCGACTCAAGCCCTTGCATCTCTCGATCGTCGGAGGCGACCCGCTCGTTCGATATCGCGAGCTCGAACTAATGATCCCGCTGCTGCTTGATCGAGGCACTCACGTGCAGCTTGTCACTAGCGCGTTCCGTCCTCTGTCGCCGGCCTGGGCGACACTGCCTCACATGACAATTGTTGTGTCCATCGACGGGCTGGAACCGGAGCACAACGTTCGTCGCGCTCCCGCTACTTACGACCGCATCCTGAAGAACATCGCCGGCCAGAACATCACCATTCACTGCACGGTCACCGGCCAAATGATGAAGCAGCCCGGCTACCTCAAGAGATTTCTGCAGTACTGGACGCCCCGGCCCGAAATCCGCAAGGTATGGTTCAGCTTGTTCACTCCGCAAGTCGGAGACCAGTTACCCGAGATGTTGCAGTCCGACGAGCGTCAGCAGGCCATCGCCGATATGCTTGCATTGCAAAAGGAATTTCCCAAGCTGGATATGCGGCCCGGACTGATACGGCAGTTTTTGGCGCCTCCCCGCAGTCCCAGGGACTGTGTCTTTGCGCTCACGACTCATATCGTGTCCGCCGATCTGAAAACTACTATTCTTCCTTGTCAATTCGGCGGAAATCCCGATTGCGCGTCTTGCGGGTGCGTCGCCTCCATGGGCTTGGGAGCCATCGCAGAGCACAAGCTGGCCGGCTTCATTCCAGTGGGGGCCATATTCAAAGCTTCATTGAGAATTGGCGAGATGAGCCGGGCCCGATCCAAACCGGACGGTACTCCGCCGGTCGACGAAGTACTGCGCGTGCTTCCCTAGGGAACACGAAGAGTGACCTCTGTCGTTGTTTGCCGTCATCGGGTGCTTACCCGGGAGCGATCTCCGTCAGCGCCCACTCGATTCGCTCTACTTCTTCACGGATCACCCTGATCGCCTGATGATCGGTCGGATAAGGCACGACCTTTATCGCCTCCACGGCGTGACGAATCTTGTAGTTGCGGTCCCGAATGAACTTGATTCTCTCCGAGGTCTGCTTGTGATGCTGATAAAACCGTCCCGCGAGCCGCGTAATGATCCAGGCAAACAGGAGCCCGAAGAACATCTCGATCGGAAGACGGTCGGTCGCTCCATCAAAGTCGAGGAACGCAAATCGATATACCGCTTCTCCCAGACCAAGCGAAGCGAATATCACCCCAATTCCAACGATTGCAAGTTTTAGCCGGTCATGGGACCGTAGCGATACAGCCGAATGCGCGCTGCCATAATTTTCCGCCAATGCGATCTCCCCCATTCTGTCTGAGATTGCCCAAACTATTTTACGATGACTCAGCGGAAAATAGGCGTCACTTCGCGTCAAAAGTGCAGAACGTGTGACTACTTCGGAAAGCGCAAGCGGCCGTTCACCGTTCCGATCGGGCTGTCGCAGATTTCGGTCGTCCCTTTCGCGTTGTGTCCGACATTGTTTCCGACCGAATGGATTCTCCCCACCCATATTTCATACAGGACCCGAGCGAGACAATCCTTGATTGCCCGATCCCTCACTCTCTGTGCCACTCTGTGTCTTAGGTGGGGCGTGCTTTGACCTTCAACGTGCAAAGTGCCGCGTAAATCTGTGCAACGACGATTCTTTACCAACTGAGCCTGTTACGCGATCACGATGCGGGCCACTGCATGCTGAGGGCGGCCGTCTACGAGATTTACGATCGCACGAGCAATCTTCGCTCCGCCATTTGAAGACGGCTCAATCGGATTCGCGTAGTCAGCCGGTGAGGAGCAAACGAATCGGAGGTCGATGATTGAGAGGTCGGATTCGATGCCGACCCTGAAGATGACATCGTTGAATACCATCAGGGCCGTCGAAACCGCTTGCTGAAAATCCGCATCTGGGAAGCTCCCGTTGTAAATAGTGCAGAGAGTCAGAGGCAGACCTGCTCCTATGCATTGCTTAACGGCTCTTCGATACTTTTCTTCGAACTGCCTCGAAACATTTCCCAGTTTTGCGATGACTTGGGAGCTGGAATCGGCGGGCATGTGGAGAATGTCGGAGTTCATCAGTGCGTCGTTCCCTCCAACGCTCAGGACCAGATGTGAAGCGTCAGTTGGAAGGCGCTGCAATTGCCAAGGGATGTCTTCCGTCGTCGCACCATCTACAGCCATCAGCGAGGCATGCCAGCCAACAGGGAGGAGTTGACGCACCTGCGAGATCACGTCGGGGCCGCCCAAGGTATAACGACCGTTGTCGAAAATTGAATCGCCAACTAGCACGATATGTGTCATCCGTTTTACAACCTGGGGGCCGTTGCGTGAGCCTTAGTTTTCCTCCATATTCCCCGAAGAAAGTAAAAGGCAGACCGTAGCCATACTCATTTGCAAAGCTAGGTAGCGAAGATGTTCCGGTTCAGGTACTCGTTGCGAAACTTGCCTTGGGGATCGTAGTGCTTGCTCAGTTCAATGAATTCGGGCATCTTCTTGTAAATGCGCTTGAGTTCCGTTGACGAAGTTGTGAATAACTTTCCCCAATGTGGGCGCGCGTTGAATGGAGCAAGTTCCCTCTCGATGACTGGCAACAGTTTGCTGACCGCAGGCCAATCTGGCTTCCAAGTGAAGTGGAT
>Ga0136846_1221188_pt1 | contig 66376 bp, 52 predicted proteins | sample HopSoiMetagenom2_FD_96841 | JGI IMG/M metagenome (GOLD analysis project Ga0136846, IMG submission 96841) | Grasslands soil microbial communities from Hopland, California, USA - 2 Assembly 2016 (version 4) | ecosystem: Environmental > Terrestrial > Soil > Grasslands | place: USA: Hopland... | reverse complement strand
GGAGACCAGCAAGAGCGCTCCAACCGGGTTCCCCTCTCCCGGTGAGGGGGGTTGGGAGGGGGCGGGAGAGGGGACAGGGGTGAGGGCTTCGGGGCGGGGGCGCTCTGAGGCCAAGTTGGCCTATGATGAGGCCCGTCACTCCCCCAGAAACCGAGTCAGGAACGCCGTTGCGAAAGGTGATTTCTCCACCTGGGCCTTGTCGAGCGGGTTGTCCCATCGCAACCCGTCGCTGTTGGCCAGCAGGATCATCGTCACGCGCCGGTCCGGAATTTTGAGATAGAGAGCGGAGTACTTTTCCTCCCACAGGCCGCTGTGCCAGACGAGCCTGTGGCCGTGGTACTCCTGGACGAACCATCCCAGGCCGTAGGGAAGGGGAGTGCCGGCCGCGTTGCGTTGGGGCGTCATCATCCGCTCGACCGATCCCGGGGAGAGGAGCTTGCCTTGGTCGAGGGCGACGTCGAATTTCGCCAGGTCCAGGACGGTCGAGATCACCCCGCCCGCAGCCCCATCCCCTTGAGGATCCGGATCCGGCGACGGCACCGGGGCGCCGTTGGCGTCCAGGTGGTACGGCCGGGCGAGCGCCGGCGCCAGATCGGCGCGCAGGGGGAGGTTGCGGTGGATGCGGGCCGACCGGGCCATCCCCGCCGGCACGAAGACGTAGCGCTCGACCAGGGTCGAGAACGGCACGCCCGTGACCTCGGCCATGGGGCGCGAGGCCCAGGAGTAGAAGGGCGGGTTGTAGAGGAAGCTCTCGCCGGCCTTGCCGTTCACCGTGTGAGAGAGCATGTTGCGCAGCGTCAGGGGCTCGCTGTCGCAGTGCAGGTTGCGGGAGAAGATGCCGGGGCCCTTGCGGAATTCGTCGCAGAACTCGGTGTAGCCGCGGTAGCTCGTCATGGGCCGGTCGAGGTCGAGCTGACCGAGCTCGACGAGCTTCAGCGCCACCACGGCCGAGATCGGCTTGGCGACCGAGGCGATGTTGTAGGGCGTCTCCGGCGTCGCGGGGAGTCGCCGTTCAAGGTCCGCGAAGCCGAAGCCGCGGGCGAGGATGACTCGCCGGTCCTGAAGCACGGCCACGGACAGCCCCGGGACGTGCGCCTTGACGCGGAGCGCGTCGAGCGTCGCGGCGAAGGAGTCGAGGTCGGAGGCTTGACGCGCACCGTCCGCGGGCCGGGGCTGGCCCGGCGGCGCACAGGCGGCGAGGAGAAGGCAAAGGCTGGCGCTCCAGAAGATCTTCATCGTGGGATGTCATAGCACGAATCGCGGCAGCGCCTTCGGGGACGCTCTGATCCCTGCTGATCCAGTAGACTTCAGAGGACATGTCGCACGATCGAACGCCGAAGATCTCCCCAGGCTCCTGGTTTCGCCGGCTGGACTTCCTGCCTCCCTGGGGAGCCTGGACGCTCGGCCTCGGCGGCGGAGCCCTGGCCGGCGCCGCGCTGGCGGGAGCGGCGCCTGGCGCGGCTGGCGTCCTCGGCTTCCTCTCGCTCCTGGGCGCCGCGGCTGGATTGGCGGCGAGCGGCGAGCCGATCGCGGTGGTGGAGCGGGCTGAAGCTCCCCCCGTGCCGCCTCGTGAGCAGCCGCTGGCGTCTCCTCTGGTGGGCCTCGTCGAGATCCCCGGCGGCTCGTTTCGCATGGGCAGCGCGGAGAGTGAAAGGGATCGTTTGGAGGATGAGGGCCCGGTCCACGAGGTTCAGATCTCTCCGTTTGCCTGCATGCGGTTTCCTGTGACCCGCCGTCTTTACGCTGAGATCCTGGGGCAGGACCCAGGCTGGCCCGAGGGCGATGCGGACGACCGGCCTGTCAACAACGTGTCCTGGTTCGACGCGATCACATTCTGCAATCGCCTTTCGGAACGGGAAGGACTCGATCCCTGCTACCGGATCGAAGGTGAACAAGTCTCGTGGAACCGGACGGCCGGCGGCTACCGCCTCCTCACCGAAGCTGAGTGGGAGTACGCCTGCCGGGCTGGCACGACGACCCGGTGGTCGTTCGGCGACGACGAGGAGCGTCTCGGCGACCACGCTTGGTTTGACGGCAACTCGAACGACGAGCCCCAGCCCGTGGGGCGCAAGCTGTCCAACGCCTGGGGGCTCCACGACATGCACGGCAATGTGTGGGAATGGTGTTGGGACTGGTTTGAGAGTTATTGGGCTGAGCCGTTGCGTGACCCAGCAGGTCCTGGAGAAGGAGTTGGGCGTGTCGTGCGGGGAGGCGGCTTCAACCTCCCGCCCAGGAACCTGCGCTCCGCGTTCCGGTTCTGGGACCAGCCCACGGGCCGGTTCTGGAACTTCGGCTTCCGCTGTGCCCGCAGTCCCCGCCGCCAGCCAGAACCTCATTATATAATACCTTCCCTTGACTTTCCTCCAAGAGGTAGATAGGTAGGTGTCTGGCGTTTCTTCCTCGTCTCCAGCCTCGATCCTTGTCTGCTTAACGCTTTCGACTCGCCCGGGATTTCAATCCATACCATTACACATATCTTCACTCTGGGATCCGCGACGCTGGAGGTGGGGGAGGACCGGAGCGACATCGCCGCGGCGGAGACGCCCCGCCGTCCCCGTGGCCTGCCGAAGGTCTCGTAACGGGTCTGGGGCGTCTCTACGGACCGGTCTCGCGATAGCAAAAGGATGCGATTCCGGGGGCATCGCGAAGCGGTATCTCCCAACCCTTCCGGAACCCCTCTCTCTGGCCGCGTCTCCGACGTTCCGTAGAGACGACACAGACCCCGATACGATTTCCTTTCGGAGGCCCCGGGGACGGCGGGTCGTCTCCGATGCGGCGATGCCGGTCCGGTCGACTCGTACCCCGGGCGTCGCGAATCCCAGCCGCGAGATGTGTGTAAGGGCATGGATTTCAATCCCGGGCAAGGAGGCGGTCCCCGCTACGCGGGGTCGGACAGAAAACGTCAAGGGACAAAGATCAAGGCTGGCTGCGGGGGCTGCGGGCACAGCGGAAGCCGATGTACCTGCCCCGGTACGTGGGCAGGTCCCTGAACCGGAGCGCGGAGCGCAGGTACCTGGGCGGGACGTTGAAGGCGCCCCCCCGCACCGTACGAAACACACCGGTATCAGGCCCCTTGGAATCTCTCTGCGGGCCGGGCTTGTATGGACCGAACCAGTCCGCCACCCACTCCCACGCGTTGCCATGCATGTCGTAGATCCCCCATGGGTTCGGCTTTTTGGTTCTGACGGGATGTGGCTCAAGGCCGGAGTTCCCCTCAAACCAGGCGAAGTCGCCGAGCTGCTTTTCATCCGTGCCGAAGGACCAGGGGGTCTGGGTGCCGGCGCGGGCCGCGTACTCCCACTCGGCTTCCGTGGGCAGGCGCCAGCCGTGACTCTCGCAGAAGTCCTTCGCCTCGTTCCAGGTCACGTCTGTGGCGGGAAGGTCGGCCACGCGGTTGGATACGCTCCTCCGGTACTGGGAGCTCGTCACCTCCGTCCGGCCGATCCAGAATTCACTGAGAGTGACCTCGTGCGCCGGCTTTTCGTCAGAATCAGCCTGCGGATCGTCGGCTGAGCCCATGATGAAGGTACCTGGGCAGACGTGGACGAACGTCATTCCGTCCTTTTCGTCCAATTCGCCGGTCCTGCAAGGAAGGCTCTTCTCCTCCCATCGCACCTGAACGACAGAGCCTGCGGGGACCTCTTGAGCGGTCCGGGCTCTCGGCGTGGCCACGGCTACCCGCCAGCGGCCGGCGGAGGTCTTCGTGATCTCCTGGAAGGCATCCGCGGGTTTCCCAGGTCCGTGGACGAGGCTTGGCGGTCCCCCTGGAGGGCGCCGTCCGCTCAAGGCCGCCGCGATGAGTGCTCCTGCGGCGAGGCCCAGGCACAGCCCGAGCCCCGCGAAGAGACGACCGGGACGCCGCAACGTGGCCGCGGGCACGCCGCCCCCGAGCTTCATCTCCCCGAGCATGACCTGCTCGGTGCCGGAGCGTTCCGCCCAGGCCCAGGGAAGGTGGAGCTCCTCCGGAACTCCATAGTCCGCGGGTGCCATGGTGTGCAGTTGCCCCTCGATCAGCTCGCGCAGGCCGCCGCCGTGCAGACGGTAGAGGTCGCGGATGGCGTTCGGAGCCTCGCGCCACAGACCGATAAGGGCGCGCTCCATGACGAGGTGCTGATGAGCCGGGGTGTCCAGCCAGGGATCTCCTGCCTCTCCCTGGTCCCGCTCCTTGAGCTCCCGGTCATAGACCTCCTCCCAGAAATCGAGCGCCCGGGCCAGCAGGCTTCCAGCGGCAACTTCGCGGGTGGGTTGAGCCTCGGCCTGGCGCAGCCAGTTGACCCGCCGGGCGCGATCCTGAGACTGCCACTGAAGACGTCCGAGAGGGCCCGGGGCCTCGGTGCGCATCTGGCGGAGAGCCCACGGTGAGGTGGCGAGTCCCAGCCGCTTGCGGAGCTGGAACGCCCTCAGCTCATCCACGGAGGCCGGGGCGAGCGCGCAGGCGGCGGCCCAGACGGCGTCGCCGGTGGCGGCAAGCGGCGGCTTCCGCTTCGCGGTTTCGGTGCTTCCCAGGAAGGTGGCCAGCTCAGGAGGGGTGATCCAGGAAAGCGAGTGCTTTCCCAGGACCGCCGCCAGGTCGCCCGGCTCCGCGGCAAAATCCACGAAGGCCAACCGCGGCCAATGGGAGAGACCGCGCAGGAGCGCGTCGAGACGCACCCGTCGATCGTCGGCCGCGTACTGCCGGGCGAGGACGCGCCCGTCGGTGAGGATCGCCACCAGGGCCGCATCCCGCCGCTCGTCGACCTCGTTGGGCGCGAAGGCCTGGCCGGCGGAGCTGACCAGCCAGTCGGGCACACCGCGGAAGAGAGCCCGCTCGACGGGCAGGGTGTGGGTCTTCAGGGCTGCTTCGATCTCATCGGCGAGCCGCGGAATGGCGGGATCGTCCGCCGCCTCGTCGATCCACAGCCACACCTCCCGTGGATGGCGGGCTTGATGGAAGAGCAGATGGGGGATGCCGCCGTCCCGCGCGGTCGCCCGCACCGTCGCCGGCAGATCGAGCCGGCGGGTTGGCTCGTCCGTGACGAAGTGACCGATCCCCCAGACGAGCGCCTCCTGTTCCCGCGGCTCCAGGAGCTGTGGACCTGAGAGCTGCGGCGGCGTGAGGAACACCCGCGGCGGCCCCTTCTTCACCGGATCGGGCGCCGGCTCCGGCAGCCAGCTCCGCTGGCGTTGCGTGAGCCAGAGGGCCTCTGAGGCAAGGAGCGCCAGGCTGCCGAGGATGATGGCCGGCCAGCCCTGCCAGACCGGCTTGCCCGGTGTGACGGTAAGGGTGGGCACCCAGAAGATGGCCTGGGTAGAAGGGGGCGGCGTGGGTTCGACCGGTGTGGGTGTCGGGGTGACCTCAACGGGATGGGGATTCGGCCTCACCGCCGGTTGGCGCCGGAACAGTGCGAGGCCCAGAGGGATCAGGATCGCCAGCGCCAGAGCCGCAACGGCCACCCAGAGCCAGATAGACCTCTTGGGGGGCGGCTCTGGCTCCGGCACCGGAGAGGGCCTCGGCGCCTCGCGCAGGCTCACCTCCTGGCCTGCACGGCCGAGCCAGGCGTCGAAGACCGGCTCGAAGCGGGCGCGATCCTCGGCCGATTTGACGAGGACGGCGCGCAGCACGGCTTTCAGCCGGCGATCTTCTGGATTCCTGATTTGGGGTCCCAGCGAAAAAACCTGCTGCAGCCGCGCCATTTCGGAGACGCCCACCGGCAGCCCGGCCTGGCGCAGGGCGGCGAGCAGGGGATCGAGGCCGAGGGCGGCGCTCATGGGCGTCTCTCAGCTCAGCAGAGCGAGGTCGTCGCGGTCTTTGATCAGAGCCGAGAGTGCGGGCAGCGATTTGAAGGGAACGCGGAGGTCCTCCGCGGTCACGTTTCCCCGTGCCGAGAGGATGGTCAGCCAGACGAGCAGCTCCGCCGTGGCCGGCTTCTTGCGCAGATCGCGCCCTCGCAGCTCCAGGAAGCGCTGGAGAGCCGCCTCCACCACGTCCGTAGCAAGGTTGGGGAAGTCGCCCACCCGGGCCTCGACCGCGCAGCGGAGCAGATCTTCGGTGAATTCGATGTGGTGAAAGATGCAGCGGCGCAGGAACGGCTCGGGCAGACGGCGTTCGCTGTTGCTGGTGATCACCACGATGGGCGGAGGACCCTCGCCGCGGCTCACCAGTCGTCCAGTCTCGGGTACGTGGAAGGTGTGCTGATCGAGGACGTTCAGCAGGTCGTTCGGGAAATCGCGCGGCGCCTTGTCGATCTCGTCGAGGAGGACGATCGACGGTCCTGGAGTGTCATAGGCCTTCCACAGCGGTCCGGGCTCGACGAAATCCGCTTTGTTCACGGACTGGCCATGGTGAGCCGGATCGTTGGCGGCCTGGAGGTAGGCCACAGCGTCGAAGCGATAGAGGAGGTCCTCGGCCGTGGTGGTGCTGCGCACGTAGAGGGAGAAGAGGCGATCCGCAAGGTCGAAGTACCAGGCGAGATAGAAGGCCACCTGGGTCTTGCCGGTCCCCGGCTCGCCGGTGAGGAGGAGGGGAGCGCCCACGGCGAGTGCCACGTTCACGGCGTCCACCAGATCGGCGTCCGGCTGGAAGAAGCGAGCCGCCTCGCGATGGTTGCCGAGGCTGGCGGGCATTTCGCGCTGCGCCAGGGCCTCCCGGCGTTCGGGCCGGCGGTCGTCGGGGGCCAGCAGCTCGAAGCTATGATCGTTCATGGGGTGCCACCCTGCTCGCGGCGGAGGTCCGCGAGCACATCGTACCAGGAGCCGTTCTCGGCTTTCTGGAGGAGGGCCACGGTCTCCTCGAAGGCGCCTTTCGTGCGGGTGATGATCCGCTCCGCGATCTCTATTTGTATTCCAGGGTCGCAGCTCGAGTTGGCCGGATCCTCCAAGAAATCCAGGAGGTCCGTTTCGGCGACCTGGCCCAGGGGCGGCAACTCGCTGAGCCGGAAGACGGGTGTCCGGCACCAGGGCTGGCGCCGCTGTGCCTGGAGCTTATAGGCGAGCTCCTCGTACCTGACGTCGGGAATCTCCAGAGCAACGTAGGAGACGATTCGCAGGTCGTCTGGGCAGTGAGTGCCAAGATACTCGCTCGAGAAACGGAGCCAAGCCTCCAGATCGTCATCCTTCAGCTCAGCCTGCAGGCCCGAGGCAACGCCGAATGCCCCCCAGTCCAGCCAGAGCACCGGTTTCTTGCCTGGGGCCACGGCTTTGGGAGCGTACCGGCGGAGCAGATACGGCACCGGCTCGTTCGGCCAGGCGCCAAGCTGGAGCTTCAGCTCCTCTTCCAGGTCATGGCGGAGATTCGATCGGCCTTCCGGAAACTGGAGCCGCACCCGGGCGATCTCGGCAAGGTGGCTGAGCGAAAGCTCCAGATCGTGCCGGAGCTGATCCGAGAGCGAAGGGATCGAGTTGCTGGGGGCCGCGTAGGGAACGAGCGCCATGACGCGCCGGCTGCCGCTCCGCACCAGCTCCTCAAGGTACTTGCGCACCAGGGACTTCTGGTGGTTGCGGTCGAGCCGCAGCGAGGGGTAGTGCCGCTGCGCTGATGCCTGATACGTGGAGGTGCGCCAAGTCCTGTAATTGGAGTGAATCGCCAGGGTGTAGGCCTCGCAGCTCGGCGGCAAGGAGTCCTGCTGCACCTGGTGAAAAGAGGCGACGGGGTCTTCCCCCCGGGTAAGCCAGCGGCTGAGCCAGTGCAGGGCCACCGTCGTGGATTCAGCCGACCATTCAGGCCGCCTTCGCCAGAGGAGGAGCGGAACGTCGTCGCCGAGAATCTGATCAGGCGTGACGCCGGCCTCCTCAGTCAGTCCTTCCAGGTTGAGGTAGAGGACCGCCGGAGTATGCTCCGCGAACAGACGGCGCAGCTCGGCAAGAGGCAGGGGCTCGGCGCCGTGCGTCCCCTCCAACAGGAGGCTCGGACGCCCGCCTGCCACGGTTCCACGCCCGTATATATAGAGGATGTTGGGCCGCAGGTCGCGCAGGCCCTTCTCGAGCTCCGCCCGGGTGCGCGCGGTCTGCACGTAGCCAGGGTCCCGCCCTGTGGGCCAGGCCTTGTTCAGGACGTCGCGTACGGCTTGGGCATGCTCCGGATCGTGCGGGCCGCCGTCGTTGCCGGAGGTCAGGGGCGCGAAGACGAGGACGTTGGTCGGGGCCGTGGTGAGGCGGTCCTCGACGGGGTCCACCACGTGGGTGGTGGTGAAGGTCCAGCCGGCGTCGACGAGCGGCTGGCCCTTCCAGGAGGTGAGCCGCCAGGGGAGGCCGGAAAGGCGAGGCTCCTCGGCATGGATGCGCAGGCAGACCGGACCGAAGATGGGATTGGGCCTGGGGGTGCCCCCGGACCTGCCGAACACGGCCCGGAGAATCGGCTCCCATCTCTCCACCGGACCGAAGAGAAGGTCGAAGAGGATCTCTCCCCAATTTCCAACCTGTTGCAGGAGTGTGCGGTTGAGGGCTGTGTCGAGCGTCCTCTGGATGGGATCGACCCGCGCTCTCACCTCGTCCCTGGGGAGGCTTACCGAGGCGAGAGGCTCCCGGCCGGGAAGATGATAGGTGACGAGGAGATTCTCCCCGCGTTCCTCGATTTGTATCGTCAGCTCGTAGGCCCGCGCCGGGCCGGAGGAGGCTGGGGCGACCGGCGATGCCGGGGAGCCGGCTGTGGGACCTGGCGCCGGGGCGACGCCGGAGAGGGTCCGCAGACGTTTGGCAAGCTCGAGGTAGATCCGGTCCCGCGCGGACCATTCGAGCTCGGAGAGAGGGTGATCCGGCTTGCCATAGCCCTGGAACCTGGTCAGCAGGACCGTGCTCCGGCCGCCGGTGCGCGGGTCGGGATAGCCAGTCTCCTCCGCAAAGGAGGGGCTCAGGAAAACGGGGAGGACCGTCATCTTCCCAGACGCCTCGCGCGCCAGGACTCGCGGCACCTCCTCCTCGGTGATGAACCTGGAGTTGAGGAAGTCCTGGGAGATCAGGAGGAGGGCGACCGTGGCCTCGGCCAGGGCCTGGTCGATCTCCTTCTTCCAGTCGTCGCCCGTTTCCAGGCGGGTGTCCGCCCAGGCGGTGAGCAGACCGTCGCGCTCCAGAGGACGCAGGAAGCGCTGGAGCTGCTCGAGCGCCTTCTCGTCCCTGTGGCTGTAGCTGACGAAGACCTTCGGTCCCGGCAAGCGGCTCACCCTCCTGGACTGGACTGAGTGAAGCTTACCGTACCTGCTGGAGATCGCCAACCTTGACGCGCAGGCGGGGCTCGTAGAAGAATAGGGCCACTCGATCGCGACGCCGTCCTCAAACCTTGGGCCTCCAGAGGCTCGATACCACCGGGGCTTGACCATGCCGAAGGACTCGCTTGCGGATTTTTTCGGAGATCTGGAGAACCTGCTCAGCGGTATAGACGAACGGCTGGCTGACGTCCCCCACCTGCGGCCGCTGCGGGACGAGGTCGCGACCATGCTCCAGGGGACGAAGGCGCTGGCCGCCGAGCAGAGCTCGCTGACGGCGCGCCGCCAGTCGGTTACCCAGCAGTTGCGGATCCTGACAGCTCAAGGCCGGGACCTGATCGTCAAGACCCGCGCCGCGATCCGCTCCCACTACGGCCACCGCAACGAAGTGCTGGTGCGGTTCCACATCCGGCCGATCCGCCGGCGCTCGCGGGCCACTCCCGAGGGGGTGGGGATCGCGATGCCCTTCCCGGCCGAGCCTCCCGCCGCCTCGCCTGGGGCCGCCGGGACTCTCGGCGCCTCTCCCGACACTGCGGCGGTCTCCCTCAGCCGGGACGGCGACTCTCCCTCCGAGCCCTGAGCCGCGCCCATCGCGGCGCGGATCTCCTCTTCTTCACGACGGCTCTCTCCGGCGTCTTCGTGGTGCTCTCCCGAAGAGAGGGCAGCCTCGGCCCTGATGAGGGCAGCCGCTGCCCCGATGAGGGCAACCACTGCCCAAGTGAGGGGAGCCGTAGCCCAAGTGAGGGGAACCGTAGCCCTCATGAGGGGAGCCTTGGCCCAAGTGAGGGCAGCGATGGCCCTCATGAGGGCAGTCGTTGCCCAAGTGAGGGCAGCGGCTGCCCCGATGAGGGCCGCCGCGGCCCAACTGAGGGCCATTGTTGCCCCGATCGGGGCCAAGGCTGCCCTCATCGGGGCCAACGCTGCCCACCTTTCGGGAATGAGCGATTTTCAGGCGGTGCTATTCGAAGAGGACGCTCAACGCACCGCCGGCAACGCCGGTACCGGCTGCGCTTCGAGTTGGCGGCAGCTCTCGCCGGCGCAGGCTCCCAGCCGGCGGACGAGGCTCTTCATCTTCCCCAGCCAGGTGGCGTTCAGACGACGGCGGGCCAGGTTTTTCAGCTCGTCGGGGTCGGCGCGCAGGTCGTAGACCTCCTGCTCGCCGCTCTGGCGCTCCACGTACTTGAAGCCGGGCGTCCGCAGCCCGAGATGGGAGGGGTATTCGACCACCCCGGCGTCCTGAGGGTCCGGGGGCTCGAGGGTGTTATGGGGCGGATGGTCCGGCGGGCTGAAGGCGAACTGCTCCAGGAGGACGACCTTGCGCCAGTCCGCCGGCGTCGGGCCGTTGAGCAGGGGCACCAGGGACCGGCCGTCGGGCTCGATCGGCAGGCGCGCCCCGGCCAGCTCGGCGATCGTGGGGGCGAAGTCGACGCTCACCGTCAGCGCGCCGCTGGAGCTGCCGGCCGCGACGCCGGGGCCGCGCACCAGGAGCGGCACGCGCACGTCCGGCTCGTACGGCGTGTACTTGCCCGGCTGCAGACGGTGCTGGCCCATGTGGTAGCCGTTGTCCGAGGTGAAGAAGACGTAGGTGTTGCCGAGCTGGCCCGTGGCCTCCAGGGTGTGGACGATCGCGGCCACGGCCTCGTCGATCGCCTGGAGCGACTGCAGCCGCTGGCGGTAGAGCTGGTCGATGGCGGCGATGCTCTTGGCGGAGAGGAGCGGCAGATGCTGGATCTTCACCGGCTTGCCGCTCACGTCGGCCTCGTTGAACGAGGGCGTCCGGGGCGCTTTGACGCCGGGGAACAGAGCGGCGTGCCGCGGCGCCGGCACGGACGGCTTATGCGGCGTGTAGGCGGCCAGGTAGAGGAAGAACGGCTGATTCTTGGCTGCGGAGCTCTGGATGAACCGCGTGGCCTTGCCGGCGATCACGTCCATGAGGTAGTCCTGCGGGCTGCTGCCGTATGGGACGAGGGTGCCGTTCTCGTTGAGGGTGTAGTCGAAGTTGTTGTAGGCGTCGCCGGCCACGGGGCTGGCCCAGGCGTCCCAGCCCGGCGGCACGTGATTGATCTGCGCGCCGTCCGGATAGCCGTTCAGGTACTTGCCGAACAGCGCGGTGCGGTAGCCGGCGGCGTGGAGGGCCGTGGCCACGGTGTTCTCCTCGTGGCCCAGGGCCGCGAACTTGGCGAAGCCGCCATCCGGCGCGATGTTGGTGTAGACCTTGTGGTTGTGCGGGTAGAGGCCGGTCAGGATGGTGGAGCGCGACGGGCAGCAGAGCGACAGGGGCACGAAGTCCTGGGTGAACGTCATCCCCTGCTGGGCGAGGAGCGCCCGCGTCTGCGGCATGTAGCTCATCGAGCCGAGAACCAGGTCCTGGTCGTCGGTGAGGATGAAGACGATGTTCGGGCGGACCGTGGCCGCCGGAATCGCCGACGCCGTCATGCCGGCGGCGAGAGCGCTGAGGAGGAGCGGGGCGATCGAGCGGCGCAGGAACGTCATGCTTTGAGGGTAGACGAACCTCGATGGCCGCGCAACCGGCCGCCCGGGATCTCATCCCCGGGCCGGGTGTACCATGGAGGAGGTCAGACAGGAGGGGCGCCGGATGGCATACCCAAGGTCGAACATCCTGCCGTTCGTCGATCCGGCGGCGAAAGAGACCGGCGTCGTCGGCCGGGTCCATCGCGACGGCTCGATCACCTTCCGCGGCAAAGATTACGCGACGATCAAGGACGTGCCTGATGATTGCCAGGCTATCCGGCCGGACGTGGAGACCGAGGTCCAGTGGCGGCGCCTCTATCGCGCCGTGGCTCCCGAGGCGCGGCGAGGGCGCTGAGCTCTAGGAGCCTGCGCGGCAGAAAACCGAAGACAGGAACAGCAGGGACACCAGAGACAGCAGGGACGAAAAATCTCCGGTTTCGACTAATTTCACGTCCCTGTTGTCCCTGAAGTCCCTGTTGTCCTGCACCAACGCTGCCTACGAGCTTTTCTGCCGCGCAGGCTCTCTAGCCGCTGAAGACGTCCGTCGCAACCCCGTTTCCTCAAGCCCTACGTGTTCCTTGAGGCGGGCGACTCCGACGCGCGCCGCTTTCCCACTCCAACCCGCTCCGCCGAGCCGAAGTCGATGAGCTCCACCCAGGCCTCGCCGACGATCTCGCGCAGGAGGTCGCAGACCATGCGGACATGGCTGAAGAAGAGACGGTAGCTGAGGTCGTGTTGTCCCAAGAGAATTTGTTCCCTGACGAAGTATACCAGGGAACGGCGGCTCCGGGGAGATCCTCGGCGGCTCTATCCCCTCCCTCAGTGCACCGGCGCCAGCACCAGCCGGCCGGCGCCCAGGATCTCCAGCTCCTTGACGATGACGAGGCCGGAGTTCAGGTCCACGATCCCCGTCTCCAGGTTGCCCACGGTGACGAGGCGCCCTCCAGGTGCCAGGGCTTTGAGCGTCTGGGCAGCGCCCGCGCTAGATGCTGTTCCCGAGTCCCTGATCAACAATCGCAGGATGCGAAGGTACAGTGGCCGGCACAGTCGCTGTAGGAAGGGCAACCTCCTCCCATGAAGGGCCCGGTATTGACTGGGCCGCAAATACCATTACCAGTCTGGCAGAGGCCCGGGCATTGGGTTTCGAACTCGCTGACGTTATAGACGGTTCCGCCATTCGCGACCCGGAGTTGCGTGGCCCCGAGGTTGCGAAGGGTCTCGCGATGCAACTGGAGCTTTTTGAGACGCGTTTTCATTCGAGGGTCTCCCGTGGGTGACTCCGAGTCGCCGATGATCGGCAGGAGTTTAGGAGCAAATTTTAACACAATTCTCGATCTAAGGGAATACCCGTTGCGCGCCCATCCATCGGCCCGGTCCGCCCCGACCTTTTACAGCTCCTCCCTCAGTGCACCGGCGCGAGCACCAGCCGGCCGGCGACTTCTCTTTTTTCCAGCCGGTCGTGGGCGTGGGCGGCGTCGGCGAGGGGCAGGACGGGTGCCAGGGCTTTGAGCGTCTGGCCGAAGGTGAGGCTGCCCACGATCTCCAGGGCGAGGTCCACTCCCTGGCCGCCGGTGACGCGGCGGACTGCTTTGGAAAAACCGAGGTCGGGGCTGACGATCACCTCGTGCGCGCCGGCCTCGAAGAGGATGTCGGCCTTGGCCGCGCTGGAGGTGACGGCGATCACCCGGCCGCCGTCGAGGCGGGCGAGCTGCACGGCCTGCATGCCGACGCCGCCGCTCCTCTCGGCGGCTCGCAACGCATGATCGTCGTCGATACGAACGTTGTGTCAGAAATGAGATCGTAAATCATTTTTAATTAAGTTTGATCTCTGAGCCGTGCTATTCACGGCCCGGCACCCGGGCGAGGACGAAGTCCGGCACGCTGCTCGATTTGTTGGCCACCGGCGTCTGGGCTTCGTGAGTGAGCTTTTCGACGCCTTCCTTGAGATAGGTTTCCAGCTTCGAGGGTGTGATCGTGCCGTTTTTGGTGAGGTCGGCCGCGCCGGCCAGGCCTTCGAGGAGGACCTTGGTGAAGGCGCCGTGCTTCCAATCCGCGCTTTCGATCGAGAGCTGGCGTTCGGCGGCCGCGGAGAAGACCACCAGACCGGCGGAGCTGTAGATCAGTCCGTTCAGGAAGTTGGTCGCGTCGACGCGGCGGCGAACCTCGTCGGTAGAGCTTTCCAGGCTGCCGGCGCGGCAGGTGTCGAGGAAGAGGACGACGTGGCCCTGGAGGCGCAGCAGGGTGTCCTGGAGGAGGCTACCGGGAATGAGGGTGTTGAGCCGGTGCTGGAGGTCGGCGTCGTAGGGGAGGAAGAAGTAGCCGCTGTCGTTGATGCCGTGGCCGGCCACGAAGATCACGGTCACGTCGTCACGGGTGGCCTTGCGGTGGAGCTCGTCCAGAGCGTCGAGGATGGCGCCATGCGTCGCCTGGGCGTTGGTGAGAACATGGGTTTCGACGCTGTCGTAGGAGCCGCTTCCCAGGCGCTTCCAGGCGGCTGCGACGTCGGTTGCGTCGCGGTCCGCGAAGTCGAGCCTGAAGGCCGGATTCTGATATTTCGAGATGCCCACGGCGAGCACGAAGAGCCGGTGCTGGAGCTTGGGCGCCGGAGGAGCCCAGTGGAGCTGGAGCCGCGCGGGCTCGCTGACGGCGCCGCCCGCTTCGGCAAGGACGTCGACGCTGCAATCGCGGGGTGGGACGGGGACCTCGATCTCCCGGTAGAAATCCTGAGGCGGCGTGTCGGCGGCCGGCTGGTACACCACGTCGCCTCGGCCGCTGATGGGCCGGCCGTCGACGCGGGCGCGGACCGCGGTGACCGGCGCTCCAGAGGGGGAGCGGACGTTGATGCGCAGCTTGACCGGGGAGGTCGTGATAGCGGCCCCCGAGGCGGGCTCCAGCACGGTGACCACTGGCGGCAGGCGTGAGAGGATGGGGGGCGGAGCGGGAGCAGGTGCGGTGGGTTCAGAGCTCGAAAGAATCCCCGCGCGGCGCACGGCCTCGGTCTCGTCGAGGGTCTCGAGAATCAGGTCGATCACCTCCGGACGGTGATACTGGTCCCGGAAGTGCCAGGCGGGAAAGAAGTCGGCTGCCTGGTCGAGACCGTGGTTGACGTGCCAGCCGATCAGGTCCTCGCCGCCTACGGAGGTGTCGTAATACCCGCTCGGCGTCCATAGCACCCAGCGGCGGCCATCGGCGTGGGGGAAGAAGGCGAGCAGCTCCTGGCCGTCGCGGTAGCGATACCAGCGGATGGTGCCGTCTCCGAAGGCGGCCACGGCGAGGCGGCCGTCGCCGGTGACCTGGACCGCCCAGGCAACATCGGGGGCGGGCTTTTCCCAGAGCTCTTCGCCAGAGCGGGTGAAGGAGCGGAGATACCACTCGCTGCCGAGAAGGAAACTCTGGTTGTCCGCTGCGATGGCAAGGGAGCGTGACGTCTCGACAGACCTGAGGCGTAGAGGCTTGCCGTTGAGGATGGGATGTTGAGCGTTTTCCCAACCCTCGATCGTGAGGCCTGGAGCCACGATGCGTGGCGGGGTGAGCGTGCCATCCACCGGCGGATCGAGGACAAGGCGGCGGCCTGGCAACTTGAAAGACGCCGGGCGCTTTCCCCACGGTTCATAGGCGAAGCCTACAGTTTTGCCGTCGGCCGTGACCCGGAAACCTTCTTCGAGGCTCAGAGGGTCGGCGAGAGTCGGGCGTCGGTACTGCAGGAATTTCCCATTCGCGTCCAGAACACCCCACGCCGGATCACCAGAGGCGAAGGCCAGCCGGCCGTCCGCCAGCGGCCGGAGAGTCCTGACTGTATTCTTCGTGCGGTTGAGATCTTGCCAGGGACCGCGGCCAGCGTCGGCCCAGCGGCGGATCGGACGCATTCCGTCCTTGTCAAAGTGCCCGGCGGCATAGAGGAAAGCCCCGTCCCTCGACCACGCCACCGTGGCCAGGTTATGATTCTTAGCCCGCGAATCGGCGCTGTAGAGGAGCTTCAAGTCTCCGCCCGAGAGGACGTCGAGGCGATGAGTGTCTCGATAACCCACGGCGATCCGCCGGCCGTCCGGCGAGAAGGCGATGCCGAAGGGCTCCTGGCCACCAGGAGCCTCTACTTGTGCAAGGATTTTCAGGTCAGGGCCATAGAGGCGGATCTGGCCATCGAAACTGCTGGTGACGAGCCGGCCAGCCGCGTCGAAGTCCACACCGTAGCTGGAGTCGTCGTACCCGCCGTCGGCTCCCAACTCCCTGCCGTCGGCAGCCTTGAAGACGCGGACGCCGTTCGCACCTCCTAAGGCCGCGGCGAGGCGGGCGCCGTCATGGCTGAATGCCAGATGTAAGGTCACGTTCGGTAACCCCGAGATGCGTCCCCGAAGCCGGCCGCTCTGGCGCTCGAAGAGATAAACACTGTAGCCTTTCTCCCAAGCATGCCCGGTCCACCCGCCGGCGGCGACGGTTTCCCCGTCTGGAGAGATCGCGACAGCATAGATTTTCCCTTCATCTCCCTCCCCGATCGGCGACCGGAGCACTCGTTGCAACTCGCCACTCTGGAGATCCCACACCCGCACCGTCTTGTCGTCAGATCCGGTGACCAGATAGCGGCCCGCTGCATCGACATCCATCCAGTTGATCCCCGCTGTCTGCATCTCGGTTTCAATGCGCAGGAAAGGTTTTTCATCGGCCGCGGCCGGGCTTGACAGAAGCGCCAGGGCGAACGCGCAGGCCCAGGAGATCGAGACCGCCTTTCCGAGCTTCATTGCACTACTTTCCGCCGGGAACTCGGGCGAGAACGAAGTCCGGCACGCTGCTCGATTTGTTGGCGACCGGCGTCTGGGCATCGTGGGTGAGCTTTTCAACGCCGTCCTGAAGATAGGCTCCGAGCTCCGAAGGGGTGATCTTGCCGTCTTTGGTCAGGTCGGCGGCACCCGCCAAGCCTTCGAGGAGGACCTTGGTGAAGGCGCCGTGCTTCCACTCCGCGCTCTCAATCGATAGTTGCTGCTCTTTGGCGGCGGAGAAGACGACGACCCCGGTGGAGCTGTAGATGAGGCCGTTGAGGAAGTTGGTCGTATCCACTCGGCGGCGAAGCTCGTCGGCCGAGCCCTCCAGGCCGCCGGCGCGGCAGGTGTCGAGGAAGAGGACGACATGTCCCTGGAGACGCAGTAGAGAATCCTGGAGGAAGCTTCCAGGGATGAGAGTGTTGTAACGATGCTGGAGGTCGGCATCGTAGGGAAGGAAGAAGTAGCCTCCGTCATTGATGCCGTGGCCGGCCAGGAAGATCACCGTCACGTCGTCGCGGGAGGTTTTCCGGCTGAGCTCGTCCAGAGCGTCGAGGACGGCGCCATGGGTCGCTTGATCGTTCGCAAGGACATGGATTTCTACGCTGTCATAGGAACTGTCCCCCAGGCGCTTCCAGGCGGCAGCAACGTCTGTGGCATCCCGGTCCGCATAATCGAGCTTGAGAGCGGGGTTTTTATATTTCGAGATGCCCACGGCGAGGACGAAGAGCCGACGCTGGAGCTTGGGCGTCGGAGGAGCCCAATGGAGATGGAGCCGCGCCGGCTCGCTGACGGCGCCCCCGGCCTCGGCGAGGATCTCGACGATGCAGTCGTGGAGTGGAACGGGCACCTCGATCTCGCGGTAGAAGTCCTGGGAGGGTGTAGCGGCTTCAGGCTGGTACAGCACGTCGCCCCGGCTGGTGATGGGCCGGCCGTCGACGCGGGCGCGCACTGCGGTCACCGGCGCTCCGGAGGGAGAGCGGACGTTGATCCGCAGCTTGACCGGGGAGGTGGTGATCGCGGCCCCGGAGGCAGGTTCGAGCACGGTGACCACCGGCGGCAGGCGTTGGAGGATAGGAGCGGGAGCCTGCGCCACGGCGGAGGAGTTTGGCAGGGTGATGCCTGCGCGGCGTACGGCCTCGCCTTCATCGAGAGTTTCGAGGATCAGATCGATCACTTCGGGATGGCGGTACTGATCTCGGAAGTGCCAGGCGGAGAAGAAATCCGCTTCATGATCGAGGCCGTGGTTGACGTGCCAGCCGATCAGGTCCTCACCGCCTACGGAGGTGTCGTAGTACCCGCTCGGCGTCCACAGCACCCAGCGGCGGCCGTCAGGGTGGGGGAAGAAGGCGAGGAGCTCCTGGCCGTCGCGGTACCGGTACCAGCGGATCGTGCCGTCTCCGAGGGCGGCCACGGCGAGACGGCCGTCACCGGTGATCTGAACCGCCCAGGCAACGTCGGGGACAGGCTTTTTTTTCCAGCGCTCTTCGCCGGAGTGGGTGAAGGAGCGGAGGTACCAGTCGGCGCCGAGGAGGAAGCTCTGGTTGTCCGATGCGATAGCCAAGGAACGCGATATCTCGTAAGGGTCAAGGCTCAGCGGCTTGCCATTGAGTGTAGGCCGTACGGTATCTTCCCAATCTGTGATCGCGAGGTCCGGTGCCGCGGTGCGTGGCGGCGTGAGGGTGCCATCCACAGGTGGATCGAGGACAAGGCGGCGGCCAGGCAGCTTGAAGAGTGCCGGGCGCTTTCCCCACTCTTCATAGGCGAAGCCCACAGTTCTGCCGTCGGACGAGACACGGAAACCTCCGTCGAGACCAATAGGGTCGGCGATGACCGGGCGCTGGTGTTGCAGGAATTTTCCGTTTGCATCCAGAACACCCCACGCCGGATCACCAGAGCCGAAGACCAGTCGGCCGCCCGCCAGCGGCCGGAGACCCATGACTGTATTTTTCGGGCCGTCAAGATCCCGCCAAGCGCCGCGGCCGGCGTCGGCCCAGCGGCGGATCGGATATATTCCATTCTTGCCATAGTGGCCAGCGGCGTAGAGAACGCTTCCATCGCTCGACCATGCCACCGCCGCCAGATCCGTGTTCGCACCCTTCGAATCGGCGCTGTAGAGGAGCTTCAAGTCTTGGCCAGAGAGAATGTCGACGCGAGGGGTATAGATATAGCCCACAGCGATTCGACCGCCGTCCGGCGAGAAGGCGATACCGAATGGCTCGTTGCCATTTGGAGACTTGACCTCAGCAAGGATCTTAAGATCGGGGCCGTAGAGGCGGACTTGGTAGTCTTCGCCAGTGGTGATGAGCCGGCCCGCCGCATCGAAGTCCGCGCCATAGCTGCCCTTGCTATAATTGATGTCGCGCCCCACCTCCTGTCCATCGCCGGCCCGGAAGACTCTAATGCCGCTTTTTCCGAGAGTCGCGGCAAGGCGGGCGCCGTCACGGCTGAACGCCAAATGACGGATCACTCTCGGCAGCCCCGAAATCCGCCGCCGGAGCCGGCCGGTCTGGCGCTCGAAGAGATAGATACTGAAGCTCTTTTCCCACTCGTACCCCGTCCAGCCCCCCGCTGCGACGGTTTCCCCGTCTGGAGAAATTGCGACAGCATAGATTCTCCCTTCGTTGCCCTCCCCGATAGGCGGCCGGAGAACCCGCTGCAACTCGCCGCTCTGGAGATCCCACACCCGTACCGTTTTGTCATCAGAGCCGGTGACCAGATAGCGGCCTGCTGCATCAACGTCAATCTGCTTGATCGCCGCCGTATGCATCCCGGTTTCAATGCGCAGGAAGGGCTTTTCATCGCCCGTAGCTAGGCTTGGTACCAGCGCCAGGGCCAAGCCCCACGCCAAACATATTTTTTGCCCGCTCATCTCCTTCCTCCGCCCGGAGTCTCTCCCTGCATGGTCACCGGGTCCATCGCATCCGTCAGATACGCCAGCACGAGGTCCCCCTTGACGTCGAGAACCGATCGCTCCTCCGACGTGAACTTCGCGTCGATGGCCGGGACGGACGCGAGGCTCTCCTTGACCTTCTGGCGCGCCGCTTCCCGGACCTCGGCGTTGGCTCCGGACTGCCAATCGATCGCGATGCGCAGCCCGTCGGCGACCACGGCCTGGGTGATCGTCCGGTACCAGGCGAGCGGCTCGCCGGCGTCGTGGCGCTTCTCCAGACCGTTGAGGCACTCCTCGGAAAATTGCTCGGAGAGATCGCCCAGGACCGCGAACGCCAGGGAGCGCGGGTGGAGGATCTCGACTTCCCAATGCTTGGCGCCCTGGATCGCGAAGCTCGGCAGGATTTTGTGCAGCCGCTCTGCCGACAGGTGGAGGGCCCGCTTGCCGGAGGAGCGGGGGAGCAGGAAGGCTTCGGCGCGCGGCTGGCGGCCGGGGAAGCACTGCTCGGGCCAGAAGGCCACGTCCGGGCGGGGGAGAGCCTCGGGCTTGCCGTCGGCACCGCGCCGGAAAAGCCGGATCACCGTTCCCGGCCGGTAGTGGGCCACGAACCCTTCGTTCAGCTCGTAGTGCCGCTCCCGGAGGATATCGAGGAGGTCTTGCTCGGGATTGGGCCGGAAGACGAAGTAGAGACCGATGGCGGCCATGGCGATGACGAGACCCGCGCCGATCAGCCAGGACTTCCGGCGCCGGGATGGCTGCTTTCGGGATTTGCGGCGCGTCACGGGCGTTTCTCCGCGGCGGCGAGCTCGATCTGGATGCCCACCGGCTCGCCGGCGGCGAGCTTGCCTTGATAGGTGGCGGCGGGCACGTCCGGAAGCGAGGCCTGGTTGAGCACGACGTCGCGCAGGCGGATCTGTTTCAGCCATCGCCGTGGGGAAGCCGGAGCGCTGACGGGCGATGGCGGTGGCGGGCCGCCGTCGGCGAGGGGCGTGAGCGAGAAGAGGAGGGCCAGCCGGGTCGGGCCCTGGCCGGAAAGGCTCAAGGAATGGACGGGCGGCAGGCGGGTGAAGCTCTGGGCCGTGACGGGAAAGCCGCTCGCCTCGCTCGGCCAGATCCGCTGCTTGAGATGACGTCCCGAGTCGAGGCCATAGAGCGCCACATAACCTCCGCGGCTGGGCGAGACTTCAAAGACGAAGTGATCGTCCGGGCTGAAGCGATGATCCAGCGGCACCGTCATCAGGCCGTCACCTTCCGTCTTCTGGACCTTGACGAAGACCACGAGCTCGTCGTTGCCGAGAGGCCGCAGCCCTGCCCACGGGCCCTCCTGAGCCGTCGCGCTCCAGGCGAGGATCAGAAGCGAGAGAACGCTGAGAGACTGGACCGGCACCCGCGGCATCCCGACCTCCTGCTGCATGGCTTCGTGACGTTGAACCGCAGGGATTTTAGCAGGTCTGGCGGTGGCCTGTTGCTCGCTTGGAGCTACGGCGGCGTCTGGTTGACACGTTGTCCTGAAAGGACTAGCCTCGACTTACTCTCGTCTTACTCTGCTAGAGGGAAGAAGGGTGTTCATGTCAAAGCCTGCAGCTCGGTCGGAAGTGGCCCACCTTTCCACCAAGGGACAGCTCATCATCCCGAAAGAGATTCGTGAGCGTCACGGCTGGATCGCGGGTATGGAGCTGGTCGTCGAGGACCACGGTAATTCGGTCGTCCTGCGCCGGGCCGAGGATCTCCCTGCGACCACTCTGGAGGATCTCATCGGCTGCGCCGGTTACGCGGGCCCATCCCGCAGCTTGGAGGAGATGGAGGCCGGGGTCGCCCGAGGCGCGCGGGAACGCCGGAGTTGAACCGCATACGTTCAGCCTGCGGAGGAGGCGCATCATGCAGCGCGTCACGGCCTGGACAGCTCTCGGAATCCTGATCCTTTTCCATTCCCTTGCCACACTCGCCCAGGCTCCGGCTTCCACCCCGGCCCCGCTGCTCGATCCATCGTATGAGGTCTGGAGCCGGCGGGCGCCGGAGGTCTTCCGGGTGCGGTTCGAGACCAGCCAGGACGACTTCGTGGTGGAGGCTCACCGGGAGTGGGCGCCCCAGGGAGTCGATCGCTTCTTTGGACTGGTCGTGTCGCGATTCTTCGACGACTCGCGCTTCTTCCGGGTCGTCGCCGGCTTCGTCGCCCAGTTCGGCATCCCCGGCGACCCCGCGGTGTCGGCGGCGTGGAAGCAGCGGACGATCCCCGACGATCCGGTCCGGCAGAGCAACACCCGCGGCATGGTCGCCTTCGCCATGACCGGTCCCAACACTCGCTCGGCGCAGCTCTTCGTCAACCTGGGCGACAACTCGCGTCTGGACGCCCAGGGCTTCGCCCCGATCGGGCGCGTGACGTCCGGCATGGAGGTGGTGGAGCGGCTGTACTCGGGCTATGGCGAGGGAGCCGGCGGCGGCATGCGCGGCGGCAAGCAGGGAAAGATCCTGGCGGTCGGCAACGCCTGGCTCGATGCGAATTTCCCCAAGCTCGACCGTCTGGTGCGGGCTCGCATCCTCGGCGAGTAGGGGCGATCAGGTTCCGGCGACCAGGGTGCACTCACAAGCGTACGACCGAGAACTTCCGCCCCTCCGACTCAACCTCCTCGATCGCGCACCGTTCCGGCAGCGGTTCCGCCGCCTTCCTTCCGTCGAAGACGAGCAACGTTCCGCGGTCGAGGCCCAGGCGGTCGAGGTAGGTGCCGAGCTGCTTCAGGCCCTGGGGCAGGGGATCGGGGCGGCCGTCGCGCCAGACTTTGAGCTCGACGGCCCAGCGCTCGGCGCCGCCTGCATGGGGCCAGCGGATGCAGAGGTCGATCCGGCCGCTCCCCACCGCGTACTCGCGGTCGATGAAGCCGCCGCCGTTGACCACCTTCTGGAGGAAGGCCATGAAGACGAGTTGCGCCGCCGCCTCGCTGTAGGGGGCCTGGGCGAGGTAGGCCTCGGCGTTCTCGCACCAGAAGGCGCGGAAGTCGGCGAGCAGGAGGTCGAAGCGCAGCCGGCCGTCCGGGGCGACATAGGCGGGGGAGGGGCGCGGCAGGGGGAGCGTCTGCTCCAGGAGGGAGGTCAGGGCGCGCGGGACGACCTCGCGGTAGATCGGGTTGGCGATGGCGAGGCCCTGCGGCGTCGACACCACCAGGCCGAGGTCGAGGGCGAAGCGGACGTCGTCGTCCAGGAGGTTCGGGGGCAGCGTCTCGCCGGCGACGATGGGCTCGATCACCCGCCGCACCCGCGGCTCGCGCAGGCGCTCGATCAGGGAGTCGAGGTGGGTGTCCCGGCGCAGGATGAGCGCCTCCTTCGCCGCCTCGATCACACTGGCGTCGATCGGAACGGAGCGGTCCGGAGTCAGCTTCTCGACGGCCTGACGGGCGAGCGCGTTGACCAGCCAGGGCTGGCCGCGGGTCAGCTCGAAGGCGAGCGCCCGGGCCTCGGGGGTGAAGGGCTGGCCGGTGTCGGCGGTGTGCTGGCCGTAGAGCTCGGCGACCTCGTCCGCCGTGAAGTTGGGGAGGGTGAGCGACTCGACCTTGATGTTGAATGGCGAGGAGGTGCCGAGGCTCTGGACCTCGGGGCGGACCTGCCGTCTGTAATCGCGCACGTCGCGCAGGCCGATCAGGGCCACGCACTGGGGGAACTTTCCGGGCCGGTCGGCGTAGCCGGTGCGGAGCTGGTGGAGGACCGAGATCAGGAGGTTGTCGAAGAGGGCGTCGATCTCATCGAGGAAGAGCACCACCGGTCGCGGGCACTGCTTGGACCAGCGGGTGAGGAGCTCGAGCAGGCGGAACCCGGCGGCCGTCGCGGGGTCGGGGTGCGGCGGCCGGAGCGCGTCGGGAAGGTGGTTCTCCGCGGCGATGCGCAGGGCGCCGAGCACCGTCTCGATCCCGCGCTCGACGTCGCCCCCCGCGGCCTGGCCCACCTCGCAAGAGGTGAGGAGAGCGGCGTAGCGCCCCTGCGAGGTGAGGGACTGGGCGAGGGAGCGGAAGTAGGTCGTCTTGCCGGTCTGCCGGGGCGCATGGACGACGAAGTAGAACTGCTGGTCGATCAGCCCCCGCAGCTCGGGCAGCCGGCGCTCTGGCGGCAGCATGTAGTGCAGCTCGGGCTGGCAGGGCCCCGCCGTGTTGAAGAACCTCGCCATAGGATCTTCAGTCTGTCACCAATCCCCGGAAATCGAAATCCACGTTGAGGCATGCAGGTGATCCCATCGGAAAACGAAAGCAGCGGTGCCCCCTCTCCACAGGTGGAAAGGGGGCTCGGACGCGGTTGACCGCTACGGGAAAAGCGGGCAGCGCTTCACCCTCATGCAGACGAAGTTGCAGTCGGGGATGCCGCAGGGGTAGCAGCAGAGCTCGTGTGGACCGCAGTCCGCGTTGCTGGTGCAGGTGGTCGAGAGGAACTTGGGGCTGGGTGGCAGGAGCTCGGTGGCGGGGGCTTCGCTCGGGCCGCTCGACAAGGTCGCCAGGAACTCCGCGACGCTGGGGACCGCTTGGGGCGCCGCCGTGGCGGGGGCCTGCGGCGTCTGGGCCAGGCCCGCCGCCACGGCGAAGAGCGCGCAGAGGGCCATCAGCAGCAGGGTACGGAAACGGGTTGAGGTGCGCATTTCGGAATCCTCCATAGGTCGTTCAAAACAGGAGTGCACCTCAGCGGCGTTGGCGGGACTCGGTTGGGGAGTCGGAGCGCGGACTCATGCTAGGATTCAAAAATTAACATAAGGAGGCTACGACATGCGCCACGGGTCCGATTTCGTCCTGCAATCCCGCCGTTGCTGGTCTCGCGTCCTGCTGCTGGCTGTGCTTCTGGTGGTCTTCGGTATGGCTCAGGGCCTGGCTCAGGCGCCTGTGGCTGAGATCCCGCAGGCCCAGGCCGCGACGGCGGGCCCGGCTCCTGCCACCGGAGAGGTCTCGGCTTTTCTGGCGACCTTGTCCGTGGTCCCGGCGGGCGAGCAGGCACCCGCTCCCGAATTCCTGCAGTCCGGCACCACCAGTTGCACCAGCGATTACCAGTGCCTGCCGGACAAGCTGTGCTGCCGGGCCTGCGGCACTTTCGACTGCACTCGCAAGGCCTGCCTGACGCCGGTGAACGGGCACTGCCCGGCGATCCCGTAAGGAATTGAATTCGTCTACGCGTAGACCTCGCGGTCGTCGTCGTCCCCCTCCGGCGCCGGAGCCTTCTCCTCCGGCGCCGGGTCGTAGGCGCGGCGGATCTTCATCTCGCGGCCGTTGCGATCGAAGGTGAGGGTGACGTAGAGGTGCTTGCCGTCGTTGGAGAGGATGTAGGACTCGGTCCGCTTCGCACCCTTGTCCGGCTTGACCTCGACGGTGAGGATGCCGTCCCGGTCCCAGCTCGCCCGCAGCTCCACGGGGCCGCCGGGGGCCTTTTCGTCGCGGACCTTGCTGTGGTCGGTCTTGAGGACGCGGGTGTTCCCGGTCTTGTCGGCGAGGGTCACCTGGCCGCCCTGCTGGGTGATGGTCAGCTCGTCGAGGGCCGCGAAGGACGGCGGCGCTCCGCCCTGCCGCTCCGTCTGTCCCGATGTGCCGGATTCGCCATTCGGCGGTCCATCGGGAAAGCCGCCGCCCCGGCGCCCACCGCCACGCCCCATGCCGCCGCCGCCGCCGCGCCGGCCCATGCCGCCGTGGAATCCCTCCGCGCCTCCCTGCGGCCGGTCGTCCTGCCGCATGCGGGCGGTCAGGTCCTCGTTCAGCTTCCAGGTCCCCTGCAGGTTGGGCCTCTGCGGCTCGGGCCGGTCGCTGGCGGAGGCGGAGAGGAGGATCGCCGCTGCCGTGAGGGCCACCAGCCCGATCGCCCAGTCCAGTCGTTTCGCGCGTTTCGTCATGGTCCCCTCTCCTCCCTGTCGCACCCCAGGCTACGGCGGCGGCCGAGGCGAGTCTTCAGGGAAACGAAAGGAATTTGTAAGGGATGTAAACTCTCGTTTTCAGGGGACGAGCCGGCTGCTAAACTGAAGGAGCCATGAGATCCCCGAGTTTCGCTCAACGGCTGCAACGTCTGCCCATTGCCATTGCGGCGGTGCTGGTGCTGCTGCTGGCCGTGCTGGCCATGCTGCAGTGGCAGTGGATCGGCGAGGTGAGCGCCATGGATCGGCACCGGATGCGCGTGAGCCTCTTCGCCGCCGGCTCCCACTTCACGGAGGACTTCGACCGCGAGGTCACCCGGGCCTTTCTCTACTTCCACCCGGACCCCATGGAGCCGGCCGCGGGGAGGCTCGACCGCGTGATCCGCCAGTACGACCGCTGGAACGCCGAGGCGCCCTATCCGCGCCTGGTCCGCGACGTCTTCCTGATCCGGTCCGCGGGCGCCGGCGACGACGGCGAGACCGGGCTCGAGGTCCTGTGGCCGGCGGAGCATCGCTTCGTCGCGTGCCCCTGGCCGCCCGAGCTCGCCAGGCTGCGGCAGCGCCTGGAAAAGGCGTCCCACACGCCGGACTCGCCCGCGAGCTCCCGCAACCTGACGCTGGCGGGGGACGTCCCCGGCCTGGTGATCCCCCTCGGGTTCCCGGCGCCGCCGTCCTCGCCCGCGGCCCGCGGTCCCGCGGACCCGCTGGCCGGCGACCACCTGCTGGTGCGGCTGGATCTGAAGACGATCGCCGGCGAGATGTTCCCGGCCTTCACCCGCCGCTATTTCGTCACTCCCCAGGGCGCCGACTACGCCCTCGCCGTCAAGGCTGTCGGCGACCCCAAACGGGCTGTTTTCCTTTCGGATCCCCAGGAGCCCCCAGCCTCTTTCGGCGTTGGCGACATGGAGCTCGACATGTTCCGGCTGCGGCCCTTCGACGAGCTGCGCTCGCTGTCGGCGGGGCACGGGCCGGGAGCCGCCGCCCAGTGGAAGATGCCGTCGCCGCCCCGGCCGCGGATGCGAGGACAGCCGCCCGGCGACCGGCGGCGGGAGGGCGGGGCCTGGCGGCTGGTCCTCAAGCACCGGGACGGCTCTCTGGAAGAAGCCGTGGCGGCTGTCCGGCGGCGCAACCTGGCGATCAGCCTGGGCATCCTGGCCCTGCTCGCGGCCACCATGGGACTGATGATGGTGGCGACCCAGCGGGCGCAGCGCCTCGCCCGGCAGCAGATCGAGTTCGTGGCCGGCGTCACCCATGAGCTGAACACGCCGCTGACCGCCATCCGCTCGGCGGGCCAGAACCTCGCCGCCGGCGTGGTGGCGGAGCCCGGCCAGGTGCGGCGCTACGGCAACCTCATCGAGAGCGAGGGGCGCCGCCTCTCCGACATGGTGGGGCAGGCCCTGGAGCTGGCCGGCATCCAGTCGGGGCGCCGGGTCTACCACCCCCGGCCGGTGGAGGTGGGGGAGATCGTGGACGGCGCGCTTCAGGACTGCCGCTGGATCCTCCAGGAGAAGCGTATCGAGGTGGCGAGGGAGGTCGACCGCGACCTCCCCGCCGTGCTGGCGGACGCGGCCGCCCTGCGGCGGGCGGTGCAGAACCTGATCGAGAACGCCGTCAAGTATGGCGGTCAGGCGGGCTGGATCGGCGTCCGGGCCCGCCGGGCGCCTTCCGGTGCGGTGGAGATCACCGTCGCCGACCGTGGACCGGGAATCCGCCGGGAGGACCTGCCCCACCTCTTCGAGCCTTTTTTCCGCGGCCGGGACGCGGCCCTGGGGGGCACCCCCGGCAGCGGCCTGGGCCTGAGCCTGGTGCGCCATATCGTCGAGGCCCACGGCGGCCGGATCACCGTCGCCTCCGGCGTCCCCGGTACCGGAGAGACGGAGGGTAGCGCCTTCACCCTCCAGATTCCGGCGCTGCAATCGCCGTCATCGCCGCCGGCGGTCATTGCGGCGGAGCCGGGCCAGCCCGAGGAGGAGCCGGCGTGATCGCGGAGCGGCCGGCGCATTCCGGAGAGCCGGCGGTGCGGCGCATCCTCCTGGTGGAGGACGAGCCCAGCCTCGTGCTCACCCTCTCGGACCGGCTGCTCAGCGAGGGCTACCAGGTGGAGACCGCCGGCGACGGCGAGGCGGGGCTCGCGCGGGCCCTGGACGGCTCTTTCGACCTCATCCTCCTCGACGTCATGCTGCCGCGCCGCGACGGCTTCGAGGTCTGCCGCGAGCTGCGCAGCCGGGGCGTCCAGGTGCCCATCGTCATGCTCACCGCCCGTGGCCAGGTGGTGGACCGGGTGGTGGGCCTGAAGCTCGGAGCGGATGACTACGTCACCAAGCCGTTCGAGATGATCGAGCTGCTGGCCCGCATGGAAGCCCTGTTCCGCCGCGCCCGCACGCCGGCCTCCGCCGCAGCGGGCACCTATGCCTTCGGCGACGTGCGGGTCGACTTCCGCCGCGCCGACGTGCTCCGGGGCGGGGAGCCGGTGACCCTCTCGGCGCTGGAGTTCAAGCTCCTCGCCTACTTCATCCAGAACCGCGGCGCGCTGCTCTCCCGCGACGAGCTGCTCGACAAGGTCTGGGGCTACGACGCCATGCCGACCACCCGCACCGTGGACGTGCACGTGGCCTCCCTGCGCCAGAAGCTGGAGAGCAATCCGTCGCGCCCCGAGTACATCCTCACCGTCCACCGGCGGGGCTACCGCTTCGCCGGCTGACCAGTTTTTACATTCCTTACAAATTCCTTGCGGCATCCTGAAGACTGGGCTCCGGCGACGGGCCTATGCTGGCGAGCGTTGGGACAGCGCCGCGGACCCCACGGCGCGCAGAAAGGAGATCGCACCATGAAACGGACTCTCACGCTCTTCCTCGGCGCCATTCTGCTGGTGGGTGCCGCGGCCTTCGCCGCGGGCGCCGGCGGCCACTGGAAGACGGCCGGCGACCCGGCCGCGATGGCCGCGACGATGCAGCAGCACGAGGCCCACCTCGCCAAGGCCCTGAGCCTCACCGCCGATCAGCAGGCCGCCGCCCAGAAGCTCCATCAGGACCTGGCCACCAATGCCCAGCCCCTGATGGCGCAGCACCGGCAGCAGATGCAGGAGATCCACACCCTCCTCGACGGCGGCAACGCCGACGCCGCGGAGATCGGCCAGAAGATGATCGACGCCCACGCCACCGGCCAGCAGCTCAAGGCCCTCCACGACGACTTCAACACGAAATTCAGCGCCCTGCTGAACCCGGACCAGCTCGCGAAGTTCCAGCAGCTCCATGGAGCGCGCCAGAGCCACGTGCAGCGGCCCGCCGGCTTCTAAGCCGGGCGATCCTTCCGTTTGACCCAGCGGGCCGGCCCTGCACGCGCATCCGGCCCGCTCTTTTTCCCGCCTGCCGTCCTCGCCCCAACCCCCCCGCCGGTGTCCCGGTTTGCCCGCCGCCTCACACCTTGCCTGCTAGTAGACGTACTGTTTCAAGTTCATCTGGATTGGAGGGCTCGCTTTGGCCGTCTAGGTGCACCTCACTAGTAGAGCCTGGTATGAGTCGTTGGTAAGGCAGCTTGGTGCTGGCTCTGCTCCTCGGAAGTTCTCGAGGTCAGACGTGTCTCGCGGCGTTTTAGCCCTGGATCGGGCCCCTCAGGCCCGCCAGAGTGACGGTTCCCTATCTGCTGAAGGAGGAGTGGAGCATGGCGACGAAGTGGGTCAAACGGTTCCTGATTTCCGATGCGATCGTACTGGTACTGCTGGTAGTCCCGCTGGTGTACGCGGTGACGCCCACGACAGCCCCGACCGGATTCGACAACCTGACGAACGGCTTCGAGTCGCAGGCGCAGTTCGACCTGGACAGGGCGAACTTCGATTCCCGCGAGGAGCTCGCCGACGGTCTGGGCCCGGTCTACAACGCCCAGGCCTGCGCCGAGTGTCATCAGAACCCGGTGAGCGGCGCCATCAGCCAGATCACCGAGCTGCGGAAAGGCCGCTTCGACGGCTTCACCTTCACCGACTCGCCGGGCGGGTCGCTGAACAACGACCGCGCGGTCGACGCCTCCATCCAGGAGCGGGTGCTGGGCGCTGACAACGTCGTCGACCTCCGCAGCTCGCTCAACATCCTGGGCGACGGCTTCGTCGAGGCGATCCCCGACAGCTTCTTCACCACCACCCAGGCCAACCAGCAGGCACAGTTGGGGGTCGGGGGCACGATCATCCGCGTCCCGGTCGGCGAGGCCGCGGCCGGCACCACGCGCATCGCCCGTTTCGGCTGGAAGAACCAGCACGCCAGCCTGCTCTCCTTCGCGGCGGACGCCTATCTCAACGAGATGGGTATCACCAGCCCGCTGCAGCCCAAGGAGAACACCACGAACGGCGTCGTCATCCCGGCGCAGTTCGACCACAAAGCCGATCCTGAGGACGCGGGGACGACGGCGGATCCCTTCGGGACCGACGTCGGCGCCTTCACCCGCTTCATGCGGTCGACCAAGGCTCCGGCTCCCGACGCCGCGGTGGCCAACACCTCGGACGTGCTCGCCGGCAAGAGCCTGTTCACCCAGATCGGCTGCAGCATCTGCCACGTCGCGTCGATCACCACCTCTCCGGGCGGCACCGTGATCAACGGCGGCAAGTACACCATCCCGGCGGCGATCGGCGACAAGATCATCCATCCGTACAGCGACTTCATGCTGCACGACGTGGGCACCGGCGACGGCATCGTGCAGAACGGCGGCCAGGGCACCCGGACCAAGATGCGGACGCCGCCGCTGTGGGGCCTGCGCACCCACGACCGGCTGATGCACGACCTCCTGAGCGTGACGCGCGACGACGCAATCAACCGCCACTTCGGCGAGGCCAACCCGGTCATCAACAACTACCTCAACCTCAGCGTCACCCAGAAGAACCAGCTCATCGCCTTCATCAACTCGATTTAGCCCGTCGCGACACCCCGGCCGGGCCGCGCGGCCCGGCCGGTTGCTTCAGACGCGAACCCCGCCGATCCAGTAAACTGGGGAGCCATGCGACTCCTCTACTCCTACCTCCGCCGCTACTGGACGCTCGTGCTCCTGGCCCTCGTGCTGGCGGCCGTCAACCAGATCTTCTCGCTCCTCGATCCGCTGATCTTCCGCCACGTCATCGACCAGTACGCCACCCGCTACCGCGAGTACACGACCGGGCAGTTCTTCCGCGGCGTCAGCCTGCTGCTCGCCGCGGCGGTGGGGGCCGCCTTCGTGTCGCGGGTGGCCAAGAACTTCCAGGACTATTTCGTCAACGTGGTGACCCAGCGGCTGGGGGCGGACCTCTACTCGGACGGCGTCCGCCACTCCCTGGAGCTGCCGTACCAGCTCTTCGAGGACCAGCGCAGCGGCGAGACGCTCGGCAAGCTGCAGAAGGTGCGCGCCGACGTCGAGAAGCTGATCAGCACGGCGGTCAACACCCTGTTCACCACCCTGGTCGGAGTGGTCTTCGTGATGGTCTACGCCTTCACCGTGAGCTGGATCATCGCGCCGGTCTTCCTGCTCACCATCCCCGTGCTCGGGGTCCTGAGCTCGGTGCTGTCGCGGCGGATCAAGAAGATTCAGAAGGTGATCGTGGCCGAGACCACGGCGCTCGCGGGCGCCACTACCGAATCGCTGCGCAACATCGAGCTGGTCAAGAGCCTCGGCCTCGCCGGCCAGGAGATCGAGCGGCTGAACGCCACCACCGGCAAGATCCTGCGGCTGGAGCTGCGGAAGGTGCGTTCGCTGCGCCTGCTGAGCTTCATCCAGGGCACGGCGGTCAACGCCCTGCGCACCTCCATCCTCTTCCTGATGCTGTACCTGATCTATTCGCGGCAGATCTCGATCGGGCAGTTCTTCTCGCTCTGGATCTACTCGTTCTTCATCTTCGGGCCGCTGCAGGAGCTGGGGACGGTGATCAACACCTACCGCGAGACGGAAGCCTCGCTCGACGTCTTCCAGGCCATCCTCGCCATCCCCACCGAGGTGAAGCCGGCGAGCCCGCTCCCCTTGGGCGAGCTCGGCTCGCTCGCCTTCGAGGACGTGGGCTTCACCCACCAGAGCGCCTCGGCGCCGGCCCTCCACGACGTCTCCTTCGCGGTGGAGCGGGGGGAGACCGTGGCCTTCGTGGGGCCCTCGGGCTCCGGGAAGACGACGCTCGTCAAGCTGCTCGTCGGCCTCTATCAGCCGCGGCACGGGCGCATCCTCTACAACGGCAAGCCGGGCACGGCCCTCGACCTCGACGAGCTGCGGGCGCAGATCGGCTTCGTGACCCAGGACACGCAGCTCTTCTCCGGCTCGATCCGTGAAAACCTGCTGTTCGTCAACCCCACGGCCACCGATGCCGAGTGCCTGGAGGTGCTGAAGCGGGCCGCCTGCGACAGTCTGCTGGCGCGCGCCGACCGCGGGCTCGACACGGTGATCGGGGAGGGGGGCGTCAAGGTCTCCGGGGGCGAGAAGCAGCGGCTGTCGATCGCCCGGGCGCTGCTGCGCCGGCCGCGTCTGCTGGTCTTCGACGAGGCGACCTCGTCGCTCGACTCGCTGACCGAGGAGGAGATCACCTACACCATCCGCGAGGTGGCATCCTCCCAGGTGATCACCGTCCTCATCGCGCACCGGCTGTCGACCATCCTCCACGCCGACACCATCCACGTCCTGGAGCGTGGCCGCATCGTCGAGTCCGGCCGCCATGGGGATCTCCTGGAGCAGAAGGGTCTCTACTACGCCATGTGGCGCCAGCAGGTGGGCGAGCGCCGGCCGGCCCCGGTGCCGCGGCTGGCGGCGGCGAGCGGGGGGTAGGGAGAGCGCTACCCCAGTGCTTTGCCAGATTGCCCGATCCAGCCGTCGTCAGCGCCCCTTCGGGGCGGCCCTCACTCTCCCAACCCTCTCTCTCCCAACCTCCCCCCCGGGCCGCCGGGAGAGAGAGGGCTAAGACAGTTTTTCTTCTTGCTTCTTCTTCAGACTAACCACTCCCTCTTCTCCCGGCGGACGGGGGGGAGGCTGGGAGAAGAGGGCCGGGGTGATGAGGGTCTTGGGAGGGGGGACTCTGGGGGATAGGGGAGAGCACCGGGCTGGCGCTCGGCGCCGGACCCTCGTATAATTTGCTGAGTCAAGCCGTTCGCAGAGTCTGCCTCGGGAGGGAACCATGATTCGCATGCCCTTGCAGCGCGCGCCTGCCCAAGCTCCCGCGTCGCCCGCCACGCCGCGGTTCGCCACCCAGCGCTCCTGGGTGCCCCCGAGCGTGGAGCGGGGAATCGAGGAGGCGCGCGGCGGCGGGCAGCCGCTGCCGGAGAAGGTCCAGGCTTCGCTGGCGCCGACTTTCGGCCCCTCCCTCACGCAGGTCCGGGTGCACGCCGACCCCCGCGCCGACCGGCTGGCCGGCAGCGTTCAGGCACGCGCCTTCACCGTCGGGCGCGACGTCTTCTTTCGCAGCGGGGAGTACAGCCCCGGCAGCACCGAGGGAGTCGAGCTCCTGGCCCACGAGCTGACCCACGTCGTCCAGCAGGGCACGGGGCAGGTGCCGGCGGCGAGTGTGGCGCAGCCGTGCAGCGCGTGCGGCAAGTCCGATCACTCCGAGCGGCGACCCGAAGAGCCCGCTTCGTCCCCTTCAGGCCTCGCCCTGGGACCGGCGGACGACCGCTTCGAGAAGGAGGCTCACCAGGTGGCTCAGGCGGTCGGCAGCGGCAAGCCGGCCCCCATCCTTCAGCGGCGGCGTGAGACCGTTCTGCAACGGTTCTGCGAGGACGATCCCGCCGTCAACGACCAACCGGCCGTAGGGCAACCGGCCGTAGGGCAGAAACGTCGTGGCTCCTGGGGCGCAGGGGACGGGGCTCACCGGGACAAGGTCGTGAAGCTGCATCACGAAGAAGACGCCGAGATGGCGGAAGGATGAACCGTGTCTGACTGCTCCTGAAGCAGAGAGATCCAGCCCCGCGCCTTGACGTGCTCCGGCGTCATCGCCACGGTTTCCCGCAGCCACGCGAGGGCTTCGTCCCGGCGGCCGAGGCCGTAACAGCACAGCCCCAGGTTGTAGAGGGCCGCGTCCGTCCGGCCGAAGTAGTAGATCGAGGCTTCGTAGTACTCCAGAGCCTCCGCGTACAGCCGGATCTCCTGGAGGAGCATTCCCAGGTTGAAGAGCGAATCGGTGGCCCCGGGTACGAAGTAGAAGTTGCCGGCGATCTGCTGCACGTTCTCGGCCAGGCGGTGGACCGCGTAGGGCTGCGCATAGGGCAGGCTGGCCAGGATCACGTCGAAAAAGCGATTGAAGACGAAGGGGTCCCACAGCGTCAGCTCCAGCAGGGCCACCAGCGTCTCGAGGCGCGCCCGCGGCCTGGTCTCGTCGAAGTAGCGCAGCACGTCGTAGAGGTGGCCGGGATTGAACGTCCCCATGAACTGCTGCAGGGCGAGGCGGGTCTCGGGCAGGGAGCGCAGCTCCATGCCCAGGGTGAAGAGCGACGTGATGATCCCTTCCGACGCCTGATGAAAACAGTCGCCTCCTTCGCTCCGGGCGTAGTGCTCCACGGCCTCCAGATCGACGGTAACGGAAAGGCAGCCGCCGTGCAGGCCGACCGTGAGCCTCCCGTCCTCGTTCCGGTCCCCTGCGTGCAGGATCCCCTTGTCCGCCACCAGCAGCAGGATCTCGGGCGACACGCGCTCCCGCAGGCGAGCGATCCCGCGCAGGGCGCTCACGGGAAAGAGGAAACGCCCCGCGCCGGAGAGGCCCAGGTATCCTTGGAGGACGCCGTCGAGGGCCGCCTGCTCATAGTGGGGCCATGCGACCTCGCGCTCCTCGCAGTCGCGCAGCAGAGTGACGAGATTCAAGGCCGCGTTGGCCGACTGGTTGGGGGGCGCCGCGAGGGCGGGGGGCACCAGCGTCTCCAGCAGTCTCCCCTCTTCCACGCGATACAGATCGTGGGGAACCGCGTCGAAGACGTAGTTGGCGATCACGACGAAAGGTTTCTGAGCAGTTGTGGCCGGCTCGGCTCCCAGCACCGTGCCGGAGACCTCGAGCGTCACCGTGCCGTCGCCGTCCAGATCGAACCGCGCGAAGTCGAGCACTCCCTGTTCCACGAACGGCTGGAGCGCCGCATGAGCCTGCCAGAACTCCAGGTTTTTGCGCGAGACGTCGGACATCACGTAGCAGAAGTCCGCGACAAATACGTCTGAGGACTCCTTCAGCGCCATCAGGCGGCGCAGCAGGTAGTAGCTAAAGGTCCCGGTGCCGGCCCCCAACTCCAGGATGTAGAACGGCCCGCTCGCGGCTCCGCGCGTTTTTTGCCGGCAGTCTTGCAGGAAGCGGAAGATCAGCGTGGCGTAGGCATGGGCGAGGTAGGGGTTGCTCGTGATGTAGAACGGCACCTGTCCGTTCCAGGCGTTGACCCCTTCCGTTTCGAAGAACGCCTTCTGTCGCTGCCAGATTGCGCACCGGGAGAACGGCACATGGCGAGCACTCATGTCACCGTGCACCGTCATTGGTCGGTAGTGATGGTATGTTTTTCGGTCTCGACCTGATAGATCTTTTGCCAGGGATCGTAGGTGGCTGAGTAGTATTTCGCCTTGCAGGTGAAGCGGGGAGGAAAGGCGTTATTCGACCACTTCTTGGTGAACGTCGTGATGTGCGCGTCGATGTTCGCGTCGATCGGCTGCCCCAACGGATCGGTGTTCTGATCGGTTTCATGTTGTATATTGGCGTTGACGTAGGCGGGTCTCCCGGTGTAGCTGGCGGCCACCTCGTACTCGACCCACAGATGGCGGTAGTGTTGGCCGGGCGTGTTGGCGTCCACCTTGAGCGCGAAACCCTTGGCGTCGGTATTATGTTGCTTGTTGGCATCCACCCCAGTGGCCGCGTTGTTCTTCTGCAGCCAGGCCCCTTGGATCTGCGCGTTTTTCACCGCGTTGTTGTGGGGTGGGTTTGCCAAACCCCAGAACAGGACATTGTCCGTCTTTGTCGCGGCGTCGGTCGTCTGGGTGGCGCTCCCCATCGCCGCTTCGTAGAGGTTGTTGTTGTAAGTGCCGTGGGTGCGGATGGCATTCTTGACCGGAGTTTCCACTTCGAGGCAGTGGGCTTTATTGCTGCGCTGCGAGCCGAGCAGGATGTTCTCAGCGTTCTGCTGCGTACCGTTCGCCCCTGCGGTCGTATCGAAATGATGATTGATGAGATGCATGCGGGTGGAGGTTTGAGGGCGGTTCTTGTCCCTGACCAGCCCCCCGGGGCGGGAATAACCATCCCGGTAGAGGGGAAAATTGGTGGGATCGCCAGGGTCCGATTTCGCTCCCGCGCTATATTGGCTCCCGTCGGTCTTGAGGACGTTTTTCTTGCCGCAACCTGTCTGTGGTCTAGCTCCGCCGGGGAAGGTCAGCGAGTGACCCGGGTAGTTGCCGTTGTGGTACTTGTTCAGCGGAAACTGCGGCCCCTGGAACTGGCGCTGGATGAGCGAACCCGGCGCGCCGTCCGGGGCCGGCGCGGGCAGGGCTGACAGCGATGCCGCCTCCGCTCCCTTCCAATCCGGCGCGAGATCGGGTCCGGCCGCGACGGCCGGCTGCGGTGGTGCCGCGCCCTGCTGCACCACGTGGGCCAACTCGTGGGCGATCAGCTTCTGACCCTTGCGGCTCTGCGGGTCGAAGCCGCCTTGGCGGAAGAAGAGGTGGCGGCCGGTGGTGAAGGCGGCGGCGCCCAGCGCCTTGTTGAGATCCGCGGAGCGCTGGTCGGCGTGCACTCGCACCCGGGCGAAGCTCACCCCGTAGCTACTTTCCATGGTCCGGCGGATGGCGGCGGGCAGGGGGGCTCCTTCCCCCTCCTGCTGGCGGATGGCCGCCGTCAGCTCCGGTGCCACCGGGGTCGACGCCGCAGGAGGCGCGGCGCCGTGGCTCTCCGTCGCAGCGGCCCGCGGCTCGGAGGCCCTCGGCGTGCTCGGCCGCTCCCGCGAGCCGTGCAGGCCGTCGGTGCGGTCCGGGCCGGCGTGATGGCGGTCGACCACCTGCTCGGCCGCCCGTTCGGCCGCGCGCTCGTGGATGCCGGCCGGCGGCCCCAGGGTGAGCTGCGACCTGCCCGGGGCCAGGGGGCTGGCTGCCGGCGCCATGGGCCTGGGGATGCGTGTGAACATTTCGTCAGGCTCTCTTCACCCGCGTTGGACCGCTGATTTCTACACCTTGGTGCGAGCTGAGGTTTAACCCACCGGCGGCGGGTCTGTCAAGCGGGAGAGCTGCGCCGCCGTCCCCGGCTCGAAGCTGTCGTAATGCAGTTCGTTATGTTCTGTGCCGCAGAATAGCCGTGGGACCCCTGGCTCAGGAACGAATCTGCAGCAATCGGCAGCAATGAATATGGATCCGTTTCAGCCAGGGTCCTGACTCGATCCCCAGGTCTCGCGAGCCGGTGGCATGGTCGTTGCTCCCTCCTTTCTCCGGAGGGCTTACGCAGCGAGGAGCTACCCATGCCAACTTCACCGATACGCCACGTCCTGACCGTCTCTTTGTGCGCGGCGGCGCTGTGGGCCGGCGCCTGCAATCGCGATCACAACCAGCCGCAGCCCGTGCAGACCACGGCGAATCGCCAGACCTCGGCTCTGCCGCTCCAGAACGCTCCCGCGTCGACGCCTCAGGGCAATGAGCTCAACCCTGCTCCCCAGAGCGTCGCCGTCGGGAACGCCCCGTCTGCCGGCGCTGCCGGTGACTTGAACGCCCGCGAGCAGGAGCTGGCGGACCAGGAGCGCCAGCTCGGCGAGCGGCAGGCCGAGTTGAGCTCCCGCGAGCAGCAGATCGCGGACCGCGAGCGGGCGCTGGCCGAAAGGCCGGCGGCGCCCGCTCCCTCCGGAGCCGTGGCGCGAACCGCGCCGCCTGCGCCGCCATCCCCGCCCATGCAGGTCGCCAATCCGCGCCTGGAGCCCCGTGCGGTCAACGCCATCGTACCGGCCGGCACCCGCCTCTCGGTCGCGCTGGGCGAGACGCTGACCAGCCGGGGTAGCCGGGTGGGGCAGCGGGTTCGGGCCCGGGTCGTCTCTCCCGTGTCCGAGCATGGGGTGGTCGTCATCCCCCGGGGCTCCGAGCTGTTGGGCGAGGTCACCGCGGCCGGGTCCCCGCGACGGCTCGGCGGCCGGGCGATCCTGGGGGTGAGGTTCACGGAGCTCGTCCTCCCCTCCGGCGGCACGGTGCCCATCCAGGCGTCGTTCGCGGAGCAGGGTCGGAACCGGTCGCGGCGGTCCGCGGCCATCGTCGGCGGCACGGCGGCCGGCGGCGCCATCATCGGCCACAACGTCCACGACAGCAACCGCTCCCGCGGGACGCTGGTCGGCGCCCTTCTCGGCGCGGCGGTGGGCTCCGCCATTGCCGCCAACGTTCCGGGGCCGGACGTCGTCGTGCCGCGCGGCGCGGTGATCCGCGTGCGTCTCCGTCATGCGGTGGGCGTCCGGGCCGGTCGCTGAGCTGAACGGAGAGGGGAGGGAGGTCCGGTGCCTGGGCGCGGCTTCATTTCAGGGATTGCTCTGGGGCTCGGTCTGGTGTTGCTGGGCGGCTGTGCGGAGTATCAGGGGCGCCCCGGCCGGCTGGCGACGCTCGGCAGCGACCTGAAGGGCGCCGGCAGGGACCTCGCCGGGGCGGCGGTGCACGAGGTGCCGCCCCACAGTGCGGAGCAGTGGACCTACCTCGGCGGGCTGGCCGTCAGCTCGGCCTATCTTGAGACCCGGAAAGAGGATCTCCGGCGCCAAGTCCTGCGATCCTCTCTGTTCCGCAACTCCGGCTGGACCGAGGTCGGAGGCCAGATCGGCCTGTCGCGCAACGTCGAGCTGGCGGCGGCGACTTTCTATACCGTGGGTCTCCTGGGGGACCTGCCGCGGACGCGGGAGACGGGCCTGCTCATGGGCGAGTCCATCCTGGCCTCCCAGACCACCACCGGGCTGCTGAAATTCGTCTTCTCGGAAGAGCGGCCCAGCAGGGCGGCAGGTTGAGCTATTTCCACTCCGGGGGGACCAGCGCCTCGGTGCACGTGACGAACGCCATGGCGGTGGCGCGGGTCCTCGACTACGAGCTCAGCCGTGAGATCGAGAGCCGCCCGGGGCGGGTCCTCGCCCGGATCGGCATCTACGCCATTCCGGCCGTCACCGGCTGGCAGCGCATGCGCTCGGATCAGCACTACCTCTGGAACGTCGTCCTCGGCGGCGGGGCCAGCTTCTACATGACGAGCGCCGTGCTCCGCCAGCACGATCGGGAGCGGGGTGGAGGAGAGCCGGACCGGGCGACTCCCCGACTCGTCGCGCTGCCCACCCGCGGCCGGGGCGCGGAGCTCCTGCTCGTCTGGAGCGGACCTCGCGGGCTCCGTCCTTGATCCCAATCGCGTGGCCTGCTAGCATTGATAGCATGAAAGGGCAGCCCATGACCCAGTTGATCGTGCGTAACCTCGAGGAAGAAGTCGTTCGTCAGTTGAAGCTTCGGGCAGCGCGCCATGGCCGTTCGGCGGAAGCGGAGCATCGGGAGATCCTGCGCGAGGTTCTGGTACCCGTGAAAGGCAAAAGGTCTCTCAAGGAGCTTCTTCTCGCCATCCCACAGGTCGGTGAGGACGCCGACTTCGAACGACTCCCGGACAGCGGCCGGGACGTGAAGCTTTGAGCTACCTGATCGACACGAACATAGTGTCCGAGCTGCGCAAGGGGCGGCGCTGTGATCCGGGCGTAGCTTCCTGGTTCGCCGAGGTCTCCTCCGACGAGGTCTATCTGAGCGCGTTGACCCTGGGTGAGCTCCGCAAAGGCATCGAAAACATCAGGCGCCGGGACGCGGCGTCTGCGGCTGCTTTGGATGTTTGGTTCCGGGAGCTGGAAGCCAGCCACTCCGACCGCATCCTGCCTGTGGACCAGGTGATCGCCGAGCAGTGGGGACGCTTCAACGTGCCGGATCCTCTACCGGTGCTCGACAGTCTCCTCGCCGCCACGGCGAGCGTGCGTGGCATGACCCTGGTGACGCGCAATCTCAAGGACGTGGAGCGCACGGGCGTGGACTGTCTGAATCCTTTCAGCGTCTGAATTGCAGGCTCGCCTCGTGGAAGGTCAACCCGCGGGCTCCGCCCGCTTTCGCAAGGAGGCCACTCGATGCTCCAATCCCTCCGTTCCAACCGCCGTCCCTTCATCGCGCTCGCGCTGGTGGGCGCCCTCGCCGCCGTGCTGCTGCTCGGTCTGCCCGGGTCCTCGCAGGCTGTGGTGACGAGGACCGGCCACGACTTCACCTACTACAACAACGCCGCCCACCAGACGGTCGTGGGATATCGCTTCGTCTGCGTTGGTTATTCCGGGGGCTGGGGGCAGATCACCCCGTATGACGTGATCGGGCCTTACCCCTGCCACTAGCCGGGGGAGCACCGTTGCGCAGGGACGGCAGGGACTTCAGGGACAGCAGGGACGAGGAAAGCTCCGTTCTCTGGTCTTTTTCGAGTCCCTGAAGTCCCTGATGGTCCCTGAAGTCCCTGCTTTTTCCAAGAGCCGGCGCTATATATAAGGGGTTAGCGTCGAGCTCGGGGTCCGGGGAGGAGCCTTGCGGCCGTAGCGCTGCTCGCAGGCGGCGTACTTTTCATAGGCCTCTTTCGGAGCCTCGGAAAGGAGCCGTGACCGTTGCTCGTCCGTCAGGCAAACTTTGGTCTTCGCGCGGAGGTATTTGAGGAGCCCGTTCCAGTCGAGATCCGGGTTCGGTTTTGGCTGAGCCAGGTTCCACAGCCGCACCGTTTTGTCGTCGGAGGCCGTGGCGAGCAGCTTGCCGTCAGGGCTGAAGGCGACAGACCGAACAGCTCCTGCATGCCCCCGCAGAAAAGCGATAGTTTGGCCCAGGAAATTGGGAGGTGAAGTACCGTGGACTCTTGTGGTGCCGTCTGAGCTCGGCAGAGCCAGGAGTCGTCCGTCTGGGCTGAACTTCATCGCCTCGAAGGCTCCGCCACGGCCGGAGTCGCGTGTTGCATACGAGGCAAGGAGGCTTTTGCCTTGAGAAAGACTCCAAAGATTCGTCGCATCCTTGGTCGCGGTAATCAGATAGCGGCCGTCCGGGGAGAAAACCAGAGACTCTGCGGGCAGCTTGTCCGGCAACTGGACGCTCAACCTGACACCACGGTCTAGATTCCAGACGCTGGTCCCCTCAGGAGATGACGTCGCAAGCAGCCTGCCGCTCCATCCGAACCGTGCGTTCAAGATAGAGTATGGAAACTGGACGATTCGCATTGCAACGTTCACGCCCAAAATGTGCAGAGCAGAGTGGTCTACGATGAGGATTTGACCGTTTGGGTTGAAAGTCGTTGTGATTACCCTCTGTTTTTCTGAGCCTTCGCCTTCGGAAAGCACTGTGCCGATGCTACGACCGCTCTGCGAATCCCAGAGCTGTACTTCGAAGTCGGAGGCGACGAGAAGGTCGCTGTTCAGGGGGCTCCAGGCGACGGTCTTGAAAGGATCGGAGTGGCCACGGAGCACCAGCGGCTCACCGGTTCCATCAGCGTTCCAGATCCGGGCCGTCCGATCCGCCGAGGCGGTGGCGATTCGCGAGCCATCGGGTGAGAACGCCACGCCGAGCACGGAGTCGGTATGGCCTCGCAGGACGAGCATGGGAATGTGAGTCGAGGCGACTTGGCGCGCCAACTCGACCCCGCCAGCCGACACTGAGGAATCCTCGAACTCCATCAGCAGCAGGGCCTGTTCCAGAGGATCGGAGGTGGCTCTTGCTGCAGCCAGTACGGCTTGCGCCTGCGACTTGCCGTATCCTCGAAGAGAGAGGAGACCCACGATCAGGCCCAATAACGCGATCACGACCGAAATCACACTGAGAAGTCTCACTTTCGAGGTAGCCTTCTCCTCGCGGACACTGGCGGCCAGCTCGCGTTTTTTAGCGGCCTCGATCTCCTGCTCCTCGGGCAGCGGCTCCCAGGGTACGGAGAGAGTGGTCAGCCGGCGAGTGAAGTTGGCGAAGGCGTAGCCCAGGGAGAGCCGGTCGGTGGTGCCGCGCCGCGCCGCGATTTTCTCGCCATAGGCGTAATCGCTGTCATGCTTGATCTGGGTGGCGTCGAAATAGGCGCTCAGGTCGCACTCGTCGAGCTCGTAGAGTTCTTCAAACAGGTCTTCGAAAACCTTCTGATAGCCGGGGATCTCTTCATCATCCAATTTTCCTCCATTTCGCCAGGTCACCCGCAGCCGCTCGTTGGTGCCGTCGATTCGTGAGGCGAGAGGGAAGCTGACCAGCGGCCGCAGGTCCGAGGAGCCGATGCGGAAGCGTCGGACTCGCCGTGCCACGTCGAGGACGCCGTCGATGTTCTGGTTATTGGGGACGAAGACGAGGACCAGCTTCTCCGGCATCTGCCGGACGCAGATGCCGCTGGTATCGGTCAGTCCGGTGCGCGAATCGATCAGGACGTAGTCGTAGCGCTCCATGAGGAAGTTGCGGAATTCCCGGAAGAAGCCGGGATCGCGGCCATGGAAGCGTTCCCAGTCGAACTTGCGGATGCGCTCGGGATAGTCGTCGTCGAAGCGGCCGGCCTTGAGGATATGGAGATGGTCAAAGTCCGTGGCCAGCACGTGCGCGGGGAAACTCGCGAGCGCTTGGGCACGGCTCTTTTCGGAATCCTCTTTGCCATACCCGGAGTCCGCGGACTCGAAGAAATCGATCAATCCGGGCTGCAGGGCGAGCGAGCGGATGCCGGACCGCTGCGCGGTTTGCGCGGCCTTCTTGAGGCTGTCCTCAAAATAGCGATGCAGGCCGGGAGCTTCGAGATCCCAATCGATCATCAGGACGCCGCGGCTGCCTTGCGGCAACGTCTCCGCCAGCAGATAGCCAACGTTGGCGAGGGCCATGGAGCGGCCGGTGCCGCCCTTGTAGGAGTAGAAGGTGATGATCTTTCCCGGCGGCGGGATGGCGGCCATGTCAGCTTGCCCAGCCGCCGCCAAAGGCTTCCTGAGGTGGAGGAAGAGCCGCGGCGGGAATCATCACTTCGTAGGTGTCGCAGTCCACTTTGGGGTTTTGCGACTGTTTGCGCAGGTCATTGATCCGTTTCAACAGGCGTTGGACTTTTTCCAGTACCTTGATGTTTTTGAACTGCTGTTTGGGAGCCAGGATGGAGCGAAAGTCCTCATACTGCAGCTCTTTCATTCTCTCCGGCAGGATGGGCTTTTTGTAGTCGTCCTCCGAGGCCCGCAGCAGGATCGGGATGATCATGCTGTGCACCGGCTTGCCGAGGCGCTTGAGCTCGAGGTCGACCATCGCATCCCACTCGCCCAGGCAGTATACGCTGGAGAAGTAGTCATCCGTATAGACGGCGAGCATGGCGCGGCTGTGACACAGCGCCCGCGAGAGCTCGGGCTTCCAGCGGAAGCCGGGCTCGAGGCGAGCCTTGTCCATGTATACGGGCATGGGCAGCCTTTCCCCGGTGCGCTGGTGCTCGATGGCCTTGACCAACTCCTCGGCGAACTCGGTCACGATGTTTTCCGTGGACATGTTCGGATAACTGATGAAGAAATCGTGCTGGTAGATGCAGGGCATCGGCAGTGCTCCCGGCGTTCGGCCTCCAATGGATTCAAAAGAATTCTAACTTCGTCCGCCGAGCGGGTCAACCGGCGGCTTGACCAGCCGCTGCAGCTCGTCCAGCCGCCCCACGGCCTCCTGGTGCAGGCGGTCCATCTTCTCGTGCAGGTGGGCGATCTCCAGCTCGGCCTTGAGGTTGACCTCGTATTCGATGTCGCCCCGGATGTGTTCCTTCGCCGCCTGGCGGTTCTGGCTGAGGAGCACGAAGACCGAAAGGATGATCGCTTCGAGCGACACCACCATGGTGAGCAGCCCGAAGGGGAAGGGATCGAACATCGGCGGCTTCCAGCCCGGGAGCCAGTTGACGTTGAGCAGGATCCAGACGGCGAAGATGACGACGTGGATCATCAGGAAGGTGATGCTGCCCGAGAACTCGGCGATCCAATCAGCCACTTTTTCTACTTTGGACCGGCGGTCCTCGACCTCGGCGTTGACGTTGCGCGAGGCGGTGTGGCGCAGCAACTGCACGGTACGGCGCAGGCGGTTGCCCATGGCGGCGATGATGTCCAGCCCTGCCTCGGGGTGGATGCGGAAGAGGTGGTCGAGGTCGTCGCGGTCCACGGCCAGCGCTTCGAGGTCCTCGATGACCACGACCGAGGCGGTACGCGTGCCGGCGTCGAGGAAGGAGACCTCGCCGAACACCTCGCCCGGGCCCGGTGTTTCGAGCACGATGCGCTCGCCGGTGTCGTCCTTGAAGAAGACCTCGACAGACCCTTGGCGGATGACGAACATCGTGCCGCCCGGGTCGTTGACCTGGAAGACGAGCTGGCCGGCCGGGATGCGCACCGCGTCGAGCTGGCGGGCGAGGACCTCCCGCTCGTCGTCGTCGAGGTACTGGAAGAACGGCACGCCGGCGAGCAGCGCCGCATCGGTCGGCATCGGGAGTCTCCTGTGTTGGTTGCCGCCGGAGCGGCCAGCGGGACTCTAGCCCGATTCGGTGCGGGAGCGGAAGACGAAAAGAGCCCGGCGGATGGCGCCGGGCTCCTGGAAGGGGAGTTATGGGGTCGGCGGACTACTGCGGCGGCCGCCGGTGGTGGTGATTGCCGTTGTCCTGAGGCTGGCCCTGTTGCTGTTGCTGCGGGCGCTGCTGGCGGGCCTGTTGCCGGGCCTGCTGGCGGCCTTGTTGCTGCTGCTGCCACTGGGCCTGGCGCTGAGCCCGGTCCTGTTGCTGCTGTCCGCGGGCCTGCTGCTGCTGAGCCTGGTCCTGCTGACGCTGTGAGCGCTGCTGCTGTCGGGCTTGCTGCTGCTGTTGCCACTCGGCCTGTCGCTGAGCCCGTGCCTGTTGCTGCTGCCCGCGGGCCTGCTGCTGTGCCTGATCCTGCTGACGCTGCGAGCGCTGCTGCTGCCGGGTCTGCTGTTGCTGTTGCCACTGGGCCTGGCGCTGGACCTTGTCCAAGCGCTGGCCGCTCTGCTGCTGAGCCCGGTTCTGCTGGTTCTGACCGCGCTGCTGCTGCCGGGTTTGCTGTTGCTGTTGCCACTGGGCTTGGCGCTGGACCTTGTCCAGACGCTGACCGCCCCGCTGCTGAGCCCGGTTCTGCTGGTTCTGCGAGCGTTGCTGCTGCCGGGTCTGCTGTTGCTGCTGCCACTGGGCTTGGCGCTGGACCTTGTCCAGGCGCTGACCACCCTGCTGCTGAGCCCGGTTCTGCTGGTTCTGCCAGCGCTGCTGCTGCCGGGTCTGCTGTTGCTGCTGCCCTACGAGGGCCTGCTGCTGGGCTCGGCCCTGCTGCTGCTGCCAGCGGCCCTGCTGGCGGACCTTCTGTTGCTGTTGCCACTGGGCGGCGGCCGCTCCGGCCAGCACTGCGCGGCGCGCGATCGGTCGGGCGGACGGCGGGTCGACTCGCGTCCTCTCTACCTGCGGCCGGAACATGGCGACCCGGTTCTGTGCGAACCGCCCGCCCTGGTGCCGCTCGTTCCACCCCAGATCGGCGACCTGGTAGCGCTGCACCTGCCGTCCGGTCCAGCCCTGCACGCGGTCGACCGGGATGCCCGCATTGAAGACCTGGTTGTTGTAGTCCTGGTAACGGGTCCAGCTCCGGGTGCCGCGATAGATCCGGCCGCAGTCCGAGCTCGGGACCGCGTAGTCGTAGACACGCGTATCCAGGAATCGATCCTCCGGCACGAAGACGAAGTCCTCGGCCGCGAGGTCGACGTTCAGATTGATTCCTGGACGGTAGCCGATGCTCGGCGGCAGGGGAGCCCAACCGACGTAGTTGTTCCCCTCGTGCCAGTCGACCCAGGCCGGAGCCCACTGGTCGCCGGGAACCCACTCCCAGCCGTAGTCGGGATCGTCGTACCAGCGGCCGTAGTGATAGGTCGCCCAGCCGAAGGGTTCGTCCGAGACCCAGGTCCAGCCGAGGTCGGTCCACACCCAGTGCCCGTATTCATAAGGGCGCCAGGAGCGGGCCACGACGCGCGGCGTCCAGACCCAGCCGTAGCGCGGGCGCTGGATCCAGCGTCCATAGGAGGCGAGGTCGTCGTAGAAGAAGCCGAGGTCCACCCGGGCGCGGCCCGAGGGACCGATGTGGATCCCCGCCGAGATCGAGGTCACAGCGGAGCCCATCTCCGGGAGGACTCCCAGGAGGACCGCTGCGAGGAGCAAAATGCGTGTCGTTTTCATGGGTCACCTCGTTGCGTTGCGCGATGCCAAAGTTAGGTAGAACGGGGGTGGGCACCGCGGCGACTGCTCACAGAGAGATAAGGGCAAGAACCATGCCCGGTCTCTTCCCAGGGGAGAAATGAGGGGAAGACCGGGGGAGAGGACGGGTGTGCGGCCCGGAGGGGACGGCGCTGGGCCGGCCTCCTCGCCGGCTCTTGCTTTGCCGGTTTGCCTTCCCGAGCCGGTGGGCCCTCATCACCGCGGCCCTCTTCTCCCAGCCTCCCCCCCCGTCCGCCGGGAGAAGAGGGAGTGGTTAGTCTGAAACAACAAGCAGAAGCAAGAGCTCCCCTGGGACCGCCGGCGTCCCGCCGGCCACTTACTCCGCTTCTTCTTTAGAAACAGAAGTTAGAAGGCCGGCGGGACGCCGGCGGTCCCAGGGATCCCTACCCCAGGCAAGGTTAGGGCATGCTAGCATCCCCCCGGTGAGACGCAGAGCGCCTTCGCTGAGAGCCCCCGCATGAAGGTCGCCGTCGTCGGCGGCGGACCGGCGGGCCTGTACTTCGCCCTCCTCCTCAAGAAAGCGGACCCGGCCCACCAGGTCACCGTCCTCGAGCGCAACCCCCAGGGGGCCACGTTCGGCTGGGGCGTCGTGTTCTCCGACCAGACACTGGGCAATTTCCAGACCGCCGACCCCGAGACGTTCCGGGAGATCTCCGCCAGCTTCGTCCGCTGGGACGACATCGACATCCATTTCAAGGGGCGGACGATCACCTCCGGCGGCCATGGTTTCGCCGGGCTCGCCCGCGTCAAGCTGCTGGAGATCCTCCAGCGCCGCGCCGCCGGGCTGGGCGTCGACCTGCGCTTCGGCGTCGAGGTGCGCGACGACTCCGACCTTCATGCCGACCTGCCCGACCTGATCATTGCGGCCGACGGGGTGAACAGCGCCATCCGCCGCCGGCACGCCGGCGTCTTCCGTCCCGACCTCGTCGCCGGCAAGGCGCGGTACGTCTGGCTGGGCACCACCCGGCTCTTCGACGCGTTCACTTTCATCTTTGTCGAGAACCGGCACGGGATCTTCCAGGCCCACGCCTACCCCTTCAGCGACCGGCTCTCCGCCTTCATCGTCGAGTGCGACGAGCTGTCGTGGCGCAACGCCGGCTTCGACCGCCTGGACGTCGACGCCACGATCGCCGCCTGCGAGGAGATGTTCGGCCCCTGGCTCGACGGCCACCGGCTCGCCGCCAATATCCCGCCCCACCAGCGGGCGGCGCCCTGGCTCCAGTTCGTCCGTGTGCACTGCGCCCGCTGGTGGCACGACAACCTGGTGCTGATCGGCGACGCGGCCCATACGGCCCACTTCTCGATCGGCTCCGGCACCAAGCTCGCGATGGAGGATGCCATCGCCCTGGCCCGCATCCTGACCCCTGATACCCAGCGGCAGCCGGACCTCCGCGCGGCGCTCCCGGCCTACGAGGAGGAGCGGCGCACCGAGGCGCTGCGGCTGCAGAACGCGGCCCGCAACTCGATGGAGTGGTTTGAGAACGTCCGCCGCTACGCCCGGCTCGACCCGGAGCAGCTCGCCTACAGTCTGCTCACCCGCAGCCAGCGCGTGAGCCACGAGAACCTCCGCCTGCGCGACCGCGACTACCTCGAAGGCGTCGAGCGCTGGTTCGCCGGCCGCGGGGAGCCGCCGCAGCAGCCGCCGCCGCCGCCGATGTTCACGCCCTTCACCCTGCGCGGGATGACGGTGGAGAACCGGGTCGTCGTCTCGCCCATGGACATGTACAGCGCCGAGGACGGGACCCCCAACGATTTCCATCTCGTCCATCTCGGCGCCCGCGCTCTCGGCGGCGCCGGGCTCCTGGTCACCGAGATGACCTGCGTCTCTCCCGAGGGGCGCATCAGCCCCGGCTGCACCGGCATGTATCGCCCCGAGCACGTCGAGGCCTGGCGCCGCGTGACCGGCTTCGTTCACGACTGGAGCCGCGCGAAGATCTGCCTTCAGCTCGGGCACTCGGGCGCCAAGGGCTCCACCCGCCGGATGTGGGAGGGGATGGACGAGCCGCTCGCGGAGGGCAACTGGCCGGTGATGGCCGCCTCGGCTGTGCCCTTCAAGCCCGGCCTGCAGGTGCCCCGCGAGATGAGCCGCGCCGACATGGACCGGGTGCGCGACGAATTCGTGCGCGCCGCGCGAATGGCGATCGAGGCCGGGTTCGACATGCTCGAGCTCCACTGCGCGCACGGCTATCTCCTCTCGGGCTTCATCACGCCGCTCTCGAACCGGCGCACCGATGAATATGGCGGCCCGCTGGAGAATCGGCTGCGCTTCCCTCTCGAAGTCTTCCGCGCCATGCGGGAGGAGTGGCCGCGGGAACGGCCGATGTCCGTCCGCATCTCGGCCACCGACTGGGTCGCGGGCGGCGTCGACGGTCCCGAAGCCGTGGAGATCGCCCGCGCCTTTCACCTCGCCGGGGCCGACATCATCCACGTTTCGGCGGGGCAGACGTCGGCCGACGCCCGGCCCGTCTACGGGCGGATGTTCCAGACGCCGCTCTCCGACCGCATCCGCAACGAGACCGGCATCCCGACGATCGCCGTCGGCAACATCACCGAGCCCGACCAGGTCAACTCGATCATCGCCGCCGGCCGCGCCGATCTCTGCGCCCTGGCCCGGCCCCATCTCGCCGATCCGAGCTGGACGCTGCGTGCCGCGGCCCAACTCGGCTACACCCAGCAGCCCTGGCCCGTGCAGTACCTGAGCGGCAAGGAGCAGCTCGAAAGGAACCTCGCCCGCCAGAGACAGGCCGAGCTGCTGGGGACGAGCACGATATGAGGCCTCACCCCTGTCCCCCAGAGGCGCAAACTCAGCCTCAGAGCGCCCCCACCCGAGGGCCCTCACCCCTGTCCCCTCTCCCGCCCCCGCCCACCCCCCTCACCGGGAGAGGGGAACCCGGTTGGAGCGGTCTTGCTGGTCTCCCTCTTCTCCCGGTGAGGGGGGTGGCGAGGGGGCGGGAGAAGAGGGCCGGGGTGATGAGGGTCTTAAAGGAGCCCCCCTGTGAACCACCGCATCCCGCTCGCCGACCTCCACCCCCGCCACTTCGGCTGGAGCGTCGCGGACCGCGTCGCCACCGTCACGCTCGACCGGCCGGAGCGCAAGAACCCGCTCACCTTCGACTCCTATCGCGAGCTGGCCGACACCTTCCACCGCCTCCGGCACGTCGAGGAGGTCAAGGCCCTGGTCCTGACCGGCGCCGGCGAGAACTTCTGCTCGGGCGGCGACGTGCACGAGATCATCGGCCCGCTGGTCGCGATGCGCGAGGAGAAGCGGATGGACCGCCTCCTCGAGTTCACCCGTCTCACCGGCGAGCTGGTGAAGACGATGCGCGCCTGCCCGCAGCCGATCGTCGCGGCCGTCGACGGCATCTGTGCCGGAGCGGGCGCGATCCTCGCCATGGCCTCGGACCTGCGGCTCGGCACGCCGCGCAGCCGCGTGGCCTTCCTTTTCGCTCGCGTCGGGCTCTCCGGCGCGGACATGGGAGCCTGCGCCATCCTGCCGCGCCTCGTCGGCCAGGGGCGAGCCTCCGAGCTGCTCTACACCGGCCGCTTTCTAGAGGCCGCCGAGGCCGAGCGCTGGGGCTTCTACAACCGGCTCGTCGCTCCCGAGAGCCTCCTCGCCGAGGCCGGGGAGCTCGCCCGCTCGATCGCTCACGGCCCCACCTTTGCCCATGCCATGACCAAGCGCCAGCTTCATCAGGAGTGGGACATGGGAGTTGATCAGGCCATCGAGGCCGAGGCGCAGGCGCAGGCGATCTGCATGCAGACCGAGGACTTCGCCCGCGCCTTCCGCGCCTTCGCCGCCCGGGAAAAGCCGGTCTTCGAGGGCGATTGAATGCCGGACGCGACCTTCCTCTCCTGGCCCTTCTTCGCGGACTCCCACCGAGCCCTCGCCCGTGACCTCGACGACTGGTGCCGGAAGGAGATCGCGCCGCTGGCAGGACAGGAGGATGAGGATCTCGACGGCGCCTGCCGCGAGCTCGTCCGCCGGCTGGGGGAGGGGGGCTGGCTGCGCCGGGCCGTGTCTGAAGATGGAGACCGTCTCGACGTGCGCTCCCTCTGCCTGATCCGCGAGACGCTCGCCCGCCACTCCGGCATTGCCGACTTCGCCTTCGCCCTCCAGGGGCTTGGCTCAGGTCCTCTCTCGCTGTTCGGCTCCGAGGAGCAGCGGCGCACCTGGCTCCCCCGGGTCGCCGCCGGCCAGGCGATCCCCGCCTTCGCCCTCTCGGAAGCCGAGGCGGGCTCCGACGTCGCCGCCATGCGCTCCACCGCCCGGCGGGACGATAAAGGCGATGGCTGGGTGCTCGACGGGTCCAAGACCTGGATCTCGAATGCCGGCCTCGCCGATTTTTACATTATTTTCTGCCGCGTCCCCGAAGCCGGCGAGCGGGGTTTCGGAGCCTTCCTCGTCGCGGCGGACAACCCGGGGCTGCGGATCGCCGAGCGAATCGACGTGCTGGCGCCCCACCCTCTTGGAACCCTCGAATTCGAGGAGTGCCGCGTGCCAGCCGGGGCCCTGGTGGGGGAGCCGGGGAAAGGGCTCAAGGTGGCGCTGGCGACGCTCGACGTCTTCCGCCCCACCGTCGGCGCCGCGGCCCTGGGGTTCGCGCGCCGCGCCCTCGACGAGGCGCTCGGCCATGCCGTGCAACGCACCGCCTTTGGCAAGCCTCTCGCAGAGCACCAGCTCACCCAGGCGAAGCTCGCGGACATGGCCTGCGAGGTCGACGCCTCCGCCCTGCTGGTCTACCGCGCCGCCTGGACGCGCGACGCCGGAGCGCAGCGCATCACCCGCGAGGCGGCCATGGCCAAGCTCTTCGCCACCGAGGCGGCGCAGCGCGTGGTCGACGCCGCCGTCCAGCTCCTCGGCGGCCGCGGCGTCGTCGCCGGCTCGCCCGTCGAACGGCTCTACCGGGAGGTCCGCGCCCTGCGCATCTATGAAGGGACCAGTGAGATCCAGAGGCTCGTCATCGCCGGCCAGATCCTCGCTGACCCGAGAGGAACACATGATTGAGAGCGCCCATGTGGACACCTTCTGCCGCGACCACCTGCCGCCGCGCGAGCTGTGGCCGGAGATGGACTTCTACGGGCTGCCCGAGCTCGGTGATCTGCCGCGGCCGCCGCGGTTGAACTGCGCCGCGGAGCTGCTCGACCGGGCGGTGGCGGCCGGTTGGGGCGAGCGCACCGCCCTCCACTTCCCTGGCGGCCGGTGGTCCTACGGCCAACTGCTGGCGACCGCGAACCGCATCGCCCACGTCCTGGTGGAGGACCTCGGCGTGGTGCCCGGCAACCGGGTCCTGCTGCGCGGGCCGAACACCCCCATGCTGGCCGCCTGCTGGTTCGCCGTGCTCAAGGCGGGCGGCGTCGTGGTGTGCACCATGCCGCTGCTGCGGGTGCGCGAGCTGACCCACATCGCCGGCCAGGCGCAGATCCGCCTCGCCCTGACCGACGCGCGGGTGGCGGCCGACTGCGAGCACGCCATGGCCAGCACCGGCAACGTGATCCATTACCAGAGCGCCCTGCCCGGCGCGCTCGAATCGCTGATGGCGGACGAGCCCGCGGAATTCGCCAACTGCGACACGGCGGCGGACGACACGGCCCTCATCGCCTTCACCTCGGGCACCACCGGCCAGGGCAAGGGGACGATGCACTTCCATCGCGACGTGCTGGCGGCCTGCGACTGCTTCCCGCCCCACGTGCTCAAGCCCGAGGCGGACGACGTCTTCTGCGGCTCGCCGCCGCTCGCCTTCACCTTCGGGCTCGGCGGCCTGCTGCTGTTCCCGATGCGCATCGGCGCCTCCGCCCTGCTGCTGGAGCAGGCCTCGCCGCCGCAGCTCCTGCAGGGCATCCAGGACCACCGTGCCACGATCTGCTTCACCGCCCCCACCGCCTACCGCGCCATGGCGGGCCTGGCCCAGGGTTTCGATCTCTCCAGCCTCAGGAAATGCGTCTCGGCCGGCGAGACCCTCCCCAGGCCGACCTTCGAAGCCTGGCAGCAGGCCACGGGCTTGAAGATCATCGACGGCATCGGCTCGACCGAGATGCTCCACATCTTCATCAGCGCCGCAGGCGACGACGTCCGCCCCGGCTCGACGGGCAGAGTCGTCCCTGGCTACGAGGCCCGGGTCGTGGACGAGCAGCTCCAGGAGGTGCCAGCCGGCACTCTCGGCCGGCTGGCGGTGCGGGGACCCACCGGCTGCCGCTACCTGGCGAACCCTGAACGGCAGCGGGCCTACGTTCAGCACGGCTGGAACCTGACCGGCGACTCCTACGTCATGGACGCGGACGGCTACTTCTGGTACCAGGCGCGCACCGACGACATGATCATTTCGGCGGGGAACAACGTCTCCGGCCCGGAGGTGGAGGCCGTGCTCCTCGATCATCCGCAGGTGAGCGAGTGCGGCGTCGTGGGAGTGCCCGACGAGGAGCGCGGCCAGATCGTCAAGGCGTTCGTGGTGCTGCGTCCGGGCTTCGCGGCCGGTCCCGAGCTGGTCAAGGAGCTGCAGGACTTCGTCAAGCGGGAGATCGCGCCCTACAAGTACCCGCGGGCGATCGACTTCGTCGACGCCCTGCCGCGCACCGAGACCGGCAAGCTCCAGCGTTTCCGCCTGCGGGAGCAGGGGCGATGAGCGAGATCCTCCAACCCGCGGGCTGGGCCCTTCCGAAAGGTTATTCCAACGGCATCGCCGCCCAGGGCCGGCTCGTCCTCATCGCCGGCCAGATCGGCTGGAACCCCGGGACCAGCCAATTTGAGACCGACGATTTCGCCGCCCAGACGGCGCAGGCCTTAAAGAACGTCCTCGCCGTTCTCCGCGAAGCCGGAGCCGAGCCGCGCCACCTCGTGCGGCTGACCTGGTACGTCACCGACAAGGCCGCCTACCTCGCGTCGCAGCGCGAGATCGGGCGCGCCTATCGCGAGGTGATGGGGCGGTATTTTCCTGCGATGTCGGTGGTGGTGGTCGCCGGGCTGCTGGAGGACAGGGCGAAGGTGGAGATCGAGGCGACGGCGGTGGTGGCTCCGGCCGCGGCCGCGTTATAGACTCACGAAACCGTGAAAAAGAGCCGTGCGGCCGTCTACTGGCAGGAGGAGGAGAGGTTATGAGTGAGAGCAACGTCCGTGAGCTGCGCCTGGGGCTCGTCTGCTATGGCGGAGTGTCGCTCGCCATCTACATGCACGGCATGACCAAGGAGCTGCAGAAGCTGGTCGTCGCCTCGCGCGCCCTGGAGGACGATCCGGATACCAATCCCTTTCCTCCGGCGAGCTCCGAGCACGCCTACTGGCAGGTGCTGAAGACCACTCAGGAGCGCTCCGGGGACCGGGCGCTGACGCGCGTGGTGATCGACGTGGTGGCGGGCACCTCGGCCGGCGGCATCAACGGCATCATCCTCTGCAAGGCGCTGGCGCACAATCTCTCGCAGGACGCGCTGCGCGACCTCTGGTTCGAAAGGGGGGACATCGAGCAGCTCCTGGGCGGCTCGCGCCTCAAGGAGGCGCTCACGGTCGGCCACTTCCTGGCCGACCTGTTCCGCAACAAGGCTGAGCCGCCGCTCAAGGGCCAGGCCATGCTGGGCTGGCTGTACGACGCGCTGAAGGCCATGGACGGCACCTCGTCGGGATATGAACCGAAAACGAGCCCGGCGTCGCTGATGCCCGACGGCCATCCGCTGCAACTGTTCGTGACCACCACGGACTACTACGGCTACCGCCAGTACATGACGATCAACGATCCGCCGACCGTCACCGAGCGGCGCAACCGGCACGTCTTCAACTTCAATTACGATCGGACGGAGAGGATCGACCAGTTCGATCCGAGCTATAACGGCGCCCTCGCGCTCGCCTGCCGCGCCACGTCCTCGTTCCCCGGCGCCTTTCCGCCCGTCCACCTCGATGACGCCAAGGACCTCCACCTCCCGGCCGGCTTTCAGCACGAGTTCTTCAGCGCCTATGAGCAGTCGGGCGCCGATGCGAGCAAGACCTATTTCGTCGACGGCGGCGTGCTCAACAACTACCCCTTCCGGCCGGCGATCAATGCCATCGTCAAGCTGCGCGCGGAGTCCGAAGTGAGCCGCTATCTCCTCTATCTCCAGCCGGACCCCGGCAGCGAGCAGCAGAACCCCACGGGCGAGCCGCCCAATTTCTTCGGCTCCATCTGGGCGGGACTGTCGAGCGTGGCCGCGTCGCAGCCGATCCTGGAGGAGCTCGTCGCCGCGCGCAGCTTCAACGAGCGGGTGCGGCGGATCGACGAGCTGGTCGCCAGCACTCAGGGGGAAATCGCAGGCATCCTGAAAGACGAGCTGACCCGAGACCTGGGCGAGAAGCTGGCGGCGGCAGACCCGGCTCAGCTCGCGCAGCAGCGGGAGCGGCTGGACACCAAGGCGGAGAGCCGCGGCGGCTATCTCTATGACCCCTATCTCCAGGTCCGCGCCCACTCCATCGTCGAGCAGTTCGCCTTCGGCATTTGCCAGGTCTGCAACTACAAGGAGGAGGAGAGCAACCTCGCCTTTCTGATCCGCCTGATCGTCGACCGCTGGGCGCAACGCCGGAAGCTGATCGGCGCGGACGTGGATCGCGAGAAGAGAGGCAAGCTGCTCAACCAGTTCGACCTCGGCTACACCCGCCGGCGCTTCGCCTTCGTCCTCCAACGCATCAACCATTTCTATGACGAAGCGGGCGCGCCTCCGCGCCGCGACCTCGACCGGGCCAAGGTCGCGCTCTACGACCGCATCGATACTTTGCGGGCGCTGAGCGAGAATTCCAGCGACGACCTGCAGGGCACCCTGGCCCCCGCACTGATCGCGCGGTTCCCGCCCACTCTCGGCGACGCGGTCGACAAGGGCCTGGACCTGCAGGAATTCGCCAAGGGCTTCGTCGACCAGCACGGCGACGAGATGGATGGCCTGGCCGACCGGCTCAGCGGTTTCCTCCGCGAACAGAAGAACCTGATCCATCACGGGCTCTACGAGGACTTCCGCACCATCACGGCCGACTGGACTCCCGCGCAGCGCGAGGAGGTGATGCTGCGCTACCTGGGCTTCCCCTTCTGGGATGCCATGATCTACCCCGCCATCCGGCTTTCCGAGGCCGGCGAGCTGCGCCCGCTCGAGATCGTGCGCATGAGCCCGAACGACTCGACCCGGCTGGGGTTGAGCACCGCGCACGACAAGCTCAAGGGCGTCGCGGTGGCCCACTTCGGCGCGTTTCTCCACCGCGACTGGCGCGAGAACGACTACCTCTGGGGACGGCTCGACGCCGCCGAGCGGCTGGTCGGGCTGGTGCTTCGGGCCGGGGGTGGCAAGGCCGACGATTGGGATCTCAAGCCGGTGCTCGCCGCGGTCCTCGCCGAGGAAGAGAAGGCTTTGACCTCGGTCCAGCCGCTGGTGGCCGGGCTCAAGGAGAAGGTCGCGGCCCTGAAGGACGCTCCAGGAAAGTAGAGGGTTGAGGAGAGGGCTTTCCTGAGGACTTTCCTGGGACCGCCGGCGTCCCGCCGGCTGCTAACTCCGTTTCTTTTTAAAAAACTGGAGTTAGCAGCCGGCGGGACGCCGGCGGTCCCAGGGGGCCTTACGCCAGCCACTCGGGGTGTTTCACCGTCGAGTCGAAGTGGTGGCTCGTCTTGTAGAGCTCGTACTTGCCGTTCTGGGCCACCGGGTCGGTCTTCGCGAGGAGCGCCGCCACCTGCTGGCTGCTCATCGGCTGGAAGGTCCGCGCCGCGTTCAGAGCCTGGTCGAGGATCTGGAGCGAATCGCAGCCGGTGATCACCACGCTGGTCGGCAGGTTCATCGCGTAGTGCAGGCACTCGACGGGCGATACCGCCTTGCTGTCGAGGATGATCTTGTCGCCCATCGATTTCATCCCGAGCACGCCGATCTGCTGCTCGATCGCCACGGGGAGGACCTTCTTCTCGAAGCTCTGGTAGTGAGCGTCCATGACGTTGAGCGGCATCTGCACGGTGTCGAATTGGAACTGGTGAGCCTTGGCCGTGGATAGCATCTTGAGATGGATGTCCGGGCTCTTGTGACCGGTGAAGCCGATGTAGCGCAGCTTGCCCGCCTGCTTCGCCTCCAGCACCGCCTCCAGGGCGCCGCCCGGCGCGAAGATGCGGTCCGGGTCCTCCATGCGGATGACCTCGTGGAACTGCAGCAGGTCGATATGGTCCGTCTGCAGCCGCTTCAGCGATTCGTCGAGCTGCTGCGCGGCGCCCTTCTTGCTCCGGCCGTCGATCTTGGTCATCAGGAAGGCTTTCTGCCGGTAGCCGTCGCGCAGCGCCTTGCCCATCCGCACCTCGCTCTTGCCGTCGTTGTAATCCCAGCAGTTGTCGAGGAAATTGATCCCCTGGTCGAGAGCGGTGCGGATGATCCGGATGCTCTCCTGCTCGTCCGATTGCTGTCCGATGTGGGCGCCGCCCAGGCCCACCATGGAGACTTTCTCTGCGGTGTGTCCCAGGGTGCGGTAGGGGATTCCGCCCTTCGCCTCGGCGGCCCACGAGACCTGGCCGCTCGCGCCGGCGACGACGGCGGTCGCCAGGGACAATTCCAGGAACTCCCGACGAGTGACGCCGTTCGCGCCGCGGGTTTCGGTGGTTTCAGGCTTTTCGCTGGGTCCGGGCATCGCTTCACCTCCTGTCGTGATGCGGATTTGCTGCAAATCTTGCACCTGGAGGTGAAACCGGGAGCCCGGCAGATCGCCGGGTTCCCGTTATGGAAGCGGACTACGGCTGCGGGGGTTTCTTGTCCTGAGGCGGTTTACCCTGGTTGCGGTGGCCGTTACCCTGGCCCTTCGGCTGCTGGGCCTGCTGCCGCTGAGCCTGGCGCTGCTGGCCTCTCTGTTGCTGAGCCTCCTGGCGTTGAGCCTGGCGCTGCTGGCCCTGCTGCTGGGCCGCCGCCTGTCGCTGGGCCCGTTGCTGCTGCTGAGCTTCCTGTCGCTGGGCCCTCTGCTGCTGTCCCTGCTGCTGAGCCGCCGCCTGTCGCTGGGCCCGCTGCTGCTGGGCCTCCTGTCGCTGAGCTCTCTGCTGTTGTCCCTGCTGCTGGGCCGCCGCTTGTCGCTGGGCCTGCTGCTGCTGGGCTTCCTGTCGCTGGGCTCTCTGCTGTTGTCCCTGCTGCTGAGCTGCCTCCTGTCGCTGGACCCTCTGTTGCTGCTGGGCCTCCTGGCGCTGAGCCTTCTGCTGCTGACCCATCTGCTGGGCTGCCTCCTGTCGCTGGGCCTGCGCTGCGGTGTGGCCAGCACCAGCATGGTGGGCTGCGACGATCGCCGCGGCGGCCGCTCCGGCGACCACGGCGCGCCGCGCGATCGGGCGGCTGGGCGGCGGCGCCACCTGGGCTCTTTCCACCTGCGGCCGGAAAATGGCCACCCGGTTCTGCGCGATCCGCGCCCCCTGGTGCCGCTCATTCGCCCCCAGGTCGGCGATCTGGTAGCGCGGCACCGGGCGTCCGATCACCTGCTGGAGGCGATCGACGGGCACGCCCTGATTGAAGATCCGCTGGTTGACGACGTTGTAGCGGGTGATGTTGCGGGTATTGGGGAAGATCCTCCCGTAGTCACTGCGGGCGACGAAGTAGGCGTTGACCCGCGGCGCCAGGAACTGGCGCTCGGGCACGAAGACATAGGCGTCGGGCGCGAGCGAGACGTTCAGATCGATCCCCGGCCGGTAATCGACCGACGGCGGCAGGGGAGCCCAGCCGACGTAGTCGCCCCCCTCCTGCCAGGAGACCCAGGCCGGAGCCCACTCATTGCCGGGGATCCACTCCCAGCCATAGTCGGGATCGTCATACCAGCGCCCATAGTGATAGGTCGCCCAGCCGTAAGGCTCGTCCGAGATCCAGGTCCAGCCCTCATCGGTCCAGGCCCAGTGCCCGGCCGCATAGGGGCGCCAGGTGGACGCCACGGCGCGCGGCCTCCAGGCCCAGCCGTAGTTTGGACGCTCGACCCAGTTCCCATAGGGGGCGAGGTCGTCATAGAAGAACCCGAGGTCCACTGTGGCGCGGCCCGACGGACCGATATGGATTCCCGCCGAGACCGAGGTCGCGGCGGAGGCCGTCCCGGCGAGAGTGCCCAGGAGGACCAGCGAGAGGAGCAGGATGCGTGTCGTTTTCATAAGTTTACCTCGTAGCTCGCCGCGGTGCCGGGAGGATGGTGGAGTTGCTTCGATCGCACCGGTGCGGCTCCCGGGATAACTGAGCAAGAGCCGTGCCGGGCGCTTCGCGGGTTCTGCTCCCTGACACCGGTTCCCAGGCCCCTTTTCCGCGTTGGCATGTCTGTTGAATCTCCGAACGCCCGTGTCGTGGACGAGTCTCCTTCTGGGCCGCCGGCTGGCGACGCGAGAGCATACGGAGCGCAAGCTCGGCGTCTGGACGGGAGTGCCGGCGCTCGGTCTCGACGGGCTGGGCTCTTCGGCCTACGGTCCGGAGGCCGCGCTGACCATCCTGGCGCCCCTCGGGGCGATGGGACCGCGCTACATCGTCCCCATCACGGCCGTCCTCCTCGTCCTTCTCGGCCTGCTCTACGTCTCCTATCGCCAGACGATCACCGCCTACCCGACCGGCGGGGGCTCCTATACGGTCGCGAAAGAGAATCTCGGCGTGCATGCCGGTCTGCTGGCGGCGGCGGCGCTGATGATCGATTACGTGCTGAACGTCGCGGTGGGCATCTCCGCCGGCATTGCCGCCCTCGTCTCGGCCTTCCCGCGCCTGCATCCCTGGACCCTGTGGCTCTGCCTGCTGGCGCTGGCCCTTCTTACACTGGTCAATCTGCGCGGCACCCTCGAATCGGGCTGGGCTTTTGCGCTGCCGACCTATCTATTCCTGGCGAGCTTCCTGGCCCTGCTGGGACTCGGCGTGGCGCGCGCGCTCCTCGCCGGCGGCCACCCGCAGCCAGTGATCCCGCCGCCGCACTTGGGCGCGGCCGTGGCGCCGGTGACGATCTGGCTGCTGGTCCGCGCCTTCGCCAGCGGCTGCACGGCGATGACGGGCGTCGAGGCGGTGAGCAACGGCGTGAGCGCTTTCCGCGATCCGCCGGTCAAGCATGCGCACGGCACGCTGACGGCGATCGTCGTCAGCCTCGCCGCGCTCCTCGGCGGCATCGCCTGGCTGGCGCGTGGGTTTGGCATCGGTGCGATGGATCAGACGAAGCCGGACTATCAGAGCGTCCTGTCGCAGTTGGCCGCGGCGCTGGTGGGGCGCAATGTTTTCTATTACGTGGCGATCGGCAGCCTGCTGGCGGTGCTGACGCTTTCCGCCAACACGAGCTTCGTCGATTTTCCCCGCCTCTGCCGGCTGATCGCGGCCGACCGCTTCCTGCCGGCTCCGTTCGCCGTCGTCGGACGGCGGCTGGTCTTCTCGGTCGGCATCCTCTTCCTGACCACCACGTCCGGTCTGCTGCTCGTCGTCTTCGGCGGCATCACGGACCGGCTGATCCCGCTGTTCGCGGTGGGCGCGTTCCTCGCCTTCACGCTCTCCCAGACCGGCATGGTGATGCACTGGTGGCGGGGCGGGGGAAACGAGGGCGACGGCCGGCCCGCGTGGCGGCATCTCGCGATCAATGGCCTCGGCGCTGCGACCACGGGCGTGGCCCTGGCGGTGATCATCGCCGCCAAATTCATCGAAGGCGCCTGGATCACGCTGCTGGCCATTCCCGCCCTGATCCTGCTTTTCAAGCTCGTCCGCCGGTATTACGAGCGCGTCGACCGCAATCTCTGGGAGCCCCTGCCGTTGGAGCTGGCGGAGAACGAGCCACCGGTGGTGGTGATACCGACGGAATCGCTGAACAAACTGACGAAGCAAGCCCTGCGCTTCGGCATGATGCTCTCGCCCGAGGTGATCGCCGTCCATCTGAGCGCCCTGGAAACCACTGACGAGGACCCGGAAACGGAGATCCTGAAGAACCGCTGGCGCGAGGACGTGGAGCAGCCGGCACGCAGGACGGGTCTGCCGCCGCCGCAGCTCATCCTCCTGCAGTCGCCTTACCGGAAGTTCATCGATCCTCTGTTCAAGTTCCTGGACTCGGTGGAAAAGAAATACCCGTCCCGCGTCATCGCGGTCATCGTCCCCGAGCTGGTCAAGAGCCACTGGTGGCAGCACCTGCTGCACAACCGGCGGGCGCGGCAACTGCGGGCCGCGCTGCTTCAGCGGGGCGGCTCGCGGCTCGTCGTGGCCGCCGTGCCGTGGCACCTGGAAGACGGCGAACGCGCCCGGGCGGACTCAAGCGGCCGCCCGGGCCGGGTTTCGTCTACTGGACGGTGAAGGTCATGCTGTAGCTGTTGCGGGTGTCGGAGAAGAGGAAGACGCGCCAGGAGACGTCGTGGTCCGAGCCCGTGGTGTTGTGATAGGTCATGACCTCCTGGTTGCTGCTGGAGCCCGAGGAAGTGATGCCCGGAGTCTCGCAGTCATAGTGCATCGAAGTGTCGATGTCGCCGTTGGCATGGATGAAGTTGAGGGTTACGGTCAGCGTCTTGCCGTTCGGCACGGAGGTCCGGTAATAGTCATCGTCGTTGAACCTGACGATCAGGTTGTTGTAGGTGCCAGGGTTGAGAAAGTGCGGCGTGAAGCAGTTGTCGTTGGGTTCCAGGGAGTCGTCGCTGCCGCCCTGCAGCAATGTCGAGATGGATGGGAAGGTGACGAAGAAAGAGCCGTACGAATCGTTCGAAACGTCGGCGCAGGAGGACGGGCCGCAGTGGAGCTGGCCATAGAGCTGCTGGGTGTCGGAGCGGAAGATCCCGGCGCCCGAGGAGCCCTGCTCGGTCGGACCGCTCGACCAGTTGATGCGGACGTGGCTGCCGCCGTTGACGTTGGTGCCGCTCGCGCAGCCCGGGGTCGCCAGGGCGTTCTTGCCGAAGCTGATCCGCTTGAAGTCGCCCGCCGGATGGTGGATCGAGGCCGAGGCGGTGCCGGCCGGGACGATGGAGGAGGTCCAGCCCGCCCAGAACAGGCCGGAAGGGAGGGCGCCGTCGATCATCAGGAAGGTGAAATCGGAGGTCGCTCCCGTCGCCAGCAGCGTCGCTCCCGTCGAAGTGAAAAGGCTGCCCAGGGACGGCGGCGCGCCGTTGCAGGTCGCGGTCTGGAATTTCCAAAACGCCTCCAGGGTCTGCGCCGCGGCGTTGTCCGACAGGCAGTGGTGGGCGGTCAGGAAGTAGGGTGTGCGGTCGATGTTGTTGTTGTTGAGCAACTGGCCCGTGCAGAGGAAGCTGCCGCCGTTCTCGACGAAGCCGATGCGGGCCACGGCGTTCGCCACGGTCGTCGACCAGGCGGAGAAGCAGGTGACGTCGTTGTGGCAGGAGCCGGCGCCCTTTTCGAGGTCCAGGCTGACCGGGTCGCGGTAGAGGTGCTGCACCTGGTCGAGGACGAACGGCAGGGCGCGGCTCTTCGCTCCCCGCGGCAGGACCACCTCGATGCGGGCGGTGTCGCCGGCGACCGTGCCGGTCCAGCCGCCCTTGGACTGGAGCTCTGCGGCCGATTCGAACTGCTCGGCCCGGGGCTCGCCCAGCAGGTCCTCGCCCGTGCGGCGGTAGTGGGCGGCGCGGTCGAGGTCGTCCGGCGAGTACACGGCGATGCGGGCGCCGGCGGGGAGGCGGAGACGGTCGAAGTGCAGCCGGAGGCCGAGGGCGGCGGGGGACTTGAGGTCCACCGTCCACAGGCGGCCGCCGTCCGCGAGGTCGTACCAGTGGCCGTCGGCGGCGCGCAGGGCGACGTTGCGGCCGATGCCGTAGCGCACGCGCTTTTCCAATCCCAGCAGGCTCTTCATGTCGTCCTCCCGCACCAGCGCGTCGCGGTTCACCGGCGACAGGGAGACGAGGGGCGCCGGCAGGACGGCGAGCTTGAGCTCGTGCGACGGAATGAGACGCCCGGGCTTGGCGAGCAGCGTGGCTGTCGAATCGTCGGCGAGGCCGAAGGCCTGCCGCGGATCGCGACTGGTATTGGCGGCATTGGCGGCATTGGCGAAGTCCTCGCCCCGGCTCGCGGCCGGCAGCAGCAGGCTGGTCAGCAAAGTCACGGCCCCGAGACCCAGAGACGAGAAGCGGGTGGGATGTCGATCCAGAAACATGTTTTTCTCCTTTTTCGCGGCGACCAGGACGGCCATCGCTTCGTAGTCCTTGACGACACTCCGCGGGGCGGGTATTAGACAGTGGTCCTGTATGCTGCCATGCGATATACTTGGATCAGGGTTTGCTGTACGACCGGCACGCGGGCCACTTCAGACATCCCGCAGGAGGATCACTGAATGAACAGAACGCGTTTCGCTCTCTTCATTCTCCTCGGCGCAGCGTGGCTCGGCGGGATGGGCGCCCGCGGTGCCGCGGCTCAGCCGGCGCCGCTCGGTCCGGAGATCCGGGTGGACACCCTCGCAGGCGATCAGTTTCCCAGCAGCCCCGTGCTGGCCGTCCAGCCGGGCGGCGGCTTCGCGATCGCCTGGGGTTACGGGGCGAGCCAGCCGGCGCAGATCTTCTCCCGCCACTTCACCGCCGGCGGCGAGCCCACGGACGCCGCGCAGGTGCTGATCGGGAGCCGGGGCTACTATCCCCTGGCGGACGCCGTCACGGCGACGCTGAAGGGTTTCGACGTGCTCTGGCACGTGGTCAACGACCTGCGGCCCGAGGCGCCGGCCTTCTACCGGCGCCATCTGAATCTGCAGGGCGTGCCCGACCCGGGCAAGCCGGTCCCCCTGGGCGGGAAGGGCACCCAATGGGTCTGGAACGTGCGCGGCAACGGCTTCATGGCCGGCTCGCCGCTGCTCCACGCGCATGGCATCGCGGCCCGGCACCTCGCCTCCTCCGGCCGGCCGACGGGGCCGGAGCTGCGTTTGAACAGCCGGGCCGTCGACGAGCCGGACACGATCGTCACGGCCGTCGCCGACGGCGGTTTCGTGGCGGTCTGGTTCGGGACCGTGCCGGTACGGGGTTCCACCCCGAGGGCGGTGCTGCGGGCGCGCCGGTTCTCGCCCGCCGGCAAGCCCCTGGGCCCCGACTTCGACGTCAACACCATTGTTCCGGGAGAAGGGGGGACGGTGCCTTTCCTGCGCTCCGGCTTTGCCGTGGCGGCCGCGCCGGACGGGGGATTCGCCGTGTCCTGGATCCTCACCGACACTCTCTACCTGCGTTTCTTCGACGCCGCCGCCCGGCCGTTGGGACCCGAGGTCGCGGCCGTGACGACGGACGACACCATCGCTCCGGAGTCCATGGCCTTCGACCCCGCGGGGAACCTCCTGGTGCTCTGGCTCGTGCTGCTGCAGGACCCGTTCCGCACCGACGTTCAGATCCAACTCTTCGACCCGCACGGCGCTCCCCTGGGACCGCAGGCAGGCGTGAGCAGCGCCGCCAGCGATCGATATCACCAGCCCTTCCGGGGCAGCGTGGAATGGGCCGGGGACTCGTGGCTCATCGCCTGGGCGGCCCAGGTGGAGGACCTGGAGCCCAGCGCGATCTTCGTGCGGCGGTTCGCGGGCAACTGATTTTCTGCATACAGGAGTGCCACTATGATCAGGACACTGACCAGGACGCGTTTCGCTCTCGTACTTCTCCTCATCTCGGCGTGGCTCGGCGTGGCCGGTACTCGCGGGGTCCTGGCGCAGCCGGCCCCGCTCGGCCCGGAGGTCCGGGTGGACACCCTGGCGGGCGATCAGTTTCCGAACGACCCCATGCTGAGCGTCCAGCGCGACGGCACTTTCGAGATCGCCTGGGATTACGGCGGGAACCAGCCGGCTTCCATCTTCGCCCGCCATTTCTCTGCGGCCCTCCGGCCCACGGACGCCGCGCAGGTCCTGCTGGGAAGCGAGGGCTTCTGGCCGCAACTGGATGCCATCACCAGGGCGGGCAAAGGCTACGACGTGCTCTGGCACATCAACGACGACACGGGCACGATGCCGCCGGCCTTCTTCACGCGCCACCTGGACGCTCGCGGCGCGCGGGTGGGCAACAAGCCGCTGAAGGTGGGCAAGCCCTACTTTCCGTACGTCTGGTTCGTGGCCGGGGACGGTCTCGTCGCCGGCTCCTTTCAGGAATCGATCAGGACGTTCAGTCTGCGCAAGCTGTCGCCCAACGGCGCGCCGACGCTGGTGGAGCGGCGCATCGACACGCGGCCCATCGACGATCCGCGGCCATTCGTGATGCCGCTCGCCAACGGCAACTTCGTGTCGGTCTTCGAGGCCACGAGCCTGCCGGCGGAGAGCGCGCGGCGGGTGCTGCGGGCGCGCCTGTTCAGCGGCACGTTCGAGCCGCGGACCCCGGATTTCGACATCAACACCACGCCGGCGGGCCTGAGCGGAACGGCGCCTTTCCTGGGCCCGGACTTCGCGGTGGCGGCCGCTCCCAACGGCGGCTTCGCCGTGGCCTGGACGCTCGACCACACGCTCTACCTGCGCTTCTTCAATGCCGCGGGCGACCCGCTGGGACCCGAGGTCCCGGCGGTGACGAACGATGGCACCTTCGCCCCGCTCTCCGCGGCGATCGACAAGAAGGGGAACCTCCTGCTGCTCTGGTTCCGGGTCCCGGCGCCGTTGCAGACCGATCTCCAGCTCCAGCTCTTCGACTCCCACGGCGCGCCCCTGGGGCCGGCGGAGGGCGTGAACAGCGCGGCGAGCGACCGCTACCAGCAGCCCTTCGCCGGCAGCGTGGCGTGGACGGGGAGCGCCTGGCTCGTCACCTGGGCGGCGCAGGTGGGGGACCTCGAGCCCAGCGCGATTTTCGTGCGGCGGTTTGCGGGCAACTGAAGGCAAGGTATCGCAATACCCTGACCCGTTACGACATGGTTTCGGAGGCCACGGGGACGGCGGGGCGTCTCCGAGGCGGGCAGGACGGCCGGATCCGGGCACGCCGGACGGCGGGGCGCCTCCCATCCCGCGGACCTCCCGGCCGTCGTACAATCGGCGGCCGGAGACTTAAGATCCAGGAGGTCCCGATGAGCGAGCATCCCGAAGCCGATCGCCAATTTCTGCGCCATACAGTCGCCACGCTGGCCTATCGCGGTGGCAAAGCCGTGCGCGATGCCCCTGCGAGCTTCGCTTCGTTCCGGGCGAGCGAGACGAGCCGCACTCCCCTGGAGATCCTGGCCCACATGGGCGATCTCTTCGGCTGGGCCTGCGCCCTCGCCGGGGGCCAGCACGTGTGGCACGACAAGCCGCCGGGAACTTGGGATGAGGAGGTGACGCGCTTCTTCGCGGGTCTGCAACGGTTCGACGACGCCCTGGCCGCGGACACGCCGCTGGGCTTTTCGATCGAAAGGCTGTTCCAGGGGCCGGTCGCCGACGCCCTGACGCACGTCGGCCAGATCGCCATGCTGCGCCGCCTGGCCGGCGCGCCGGTCAAGGGCGAAAACTATTTCAAAGCGGAGATCCAGGCCGGCCGCGTGGGACCGGAGCAGATGCCGGCGCGGCGGGAGTTCGGGTAGGCGGCAGAAGAGCAGGGACAGCAGGGACTTCAGGGACAGCAGGGACGAGGAAGCTCCAGGTTTTTGTCCCTGAAGTCCTGTCGTCCCTGAAGTCCCTTCTTTCGGCACAGCCATCTAGATCGGTATATCCAGAAAAGGGGATTCATAGCCTGAAACGACACGGATAGACAGAACCACCGCGGCGGTGTATCGTCCTCCCCGTTCTGTCCATACGTGCCGTGCACTTCTACGCCGACCTCCACGTCCACTCCAAATACTCCCGGGCCACGAGCCGGGACGCGGATTTGGAGCACCTTGCGCTCTGGGCGCGGCGCAAGGGGATTACCGTCGTGGGAACCGGCGACTTCACCCATCCTGCCTGGTGGGAGGAGATCCGCGCCAAGCTCGTAGCGGCCGAGCCGGGGCTGTTCCGCCTGCGGCCGGAGATCGAGCGAGAAGTCGAGCGCCAGCTCCCGCCTTCGTGCCATGGCCCCGTCCGCTTCCTGCTGGAGGTGGAGATCTCCACCATCTACAAGAAGGGGGACCGGACGCGGAAGGTCCACCATCTCCTCTACGCCGCCAGCCTGGAGACGGCGGGGCGCATCCGCGAGCGGCTGGGGGCGATCGGCAACATCTCCTCGGACGGCCGGCCGATCCTGGGGCTCGACTCGCGGCATCTGCTGGAGATCACGCTGGAGAGCGGGCCGGACGCCTACCTCGTGCCCGCTCATGTCTGGACGCCGTGGTTCGCGGTGCTGGGCTCGAAGTCCGGCTTCGACTCGGTGGAGGAGTGCTACGGCGACCTCGCGCCTCACATCTTCGCCGTGGAGACCGGGCTCTCCTCCGATCCGCCCATGAACTGGCGCGTCTCGCGGCTCGACCGCTTCACCCTGGTGAGCAACTCGGACGCCCACTCGCCGCCGATGCTGGGACGCGAAGCCTGCTCGTTCGACACGGACCTCGACTACTTCGCCATCCGGCGGGCGCTGGAGACGGGGGAGGGCTACGGCGGGACGGTCGAGTTCTTCCCCGAGGAGGGGAAGTACCATCTCGACGGTCACCGCGCCTGCAACGTCCGCCTCGAGCCGCCGGAGACTCGCAGGCTGGAGGGGCTCTGCCCGGCCTGCGGCAAGCCGCTCACCGTGGGCGTCATGCATCGGGTGGAGGAGCTGGCCGACCGCACCGAGGAGGCGCCCACGGCCGGCCGGCAGACACGGACTGATCCCTACCGGTGTCTCGTGCCGCTGCCGGAGGTGTTGGGAGAGATCCACGGCGTGGGAGCCAAGTCGCGGACCGTGGAGCAGTCCGTCGCGCAGCTCGTGGCGCGGCTTGGGCCGGAGCTGGACATCCTGGAGCGCCTGTCGCTGGACGAGGTGGCGCGGGCGGGCCATCCGCTCTTCCTCGAAGCCCTCACCCGGCTGCGGGCCGGCAAGGTCCGCCGGGACGCGGGCTACGACGGCGAGTACGGGGTGATCCGCCTGTTCGAGCCGGAGGAGATCCGGGAGAGGTCGGTGGTGGCGATGCTGTTCGGGGCGCCATCACCCCGGCCCTTTTCTTCCGCCTCCGCCCAAGACCCTCATCACCCCGACCCTCTTCTCCCGCCCCCTCCCAATCCCCCTCCCCGGGAGAAGAGGGAGACCAGCAAGAGCGCTCCAACCGGGTTCCCCTCTCCCGGTGAGGGGGGTTGGGAGGGGGCGGGAGAGGGGACAGGGGTGAGGGCTTCGGGGCGGG
>Ga0136846_1221108_pt1 | contig 66863 bp, 29 predicted proteins | sample HopSoiMetagenom2_FD_96841 | JGI IMG/M metagenome (GOLD analysis project Ga0136846, IMG submission 96841) | Grasslands soil microbial communities from Hopland, California, USA - 2 Assembly 2016 (version 4) | ecosystem: Environmental > Terrestrial > Soil > Grasslands | place: USA: Hopland... | reverse complement strand
GTGAAATTGGTCGGGACGCCGGGATTTGAACCCGGGACCCCCTGAACCCCATTCAGGTACGCTACCAGACTGCGCCACGTCCCGACCGAGACTGCGGGTGGATCACGGAGAGGGCTTCGGCCCGAGGAGCGCGAGAATGTCGCGCGCTTCCCGTAGGGCTTCCTCGATCCCCGAGACGAGAGTTTCTATCCGCTTGGAGGCGTCCGTGTCAAGCGCGGGGCTCGTCGCGACCGGCGGCGGTGGCGGAGGCTCGCGGCGGGCCGGAGCGGGCTTTTCGGGCGCCGGAGCCGGGGCGGCCTCTCCGGCCCTCTCCTCCTCGTCCTTCTCCTCCCCCAGGCTGCCGGCGGCCATCTCGCCCTCGAGCTTCTTCTTGGCGCCGGCGATCGTGTAGCCCTCGTCGTAAAGAAGCTCCTTGATCCGCCGGATGATCTCCAGCTCCTTCTCGCTGTAGACCCGCTGGCCGGAACGGCTCTTGCTGGGGGTGAGCGCCGGGAACTCCGTCTCCCAGTAGCGCAGGACATAGGGCTGGATGCCGAGGGCTTTGCACGCCTCGCCGATCTTGTAGTACAGCCGCTTCTGGACCCGGGCCTTCGCTGCCATCCGTACTTACTCGGATTTCTGCATGGGGGTCACTTCGTCCTTGAGTCGGCGGGCCGGCTTGAAGCTCAACCCCTTGTGGGCACGGATGAACATCTTCTCCCCGCTCATCGGATTCACCCCCATCCGCCCCGCCCGGCGGGTCACTTCGAAGGTGCCGAAGTTCTTGATCCGCACCGTCCGGCCGTCCGCGAGCGAGGTCTTCACGGTGCGGAAGATCACGTCCACGATCTGCGCCGCCTCGTCCTTCGTCAAGCCGCCATGGCGCTCGTAGACCACGTCCACGAGGTCCGCTTTGGTGATGCCAGGACGAAACGCTTTCTTGGTCGTCATGGATCCAGGAAACAAAATTTCGGTTCTCGGCAGCCTCCAAGGCTGAAGAAGTGCCTGAAGTATAGGGAATCAACCCGGCATGGGCAAGAGCGCCCCCGGTCAGTAAACAGTCAGCGCCGCCCGGTATCCCTCCCGGTACTGCCCCGCCACGGCGTCCCAGGTCAGCTCCGACTCGGCTTTGGCCCTCCCCCGCTCCCCCATCTGCCGCGCCGCCTCAGGGTCCGCCAGCATCTGCCGGAGGGCTCCGAGGAGGGCCGGCCCATCCCGCTCCGGCACGAGCCGCCCTGTCCGGCCATCCTCCACAGCAAGAGGGATGCCGGAGACGCGCGACGCCACCACCGGCAGGCCGCTCGCCATCGCCTCCAGGATGACGTTGGGCAGACCGTCCACGTTCCCCCGGGCGTCGTGCACCGCGGGGAGGACGAAGACGTCCGCCGCGCGGTACAGGTCCGGCAGCGTGTCCCGCAGCACCGAGCCGGGGAAGTGGACCCGCGCGCTCCACTCCCGGGTGGCCGCCTGGAACGTAGCCAGCAGGTCGCCGCCCCCGGCCAGCACCACCCGCAGCTCCGGATGCTCCGCCAGGAGCGCCGGCAGGATCTCGATCAGCACCTGGAATCCCTTCTTGGTCGCCATGCGTCCCACGCCCAGGAGGAGGGGGGCGTACTCCGGGATCCCCAGCCGCTGCCGCCAGAGAGACCGCCGGGCCGGATCGGGGGAGAAGGCCGCGACGTCCACGCCATAGGGAATGACCCGCGAGCGCTCCGTTGGGTATCCTGCCGGAAGAGCCAGGGCGCGCACCCTCTCCACCAGCTCGGGCGAGCAGCCGGTGAGGAGCCGGGAGCGGGAGAGAGCCCAGCGGACGGCGGAGCGCACCCCGGGCTTCTCCGCCAGGAAGACGTCGCTGCCGTGGAGGCCGATGGCGAGCGGCACGCCCCTCCGTCCACCGCAGACGGTCGCCGCCGCCACGCCGTTGGGCACGATCCAGTGAGCATGGACCATGTCGAAGCGGCGCTGGCGGAGCTGCCTTTGGACAGCCCGCCGGGCGCCGAGGGCATAGAGGGGAGCCGCCAGGGCCGCGCCGCCCTTCACCGTCTCGTCCGCCTCCAGGCTGCGGCCGTAGCCCAGCAGCTCGAGGCGCTCCGGGGCGTAGCGGAAGGTGACGACGTCGATACCGCCGTCCTCCCATGCCGGCGCCAGCCCCTGGGCGTGCGGGGTGAGGACGGTCACCCGGTCGCCGCCTCGCGCCAGCCCCAAGGCCAGGTCGCGGATGAACGGGCCAGAGACGTCCCCCGGAAAACGGGGGTACGTCTGCGTGAGGAAGAGGAGGTCGAGGCCAGGATGGGAGGAATTGCCGGGGCTCACTCCAGCCATTCCTTGATCGAATAGCTGTCGCGGCGGCGGAAGTTCTTGAAGGTGATCATCTCGCCGATGAGACCGGTGGTCAGCACCTGGATGCCGAGCAGCATCAGCAGGACGCCCAGCAGCAGCAGGGGGCGGTTCTTGAGGTTCTGCCCGCCGAACCAGATGATGGCGAGGTAGGCGTTGATGCCGAAGCCGCCGAGCAGGAAGAGGAGGCCGAAGGAGCCGAACAGGTGCAGCGGCCGGCGGGTGTAGCGGGTGATGAAGAGGACGGTGATGAGGTCGAGCAGTCCCTTGTACAGGCGGTCCCAGCCGTATTTGCTGACGCCGTGGCGGCGCGGGTGGTGGGCCACCTGGATCTCCCCCACCGAGAAGCCGCGGCGGCTGGCGAGCACCGGGATGTAGCGGTGGAGCTCGCCGTAGACGGCGATCTCGGCCAGCACCTCGCGGCGGTAGGCCTTGAAGCCGCAGTTGAAGTCGTGGAGGTCCACCTGGGCGAGTTGGCGGGTGACCCAGTTGAAGAGCCGCGACGGGAGGGTCTTGCTCATCGGGTCCTGCCGCCGCCGCTTCCAGCCGGAGACGAGGTCGAGGTCAGCCTCCTCCAGGGTGGCGAGGAAGCGGGGGATCTCCTCCGGATCGTCCTGCAGGTCGCCGTCCATGGTGACGATGATGCGGCCCTGGGAGTGATCGAAGCCGGCGGAGAGGGCCGCGGCCTTGCCGAAGTTCCGCCGCAGCCGCACCAGCTTGACCCGCCCGTCCCGCTCCCGCACCCGGCGCACCCGCTCGGGGGTGCCGTCGCGCGAGCCGTCGTCCACGAAGAGGATCTCGAACGTCCGCCCCAGTCCCTCCAGCACCGCCGCCACCCGCGTCGCGAGCTCCTCCACCGTCTCCACCTCGTCGCGCACGGGGATGATGACGGAGACCTCCACTTCCGCCGGCTCAGGCGCGGTCTCGACCGGAGGCCGGATGGGGATCGGCTGGGAACTCATCGGGGGGATTGTAACAGGAGGCACCGTATAATCCCCCGCCATGCAACGTTCCCTGGCCTGGGCCGTCCTTGCCCTGCTCCTGGCGGCGACGGTGGTGGGAGCGGTGACCTTCGACCGGCGGAGCTGGCCGGGGCTGGTGGGCGACGAAGCCACGTACCTCATGCAGGCCCAGAGCCTGGCGTGGGACTTCGACCTGCGCTACTCCCGGCGGGACTTCGACCGCTTCGTGGAGCAGTGGGGGGTCAAGCCCGAGGGCCTGATCCTCCAGAGCGCCGACAGCGGCCGTACCTTCACCTACAGCAAGCCGGCCTCCTACGCCGCCTGGATCGCCCCGTTCCTGCGCCTCTCACCCACTCGCGGCGCCTCGATCGCCAATGCCCTGCTCCTGGCGCTGGCCGCCGTGGCCGCGGCGCGGACGCTCAGCCGCCGCCTCGGCCCCGCCGCCCCCCTCTGGGTGGCCGCCTGGGTCTTCGCCTCCGTGGCCTTCGCCTACGTCTTCTGGGTCCACTCGGACCTCTTCCTGATGTGCCTGACGGCGATTGCCCTGGCCCTGGCCTATGGCGCACCCCGGGGGGGGGAGCCGCCGGAGACGGCCGGACGGTCGGCCCTGCGCTGGCTGGCGGCCGGCGCTCTCCTGGGACTGGTCCTGATGTCGCGCCCGTTCTATGGCGCCCTGCTCCTCCCCGCCGCTCTGGCCGTTCCCCGGGGGCGACGGGCCCTGGGGATCGCCGCTCTGGTGATCGGGGCCGGGCTGGTCGTCCTCTCCTCGGGCCTCGCCAACCTGGCGGACGCGGACGCGCTCACCCCCTACGGCGGCCAGCGCCAGAGCTTCGACTCCACGACCGGCTTCCCCGAGGTCGACCTCCCCGCGGGCTCCTGGACGTCGCAGATCGCCCGGCGGGGGGACCACACCTGGAGGGCGCAGGTGAGCTTCGACCGGCCGCAGATGGCCTGGAACGTCCTCTACTTTTTCGTCGGCCGCCACGTCGGCATCCTTCCCTACTTCCTCCCCCTGCTCCTGGGCCTCGCCGCCTTTCGCCGGGGCGAGGGCCGGGGGATGCTGATCCTGGCCGCCCTGGCCGCAGCCTTCTGTTTCCTCCTCATCCGGCCGTTCAACTTCTATGGTGGCGGCGGGGCCCTGGCCAACCGTTACTTCCTGCCGCTCTACCCGGCCTTCTGGTTCGCCGCCGGCCGGTCGCCCGCCCGTATGTCCTGGGCCGTGCTGGCCGCCGCCCTGGCCGCGCCATTCCTCCTCCCTCTCTGGCAACATCCCGAGACCTACCTCCTGGCGCCCGGGGGCGGCTACACGTACGTCTCGCACTTCGCCCAGCGCTACCTTCCCTACGAGACGACGCTGTCGCACCTCAAGCCCTCGGGCCACGAGGACTTCGTCCACAACGCCATGTGGATCAAGCTGCTGACCCCGAGCCTCCGTCCGGGGAAGGACGGCGCCGCCGCGATCGACCTGGACGCCTCCGGAGAAGGCCAGATCCTGATCGGCAGCCCGGCGCCGCTGGATGGGGTCGAGCTCGACGTCCTGCCGCCCCTGCCGCGGCGCCTGGACGTCTTCGGCGCCGAGAGCGTGGCCGCCGTCCCCCTGCCGGGCGGCGTCGCCGGCAAGCTCCTCCACTTCGCCCACCCCCGGGCCGCGCACCGCATGTGGTGGACGGACGATCCGTACTACCTCTACCAACTCCGGCTCGAAGCGCCCGCGGGGAGGGGGTTTGCGTTCAGGTTGCGGCCGGTCGCGAAACCCCCTGGGACCGCCGGCGTCCCGCCGGCCACTTACTTACCTGCCAAAGAGAAGAGGCCGGCGGGACGCCGGCGGTCCCAGGGGGCCCATGCTTAAGAAACTGGCCCTCTCGGCCTTCTCCATCCTCCTCACCCTGCTCGCCGCCGAGGCGGCGTTGCGCATCCTGGGGATCGGCTCGGCCGGCCGCGGCTCCCCCTGGTTTGCGGGCGGCAACCACGCCCGCTACCTCTTCCAAGCGGATCCGGCGGCGGGCTATACCCTCCGGCCCGGCTTCCACGGCCGGGAGATCGCCAAGGAACATGAATTCGACATCCCGATCGCCGTCGACGCCCGGGGATTGCGGGAGCAGCCCCACCCTGCGCCGCCGCGCCCCGTCGTCCTCGCCATCGGCGACTCGATGACCTTCGGCGAGGGGGTACCGGCCGGCCGCAGCTACTCGGCCGTGATCGAGCGCGAGGCGGGGGTGCGCGTGGAGAACGCCGGCGTTCCAGGCTACAGCAGTCGGCAGATGATGGCCCGCCTGCGCCGCTTCCTCCCCGCGCTGCGGCCGGCCGTGGTGGTGATGACCCTCTCCCCGCTCTGGGATCGCCAGCGCTGCGCCGCCCCGTTCGCCTACCGGGCCGGCTACCTCGTGGGCCAGACCTACCTCGACCGGCTCGTGCTGATCGGCGGCAACCTCTATCTACGCGAGACCCGGCTGCCCGTGCTGGGCCCGCTAACGGCCTGGCTCGAGGGGCACTCGAACCTGATGCGCCTGGCCCTCCCCGCCCTGGCCGAGAAGACCAAGGAGGCGCTCGGCCGTTCCAGGAAGGAGCCGGCCTCCACAGCCGCGGACTACGAGCCCACCGTCCAGAACCTCGCCGAGGCCCGCCGCCTGACCGAGGCCCAGGGCGGCCGCTTCCTCGCCGTGCTGATCGACGACCGCGGCGCCGAGTTCCGCCGCGACCGACTCGCCGTCCAGGAACGTCTGAAAACTCTGGGCGTCCCTTTCGTTGCCGTCGACGACCTGCTTTCCAGGACCGATTGGAATCGGCTACGCTATCCCCGGGACACGCACTGGAACGCTGCCGGCCATGACGCCGTGGGACGGGCTTTAACGCCCAAAATCAAGGAATTGGCGGCTGGCAGGCCCTAGAACAGGTTTTCCGCCCTTTTTTCGCCGGAAAACCGCCTGAAACATTGTTTCCTGGCTTTTTCCATTGTTTTTTCGGAAAAAACAATGTTTCACGGGCTTGAACATTGAAAAAGCTGGAGGAACATTGTTTCACGGCTTTTTTCAATGTTCAGGCCGTTTTTCCAATGTTTGAGGCTCTCTGGACCTGTTCGAGCTGCTCCTGGGGTAGAATTCCTGTAAGCAGAGCGAGAGAGACCGAATGCCGGAGACCTACGACGTCTTCATATCTTATAGCCGCGCGGATGGCAATACGGTCCGTCGTCTGGCGGAAAACCTCCGCAACGCTGGTCTCCGCGTCTTCTTCGACGATTGGGAGATCGGCGGATGGGACGCCGGCGGCGGAGCATTCGCCCAAGGGCTTGAGCGACCCCCACGTCCGCCTGTTCCGCGCCACCGCCGGCTTGTGTTCTTCCCCGGCCCTGCCCATCTCCGGTCCGCTGCGCATCCTGGTCGCCATCGGCAGCCCCGAAGAGCAGAACGCCCGCGGCGAGTTGCTGGACATGGAGCGCGAGTTCCTCGACGCCGTTGAGCCCGCCCGCAAGCAGCAGCGGCCCGCCTACGTCCGCGTCATCGAGAGGGGCACGGTCAAGGCGATCCGGGAAAGCCCTCCAGACCGAGCGCTACCACGTGCTCCACGTCACCTGCCACGCCGACCCGGGAATCCTCGGCAGGGCGCACTGTCCCTCATCACCCCGGCCCTCCTCTCCCAGCCTCCCCCCCAACCGCCGGGAGAAGAGGGAGAGGTTTGTGGCAATTCTCAGCCGCGAGCCCGTAGGGCGGCAGACTCCTCGCCCAGGGCGAGAGCCCTGAGAAGAGACGGAAAAAACAAATTCTTGAGCCCTGCCAAGGGCGTCTGTCGCCCCTGACGGGGCTCAATTGAGATTATTAAATGCGTTTTTCCCACGGCTCCCGCCCTGGGCTGGGAGTCTGCTGCCCTACGGGCTCAAAACAATTCTGAACCAGGACCGAGACGCTCAATCCTCTTCGCGGACTCCGCCACGACGTTCAGCGATTTCTCGCTCCAAGCCATCCGCATCCAGCCAAGGTTCACCGGAGCGCGCGTACTCCTGGCGAGCTTTCATCAAGAGATGATCGAACTCTGACCTGAACTCTTCCTCCCTCGTCATCTGGAGAGTTTCTTCTTTCTCTTTCTCGTCACGTTCCATGGAAGTAAAGCCCACCCCGCCCCGGCGTTCAGCGATCTCTCGTTCCAAGCCGTCCGCGTCCAGGAAAGGCTCCCCTGAACGCAGGAACTCCTGGCGAGCTTTCCAGAGGGACTCCCCAAGCTTTGTCTTGGGCTGGTATCCCTCCTCCAACTCCCGACGGGCCGCGATCTCTTCTTCGACGGTTCGAGCTCGTCTGTTCTGTGCCATGACGGTGAACCTCTGCCCGGAAACGACCCTGGGCTCTTCTAGGCAGATCAGGACTGTGGAGCGTGAATCGTCCGGACGGTGATACCTTGGATACGGTGAATAGGTTTACCCGGTTTCTCGCTGGTGATCAGTTCGTCAGCCCCGACCGCACGGGCTGATGCGACGTGGAGAGCGTCAAACGCGGAAAGACCACAGCGGAATGCAACCTCTAGTGCCTCTTGGATCAGTGACTCCCCAACTGGAGCCCAGTGGCGGACGATCTTGAAGTATTGGTTGTAAAGGATGCGCTCCTCCTCTCGTCCATAGAACGAGGCCTTGGGAAGAACCTCCAACTGGACGTAGACACTTGAAGCAAACGATCTTTCAGGGTCTGTCAAAATCTCGTTCACCCTTGTGACGACCCCCGGGGTCCCACGAGCGGAGGCAATCAGGACTCCCGAATCAACGAACGAGATCTTCATCCTCGTCGCGGACGCCGCCCCGGCGTTCAGCGATCTCCCGTTCCAGGCCCTCCCAATCCAGCGGAGAATCTCCGGCGCGCAGGTATTCTTGACGAGCATTCCACTGGAGTTGATCGAGCTGCGCCCTGAACTCCTCTTCGGGCTTCATCGGAGGCGACTGGACATCTTCGTGCTTTCTCGCGTTCCGTGCCATAGCGTTAAATTCTACCCAGGAACGACGCCGGCATCAAGTCCTCGGTTGGAGTTTACCTCGCCCGATAAAGCGTCACCCCCCCCTCCCCACCCGTCCACACCACGTCGAACCCCACCGCGAGTTGATCCAGCACCTTCCGCACGTCCGGCTCCCCCAGCCGTTCCTGTCGCAAGCCCCAGATCAGGACGTAGTCCACCCGCCCGCCCGTCCGCTGCGGATAGGCGAGGATCTCGGCCCGGGGAGGGCTCTGCTCGATTCCCAGCGGACCCACGGAGAGGTGGCGATAGGGATTCAGCTCAGGCCGGTAATAGATCGGAAAGTAGTCCTCGTTCGCTTCGTAAAGCGAGAGGTCTACCAGCCGCTTCTCCGCCGCAATGTAGCCTCCCGCGTGGAGGAAAGGCTCGGTGCGGAAGGCGAGTTCGCGGCCGTTGGGCTGCTCCCCCCGATGGGCGTAGGAGAGGTAGAGGAAGGTGTGGTCCGGCTCCATGCGCTCGCCGGCGGCGGCGATCTCCGCCAGGCCCTGATTGAGGAGGACGTAGGCGCGGGTGTAGACGAAGAGGAAGAGCACGGCCAGGCCGGTTGCAACGATCTGGATCCAGCGCCGCCGTCTCTCGGAATGGTCGAAGGCGCCGAGCCAGAGGATCAGGGCCAGGAAGGGGAAAAGGTTCAGCCGGTGGTTGACGAAGCCGCCGCCGGAGATCTCGCTGGGAGCCAGGAAGTAGGCCGCCAGGAAGACCAGGACGACCAGGAACAGGCCGTCCCGCGCCTCCAGCGGGCGCCTCCCCCGCTGTCGCAGACAAAGGCAGGCGACGACGTAGAACAACAGGGCCAGGGCCGCCGCCAGCGGGGGCGTCCAGTGGCTGAGCGAGGCCAGAGAGTAGAGGCCGGCCAGGTGCTTGAGCTTCTCCCAGAGAGGGAGGAAGTCGATTTTCGAGCCCATCCGCCGGCCCACGAAGGAGGCCATGAGGGCCACGGCCGGAAGGAGGGCCAGGAGGGGCGGGAGGAGCCAGCGGCGAATGTCTGCGGGCGCGGCTCCACGCTCCAGTAGGACGTGCCAGCCGGCCAGCGTCAGCAGGGCGGCGGCGGTCATCACCAGGGTCACGGGGTGGCAGAAGTAGACCCAGAGGATGAGGAGGGCCAGGGCTGCGGTCCGCAGCGGCGTCATCCTCTCCCCGTGCCGCAGCCAATATCCGACGGTGAAGAAAAAGGCCGGCAGGCTGAAGCAGAAGTTGAAGAACCCCATGTGGAGCGTGTAGTTGTAGATGAAGGGAAAGGAGAGGACGGCGAGGAACCCCGCCCGGTCGCTCCCCTCCTGGGCAATTCCCTTCAAGGCGTAGCGCACGGAGAGCGGCAGCAGAAGCGCGTAGACGGTGAGCAGCACCTTCTCCGCCACCGGCACGGCGAGAAAGCGCAGGACGCGGGTCAGGAGGAAGAAGATGAACCAGTTCGGCAGCGCCTCGCGGTTAAGCGCGTAGTAGTGGCGCAGCAGTCCCGCGTCCGGGCGGCCGTACTGGCGGAGGATGAAGGCCAGAGCCTGATGCCCCGGGCCGTCCTGGGTGGGGATGAAGCGGAACGCCCAGATCGGCGCCACGTGGAGGATCAGGAGGGCCGCGAAGAGCAGGCCCTCCCCGGTGATCCGGCGGCGCGGGGCGGCGGGGGGCGGGGGCATGAGGGGGGATGGTATCGCATGGGCTATCATCTCCCCGCCCCATGACCACCCCGACCCGCCCCCTGAAGCTCAGCGTGGTGATCCCCTGTCTGAACGCGGCTGCCACGATCGGCGTGCAACTCGACGCCCTGGCGGGCCAGAGCTGGGAGGGCGAATGGGAGGTGATCGTCGGCGACAACGGCTCGGCCGACGGCTCCCAGAAAATCGTGGAGAGCTACCGCGGCCGTCTCCCCGGGCTGCGGCTGGTGGACGCGTCCGATCGCCGGGGGCAGGCCCACGCCCGCAACCTGGGCGCCGCCGCGGCCACCGGCGACGCCTTCCTCTTCTGCGACGCCGACGACGAGGTGGCCCCCGGCTGGCTGGCCGGTCTGGGACGCGCCCTTGCGCAATCCGATTTCGTGGCCTGCCGCTACGACAACGAAAAGCTGAACCCCGCCTGGGTGCGGCGCACGCATCTGAACCCTCAGAAGGACGGCCTCACGTCCTACGATTACCCGCCCTTCCTCCCTCACGCCGGGGGCGGCGGGCTGGGGGTGACCCGCCGGGCTCACGAGGCCGTGGGCGGCTTCGACGAGACCCTGCCCGCCCTGGAGGACACGGACTACTGCTGGCGCCTCCAGCTCGCCGGCTTCCCCCTCCGCTTCGCGCCGGAGGCCGTGGTCAACATCCGCCACCGGGGGGACCTCGGGAGCATTTATCGTCAGGGGGTGAGCTACGGTCTCCACAACGTGCTGATCTATGAGCGGTACCGGAAGCGAGGGATGCCACGGCTGGGGTGGCTGCCCGGAGTGCGGAAATGGCTCAGCCTCCTTCTGCGCACTCCCTTGCTGCTCCTCACTCGCGAAGGGCGGGCCCGGTGGACGTGGCAGCTCGGCTGGCGGGTGGGACGGGTTCGAGGATGTTTCCGCTACAAGGTGGTGGCGCCGTAGGGCCCCCAAATTAAAGAATTAAAAGCGGAGTTAGCAGGCCGGCGGGACGCCGGCGGTCCCAGGGGTTGTACGGGGGGTGTGCTACCCTTCCGCCCCATCATGCGCGTCCTCGTCACCGGCCACCATGGCTACCTCGGCAGCGTCATGGTGCCTTTGCTTCGCGCGGCGGGCCATGAGGTGGTGGGCTTCGACGCCGGCTTCTTCGAGCCCTGTCTGCTCCCCGGCCTGCCCGCGGAGCTCCCGGTCCAGTCCATCCGCAAGGACCTCCGGGAGGCCGAGCGCCGGGACCTCGAGGGGTTCCAGGCCGTCCTCCACCTCGCCGGCCTGTCCAACGATCCGCTGGGCAATCTCGACTCGACGCTCACCTATGATATCAACGACGCGGCCTCGATCCGCTTCGCCCGCCTGGCCAGGGAGGCCGGCGTCGAGCGCTTCGTGTTCTCCTCGTCGTGCAGCACCTACGGCGCGGCCGGGGACGATTTCCTGGACGAGAGGGCGGCGTTCAATCCCGTCACCCCCTATGGCGTCTCCAAGGTGCGGTTGGAGCAGCAGCTCGCCGAGCTGGCGGACGACCGCTTCAGCCCCACCTATCTGCGCAACGCCACGGCCTACGGCGTCTCCCCCCGGCTGCGCGTGGACCTGGTGCTCAACAACCTCGTGGGCTGGGCCGTCACCACCGGCCGCATCCACATGATGAGCGATGGGACGCCGTGGCGGCCCATCGTCCACGTCGAAGACATCGGCCGGGCCTTCCTCGCCGCCCTGGAGGCCCCCCGCGAGCACGTACACGACCAGGCGTTCAACGTCGGCCGCACGGCGGAGAACTACCGCATCCGCGAGCTGGCGGAGATCGTCGCCGAAACCGTCCCCGGCTGTGCGATCACCTACGCCGACGACGCCGGGCCGGACAAGCGCTGCTACCGGGTGGACTGCGGCAAGATCGAGCGCGTCCTCCCTGCCTTTCAGCCGCAGTGGAACGCCCGCCAGGGCGCCCGCGAGCTCCACGACGCCTATCTCAAGGCCGGCCTCACGCAGACGGAGTTTCTGGGCCCCCGCTTCATCCGCCTGAAGCGGATCCAGGAGCTGCAGGCCGAGGGCCGGCTCGACGCGGCGCTGCGCTGGCAGGCGCCCGTTTTAACTTGAAGATCACGACCTGAAGATCATGGCCTGAAGATCCTCACCACCCACGTCCCCTTGCGGTTCGTGATCGCCGTCTCCTCCAGTAGCGGATAGACCTCCGCGAGCCGACGCGCGATCACGTCCGCCCGCCGGGAGCGGAATGTCGAGACCACGAAGCAGCCGCCCTCCTCCAGGTACGGCTCGTAGCGCCGCACCGAGCCCACGGGATCGTTGAAGTAGTAGACGCACTCGTTGAACACCACCGCGTCGAAGCGGCCGGGCGGGACGTACGTCTCGGCGTCGGCCGCGGCGAAGGTGGTGCGCTCGTCGCGGCGGGGCGCGGCCTGGACGATGGCGGCCTCGGAGAGATCGATCCCGTGGTAGCGCGCATAGCCGTAGGAAATCAGAGGATCGCGCAGCAGCCCCTCGCCGCTGCCCACGTCGAGCACCGAGCCGCCGGGCTTGAGGTGATGGAGGTAGCCCGCGATGACGCTGTAGCGGGCCGCCTCGTCCAGGCCGCGCATGAGCTCCCAGTGGCCGCGGCGGTACTGCTCCTCCCAGACGTCCTTCGCCACCGGCGCGTCGCCGCGGCCGGTGGCCATCTCCCAGGCGTGGACCCGTGCGGCGAGGCGCTCGGAGAACGGGAAACGCCGCCCGAAGAGGAGCTTGTAATAGAGGATGTAGACCGGCTTGAAGGCCCGGCGGCCCAGGCTGCGAAGCGGCTCCATCGTTCCATCCTATCGTGGGGAAAAGCCGCTCCAGGTTCGCACGGTATAGAGAAATGCAAATCTTGATTGCATCCGCCGGCCAAACCTCGTACCATTCAGCGCCAGGATCAATGCACTCGTTTCGTAGGACCCGGGGCAAAGCCTCGTTCCACGGTTTTGCCTCCTTTTTACCCAGGAGGTCGCTGTATGAAGAACCGGTTCGCCGCCCGTCTAGCCCTCATCGCCCTGGCCGCCGCCGCTCCGCTGCACGCCGCACCCGTGTGGGTACCGGTCGTGGGTCCGCAGGGAGCCGACGGACAGTCCCTCACCACCAAGCTCCGGGTCGCGGGCTCGGACGGCGTAACGAAATCCTACTCGGCCGCGGGGGAGACGGGTCTGCTGGAGCTGGAGGCTTCGCAGGTCGACGCCTGGATCCAGACCGCCCGCGCCGGCCGGACCTTCATCACCCGGGTGCCGGTGATCTCGGCGGACAACCGGCTGGAGGCCGGCGCCACGACCTTCCTCAACGGCCTCGACCACAATGACCGCAACGTGGCCAAGCTCGGGCTGGTGAACCTGGGCGCCGAGGCGGCGCGGTGCGACGTGGACTTCCTGAGCGCCGACGGCAGCCTCGCGGCGGCGAGCGCCACGGTCGTCGTGCCGGCGCGGTCCCTGCAGCAGCTCGGCGACGCCCTGCCCGAGAGCTCCGCCGTCACCGCCAAGGTCTCCTGCGGCCAGCCGTTCTACGCCTACGCCGTGGGCGTCGACCGCACGACCTCCGAGGTCTCCTTCGCCACCCCCGAGAGCGCCCTCGCCGTCAAGACCGCGAAGCCGCAGGTGACCCCCAAGGGGACGCTCGTCTTCAACGCGCCCGGCCTGCTCCACAAGGCCACTCCCCAGAACGAGAAGGGAATCATCAACATCCCGGTGCCGTCGGCGCTGGCCCTGCGCCAGATGACCATTGACTGGGACGTCACCCTCGGCCCCTGGAGCACCAAGAACCCGGCCGGCAACCACGCCCTCCTCTGGCTGCACCGCGGAAAGTTCCGCGCCAACACGGTGGCCAACGTCAACTACTACGGGCCGAAGAAGAACTTCATCAAGAACAATCAGAACCTGGACCTGCCGAAGACCTGGAACACCAACGCCTCGGGCAACGTCAAGCTGCAGACGGGACAGACCTATCACTTCCACTACGTGTATGACGCGACCACCGAGAAGATCGTCATCACCACCTCCCAGAATGGCCGAGTCTTGAAGACGATGCGGATGGACGGCTCGGCGGACAACAACACCATCACCGTCCCGGCCTCCGGCCTGGTCACCGAGTTCGGCCACTACCACTTCCAGGAAGGCCCCGAGGTGGCGAGCTGGGGCTGGAGCTACAGCAACCTGCGGGTGGAGATGGTGCAGAGGTAAAGGCCCTCATCACCCCTGCCCTCTTCTCCCGCCCCCTCCCACCCCCCTCACCGGGAGAAGAGGGAGAAAGGCAAGAAACCTCCAGCCGGGTCCCCCTCTCCCGGTGAGGGGGGTGGGAGGGGGCGGGAGAGGGGGCAGGGGGTGAGGGCCCGCCCCGAAGGGGCGTCGGTCGGCGGGAACGCCGCTCTCCGACGCCCCCTGAACCGTTCCTTGAGGGAATCCGGGCTAAGTGCGCCTCGAACAAGGCGTTTTCAGACTTGCGCTCGGCCGGGCCCAGGGTTACCATGCAGAAGCAGCAATCTGTTTCGCAGCACCGCGACCCACGCGGAGAGGAGTTGGTTTGCGCTCGTAGCGCCCTTCGCAGGAGGTGAAGTCTCATGAAGACGAGAACGTTCCTGAGCAGTCTCTTACTTTTGCTGCTGGGGATCGCCGGGCCGGCGTTCGCCGGCAGCGTCTACATCCCCCTCCCCGATCCCGGGGGGCCGAACGGCAGCGCCAACTCCGTGAAGGTCTGGCTGAGCAACTCGGGAGCGGCGCAGAGCACGATCAAGACCACCTTGCTGGAGGCGGACCGGGACGGCACCCAGCGCAGCACGCCGGCGACGCCGAGCACGCTGGCGGCGGGCCAGACCCTCGTGTTCAACGGCATCGCCGGCAAGGTGTCGCTGCTCGAGATCGCCGCCGATTCCGCCAACGTGGCGGTCAACGCCCGGCTGACCACCCTGGGCAAGGGCGGCGTATGGGCCTACTCCGAGCTGCCCGTGATCTCCTCGGCGAACCTCTTCGCGAGCGGCAAGACGGCCACCGTCCAGGGCCTGGGGCGATCCCAGGCCGGCGACGTCTCCAGCCTCGGGATCGTCAACCTCGGCCAGCAGGCAGCGCAGTGCAAGGCCAACGTCTTCCGGGCCGACGGCTCGCAGATCGCCTCGACGGTGACCCTGCCGCTGAAGCCGCTGTCCTTCCTCTACTTCTCCGACGCGCTGGGGATCCTCAACGAGCTGAGCGCTGCGGACGTGCGGATCCAGGTGAGCTGCGACCAGCCGTTCTACGTCTACGCCACGGTCTTCACGGCGGCCACGTCCCAGCTCCTGTACCTCACGCCGGCGTCCGCAGGCTCGTCGCTCACGGCTCCGGATGGCGGCAGCCCCAATCCGCCACCGCCGCCGCCTCCTCCGCCGCCACCGCCCCCCCCACCTCCGCCACCGCCGCCGCCACCGCCTCCGCCGCCACCCCCGCCGGTGGTCACCGGCAACGTCTTCCAGGTCCCGGGCCTGTTCCACACCCCCATCCGGGACAACGAGAAGCAGCAGTACAAGATCGAGCTCGCCAAATCGATCCTCGCCAAGAAGATCGTCGCGGACCTGGACGTCATTCCCGGCCCCTGGAACACCGCCAAGCCAGCCGCCAATCACGCTCTCCTCTGGCTCTATCGCGGCAAGTTCCGCAGCAACTCGATCGCCAACGTCAACGCGTTCGCGCCGCCGAAGGTCTCGCTCAAAATGAACGAGAACGTCGATCTGCCGGCTGGCGGTGTCCAGGCCAAGGAGGTTTCGGTCCCCTGGGAGAAAGGCCGGCTCTATCATCTGCACTACGTCTACGACTTCGCGAACAACCTGATCACCTGCGAGCTCTCGTCAGGTGGCAGTGTCGTCGTCAGCATGAGCATGACGGGCACCGCCAAAGACAAGGCTTTCACCATCCCCACGACCGGCATGACGGTGGAGTTCGGCCACTACTCCTTCCAGGATGGTCCGGAGGTCTCGAGCTACGGCTGGCAGTACCTCAACCTGAAGATCGAGTTCGTCCCGAAGTAGGCCGCCCTCACTGCTGCTGCTCCGCCGCCGCAGGCGCTCCGTCCTGCGGCGGCGTCTGCGGGTCCGGCCTGGGGGGGTGCCGCCGCCTCCCCGGGCGCGGCCCCGCGGGCGCCGGCGGCGGTGTCGGGGGCAGCGGGGGCAGCGGCGCCAGGAGATAGGGTGAATCGGCCCGCAGCCAGAAGCCGCCCACCTTCCGGTAGCCATACCGCGGCATCACCTCCGTCGGCAGCCCCAGCTCCTTGCGGATGCCCCAGATCTGGAAGAAGCCGTCGGGCCGCTGCTCCTCCAGCAGACGGTGCTCGTCGTACTTGTCGTGGCCGGGGATGAACGATTCGAAGCTGTCCTCGTCGAGCGGATGGATGGGGGGCCGCCGGGCGATCACCCGGTCGTTGTAGCCGAGGATGTCGATCATCCGATAATTCGTGAAATAGGCGGGGATGCCGGCCCAGGCGGTGGCGACCACGGCCTGCGGCTTGAGGAGGCGCAGGAAGACGAGCGTCTGCCCCATCACCTCCCGCTGGTTCTCGACCAGGGGCGGCCGCCGCGTCGCCATCGCGTTCTCCCAGTTCTCCTCCGCGTCGTCCGAGAACCAGAGGCCGTCGGCGGAGAGCAGGGCGGCGGCGGTGAGGGCGGCGACGGCGAAGCGCTGCGCCGGAAAGACCTCGGTCCCGTTGTCTCGGCGCCGGCGCCAGGCCGCCACGGCCTGGTTGAGCAGGGCGTTGAGCAACACGAAGAGCAGCGGCATGACGAACACCACGAACCGGTTGGCCCGCACGCTGATGTCCTTCTCCCAGACGTCGCCCCCCACGTACACGCTGTAGGCGAAGTAGAGGGCGACCACCGCCGCCGGCAGGGCGAGGCGCCGGTGGCGCGACAGCGCCGCGCCGGTGCCCAGGGCCGCCACCAGGACGAGGGCGAGATGGGCGCGCAGGAAGACCGCCATCAGCGACAGGCCGCGCAGCAGCCGCACGACGAGGGGGATACCGTAGAGCTTCAGGTAATAGGTGTTGGGGAGGAGGTCGTGGAAGTAGAACCAGCGGAACAGGCCGTAGGCGAGTGAGACGCCGACGAAGACGGCGAGCCCGGCGAGCCAGCTCCGCCGGCCGGCCGGCCGCAGTCCTCCCCGCAGCAGGAGATAGAGCTGCACGGCCGCGACCAGCAGCAGCATGTCCATGCGCAGCAGGAAGGCGGCCGTGCAGACCAGCCAGAGCGCCAGGTGGCGGTCCCGTCCGGAGTGGACGGCGGCGAGCGCGAGGTGGACGGCGAGCACCGTCAGCAGGGCCTGGAGGCCGCTCTCCATCCCCACCAGCGACCAGTAGGCGAGGGGGTAGTAGAAGGCGGTCAGCACGGCGGCGGGGAGCCAATGGTGCGCCCGCTCGCCGGAGAAGTGATCGAGCATCAGCCGCCGCACCGCCACCACGGTGGCGCCCAGGCAGGCGAGCGACACGAGCTGCACCAGCAGGCTGAGGTGGCGCAGGTGAAGAGGCAGGGCGTTGATCGGGACCATCAGCAAGGTCCACAGCGGATGGGTGAACCCCTCCACCGGCTCGCCCCACCGCGCCCAGTTGAGGCCATGCCCCTCGACCAGGTTGCGGGCGTAGGTCATCGAGATCATCGCGTCGTCTAACAGGCAGAAGAACCGCCGCCCGTCGATCACGAACGAGGTGCGATAAATGAACCACCCGCCCCAGACCGCGAGGAGGAGCAGCAGGACCCACAGGGCCCAGGGGCGGGCGGGGGGAGGGGACTCCCGTTGGTGTTCGGTCGGCGTCATGGCGGTGGTCCGGTGTTGGAGGCGCGTATTGTTCCACAAAAAAGGAGAAGAGGCCGGCGGGACGCCGGCGGTCCCAGGGGTGCTACCATCTAAGCGGGGCGAATTCGATCAGCAAGGAAATCCTTTCTGTCCCCCTGGAGGTCCGGTCCATGCGAAGAACGCTCCTCGGCTGCCTCACCCTGCTGGCCACCGCTTTGCCTGCGGCGGCGGGAAACCTCTATATCCCCCTGCTCGACCGCGACGGCGTGGGCAGCAGCCACCAGCGCACGGAGGTCTGGATCGCCAGCCCCGCCAGCCAGCCGCGCAACTTCAAGCCGACCTTCCTGCCCGCCGGCGCCAGCGGTACGGGCCTCTCGGGCACCGGCACCCAGGCGACGGTGCTCAGCGGGCGCACCGGCAAGCTCATCGGCCTGACGACGCCAGGCCATTTCGGCCTGCTGGAGATCGCCGCCGACGCCGAGATCCAGGTCGAGGCGCGCCTCAACAATACACTGGGGTCCGGCCCGGCGGCCTACACGCCGGTGCCTGTCATCTCCTCGGCCAACGTCGTCAAGGCAGGCGCCACAGCCCACCTGCTGGGGCTCGGCCGGACGAGCGGCGGCGTCTACACCGATATCGGAGTGGTGAACCTGGAGGCGCAGGCGGCCACCTGTTCCGTCGCCGTCTTCCGGGCGGACGGCAGCCAGATCGCCGGCACCGCCACGATCACGGTCGAGGCGCTGTCCATGCGCCACTTCGGCGACGCCCTGGGGCTCCTGGGAGAGACCGACGCCCTGGACGCCCGGGCCCTGGTCACCTGCGACAAGACGTTCTATCCCTATGGCGCCGTGTTCAACCCGCTCGCCGGTTCCCTGCTCTTCGCGACCCCCACGGGCTCTGGCGCCTCGACCCTCGGCCCGGGAGCACCTCCCCCGCCACCCCCGGGCAACTCCATCGTCTTCACCCTCGCCGGCAATTTCCACACGCCGGCCGTCGGCCACGAGATCAAGCAGCTCGTCGTGCAGGTGCCCCAGGCGCTCGCCCTGCGGCAGATGAGCGTCGACTGGGACGTCACCCCGGGCCCGTTCACCGCCGGGCACGAGACCGAGAACCACAGCCTGATCTGGGTCTACCGCGGCAAGAACCGCTCCAATACCATCGCCAACCTGAACACCTTCGGCCCGCCGCGCAGCACGCTCAAGAACACCTCGAACGTGGACATCGCGCCGCCCACGGTCTCCGCCCAGGAGACGGCGATGGCGTTCCAGCAAGGGACGCTCTACCACATCCACTACGTCTACGATGCCGAGCACGCCACGATCACCACGACGGTCACCACGGGCGGCGTGACGGCCGCGACCATGAGCCAGAACGCCACGGCGAAGAACAACACGCTGACCATTCCCGCCGCCGGCTTCAACGTCCAGTTCGGCAACACGGCGGCCCAAGCCGCGAGCGGCGAGTGGCCCACCTACGGCTGGCAGTACGCCAATCTGCGGATCGAGATGGTGCCGTTCTAGCGGCCGCAGCCTGGGGTCAGGGCGGGTGTGGAGCCCCCCGCGCCTTCTCCAGTCGGGCTCGCAGGATGCGGAGGTCCTGCACCCGGTAGTCGCCTGCGGGGAACTGCGCCGAGAGGGTGGCGTCCGCCTCCCGCAGCAGCACGTCCGCCTCGGCATAGCGGCCGAGCCCCATCAGGCACTCCCCCAGGGAGGTCTTGGCATTGGCCAGGTCGGGGTGATCGGGGGCCAGCTCCTTGCGCCGGATATCCAGGGCGCGGCGCAGGTAGGGCTCGGCCTCGGCGTAGCGCTTGAGCAAAAGGTAGTCTCTGCCGATCTCGCGCAGGGCGAAGGCGACGTGCGGATGATCCGACCCTTCGATCTTCTCGAGGAGGCTGAGGGCCCGCCGTGCCAGGGGGAGGGCCTGCTCCGCCTCCTGGAGCCCGCGGTGGGCCCCGGCGAGGAGCAGGTAGATCTGTGCCACCAAGGGGTTGCGATCACCCAGGTCCTGGCGACGGATCGCCAGCGCCTCCTCGTAGTAGGGGATACCCTCCCGGATCTTCTCCGGCGTGTGCTGTCCCACCAGCACGGAGCCCAGGTTGCCCAGGATGATCGCCACCCGCCAGTGCGTGGGGCCGAACTGCGAGCGCGTGATCTGCAGCACCTCGCGGTCGATGACCTCCGCCTCGGCGTACCGGTTCAGGCGCTGGACCACCATGGCGAGATCGGTCAGCGTGGTGGCGACGTCGGGATGTTCCCGGCCCAGGATCTTCTGCTGGACGGCCAGGGACTGGCGCAGCAGCGTCTCCGCCGCCTGGTACTTGCCGGCCTCGAAGAGGATCTCGCCCAGGTCCGTCTGATCGCGATACAGCCGGGGGTGCCGGTCTCCCAGGGCACGGCGCTCGATGTCCAAGCCCTGGCGGAAGAGCCGCTCAGCCGCGGCGTAGTCGCCGAGATCGTTCTTTCTCTTCGCCACGCCGAGCAGACTGTCGGCCACGGTGGGGCCCACCGGCCCCTCCACCTGGCGGGCGATGGCCAGAGCCTCCTGGTGGAGCTTCTCGGCGTCGGTGGATCGTGCCTCGACGGCGAGCACGCCCCCCAACTCGTTGAGGGTCTTCGCTACCGAGAGGTTGGGCGCGCCCAGCAGGCGCCGCTCGATAGTCAGCGACTGGCGCAGCAGCGCCTCGGCGGCGGCGTGGTCGGAGCGCTCCTGCTTGAGCAGCCCGAGGTGCTCCAGGCTCTGCGCCACCGGCAGGGACTCCGGACCGAACCTCTTGCGGCGTAGCGCCAGGGCTCGCTCCAGGAGCGGCTCCGCCTGGTCGTAGCGGCCCAGCCCGAGGGCGACCTCGCCGATCGAATCCATCAGCTCGGCCTGGACGTCCGGCTGGCCGGCCAGTTCCCGCGACACGCGCTCCGCCCCTTGGTCCAGGATCTCTCTGGCGGTCAGCCGCTCGCCGCGCGCGTGGTAGGGATCGGCCTGCTTGAAGGTGTCGACCAGGAAGGAGAGGGTGTAGCGGGCCTTGTCCCGCTCCCGGGCCACCCGCCTTTGCTGCACGGCGAAGCTCGTCAGGAGGCCGATGCCGAGCAGCACCACCAGCACCGCGGCCGCCGCCGTGGCCGGGTTGCGGCGCACGAGCTTCCCCGCCCGGTAGAGCAGGGTGTTGGGACGCGCCGCCACCGGCCGGTGGGCGAGGTGACGCTCGAGGTCCTGGGAGAGGAGGGCCACCGAGGCGTAGCGGCTCTGGGGATCCTTGCTCAGAACGCGGAGGAGGATCGCGTCCAGGTCTCCTCGCAGCCGGCGGGCGAGGGCTCGGGGGCGCGTGCCGCGGCCGGCGGCGACGGGCTCCGGCGACCCCGAGCGGAGCAGGCTCTGGCTCGGCGGCTCCGGCTCCTGGCCGACGATGGCAGCCGCCACGTCCCGATCGCGGTGGCTCGCCAGCCGGTAGGGGAGGCGGCCGGCCAGCAACTCGTAGAGGAGCACGCCCAGCGCGTAGACGTCGCTCGCCGTGGTGACGGCCTGGCCGCGCACCTGCTCCGGGCTGGCGTAGACGGGAGTCATCACCCGCAGGTCCGAGAGCGTCTCCTCGTCGGGGTCGCCGCCGCCGATGCCGCGGTCCTCCTCCAGCCGCTTGGCAATGCCGAAGTCGAGGAGCTTCGGCTCCCCCGCTGCGGTCACCAGGATGTTGGCCGGCTTCAGGTCGCGGTGGACCAGCAGGTTCTGGTGGGCGTACTGGACGGCGCCGCAGATCCGCCGGAAGAGGTCCAGGCGCTGGTCGACGGTGAGCCGGTGCCGGTCGCAGTAGACGTCGACCGGCAGCCCCTCCACCAGCTCCATGACCAGGTAGGGGCGGCCCTCCTCGGTGGTGCCGCCGTCGTAGAGGCGGGCGATGTCGGGGTGCTCGAGGCGGGCCAGGATCTGGCGCTCGGCCAGGAACCGGTGGCGGGCCTCGGGGCTGTCGAGCCCCCAGCGCAGCACCTTGACCGCCACCAGACGCTCGTACTGCTCGTCGTCGCGGCGGGCGAGGTAGACCGCGCCCATGCCGCCGCTGCCGATCCGGCGCAGCAGGCGGTAGGGACCGACCCGCCCGCCATCGCCCCCCAGAGGGAGCACGCCCAGGAGCTCGCCGGCCGGACGCTCGAGGAAGTCGCCGATCCGCTCGTCGGCGGCGAGGAGGCTCTCCACCTCCCGCCGCAGCTCGGAATCGCCGGCGCAGGCGGCGGCGAGAAAGGCGCCGCGCTCGGCGGCGGACCGTTCCAGAGCGGCGGCGAAGACCCTGTCCACCTCGCGCCAGCGGGTGGCGGCATCCATCAGGCCTTCGCTCATTTGGCACCGGCCGCCGTCCGGCCCCGCCGCCGGACGATCTGGGAGAGGGTGGCCTGGGCGTCTTTCACCGGCGGCGAGTCGGGTCCGAAGCGGGTGCCGAGCAGGGGCAGGGCCTCCCGCACCAGGGCCTCGGCCTCCTCCAGCCGGCCGAGATCGGCAAGACAGGACGCGAGCTCGACCTTGCTCAGGGCGAGCTGGGGGTGGCCCGGCGGCACCGACCGGGCCAGCAGCGTCAACGCCCGACGCAGGTGGGGCTCAGCGTCCGCCGGCTTTCCCTGGTCCCGCAGGATGAGGCCGATGAGCTGCGTCGGATAGGCGGTCAGGGGGTGCTCGGGCCCAAATGCACCCTGCAGGATGGTCAGCGACTGACGTGCCAGGGGGAAGGCGAGCCCGGGCTGTCCCAGTTGGCGCCGCGCCTTGGCCAAGTGCAGGAGGCTGTGGGCCACCTCCGGGCCCCGGGGGCCATAGATGCGTCTGCGGATCTCCAGGGACTGTGCATGCACGGCGGCCGCCTCCTCATATCTCTCCTCCCCCTCGAGAGTGCCCCCGAGATTGCCTAGGGCCTCGGCGACGCGGAAGTCCGAGTCGCCGTAGGCAGTCCGCATCGCGGCCAGCGAACGCCGGTAGAGGGCCTCGGCCTCCGGGAACCGCCTCTGCCCCGTGAGCGTCACCGCCAAGTCGTTGTACAGCTCCGCCAGCTCCGGGTGCCCTTCGCCCACGATCCGGCGCTCCACCTCCAGGGTGCGGCGGACCATGGCCTCGGCCTCCGGGTACTTGCCCTGGTGGACCAGCAGCTCGTAGTAGGCCCGCCGGTGTCTGATGACGTCTGCATTCTCCTCGCCCAGGAGGCGGGTCTCCATGTCGAGACTCTGTTGCAGCAGCTTTTCCGCGGCCGGATAGTCGCCCTGTTCGTCGATGCGGCGGGCGAGGGCGGCGAGCGACGCCGACACGGTGGGCCCCTCCCGGCCCTCGGCGCGCCGGGCGTTGACCAGCGCCTGGCGATGCAACAGCCCGGCCGCCTTCGGATCGCCTCTCCTGGCCACGGTCTCCCCGAGTTGGTTGAGGGTCCTCGCGATCTCGACAGCGTGGTCGCCCGGCAACCGGCGCTTCAGAGCCAGCGACTGGCGCAGGAGCTGCTCCGAGCCCTTGAAGTCCGAGCGCTGGAAGCGGACGGCGGCCACCTGGTCCAGGCTCTGGGCCACCTCCAGGGCACCGGCGCCCAGAACCCGGCGGCGCACGGCGAGAGCGCCCGCCAGCAGCGGCTCCGCACGATCGATGCGCCCGAGGCCCAGGTCCACCCGGCCGATGGCGTCCATCAGGGCCGCCTGCACGTCCGGCTGCCCGACGAGTTCCCGGGAGACGCGTCCCGCGCCCCGGTCCAGGATCTCCTGGGCGGTGAGGTGCTCCCCCCGCGTATGGAAAGGGTCGGCCTGCTTGAAGGTGTCCACCAGGAAGGAGAGGGCGTAGTTGGCCTTGTCCCGCTCCCGCGCGAGCTGCCGGCCCTGGACGATCAGGCTGACGAGGAAGCCTGCCACCAGCACCAGCACGGCGGCGGCGGCGAGGACCGCGGCCCGGTGGCGGCGAACGAGCTTGCGGGTCCGGTAGGCCAGGGTGTCCGGCCGGGCGGCCACCGGCAGGTTCTGAAGGTGGTGCGCCAAGTCCTGGGCGAGCGCCGCCGCCGAGGAGTAACGGCGCTGCGGCTCCTTGCGCAGGGCCATCAACACGACGTTGTCCAGGTCCCCCGCCAGCCGCCGGACCAGCGCCTGGGGCCGGGTGCCGCGGGCGGCGGCCATGGCTTCGGGCGCTGGCTCCGGCGCCGCTCCCGGGGCGCGGAACAGCGCCAGGCTCGGCCGCTCCGGCTCCTGCTCGCAGATGGCGGCCTCAATCTCGTGCGGCAGGCCGGCCGGGAGCCGGTAGGGGCTGCGCCCCACCAGCAGCTCGTAGAGCAGCACGCCCAGGGAGTAGACGTCCGCGGCGGTAGTGACGGCCTCGCCCCGCACCTGCTCCGGGCTGGCGTAGCTGGGCGTCATCATGCGCAGGCCGGTGCGCGTCAAGGCGCCGGAGCCCTCCCCGCCAGGCGCAAGCTGCTTGGCGATCCCGAAGTCGAGGAGCTTCGGCTCCCCCTCGGGGGTGACCAGGATGTTGAGCGGCTTGATGTCGCGATGGACCAGCAGGTTCTGGTGGGCGTACTGCACGGCACCGCAGATCCGCCGGAAGAGGTCCAGGCGCTGGTCCACGGACAGGCGCTGGCGGTCGCAGTAGATGTCGACCGGCAACCCCTCCACCAGCTCCATTACCAGGTAGGGGCGGCCGTCAGGGGTGCTGCCGCCGTCGTAGAGGCGGGCGATGTGGGGGTGCTCCAGCCGGGCCAGGATCTGCCGCTCGGCGAGGAAGCGGTGGTAGATCTCCGTTCCCTCCAGGCCGGAGCGAAGGATCTTGACCGCCACCAGCCGGTCGTACTGCTCGTCGTCGCGGCGGGCGAGGTAGACCGTGCCCATGCCGCCGCCGCCGATGCGCCGCAGCAGGCGGTAGGGACCGAGAGGCCCCCTCTCGTCCCTCTCCTCCAGGTCCGCGCCCGCGACGGCGGGCCGCTCCAGAAAGCTGCCGAGCCGCGCGTCGACGGCCAGCAGCCGCTCGACCTCGGCGCGCAGCTCGGGATGGCTCGCACCCGCCGTCGCCAGGAACGCCGCCCGCTCGGCCGTGTGGCGCTCGAGGGCAGCGGCGAAGAGGCGATCCACCTCGCGCCAGCGCTCGGCCTCCCCCATCAGGCCCGCCCCTCGACCGGCTGGAGTTGGTCGTACAGCCAGGCCCGGGCCCGGCGCCACTCCCTCCCCACCGTCTCGGGCGATACCCCCAGATGCTGGGCGGTCTCGTCCAGCGTCAGGCCGGCGAAGAACCGCAGCTCCACCACCGCCGCCTTGCGGGGGTCGAGGGATTCCAGACAGGTGAGCGCTTCGTCGAGAGCCACCAGGTCCGGACACCGCTCCAGCGCCAGGTCCGCGGCCTCGGCGAGCGTCACCCTCTCCAGCCCGCCACCCCGCTTGGCACGGTTGCGATGGCGGGCATGGTCCACCAGGATGCGGCGAATGAGGTGCGCCGCGAAGGCGAAGAAGTGGGCCCGGCTCGGCCACTCGAACCCCCCCTGCCCCTGCAGGCGCAGATAGGCCTCGTGCACCACCGCCGTGGCCTGGAGCGTGTGGCCCTCCCGCTCCTGCCGGAGCTGTCGGGAGGCGATGTGCCGCAGCTCGTCGTAGACCAGAGGGAGGACCCGCTCCGCCGCCTCCTGGTCCCCTTCGCTCCAGGTCTGGAGCAGCTTCGTGATCGTCCCGTTGGTCATCTTGCTCCAGACCTTCCTCCCTCAGTGCCGGCACTGGATGGAAAGGGGGCACAGAGGTATACGAGCCGGGCGCCTCCGGAGTGTCAAATATGCTATCAAAACATGGCCGCGTTCTGCAATACTTCTCTGGTTGTTCAACCGCGAGCACCCGCCTCTAGGAAATGACGGTCCGGGCCATTCCATGTCTGCGGCCACAACCCTTCACGGAGTAGGATGCAACGATGGCGAGCCTGCGCGAAATCATGGACCTCGCCTCGCGGCCCGGGATCCTCTCGTTTGCCATCGGCCTGCCGGCGGCCGAGCTGTTCCCGCGCGAGGCGCTCGCCGAGCAGGCGGCCCGCGTGCTCCGGGAGAGCGCCTCGTCCCTCCAGTACGGCCTGCCGTACGGGCCCCTCAAGACCCAGATCGTTCAACTGATGGCCTTGCGGGGCGTCCGCTGCACGGAGGAGCAGATCTTCCTGACCTCCGGCGCCCAGCAGGGGATGGATCTCCTGAGCCGCCTGCTTCTCCCTCCGGGCGGGCAGGTCCTGTTCGAGCGGGCCATTTACGACGGCATCCGGCTGGCGACCCGGTTCCAGCAGCCGGAAATCCTGACGGTCGCGGCCGACCTCGCCACCGGCATGGACGTGGACGCGGCCGAGACCCTGCTCGCCGGCGGTGCCCGCCCAGCCTTCCTCTATGCGATCACCGACGGGCACAACCCGCTGGGCGTCAGTTTGAGCCGCGAGAAACGGCGCCGCCTCGCCGGGATGGCGCGCCGGTACCGGATGCCCATCCTCGAGGACGACGCCTACGGCTTCCTCTATTACGGCGAGACGCCGGCGCCACCGCTGCGCGCGCTCGAGGACGAGTGGGTCCTATACCTCGGATCGTTCTCGAAGATCCTGGCTCCCGCGCTGCGGGCAGGCTGGGTGGTCGTGCCCCCGCCCCTCGCCGCCCGCCTCTCGCCGTTGAAGCATGGCGTCGACCTCGACACGCCCTCTCTCGGTCACCGCGTGATCGCGGCCTATCTCGAGGCGGGGCTCCTCCCCGCCCACCTGGCGATGCTGCGCGACGAGTACCGGCGCCGCCGCGACACGATGCTCGCCGCCCTGCGGGACCACTTCCCGCCCGAGGTCCTGTGGAACCACCCCATGAGCGGCATGTACGTCTGGGCCGAGCTGCCGCCCGGCCTCGACGCCGCCAGACTGCTTCAGGCCGCCGTCGAGACGGAGAGCGTCGCCTTCAGCCCGGGCGTGATCTTCTGCGCCGGCGACCCGTGCGGCGACCGCTGCCTGCGCTTGAGCTTCACGAGCCTGCCCCCGGAGCAAATCGAGGAGGGCATCCGGCGCCTCGGCCGGGCGATCCGGGCCGCGATGGGCGCAGCGCCGGTCTCAGGGGACGCCTGAATTGCCGCCGCCGCCCGGAGCCGACGCCGAGGGCGCGGCAATGGGGGGCGCCAGGTTCTGGGGCAGCTCGTAGGGCAGCAGGGCCTGGATGTCGATCGCCGCCGACCACGCCTTCACCACGGCGTCGAGGGCCGCATCCTCCATCTGGAACAGGTTACGCCGGGCGATCAGGACCTGTGGATAAGGGGCCGTCATCTGCTGGTAGCGTTGGAGGGTCTCCTGCCAGGCGTGCTCCGCACGTTCGAGGACGCCGCCGCGATAGGTCTCGATCTGCCGGACCCCGGACTGGTAGGCCGCATAGGTCTCGGCGAAGCTGATTTCCAGGGTGAGGCGGATCTGCTCGGCGCGCAGGCGGGCCTGGGCCAGCGCCGCTTCGGCCGCCGCGGTCCCCTTTCGAGCCTGGCGAGCCCGCGCCAGCGCCGCTTCGTCCCGGGCGATCTCGGCCTTCACCTCCTGCAGGGACGGGCTCTCGCGCAGGAGGCGCTGGCGCCACTCCTCGCGGTCGATCCTGGGCAGCTCGGCGATGAGGTCGCCTTGCAGGGAGCCCAGCTCCATCCCGGGCTCGCCGACGGTCTCTTTGAGCAGCGCGCGCATCTGCTCCAACTCGAAGCGGGCGTCGGCGAGAGCGGCATCGAGCACCTGCGCCTCGTTTTCGCTGGCCAGCCGGTCCGGGTCGTCCGCGGCCCCGACGTTGAACAGTTGGCCGGTCACTGCCATCGCCTCTCGCGCCAGCCTGGCGAGGCGCTGCCGCGATTCCACCCGCTGCTGGTTGGCCAGGGTATGGAAGAAGAGGGTGCGGAATTTCACCAGCATGCGCTGCCGCTCGACCAGCAGTTGGCTCCGCGTCCGCGCCAGCCTGCCGGCGAGCACGGGATCGGAGCCGGCCTTTTGCAGTTGCCCGTCGACGGTGCGGAGCGCGGCCTCGGCGGAGGCCATCGCCGGGTTGTGCTGCAGGGCCCGGCCTTCGAGGTCCGCCAGGTGGACGGCCGGCGGCGCGGAATCGTCCGCCGCGGCCGCGGCCACCCCGCAGGAGAGGAGCATCGCGAGCCCGAGGCAGGACAGGGCCTTCATTACGCCCTCCCCGCCTGGCTCGCCTTCAGGGCCAGGATCTCGTCGTACTGGTCGGAGCGCAGGACGCGCAGCAGGGTCATCATGCCCATCATGCCGCCGGTCCAGCCCGGCCGCAGGCCGTGGGTCTCCGGCCTGGCGACCTGATCGTCCATCGCCATGAACATGTCCTGGGGATAGCCGGGAATGGAACGGGCGTCGCCTACCCCGGAGTGATGATGGGCATGCCCCTCCGGCGCCGGTCCCACGCCGTGCGAGACCGGCGTCTCGGCGCGACCGCTCGCAGGCAGGAGCGGGGGGGCCATGGTGGCCATGGCGTTCATCATGTGATGGGGCAGGTGGCAGTGGATCATCCAGTCGCCCGGATTGTTGGCCACCAGCTCCAGGGTGCGCGCCTGGGCCACCCCGACGATCTCGGTGTTGCCCGGCGTCCAGGCGGCGGCGGGAACACGCCCCCCCTCCGTGCCGGTGACCACCCAGGTGTGACCGTGGAGATGCATGGGGTGGTGATCCATGCCGAGGTTGACGAAGCGCAGCCGCACCCTCTCGCCCAACTTGCACAGCGCCGGCGTGGTGGCGGGGGCCGCCTTGCCGTTCATCGTCAGCCAGTTGAACTCCATGGCCATGCTGTTGGGCGTGGGATTGCCGGGCAACGTCGCCCAACCCTGGAGGACCCAGGCGAAGTCGCGGTCGACCCGGGGCTCGTAGGCCCGCCGGGGATGGATCACGAACAGCCCCACCATGCCCATCATCTGCTGCATGGGGCGATGCGAATGATAGAAGAACGTGCCGTGCTGGTGGAGGGTGAAGTCGTAGACGAACTTCCCACCGGGCGGGATCAGATCCTGGCTGATCCCCTCGGCGCCGTCCATCTCGTGCGGCACCTCCAGCCCATGCCAGTGGAGAGTGGTGGCCTCGGGGAGGTGGTTCTCGACGACGAAGCGCACCCGATCGCCCTCCACCGCCTCGATCGTGGGGCCAGGAGTGGAGCCGTTGTATCCCCAGGTGTTGACCTCTTGCCAGGGGACGAAACGGCTCTTCACGACCTCGGGGGTGAGCTGGAAGACTTTGACCCCATTATCCCAGGTCCAGGGGAGCCTGGGCAGGTCGGGGGTCTCGACAGGCAGCGGGGGGCCGCCGGGAAGGTGGTCCGCCATGGCCCGGGTCAGCGCCTTGGGGCCGGCCGCGGTCTCGCAGGCGGCCGCCAGCCAACCCGCCCCCACCCCGAGGCCAAGACGAAAGAAATCACGGCGACTCGCGGCCATTCGACGCTCCTTGCATGAAATTGTCTCCCGGGTGGTCCAGCCTCGCCAGCCTCGCCAACCGTCGCTCAATCCTATCCGCCAGGGCTGCCACCGCGGGCTCCCGCAGCAGGCTGAAGTGGTCCCCAGGAAGGATCTCGACGTCGAGGCCGCCGGGAGCCAGGGGACGCCAGAGGGCGGCGAGAGCGGCGGTCTCCTCCTGGGGACGATCCCCGGCGAGGAAGAGAGCGACCGGGCAGGCGAGGGTCCCTGGCCGATAGGAGCGCAGGGCGGCGAGACGGGCGTGGACCACGGCGCGGAGATGAGGATCGGGGACCTCGTCGCCGAGGCCCGGAATCTCGGCGGGGGCGGCGGGGTCCGGCGGCCGGCTGTCGAGCAGCACGAGGAGCCCCACCTCATGCCCCATCTCCTCCAGCCGGCGCGCCGTTTCCCAGGCGACCAGGCCGCCGAACGACCAGCCCCCCAGGAGACAGGGGCCGGACGAGTACGCGGAGGTGATCGCCGCCGCGTAGCGCACGGCCAGATCCTCAAGGCTCGCGCCGCCGCTCCCCGTCTCCTCCAGGCCATAGAGGGGGCGGCCGGGGAGATGGCGGGCGAGGCCGGCGTAGCAGAGGGTGCTCCCGTCCAGGGCATGGCACCAGAAGAACGGCCTCCCCTGCCCGCCTGCGCGGAGCGACACCAGCGGCGAGGCCAGCCGGGCCGCAGGGGCCGATCGGATCTCCGCCGCCAGCGAGGCGAGCGTGGCGCTGCGGAACAGGGCGGCCAGGGGGAGACGCCGGCCCAGCTCCGTTTCGACCCGCGCCACCAGTTGGACGGCGAGCAGCGAGTGGCCTCCCAGGTCGAAGAAGCCGTCCTCGCGCCCCACCTCCGGAAGGCCGAGCAGCTCCTCCCAGATCGCGGCCAGGCGCCGCTCCAGCGCGTCGGCCGGGGGTGTGGCGCCGCGGGGAGATGCGGGGCGCCCGGCGAGCAGCCGCTTCAGGGCCGGGCGGTCCACCTTGCCGTTCGGCGAGAGCGGCAGCGCGGGCAGGACGACCATCTCCGGCGGCACCAGGTGCGCGGGGAGCCGGCCGGCGAGGAGGCCCCGCAGCGCCTCCGGGTCGAGGTCCGCGGCCCCCGTCACGCAGCCTGCCAGGCGCCGGTCGCCCGAGGGCAGGTCGCGCGCGACGACCGCCGCCTGGCGGACTCCGGGGCAGCGCTCCAGGACGGCCTCGATCTCGCCCGGCTCAATGCGGAAGCCGCGGACCTTGATCTGGTCGTCGACGCGGCCCAGGAGGTCGAGACGGCCGTCGGGGAGCCAGCGGGCGAGGTCGCCGGTGCGGTAGAGGCGCGCGCCCGGGAGGAGGGAGAGCGGATCGGGCACGAACCGCTCGGCCGTCAGGTCGGGGCGGCCGAGATAGCCGCGCGCGAGCCCTTCTCCGCCGAGGAAAAGCTCGCCGGGCACGCCGGCGGGCGCAGGCCGCAGCGCGCGATCGAGCAGCAGCACACGGGCGCCGGGGATCGGGCGGCCGATGGTGACCGGCTCCCCCGGAGCGAGCTCGCCGGCCGTGGCCCAGACCGTCCCCTCGGTGGGGCCGTACTCGTTGAGCAGCGGCACGCCGGGGAAGGCGGCGGCGTGGCGCCCGGGCAGACCGGCCGGGCAGCTCTCGCCCGCGACGATGACCGCGGCCAGCGAGCGGAGCCGGCCGATCTCGCACCCGGCCGCGTCGAGCAGCAAGGCGTAGAGCGACGGGATGCTCAGCCAGTGGGAGACCCGGCGCCGTTCGACGAGCCGCGCGAGGCGGGCCGGGTCCGCCGCCTCCCCCTCCTCCGGGAGGACCAGCGCCCCGCCCTGGCAGAGCGTCCAGAAGAGGCCCGCCACCGAGCTGTCGAAGGCGAGCGAGGGGAGGATCAGGAAGGCGGAGACCGGCGGCGCATACCCCTCCAGCCGGGCGAGCGTCGAGGCGAGCAGGCCGGCCCGCGTCACCACGACTCCCTTGGGGCGCCCCGTCGAGCCGGAGGTGTAGAGGACGTAGGCAGGAGCGGCCGGGGGGACGGCGGGCAGGCCGGCAATCCCGTGGCCGCCCCCACCCGCAGCAAAATCATCCTTTTCGTCGAGCGTCAAGGCCACGCGGGCATCGGTGGTCACCCAGGCCAGACGCTCCTCGGGGTAGGCGGGGTCGAGCGGCAGGTAGGCACCGCCCGCCCGCAGCACGCCGAGGATCGCCAGGATCGCCTCGGGGCTCTTGCGCAGGTGGATCGCCACCGGCACCTCCGGCCCCACGCCGCGGGCGCGGAGATTCCGGGCCAGGCGCTCGGCGCCGGCGACGAGGTCGCCATAGGTGATCTCCCGCTCACCCTGCGCCACGGCCACGGCGTCGGGCGTCCGCCGGGCCTGGGCGGCGATCAGCTCCAGGATCTCCGGTGTCCCCATCCCCTGGACGCCGGCTGGCTCCGCCCACTCCACGAGGAGCTGATGGCGCTCCCCGGCCGCCAGCAGCGGCAGGTCTTCGAGGCGGCGGCCCGGGTCCGCGGCGAGGGCCTGGAGGAGCGTCGCGAGATGACCGGTCAGACGGGTGGCCGTGGCGCGGTCGAAGAGGTGGGCGTCGTGCTCCAGCCAGCCGGCGATTTCGGCGGGGCCTTCCGCCAGTGTCAGGGTGACGTCGAAGCGGGCGGTCCCGGCCTCGACCTCGACGGGTGCGAGCGTCAGGCCGGGGAGGTCGAAGTCGGGCAGCGGCGTGTTCTGGACGGCCAGCAGGACCTGGAACAGCGGCGACCGCGCCCGCTCGCGCTCGGGGCGGAGCGCCTCGACGAGCTTCTCGAACGGCAGGTCCTGGTGGGCGTAGGCGCCGAGCGCGGCCTCGCGGCAGCGGCCGAGGAGGTCCCGGCCGGTGGGGTGGCCCGCGAGGTCCACGGGGAGGACCAGGGTGTTGACGAAGAAGCCGATCAGCGGCTCCAGCTCCAGGCGCGTGCGGCCGGCGATCGGCGTTCCCACGGCCAGCGACTCCTGCCCCGCCCAGCGGCCGAGCACGGCCGAGAAGGCGGCGAGGACGATCATGAAGAAGGTCGCCCCCTCGCGGCGGGCGAGCGCTCCCACCGCGGCGCCGAGCGCCGGATCGAGGACCACCGGCACGCGGCCGCCGCGGTAGGCGGGCACCGCCGGCCGCGGCCGGTCGGTGGGCAGGGCCAGAGGGGGCACGCCGGCAAGCCGGCCGCGCCAGAAGGCGAGCTGGCGCTCCAGGGTCTCGCCGGCCAGCCAGCCGCGCTGCCAGAGGGCGAAGTCGGCGTACTGCAGGGGCAGAGGAGGGAGCGGCGAGGGCTCTCTGGCGAGGGCGGCCCGGTAGAGCGCCGCGGTCTCGCGCAGGAAGATCCCCATCGACCAGCCGTCGGCGACGACGTGGTGGAAGACCGCGAGCAGCAGGTGCTCCTCGGGCCCGAGGCGCAGCAGGGCCAGGCGCAGGAGCGGCCCCCGTCCGAGGTCGAAGGGGCGCCGGGCCGCCTCGCGGGCGAGCCGCGCGGCCTCAGGCGTGCGGCAGGGGACGGGCAGGCCCGCGAGGTCGAGCACGGGGAGTGGGGCCGGAGCCGCCGCCACGACCTCCTGGCGAGGGCGCCCGTCCACCGCGCGGAACACGGTGCGCAGGGCCTCGTGCCGGCGGACGACCTCGGTAAGGGCGGCGCCGAGCGCCGGCGGCGCGAGGCGGCCGCGCAACCGGACGGCGACCGGCACGTCGTAGAGCGGGCTCTCCGGTTCCAGGCGGTCGAGGAACCAGAGCCGCTGCTGGGCGAAGGAGAGGGGGACCTCGGGCAGCGGCCGGGGATGGGGAGCGAGGGGCGGCGCGGCGTCCCCGTCCCCCGCGGCGAGCGCCCGCTCGACCACCCGCGCCAGATCGGAGAGCCGTGGCGCGTCGAACAGCGCGCGCAGCGGCAGCTCCCGGCTGAAGGTCTCGCGCAGCCTGGAGATCAACTGGGTGGCGAGGAGCGAGTGGCCGCCGAGCGCGAAGAAGTCGTCGCCGGCGCCCACCCGCTCGACGCCGAGGACCTGGGCCCAGAGCCCGCACAGCAGCTCCTCCACCGGCGTGCGCGGCGCGGTCCACGGGCGGTCCGCGCCGGCCCGCTCGCGGTCCGGCGCCGGCAGCGCCCGGTAGTCCAGCTTGCCGGTGGAGGTGAGCGGCAGAGAGTCGAGCACCACGAAGTCGGAGGGGACCATGTGGGCCGGCAGCGCCTGGCGCAGGAAGCCCCGCAGCTCCACCGCCCAGGATTCGGCCGGGGGCAGCCCGCGGCGAGGCACGGCGTAGGCGACCAGCCGGGCGTCTCCCGGGGCGTCCGGGTCGCGCCGGTCCACCACCACGGCGCTCGCGATGCCGGGGTGGCGCGCGAGCGCCGCCTCGACGTCCCCCAGCTCGATGCGAAAGCCCCGGACCTTGACCTGATGGTCCCGCCTGCCCAGGAACTCGATGCGCCCGTCCGGCAGCAGGCGCCCGAGGTCGCCGGTGCGGTAGAGGCGCGTTCCCGGCTCGCCCGTGGGATCGGGCCGGAAGCGGTCGGCCGTGAGGTCCGGCCGGCCGAGGTAGCCGCGGGCGAGCCCCCGGCCGCCGAGCCAGATCTCGCCCGGCACGCCGGGGAGCACCGGCTGCAGGTCGGGATCGAGCAGCAGGGCGCGATCGCCCGCCGCGGGCCGGCCGATGGGCGGCGCGCCGGCGAGGTCCGCCGCAATGAGGCCGAGGATCGAGTAGACCGTCGCCTCGGTCGGCCCGTAAGCGTCGAAGAGGCGCCACCCCGGGTTTTCAGCCCGCAGCCCTCGGACCAGCCCCAGGGGGACGGCCTCGCCGCCCAGGACCAGGGTGCGGACGGAGAGTGGGAAGCCTTTCTCGCGCAGCAGCTCGGCCGCCGCCGAGGGGACCACCATGATCAACCGCACCGCGTTCCGGGCCGGCAGGCGCGGCAGGTCGAGGACGTTGTCCGCCAGGATCGCGACGCCGCCGTGGACGAGCGGGAAGAACAGCTCGAACACGGAAAGATCGAAGCAGACCGAGGCTGCCGCGAGCACCCCGGCTCGCTCCTCGGGGGAGTAGACGCGCGCCGCGCCGGCGAGGAAGGCGGCGACGCTGCGGTGCTCGACCGCCACCCCCTTGGGCCGGCCCGTCGAGCCGGAGGTGTAGATCACCGCGAACAGCCGCGCGGGGTCGACCGGAGGGAGGCCGGCCGCGCCGGCCGGCTCCAGGCCGGCAAGGTCCTCGAGATCGATCCGCGTCCTGCCCGCGGTCGCCGCCGTCGCCGCCGTCGCCGCCCACGGCCCCAACCCGCGCCGCGTCACCAGCGCCCGCGCCCCCGAGTCGTCCAGCATCGCCGCCAGCCGCTCGCGCGGGTAGGCGGGATCGAGGGGGACGTAGGCGGCGCCCGCGGCGACGGCGCCCAGGATGGCCGCCACCAGGTCCGGGGAGCGCTCGAGGAGGACCCCCACCCGCGCCTCGGCGGGAAGGCCGAGCCCGAGGAGGCGCCGCGCCACCCGGCCGGCCCGCGCCGCCAGCTCGCCATAGGTGACCACCTCCTCGCCCCACAGCAGGGCCGGAGCGCCGGGCGTCCGCGCCGCCTGGGCCGCGAACAGCTCGTGCACGGCCCGCTCCTCATCCCCCACCACGGTGGCGTCGTTCCACTCGACGAACACCTGCTGCCGCTCGGCCGGACCGAGCAGGCAGAGGGCGTCGTGGGGCGCTTCGGGGTCCGCCGCGACGGCCTCCAGGAGGCGGACGTAGCGGGCCGCGATCTCCTCCGCCTCCGGGGCGTCGAGGTCGGCCCGCCGGTGGTCGAGGGCGAGGGAGATCCGATGCGTGATCTCGTGCACGTTGAGCTGCACGGTGAGGGGGAAGTAGGTCTGCTCCGAGCCCCAGCTCCCCAGCACCGCCACTCCCGGGATGCGCGCCAGCCGCTCGTAGACGTGGAAGTGGGTGAAGTTGAACAGGGTGTCGAACAGCGGCCGGCCGGCGCGCGGCTCGCGCTGCCCCAGCTCGGAGATCTCGGCGATCTCGGCGAGTGGGAAGCGCCGGTACGGCAGCAGCTCGCGCTCGGCCGCGAACGTCTGGCGGGCGAGATCGGCCCAGGAGCCCGGGGCGAGGTCGAGCCGGAAGGGCATGGCGTTCAGGAAGCCGCCGATGACCCGGTCGCCGTCAGCCCCCTCGGGACGGCCGTTGGCGAGCACGCCGGAGAGCACGTCCGGGGTCCCGTTGAGCAGGGAGAGGAGCTTCAGGTGGACCGCGAGGAGGAGGTCCTTGAGCGGCGCCGAGGCGGCGCGGGCGGCGGCATGGAGACCGTCCGAGACCCGCTCCGGGAAGGGCACCTCCAGATGCCCCACGAGCTCGCGGGTGAAGTGCGCCGGGCGCCGCCGCGCGTCCGCCCTCGCCAGCCACGTCGCGGGCAGCCGGCCCCCGCCGCCACCGCCGCCGTCCAGCCGCCGCTCCCAGAAGCGCCGGGCCGCGGCCGAGGCGAGCGCCGCGCGCTCCAGGGCCACGTAGTCGCGGTAGGCGGCGGCGAGAGGGCGGTCGTCGGGCGGCGGCAGCGCCGCGGCACCCGCGGGGACGAGGTCCGGCGGGAGGAGAGCGAGATAGCGGTGGAACAGCTCGGTGAGGAACAGCCCGACGCTCCAGCCGTCGAGGTAGGCCTCGGCGAGGGTGAGCTGCAAGGTCTCCGCGCTCCGGCGGTGGACCTTCAGCCGCAGCAGCGGCGGCCGGCGCCAGTCGAATTTCCGGCGCTGCTCGGCCGCGAGCCAGCGCTCCAGCGCCTCCTCCTGGGCGGCGGCGGGCAGGTGCCGGAGGTCCTCCACCTCCACAGGAACGCGGACGTTGCGATGGACGATCTGGAGCGGCTCGGAGAAGCCCTCCAGGGCGTAGGAGCTGCGCAGCACCGGGTGGCGGGCGACCACCTGGTCGAGGGCCTGCTGGAGCCGCCCGGCGTCGAAGGGAGCCGCGAGATGGAGGCTGGTGACGTAGATCAGGTAGTCCGGGCTGTACTCGCTGTGGAAGACCAGCCCCGCCAGGTTGCGGGCGAGCGGGAAGGCGTCCTCGATGCCCACGGGAAGGCGGGCGCGGTCTGCTGGAGAAAGGAGATCGCCGGCCGGCTCCGTGGCCGGATCTACAGCCGCGCAGGCCGCGCGGGCCAGCCCGCGGACCGTGGGGTGCTGGAACAGCTCCTGGACGGTGAAGTGCACCCCTCGCTCCGCGGCCCGCACGCGGGCCTGGATGCTGCGGATGGAGTCGCCGCCGAGGGCGAAGAAGTCGTCGTCGAGGCCGATGCCGGAAACCCCCAGGATCTCGCCCCAGCTCGCCGCGATGGCCCGCTCCACCGGCGTCTCGGGCGGCGCGAACGGAGCCACGGCGGCAGCGGCGGCGGTGCTACCCGGCGCGGGCAGGGCCGCGCGGTCGAGCTTGCCGTGGCGGGTCAGCGGCAGGGCCGCGAGCGTCACGAAGACGGCCGGCACCATGGGACTCGGGAGCCGCTCCTGGAGGAAGGCGCGCAGCTCCGCGGCCGGAACCTCACCCACCACGTAGGCGACCAGCCGGCGCTCCCCATCCTCCTCGTCTTCTTCATCGGAGCGCGCCACCACGGCGCACTCCCGCACCCCGGGGTGGGCCTCCAAGGCCGCCTCGATCTCCCCCGGCTCGACGCGGAACCCCCGCACCTTGACCTGCTGGTCGATCCGTCCGAGCACCTCCAGGTCGCCGTCCGGCAGCCAGCGGGCGAGGTCGCCCGAGCGGTAGAGGCGCGCGCCTTTCCCCCACGGATCGGGGACGAAGCGCTCGGCAGTGAGGTCCGGCCGGCCGAGATAGCTGCGCGCGACCCCCTCCCCGCCGACGCAGATCTCGCCGGGCACGCCGGGAGGGACCAGTTGGAGGGAACAGCGGTCGAGGAGCCGGATGGCGAGGTCCGGGAGAGCGCGCCCGATCGGGCTGCGGGCGCCCTGCGCATCGGCCCGGGAGAGCGGTCTGTAGGTGACGTGCACCGTGGTCTCGGTGATCCCGTACATGTTGACCAGCCGGGGGTGGCGGTCGCCGCAACGCTCGAACCAGGGGGCGAGATGGCGGGGGTCGAGCGCCTCGCCGCCGAAGATCACGCAGCGCAGCGCCAGGTCCCACCTCTCCTCCCGGCGGGCGGCCGCGATCAGCGGCCGGAACGCCGAGGGGGTCTGGTTGAGCACCGTCACCCCCTCGCGGCGGAGGAGATGGAGAAAGGCGTCGGGAGACCGGCTCACCCACCAGGGCACCACCACCAGCCGGCCGCCGTGGAGGAGCGCCCCCCAGATCTCCCAGACCGAGAAGTCGAAGGCGAAGGAGTGGAACAGGGTCCAGACGTCCCCCTCCCCGAAGCCGAACCAGGGCGCCGTGGCCGTGAACAGCCGGGCGGCGTTGCGGTGGGTGACGACCACCCCCTTGGGCCTCCCCGTCGAGCCCGAGGTGTAGATGACGTAGAGCGGATGGTCCACTCCAGCGCCGTCCCCCAGGGGGCGGGGGGAGCGGCGGGCGATAGCCCTGGCGCCAATATCGTCGGCGTCCAGGCGCACGGTGCGCACCCCCGCCGCGAGCGCGCCGGCCAGCCCGGAGCGGGTGATCACCAGCAGCGCCCGGGAGTCCTCCAGCAGGAAGGCCAGGCGCTCTCGGGGGTAGTCGGGATCGAGCGGCACGTACGCGCCGCCGGCTTTGACGACCGCCAGGATCGCCACGATCAGCTCGGGCGAGCGCGGCAGGCAGATCCCCACCCGCGCCTCCGGTCTCACGCCCAGCGAGCGCAGGTGGCGGGCCAGACGGTTGGCGCGGCGGTCGAGCTCGCCGTAGGTCAGGCTCTCCCCGTCTTCCCCGGTCACGGCCAGCGCTTCAGGACGGCGGGCCGCGGCGGCTGCGAAGAGCCGGTGGAACGGCACCGGAGCGGCGCCCGGGTCCCCGCCGTCCCCCCACTCGGCGAGCACCTGATGCCGGGCGGCCGGCGACAGGAGCGGCAGCGCCGGCAGCGGCAGCCCGGGATCGGCCGCCGCGGCTGCGAGGAGCGTCGCGAGCTGCTCCAGCATGCGTGCCGCGGTGGTGGCGTCGAAGAGGTCGCGGTTGACCTCCAGGCCGGCGGCGATCTCCTCGCCGTCCCTCTCCAGGTCCAGGGAGAGGTCGAGCTTGGCGGTGCCGTTGTCGATCTCCACCGGGGTGAGGGTGAGGCCGGGCAGGACGAGCGGCGCGCGCGGCGCGTTCTGGAGGACCAGGAGGGCCTGCGCGAGCGGCTGGCGGGCGGGGTCGCGCCGCTCCCCCAGCGCTTCGACCAGCCGCTCGAAGGGGAGGTCCTGGTGGTCCTGCGCCGCCAGCACGGTCTCGCGCGTCCGCGCCAGCAGCCCGGCGAAGCTCGGATCGCCCGCGAGATCGGCGCGCAGGACCAGGGTGTTGACGAAGAAGCCGATCAGCCCTTCGAGTTCGGCCCGGGTGCGGCCGGCGACCGGCGTCGCGATGCCGAAGTCCTCCTGCCCCGAAAGCCGCCCGAGCAGGGCCGCGAGAGCCGCCGTCATCACCATGAACAGGGTCGCCCCGCCCTCCCCGGCCAGCCGCTCCAGCGCGCATGCCGCGAGCCGCCGGCTGGCGCGCACGCCGCGAAAGCTCTCGACAGGCGGGCGCGGCCGGTCGGTGGGGAGCTCCAGAGGCGGCAGGCCGGCCAGGCGCTGCCGCCAGAAGGCGAGCAGGCGATCCAGGGTCGCGCCAGAGAGTTGCTCCCGCTGCCAGCGGGCGAAGTCGGCGTACTGCAGGGCGAGCTCCGGCAGGGGCGACGGCAGCCCGCTCGTGAAGGCGGCATAGAGCGCGCCGGCCTCGCGCACCAGGACCGCCCCCGACCAGCCGTCGCCCGCGATGTGATGGAGGTTGAGGACGAGGCGGTGCGCGTCCGGCCCCAGCCGCAGCAGCAGGCAGCGCAGCAGCGGCGCCCTGGTGAGGTCGAACGGCCGGCGGCCCTCTTCGGCGGCGAGCCGGGCGGCCTCCTCCTCCCGCCGCGGCGCGGGCAGGGCCGAGAGATCGATCCGGGGGAGGGGCAGGGGCGCCGGCGGGGCCACCTCGGGGACGGCCTCGCCATGGCGGGTCCTGATCGCCGTGCGCAGCACCTCGTGCCGGCGCACCACCTCCGAGAGGGCCGCCGCGAGCGCGCGGACGTCGAGCGCGCCGTCCAGTCTCACGGCCAGAGGGATGTCGTAGGCCGGGCTCGCCGGCGCCAGTTGCTGGAGGAACCAGAGCCTTTGCTGGCCGAAGGAGAGCGGCGCGGAGCCGGGACCGGCCGCGGCGACCGGCGGCGGAGCCGGGACCGTTCCCCCGCTCACCAGCCTCGCCAGCCCGGCCGGCGTGGGAGCCTCGAACAGGGAGCGCAGCGGGATCTCCGCCCCGAGATCCCGGCGTACCCGCGCCACCACCCGCGCCGCCTGGAGCGAGTGGCCGCCCAGGTCCCAGAAGCCGTCGTACGGTCCCACCTCCGGCCTGCCCAGGACCTCCGCAAAGATCGCCGCGAGCCGTTCCGCGACCTCCCCGGCCGGAGCCGGGGCCGGGACCGGCGCTTCCCGGCGGGTCTCCAGGCGCTTCGCGAAGCGCTTCACCAAAGGAACGAACGGCAGCTCGCCCAACGGCCGGTCCGGATCGGCGACGGCCGCGGCGAGCAGGGTCGTGAGCTGCTGCAACAGGCGCTCCGCCATCGCCGCCTCCCAGAGGCCGGCGTCGACCTCCAGGTGCGCGGTGAGAGATCCGTCCCATTCCTCCACCTCCACGGCGAGGTCGAACAGGGCCGTGCCGGTCGCCACCGCGACGGGGGTGACCGTGAGGCCCGGCAGGGCGAGGGGCTCCCGGGGGGCGTTCTGGAGGGCGAAGACGGTCTGCACCAGGGGGTGCCGCCCGGCCCGCCGGTCGGGGGCCAGCTCCTCCACCAGCCGCTCGAACGGCAGCTCCTGGTGGGCGTGGGCCTCGGCGACGGCGGTGCGCAGCCGCGCCAGCAGGAGGCGGAAGGTCAGGGGCACCGCGGCGCCGGCGAGGTCGATCCGCAGGATCAGGGTATTGACGAAGAACCCGATCAGCTCCTCGGTCTCGACCTGAGCACGGCCGGCGACCGGAGTGGCGAAGGCGACGTCGTCCTGTCCGGCGAGGCGTCCCAGGAAGGCGGCGAAGGCGGCGGCGAGGACCATGAAGGGGGTCGCCCCCTCGCTCCGGGCGAGCTCCTGGAGGGCCGCGGTCCGATCCGCTGCGAGGACCAGCGACCGGCGCACCGCCCCCGCGGCCCCCGCAGTCACTGCGGCCCGACCCTCCCGGTCCGTGGGCAGCGCGAGCGGCGGCAGACCGGCCAGGCGCTGCCGCCACCAGTCGAGGTCGGCCGCGAGCTCGCCCGCGGCCAGGCGCGCCTGCTGCCAGGCGGCGTAGTCGGCGTACTGGATCGGCGGCTCGGGCAGCGGCGACGGCCGGCCCGCGGCGCAGGCGGCGTAGAGCGCGCCCACCTCGCGGACCAGGACGGCGAGCGACCAGCCGTCGGCCGCGGCGTGGTGGAGGGTGAGCAGCAGCAGGTGAGCGTCCTCGCCCAACCGCGTCAGGACGGTGCGCAGCAGGGGCGGGCGGGCGAGGTCGAAGGGACGGCGGGCCTCCTCCCCGGCGAGGCGGCTCCCCTCGGCCTCGGCCTGTGCCGGCGCCAGGCCCGCGAGGTCGACGAGCGGCAGCGCCAGAGGGGCCAGAGGAGACGGCGCGGCCACGATCAGGATCGGCTCGCCGTCCGGCGCCTCGATCCCGGAACGCAGGACCGCGTGGCGGCGCGCCACCTCGCTCAGGGCCGCGGCGAGGGCCCGGCGGTCGAGCGGCCCGGTGAGCCGCAGCGCCGCCGGCAGATTCGCCGCCGGGCTCCCCGGGTCCATCTGCTGGGCCAGCCACATCCGCCGCTGGCCCGAGGAGAGAGGGGCGGGGCCGGCCCCGTCGCGGCGGGGGATCCCCGGCCGCCCAGCCGTTCCGGCCTCCGTCCGCGTCACCAGCGCCGCCGTGACCGCCGCCGCCATGCCGCCCAGGGTGGGGTCGTCGAGCAGCCGGGCCAGGGGGATGTCCACTCCGAAGACGGCCCGCACCCGGGCGAGGAGCCGGCCGGCCAGCAGCGAGTGGCCCCCCAGCTCGAAGAAGCCGTCCTCCAGACTCACCCGCGGCACCGCCAGGACCGCCTCCCAGAGCGCCGCGAGATCGCGCTCGATCGCCGTGGCCGGCGGCTTGGAGGCGCTCGGCGCCGCAATCGACTCGATCTCGACGCGGGCGAGGGCCTGGCGGTCGACCTTGCCGCTGGGGGTCAGCGGCAGGTCGCCGAGGATCGCGAACCCGGTGGGGACCATGTAGGCTGGGAGCCTCGCGAGCAGGAAGGCCCGCAGGTCCGTAGCCAGGTCGTCGCCGGCTCTCCCCTCCGGCCGCGGCACGATGGCGGCGAGCAGGCGCATTCCGGCCGCGTCCCGCCGGGCTACGACCGCGGCGCGCAGCACCGACGGATGGAAGGCCAGGGCGGCCTCGATCTCGCCCAGCTCGACCCGGTATCCCCGGACCTTGACCTGCCCGTCCCGCCGGCCCAGGAATTCGATCTCGCCGTCTTCGCGCCAGCGCCCCAGGTCGCCGCTGCGATAGAGCCGCGACCCCGGCTCGTCCGGCGTCGCCGCGGGATCGGGCAGGAAGCGCTCGGCCGTGAGGTCCGGGCGGCCGAGGTAGCCGCGGCAGACGGCGACGCCCCCGAGCCAGACCTCGCCCACCACCCCCGCCGGCAGCGGCCGCAGCCAGGCGTCGAGGACCGTGACCCGCGCTCCGGGGATGGCGCGGCCGATGGGCGGCAGGGCCGGCCAGGAGGCAGGCGGGCCGGCGAGCGGGAACGAGGTGATGATGTGCGTCTCGGTCGGCCCGTAGTGGTTCACCAGGGAGCAGCCGGGCAGGCGGGCGAAGAGCCCGGCGATCGCCGGGGTCACGTGGAGCTGCTCGCCCGCCACCGCCACCTCCGCCAGCTCGGGAGCCAGCGGCTCGCGGGCGGGGGCCGACCCGGCCAGCAGCTCCAGCGCCGCGAACGGCAGGAACAGCCGCTCGATCCTCTCCTCCGCGATCAGCCGCCAGAGCCGCGGGCCGTCGGCGCGCCACTCCTCCCGCAGCAGCACCAGCGTACCGCCGCTGCCCAGGGTCGAGAGGATCTCCTGCAGGCTGACGTCGAAGCTCAAGGCGGAGAACTGGAGCGTCCGCCGCGGCCCGCGAGCGATGCCGCAGGCGATCTGCCAGGCGATGACGTTGGCGAGCAGCCGGTGGGAGACGGCGACCCCTTTGGGCCGGCCGGTCGAGCCCGAGGTGTAGATGACGTAGGCGAGCGCCTCATTGGTGGTCGCGTCTGCCGTATCCGACCGATCAGTCCGATCAGTCCGATCGGTCTGATCAAGCAGAACCATGGGACGGTCGAAAAAATTGAACCGGTCTGCGAGCGCCGACCGGGTGATGAGCAGCTCCGCCCCGGAGTCCGCCAGCATGAGGGCCAGCCGCTCCCGCGGATAGGCCGCGTCGAGCGGCACGCAGACTCCTCCCGCCTTGAGGATGGCCAACAGGCCGGCCACGGCGTCGAACGAGCGGCCGGCGCAGAGCGCCACCGGCACCTCAGGCCCGACCCCCAAGGCCCGGAGGCGATGGGCAAGGCAGCTCGCCCTCTCCTCCAGCTCCCGGTAGGTGAGCGCGGCGCCCTCCCCTGCGGAGATCACGGCGATCGCCTCCGGCGAGCGCGCCGCCTGCGCGGCGACCCGCTCGTGCACGGGCGTGTTCCCGCCCGCCGCCGGCGGCCCTGCGGCCCAGGCCGCGAGCTGCGCGACTTCCTCAGGCGCGAGGAGGGGAAGGGCCGAGAGAGGCCGGTCCTCGCCCGCAGCCATGCCGGCGAGCAGGGCCGCGAGGCGGCCGGCCAGACGGTCGACGGCCGACTCCGCAAAGCGGCCGCGGGCGAAGAGCAGGGTGAAGGCGAGGCGATCCCCATCGGGCGCGGCGAGGAGCGTCAGCGGGTAGTGAGTGCGATCGACGGTGCGCACCCCCGCGATTTGCGAGCCGCCGCGCCAGCGCCGCAGCGGCTCGCCGAGGGGGAAGTTCTCGAAGGCGACGAGGCTCTCGAAGAGCGGCCGGTCGCGCGCCACCTCGCTCCAGTTGCGGACGGCGGGCAGGGGTGTCGCCTCGCGCTGGCGGATCTCGAGCAGGAGCGCCTGGAGATGGTCGAGCCACGGGCCCAGGGGCTCGGCGGCGGCGAGCCCGATGCGCACTGGCAGGGTGTTGGCGAGCAAGCCCACGATTCCCTCGGCCCCCGGCAGCGCCGACCGCCCCGAGACCACGCTGCCGAAGACCACGTCCTCGCAGCCGCCGTGGAAGCCGAGCAGGAGGGCCCAGGCCCCGTGCACCAGAGTCGCGGGTGTCCAGCCCCGCCGCCGGCCGAGCGCCAGGAGATCGCCGGCCGCGGGAGCCGCGTGGAGGTGCCGCTCGCCCCAGGCCTCCTCGCCGGCGGCGGGCCGCGAGGCCGGCCGGTCGATCCCCAGCGGGGTCGGCGCCGCGAACCCGGCGAGGAGCCGCTGCCAGAACTCCCGATCCGCCCCTCTCCGCAGCAGCCACTCGACGAAGTCGCGGAAGGGGCGGCGAGAGGGGAGCTCCGGCTCCTCCCCGCGCGCGAACGCCTCATAGGCGGTCAGGACCTCCTCCAGCACGAGGGCCATGGACCAGCCGTCCAGCAGCAGGTGGTGGTGGCTCCACAGGAGCTGCCAGCGGTCCGCGGCGAGGCGGAAGAGCGCCAGCCGCTGGAGGGGGGCCCGGGCGGGATCGAAGCCGCGCCGCCGGTCGGCCGCCAGGCGCTCCGCGAGCCGCTCCTCCCGCTCGCCCGGCGCGAGATGGCGCCAGTCCTCCACCTCCCACTTCGGCCCGGCGTCGCGCCGCACGACTTGCAGCGATTCCTCGCCCTCGACGAACGCCGTACGCAGCACCGCGTGGCGCCGGGAGACGAGGCTCCAGGCCCGCTCCAGGGCGGCGCGGTCGAGGCCGCCCGTGAAGGTCCAGGTGAGCTGCTCGACGTAGGCCCCGGACCCCGGGGACTCGCGGTCGTGGAACAGGATCCCCTGCTGCGCCGGGGTGAGCGGATAGAGGTCCTCCACTCCGGGGTCGGCCCGCAGCGTGCGGCAGGGGGCGAGCAGGGCTTCCAGCTCGCCCGCCACGGCCGCGGCCAACCGCTCCAGCGCGGCCCGGTCGCCGCGGTTGCCGGTGCAGTCGAGCCGCAGCCGGTCGCCGATCGCCACGGCGTTGACCTCCAGCCGGTGGGTCCGCCGCGCCGCGGGGCTGCGCTGCGGGCCGGCGGGCTCGGGGGCCAGGGCGAACGGCCCGGAGCCGTCGAACCGCCCCAGGTAGTTGAAGCTCACTTCGGGCCTCGGCAGGCCGGCGGGGACCTGCGCCCGGACGGCCCGCAGCGACGCGCCGGGACCCTCCGCGGCCGGCCGCTCGATCAACACTGGTGACAGCGTGGTGAACCACCCCACGGTGCGCGACAGGTCGATCCCGGGGTTGATCCCGGGAAAGAGATCCGCATCCCGGCCGTGCCCCTCGACCTCCACCCGCAGCCGCCCCCCGGCCGCGCGGGCGAGGGCCGCGAGCAGCGCCTCGTCCGGACGCGCCCCGTACATGGCCGGAATGCCGCGCAGCAGGTCCCCGGTCGTCTCGGGCGGCAGCTCGATCGAGACCGTCTCCGCCTCGCCTTCGGGCCCTGGCTCGCCCGCGAGGCCAAACGGCAGGGGCACGGGATCGCGCGCTACCTGCTGAATCGTGGACTCGGCCTCACCCACGAGCCGGGCCCAGCGCTGGAAGGACGTGGTCCGCGGCGGCAGGGGGAGCCGCCGGCAGGCCCGGTCGAGATCCCCCAGCAGGAGCCGCCAGGAGACGCCGTCGACCGCCAGGTGATGAGCCGCGAGCAGCAGCCGCTCGCTCCCGCCCATCCTGAAGAGGACCGCCCTGAACAGGGGGCCGGACTGGAGGTCGAACCCGGTCTGCGCCTGGGCTGCCGCCGCGGTGAGGGCCGCCGTGCGCAGCGGCGCCGGCAATCCCTCCAGATCGATCCAGGCGAAGAGGTCCCGCTCCTCCGGCGCCACCCGCTGCCGCCAAGCCTCGGGGCCGCGCTCGAAACGCAGCCGCAGGGCCTCATGCCGCTCCACCAGCGCCGCCACCGCGCCCGCCATGAGCCCGGGATCGAGCGGCTCCTCCGGCGCCAGGAGCAGCGCCTGGTTGAAGTGATGCGGCGCGGGCTGCTCAAGCGCGAAGAACCACCGCTGAATCCAGGTGAGAGCGAACCAGCCCTCCCCTCTCCCCTCCCCCTCTTCGTCCCTGCCGTCCCTGCTGTCCCTGCCGTCCTTTTCCCCCACCACCCTCGCCAGACCCGCCACCGTCCGGCGCTCGAAGATCTGCCGGGGGCTGACCTCCAGCCCGCGCTCGCGCGCCCCGGCGACGATCTGCAAGGTGAGGATCGAGTCGCCGCCCAGGGCGAAGAAGTCGTCGTGAATGCCCACGGCCCCGAGGCCGAGCACCCGGCTCCAGACCTCGGCCAGCACCGCCTCCACCCGGTTGCGCGGCGCGGCCGGTGCGGCGCGCTCGTCCAACGCGGGCTCCGGCAGAGCCCCGCGGTCGAGCTTGCCGGCCGGCGTGAGGGGCAGGTCCGCCAGGGAGACCCAGGCCGTGGGCACCATCGCCTCGGGGAGCCGGTCGGCGAGGAAGGTCCGCAAGTCCGCGGGATCAGGGACCACCCCGCCCCGGGGGACCACCCAGGCGGCGAGGCGGTCGCCGGCGGTCCCGGGCCGCGCCGCCACGGCCGCGCGCGCCACCTCCGGATGCGTCTCCAGGACCGCCTCGACCTCTCCGGGCTCGATGCGTACGCCGCGCACCTTGATCTGGTGGTCGATCCGGCCGAGCACCTCCAGGACGCCGTCAGGGCGGAAGCGGCCGAGGTCGCCGGTGCGATAGAGCCGGGCGCCCGGGCCGTTCCAGGGGTGCGGCACGAAGCGCTCGGCCGTGAGGTCGGGCCGGCCGAGGTAGCCGCGGGCGAGCCACGGGCCGCCGACCGCCACCTCGCCGGCCGCACCCAGGGGGACCGGCTCACCGCGCGGGTCGAGCAGCACGACCTCCGCGCCGGCGAGCGGCCGGCCGGCCGGGACCGGCTCCTCCCCTGCCCATGGCTCGCCCACCACCGGGGTGGTGACCTCGGTGGAGCCGTAGGCGCTGAGCAGTTGCACGCGCGTCCCCTGCCGCCACGCCGCCACCTTGTCGGCCGCCAGCCGCTCGCTCCCGGCGACCACCAGCCGCAGGCTTGGCGGCGGCGGCGCCTGGGCGAGGGCGGCGGCCCAGGCGTGCCAGAACGAGGCCGGGAGGTCCACGGCCGTCACCCGGTGCGCGGCCAGGAAGGCGAGGAAGCCGTCGAGCGTCGCCACCGCCGCGGGCGGTGCCGGAGCCACCGCGGCCCCCGCGACCCAGGAAGCGAGCATCTCCTCCAGCGCCACGTCGAAGGCGGGAGAGGTGAAGCCCAGCATGCGGTCGCCGTCCGCCAGGCCGTAGCGCTCGGCCACGGTCCGGCAGAGGACGGCCAGGCCCCGGTGCGGCATCACCACCCCCTTGGGCCGGCCGGTGGAGCCGGACGTGTACATGACGTAGGCCGCCTGCTCCGGCGCGATTGGATGGATCGGATGGATCGGATGGATCGCAAAGGGAATCTCGACGGCTTCCTCCGCCTCGTCCTCCCCGTCGTCCACCGCCACGGTCTCGCCGTTCCACCCGGCCGGGGGCGGCGGGTCCGCGGCGCGCACCAGCAGCCGCCGCGCGCCCGCGTCGGCGAGCAACCCCGCCAGCCGCTCGGGAGGGTGGGCAGGGTCGAGCGGCAGGAGGGCGCCGCCCGCCTGAAGCACGGCGAGAAGGGCGACGGCCAGCTCGGCCGAACGCTCGATGCGGATGCCGACCACCTCCTCCGTTCCCACCCCCAGGCCCGCGAGCCGCCGCGCCAGCCGGCCCGCCCGCCGGGCCAGCTCGCCGCGGGAGACCTCCTCGTCCACGTCCACCGCGATCAGGGCCGGCGCCTCGGGGTCGCGGGCCACCTGGTCCGCGATCGCCTGGAGGACGAAGCCCTCCCCGACCGTGCCGGCCCCCTGCCGCCACTCCTGGAGGAGCTGGTGCCGCTCCCCCGCACCGAGCAGGGGAAGGCGCGGCCAGGGGAGGTCCGGATCGGCGACCGCTCCCGCGAGCAGGGCCAGGAAGTGCCCGGCCAGGCGCTCGGCGGTCGCGGGGTCGAAAAGATCGGCGCTGTACTCCAGCGAGCCTGCCCATCCTCCTTCGGGGGTCTCGCGGGGGGTCAGCTCCAGGGTGAGATCGAACTTCGCGACTGCCGCCTCGATCTCCTCGACCTGCACCGTCAGCTCTGGGAGGTCCAGCGCCGGCCGCGGCACGTCGACCAGCGACAGCAGGGTCTGGAAGAGCGGCGCGCGCGACAGGTCGCGGACCGGCGCCACGGCGTCGACCAGCCGGTCGAAGGGGAGGTCGCGGTCCGCGTAGGCGGCCAGGGCGTCCTCCCGCACGCGCTTCACCAGGGCGGCGAACGGGAGCTCGCCCGCGAGGTCTGCGCGCAGCACCAGGGTATTGACGAACAGGCCGACCACCCCCTCGGTCTCCACCCGGTCGCGACCGGCAACCGGCGCCCCCACGGCGAAATCCTCCTGGCCGGCATGGCGGCCGAGCAGGACCTCGAAGGCGGCGAGGAGGACCATGAACGGCGTGGCGCCGAGCCGCCGGCCGATCTCCCCCACGGCGGCGGCGAGGGGCGCCGCCAGCGCCAGCGGTCGCCGGCCGCCGCGGGAGGTCTGGACCGTTGGACGGGGGCGGTCGGTGGCGAGCGCCAGGGCGGGCGCTCCGGCCAGCCGGCGGCGCGCGGACGCCAGCCGCGCGGTCAGGGTCTCCCCTCGCATCCACCCGCGCTGCCAGAGCGAGAAGTCGGCGATCTGGAGACGGGGCGGGGGCAGCGCCTCCCCTGCCAGCAGCCGCCCGACCTCGCCCAGGAGCAGGGAGAGAGACCAGGCGTCGACCGCGATGTGATGGCAGACGAGGAGCAGGGTGTGCGCCGCCGTTCCCCGCCGCAGGAGCCAGGCGCGCAGCACCGGTCCGCGCGCCAGGTCGAAGGGGCGGCGGGCCTCCTCCGCGGCCAGGCGCCGGGCCTCGGCGTCCTCCCGGGCCGGGGGGAGGCCGGCGAGATCGATCCATGGCAGCGGCAGGTCCGGCTCGGCGTCGATCTCCTGGATCGGACCCGCCGCGGTTTCGGGAAAGCGAGTGCGCAGGGCTTCGTGCCTCCGGACCACCTCGCGCACTGCGCGCTCCAGGGCGGCGGCGTCCAGCGGACCCCGGAGGTGGACGGCGGCCGGCACGTTGTAGCGCGGGGTCCCCGGCTCCAGGCGGTCGAGGAACCAGAGCCGCTGCTGGGCGAAGGAGAGGGGGATCGTTCCGCTACGGGGGACGGTGACGAGCGGCGCAGGCCGCGGTGACACCGGTCCCTCCTCCCCGGCGCGCAGCCGCGCCAGCTCGGCAGCCAGGCCGGCCAGGGTCGGGGCGCGGAAGAGGAGGGAGACCGGCATCTCGACGCTCAGGACCTCGCGCACCCGTGCCGCCAGGCGGGTCGCCACCAGCGAGTGGCCGCCGAGGGCGAAGAAGTCGTCGTCCGGCCCGGCAGGGCGGCCCAACAGCTCGGCCCACATCCCCGCCAGCACCTCTTCAACCGGCGTCCGCGGCCGGCCGGCCGTGCCGCTCCCCGGCGCCTCTTCGGGAGCGGGCAGGGCAGCGCGGTCGAGCTTGCCGTTGGCGGTGCGCGGCAGGACGGGGAGCACGACCCAGGCGGCGGGGACGAGGAAGGCGGGCAGCCGCTCCTCCAGATGGCGGCGCAGCCGCGCGGGCAGGTCGCCGGCCGCCCCACGGGCCGGCGCCACCCAGGCCACGAGCCGCCGCCCGCCACCCGGCTCGGGGCCGGTCCCCACCGCGACCTCCGCCACCTCGGAATGGCCTGCCAGGGCGGCCTCGACCTCCCCCGGCTCGACGCGGAAGCCACGGATCTTGACCTGGTGGTCGAGCCGGCCGAGAAAGGCCAGCTCGCCGTCCGGCAGCAGGCGGGCGAGGTCTCCCGTCCGGTAGAGACGGGCGCCGGGCGGCCCCCAGGGATCGGGGAGGAACCGCTCGGCCGCGGCGTCCGGCCGCCCGAGGTAGCCGCGGGCGAGCCCCGCGCCGCCGATCCAGATCTCCCCCGGCACGCCGGGCGGCACCGGCTGCATCCGGCGGTCGAGCAGGAGCACCCGCTCGCCCGGCAGCGGCCGGCCGATGGGCGGCGCCCCCGCGGCCCTCCCCACCTCCGCCCAGGTCGAGTAGACCGTGGTCTCGGTGGGACCGTAGAGGTTGAGCACCCGCCGGCCCGCAGCGGCGAGCGCGCGGGCGAGCGGCTCCGGCAGCGGTTCGCCCGCCAGGCAGACCGTTCGCACCGAGACCGGCAGGGCGCCCGCCCGCACCAGCTCCGCCGCGGCCGAGGGGACGGTGTTGAGGAGGGTCACCCGCTCGCGCGCCGGCAGCCGCGGCAGCTCCAGCGCGTTCTCCGCCAGCACCACCGCCCCGCCGCGGGTCAGCGGCACGAACAGCTCGAACAGCGAGAGGTCGAAGCAGACCGAGGTCGCCGCGAGCACGCCTGCGATCTCTGGCTCGGAGCAGGCCCGCTCCGCCCAGGCGAGAAGCGCGGCGACGCCCCGCTGGACGACCCCCACGCCCTTGGGCCGGCCGGTCGAGCCCGAGGTGTAGATCACCGCGACCAGCCCCTCGGGCCCGGCGCCGACCGGCGCGGGAATGGCTGCCGCGGGCTTCTCGACGTCGTTCGAGGTGAGCACGGCCGCGGCTCCCGAGTCCGCCACCATCCATTCGATCCGCTCCCGCGGGTAGGCGGGATCGAGCGGCACGTAGGCGGCGCCCGAGCGGAGGATGCCCAGGATCGCGGCCACCAGCTCCGGGGTCCGCGGCAGGAGGACCCCCACCCTCGCCTCCGGACCGATGCCGCGGTCCGCCAGCCTTGCAGCGACCTGACCGGCCCGCGCCGCGAGGTCGCGGTAGGTCACCTCCCCGACCTCCCAGAGCAGCGCCGGGGCCTCCGGCGTGCGCGCCGCCTGCGCCGCGAACCGTTCCCAGAGTGAAGCCGCGGACGCCGGCTCGGCGACGTCGGCGACATCGGCGACGTCGGCAATCAACTGGCGCCGCTCCGCCGGAGAGAGCAGCGACAGCTCCGCCGCCCGGGCCTCAGGCGCCGCCGCCATCCCGGCGAGCAGAGTGGCGAAGCAGCCGGCCCAGCGGGCCACGGTCGCGGCGTCGAAAAGGTCGGCGTCATAGCGCAGCGAGCCGGCGAGCCCGCCGCCCTGCTCGACGACGTAGAGCCCGAGGTCGAGCTGCGCCCCCGGCAGGTCGAGCCGCAGCGGCTCCAGGACCAGCGGTCCCAGATGCAGCGGCTGCAGCGCCTCCCCGGCGCTCCCCAGCACGAAGGGGGCGACCGCCGCGCCGAGCCGGTGCGGCCGCTCCAGGGCGAGGAGGGCCTGGAAGACCGGCGGCAGGGCGGAGTCGCGCCGCGGCTGCAGACGCTCGACCAGCAACGGGAACGGGAAGTCCTGGTGGGCGAGCGCTCCCAGCAGCTCGTCCCAGGCCCGGGCGAGGAGCTGCCGCACGGTCGGGTCGCCGGCCGGGCCGCCGCGCAAGACCAGCGGGTTGACCAGGTTGGCCACCAGATCGGCCAGCTCGGGCCGGCTGCGGCAAGCGGCGGGCGAGCCCACCAGCACCTCGTCCTGGCCGGCGAGCCGGCCGAGCAGGAGCTGGAAGGCGGCGAGCAGGACGGTGAACAGGGTCGCCTCGGCCGCCGCGGCCAGGGCCTTGACGCCCGCCGTCACCTCCGGCCCGATGACCAGCGGGAGGGCGGCGCCCCGGAAGCGCGCGACCGCCGGGCGGGGCCGGTCGGCCGGCAGGTCGAGCACCGGCAGCTCCCGCTCCCCCAGCCGGCCGTGCCAGAACGCCCACAGCCGTTCCCCCTCGGGGCCGGCGAGCCGTTCGCGCTCAGCGGCCACGTGCGCGGCCCAGGAACCGGCGGCGGGCAGCTCCGCCGCCGCCCTTGCAATATCAGGGGCGGCCAGCAGCCGCGCCAGCTCGTCGACCAGCACCACCAGCGACCACAGGTCGACGGCGATGTGGTGCGCGGCGACCAGCAGCGCCCGCCGCCCCGCGGGCCCGAGCAGCAGGCGCACCCGCAGGACCGGCCCCGCCGCGAGGTCGAAAGGACGCGCCGCTTCGACCTCCACCCGCTCGCGCAGCTCCTCGCCTCCCAGCTCGTGGGCGTCGATCACCGCGAACGCCTCGGGCGCGGCCGCCAGTACCCGGGCGACGGGCTCGCCGCCGCGCTCCTCATAGACCGTGCGCAGCACGGGATGGCGCTCGACCAGGGCGGCCAGGGCGGCCCTGAGCCGGTCCGCGTCCACGTTCGACCGCACTCGCGCCGCGAAGGCGAGGTGATAGGCGGTCCCCTCGGGGTCCAGCCGGTGCAGGAACCAGAGCGCCCGCTGGCCGTGGGAGAGCGGGACCTCGGCCGGCTTAGCGTAGGGGCGGGTCTGGACGGTGGTCGGGGGCTCGACCCGCCCTGCCCGGAGCGTCCTCGCGAGCCCTTCAATTTCTGCCACGCTCGAGGCGAGCACGGCGGGCAGGGAAAGGGCGATCCCGAAACCGGTCTCCAAGGCGTGCTGGAGCTCGACCGCGGCGAGCGAGTCGAGCCCCAGGGCGGCGAGCGGCCGGCGGGCATCGGCTCCCCGTGGATCATGGCCGAGCGACCGGGCGACGGCGTGGCGTACCCCGTGCTCCGCAAAGGACTCCGAAGGTTCGGCTTCACCCGCCACGTCCCAAGCCAACGCGGGCAGGGTCCGCGCCAGAAAACCCTCGCGGCAGGCCTGGCGCCGCACCTTGCCGCTGGAGGTGCGCGGCAGGGTGCCCGGGGCGAGCAGGGCCACGCCGTGGACCTCGGCCTCGTGCTCCTCGGCCACCGCGCGGCGCAACGCCGCGATGGCCTCCGCGGCGGCGGTGGTGCGGAAGCGCCGGCCGACTTCCTGGACGACGGCCAGCCTCTCCCGGCCGCCCGCCTCCACGGCAAAGGCGGCGGCACCGCCCGGCGCGAAGCCCGGATGGCTCGCTACGGCCGTCCGCTCGACATCCTGGGGATAGAGGTTGCGGCCGCGCAGCACGATCAGGTCCTTGATGCGACCGGTGACGAACAGCTCTCTTCCTTCGAGGAAGCCGAGGTCACCGGTGCGCAGCCAGGCCCCGCGCTCCTCCCCCGCCGGCGCCCGGAAGGTCCGGGCCGACTCCCGGGGACGGCCCCAGTAGCCGGCGGCCACCTGGGGACCGGCCACCCAGATCTCTCCCACCCGCCCTACCTCCAGGCGGCGGCGAGTGCGGGGATGGACGATTGCCACCTCTGTCCCGGGCGCGACCGTCCCGCTCCCGGCGAGCCGGCGCGCAGGCTTCTCCACCTCCCGCATCGCTGGCGCCGCACCGGGCGGCGAGACCGACACCAGCAGGGTCGCCTCCGCCAAGCCGTAGCAGGGGCAGAGCGCCTCGGCACGGAACCCCGCCGGAGCGAAGGCCCGAGTGAAGCGATCCAGGGTCTCGGGGCTCACCGGCTCGGCGCCGTTGAAGGCGACTCGCCAGCGGCGCAGGTCGAGCCCGGCCCGCTCCTCGGGATTGCTCCGGCGCACGCAGAGGTCGTAGGCGAAGTCGGGGCCGCCGCTCAAGGTGGCGCCGTAGCGCGTCATCGCGCGCAGCCAGCGCAGCGGGCGCTGGAGGAAGGCCGTGGGCGGCATCAGCACGCAGCGCGCCCCCAGCAGGACCGACTGGATCACGATCCCGATCAGCCCCATGTCGTGATAGAGCGGTAGCCAGCTCAGCAGGATATCGCGCTCGCTGAGCCCGACCGCGCGGGTGATCGCCCGGGCGTTGGCGAGCAGGTTGCCGTGGGTGACCATCACCCCCTTGGGGTTCGAGGTCGAGCCCGAGGTGTACTGGAGGAAGGCGAGCGTCTCCGGACTGGCCAGAGGTTCCCGCCAGTCCTCCTCTCGCCCCTCGCCCAGCGAGAGCCATTCGACCCCGGCGAGCTCCGGCAGGCCGGCTGCTGCCCGCCGCAGGCGGTCGGCACCGGCGGCCGGCGCCAGGGCGAAGCGCGGCGCGGCATCGCGGGCGAGGGCCCGCAGGCGAGGGATTGAGCGCTCCGCGCGCGGCGGGTAGGCGGGGACGGCCACGGCGCCGGCGTAGAGGCAGCCGAAGAAGGCGGCCACGAAATCGAGCCCCGGCGGAAAGAGCAGGAGGACCCGCTCGCCCGCTCCGCCGTGCCGCGCCAGCGTGGCCGCGACCGCCCGGGCCCGCCGGTCGAGGGACCGATAGGTCAGCCGCTCGGACTCCACCTCTCCGTCAGCCAGAAAGGTGAAAGCCCGCCGTCCGGGGCGAAGGGCGGCCTGACCGCGGAGAGCCGCAACGAGAGACGGTGGACCGGCGCCGTGGGACGGGAACGAATCGGTCATCGGATCGACGTCTGGGTGTGACCGGGGGAGAAACTCTGGGGGTAGCGACAGGAGACGACACGAGCCGCCCCTCCCTACAAGGTGCGAAGGGCGCTGCCGGCCGGGACATCAGGCCACTTCGCCCCGACCCTGCGGCAACCATTCCACCGGCGAGCCGGCTGTGTCATTCTTGGCGGGCAATGACTGAGAACCAGATCCTGATCCTGCGTGGCAGCGAGGTGGACGACCTCCTTACCGGGCGCGAGCTCGAGGTGATCGACGCAGTGGCGCGGGCCTATCTGGCCCACTCGCGCGGCGAGAGCTCGCTGCCGCACTCGACCTTCCTGCGCTTCCCCAACGACGACCGGAACCGGATCATCGCCCTGCCCGCCTATCTTGGCGACGGCTTCGGGGTGGCCGGCATGAAGTGGATCGCCTCTTTTCCGGGCAACGTGGAGAAGGGGATGGCCCGCGCCTCGGCGGTGCTGATCCTCAACAGTGCCACCACCGGGCTGCCGGAGGCCATCCTGGAGAGCTCCCTGATCAGCGCCCGCCGCACGGCGGCGAGCGCCGCCCTGGCCGCCCGCGAGCTTCGCCGCGGCCGCACGACCGGCTCGGCGGGCCTCATCGGCACCGGCATCATCAACTTCGAGACCGCCCGCTTCCTCCTCCACACCCTCCCCGACCTCACCCGCTTCCGTCTTTTCGACCTCCAGCGGGAGCGCGCCGAGTCGCTGGCCGCGCGCATCGCCGGGATGGCCCGCGGCGTCCGCCGGGACGACAGCGTCGAGGTCCTGGTGGCCGAAGATCCTGACGAGATCCTCCGCACCTGCCCCCTCATCGCCTTCGCCACCACCGCGGTGCAGCCCCACGTCGGCGACCTCTCGGCCTGCCTGCCCGGCGCCACGATCCTCCACACCTCGCTGCGCGACCTCACCGCCGGCGCGATCCTGGCCAGTGACAACGTGGTGGACGATCCCGACCACGTCAGCCGCGCCCAGACCTCGATCCACCTCGCCGAGCAGCAGACCGGCAACCGCAACTTCATCCGCTGCACCCTCGCCGACCTCCTCGCCGGCACCTCGCCCGCCAAGAAGGACGAGGACGGAGTGACCGTCTTCAGCCCGTTCGGCCTCGGCGTGCTGGACCTCGCCGTGGGGCAACTGGCGCGCCAGCGGGCCCTGGAGACGGGCCGCGGCACGATCATCGACTCCTTCCTGCCGCTGGGCTAGAGCGGCGGCACGTCGGTCCAGGTCGTCGGGTGCGACATTCCCACCAGCACCTGGCGCTGGCCCTTGAACGGGGCGCGGCCATGCGCGGCCATCATGTTGTCCAGCATCAGGAGGTCGCCGACCTGCCAGGGGAATTTGACGGTCTCGGCGTGGTAACAGGAGCGCAGGTGATCGAGCGCGTCGGCCTCGATGGGGCTGCCGTCGCCATAGTAGGTGTTGGTGGGCAGGTCCTCCTCGGCGAACTCGTCGAGCAGCGCCTCGCGGATGGCTGGCGTCAGCGTGCTGATGTGGAAGAAGGTGGCATGGTTGAACCAGCACAGGTCGCCGCTGTCGGGGTGCCTGGCCACGGCGTTGCGCACGGCACGGGTGCGCAGGCGGTTGCCGTCCTTCCACTCGAGCTGGATGCCGTTTTTCAGGCAGTGCGCCTCGACCTGGGCCTTGTCCTCGGTCTGATAGACGTCCTGCCAGGGGAGGCCGAAGCCGTCGCCGTAGTTGCGCACCACCATCCAGCGCTTGGCGATGAAGCGGTCCCGCACCTCGGGGTCGACGCGCTGGTAGATCTTGCGCACGTCGGCGATGGGGGTCTCGCCCCCCTCCATCATCGCCTTGGAGCAGTAGAAGAAGATACGCCGCGGCCAGACCGCCTGATAGGAGTTCTCGTTGTGCAGGAAGATGGGATGCTCGGGCGGGTAGTCGGTGGAGGTGTAGATCCGGCCGCTGACGGCGTGGCGCGGCGACGAGCGCTCCTTGTACTCCAGCAGATCGCCGGAGATGGCCCGGACGACATGCTCGAACTCCTCCACCCGCGGGATCGCGAAGCCGCGGAAGAGGAGCCCGCCATGCTGGGCGAGCCGGCCGCTGATCAGGTCGCGGTTCGCCTCCGCCCAACCCGCGAGGTTGACGCCGGGGACCGTCGGTTGGGCCACCAGCGGGAAGCCGCTCTCGTTCATCGGCGCCATCTGCACCAGGTCCCCTTGTGACACACTGACCGCCCGGCGGGCGGGGATGCCCGGTTTCCGCAGGCTTGGCCGGCTGGTCTCTTCTTCGCTCATCGGTGATCTCCTTCGGATCGGAACACGGCCTCCTCATTGGTGAGGGGATGCCGTCCAGCGCCTCCTGCTCACGCCGTCGCCAGAGTATAGACGGAGGCGGCGCCGAAGTGGTCGAGTCGCGCACTGTAGAAGACGGGTAGAATAGCAGACCCCAGCGTCGTATTGAACATTTTTCGCAAGGAGCCTGCATGCTCGTCAAGCATCTGCTTTCCATTTCCGACCTGGATCGGGAAACGATCCTGTCGCTCGTCGAAACCGCCGTCGCCATCGCCGAGGGGCGCTGGACGGTTGAGCGCCCCTTGGCCGGCCGCCTCGTGGGCATCTACTTCCGTAAGACCTCCACCCGCACCCGCACGTCGTTCACCGTCGCGGCCCTGAAGCTTGGAGCCCAGGTCATCACCTACGGGCCCAACGACCTGCAGATCGTGACCGGCGAGTCCGTGCCGGACACCGCGCGCGTCCTGGCCAACTATCTGGACGCCCTCGTCATCCGCACCAACGAAACGATGGCGGAGATGCGCGAGCTCGCCTGCCAGGACCGGATGGCGGTGGTCAACGCCATGAGCGAAAGCGAGCACCCGACCCAGTCGCTCGCCGACCTCGCCACGCTGCGCGAGCACTTCGGCCGGCTGGCGGGGCTGCACGTGCTCTACCTGGGGGAGGGGAACAACTCGGCCTCGGCGATCTCCCTGGCCGTCGCCCGGCTCCCCGGAATGCGGCTGACCCTGGTCACGCCCGAGAGGTACGGACTGCCTGCGGGCTTCATCGCGGAGGTCCGGGCCACGGCCGCGGCGAACGGCTCCGAGATCGAGCAGCACCACGACATGAGCCGCCTGCCGCGCGGGGTGGACGCGGTGTACACGACCCGCTGGCTCACCATGGGGGTCAAGAAGGCCGACGAGGACTGGGTCCCCAGGTTCCGGCCCTACACCGTCACCCCTGCGGTCATGGCCGAGGTCTCGAAACCCGACGGCAGCACCGTCTTCCTCCACGACCTGCCGGCGATGCGCGGCTACGAGGTGCTCGACGAGGTCCTCGACGGCCCGCAGAGCATCGCCTTCCGGCAGGCCTACCACAAGATGACGAGCGCCATGGCCGTCCTCAACTGGTGCCTGGCCGGAGGGTAGAGTTGGCTACGGCCGAGGCCGTCAACCCGCTCGGAGTTGAAGTCTTCGCAGCTCGATGAAGAGGCCCGAAGGGCCGGCAGCATGTAGCCTGGGGCGCCAGCCCTAGGTACCGCAGCCTCCACACCCCCCAAGCCCCGAAGGGGCGGCAGCAGACGGCGACCCGTTGTTGTATCGCGCCGGCGCGCATCTCCGCTTCCCTCAACAAATCGAGCCAGTCCGTGTCCTCTCTAAAGAGGGGCCGAAACCTGTACCGGAGGCAGCATCCGGCTCTATCGCCTTTGGGGAACGTGGTACCATCAATCGTATCCATGTGAGCCTCTTCCGAAAAGAAAAGCCATGCGCATCTTGCAGTTGACGTATGTTGGAACCAGAACGCGTGCCATTCTAGTGCTCCCGCTATTGGTCGGCCTATTACTCGATGCGACGCGTGCGGGGGCGGCACCGCAGCACGTCGTGAACGATGCCGACTCCGTGGTGCTCAAGGGCAACGTCCATCCTTTGGCACGGCCCGAGTATGACGTCGGCGCGACGGCTCCGTCGCTGCCGATGGAGCACATCACTCTGGCGCTCAATCTGGACAGGGACAAGCAAGAGGCACTGAAGCGCCTTCTCGCCGAACAGCAGGACCCGGCCTCCCCGAGCTTTCACCGCTGGCTGACGCCGGAGGAGTTCGGGGAGCGGTTTGGCCGTTCCCCGGACGAGATCACCGTCGTTACTGAATGGTTGAGCTCGCATGGCTTCACCATCGATGAAGTTGCCAAGGCCAGGACCTGGATCAATTTCTCGGGCACCGTCGGAGACGTGAACCGCGCCTTTCACACCGAAATCCACGACTATCAGGTCCATGGCGCACTGCGTCACGCCAACGTGGCCGATCCGTCGCTCCCGCGGGCCCTCTCAGATATCGTCAAGGGCATCGTAACGCTCAACAACTTCCCGGCGCCAACCCACCACCGAGCGATCCGAGGAGATCCTGCGGACTTTACGTCCGGCTCCGCGCACTCTCTCGCGCCGGCGGACTTCGCAACGATCTATCACCTCCCGTCCGCCTATACGGGAGCCGGCCAGACGATCGCCATCGTGGCTCGTAGCAACATCCTGCTCTCCGACGTCCAATTCTTCCGCAGCACTTTCGGTCTGCCAGCCCGTGACCCGCACGTCATCGTCAATGGACAAGACCCTGGTAGCTTCAACTACGACGAGGAAACCGAAGCCGATCTAGATACCGAGTGGGCCGGCGCCGTCGCTCCCGACGCGACCATCGATCTCGTAGTATCGAAGACGACGAACGCCGCCGATGGCGTGTACCTCTCGGCGCAATACATAATAAACAATAATCTTGCGCCTGTCATGAGCATCAGCTTCGGTCCGTGCGAGCAACTCATGCCTTCGGACTATCAAAGCTCCATCAATAGCCTCTGGTCTCAGGCGGCGGCTCAAGGAATAACCGTGGTCGCGTCCTCTGGAGACTGGGGGGCCGCGGGCTGCTCGTACTTCCACCCCAGCAATCCGTCTGATAATCCGTACGCGCACGATCAGGCGGTTTCCGGTTTCTGCTCGACTCCGTTCAACGTTTGTGTCGGCGGAACGCAATTCAATGAAGGAGCCGACCCGAGCTCCTATTGGTCTGCCCAGGGCTCAGCGCTGCGTTACATTCCCGAAGAGGCATGGAATGAGACCGGCCTCGGGGCCTCAGGCGGCGGGCCCAGCAATGTATATCTCTCTAAGCCGAGCTGGCAAGCGGGACCAGGCGTACCGTCCGATGGGAAACGCGACGTTCCCGACATCTCGCTGTCCGCCGCCTTGCACGATGGTTATGAGATCGTGCAGGAGTTCGTGCTGAAGCCCATGGGAGGAACCTCCGCCAGCGCCCCGGCTTTCGCGGGATTGATGGCCAGGATCGTCCAAAAGACCGGACAGAGACAGGAAAATCCCAATCCCTCCCTCTACCAACTCGCTGCAACTCAAGCAAGTGGGGTGTTTCACGACATCGTGATTGGAAACAACTCGTTTGCCGGCGTGGGAGGCTTCGACGGCAAGACCGGCTACGACCTCGCCACAGGACTCGGCTCGGTCGACGCCGCGGCCCTGGTCAACAACTGGCCTAGTCTTGGAGCGACGCTGTCGGCGAACCCACCTTCTGGCGTCGCTCCGCTTTCGACGGTGCTGACCGCGCAGGCCACCGGCGAAGGGTTCGGCACCCTCAACTACACTTTCTGGTGGAACTGTCCTTTCTCGGTCTCGACCGTTGCGCAAGGTATCCAGCAGTGCGGCGACCCCACGAATCTTGCCATCGGCGCAAAATTCAATGCGGTATCGGATCTCGCCAAGAGTGCGACAAGGACGTACTCAAGCGCTCAGACCTACAAGCCCCTAGTGATCATCGAGCGCAACAACGGTGCCGTCACAGCGACGGCGAACGTGACCGTCTCTTCAGCCGCCACATGCACCAGCTTCACGATCTCACCCCCGTCCACCAGCCCTGCGTCCGCTGCCGGCTCCCAGCAGGTCGCGGTGGTGGGCTCGCCGGCCGGCTGCCAGGGCGGGACGTGGACGGCAGCCGGAAACGGGGCCTGGCTCACTGTCTCGTCCACCAGCGGCAGCGGAAGTGGGAGCGTGACCGTCTCCTGGGCGGCGAACGCGTCAACCACCTCCCGCTCGGCGAACGCGATGATTGCCGGCGCCAGCTTCCTCGTCACGCAGTCGGGAACGGCGGCGGCTCCGGCCGCGCCCTTCCTGCTCTCCCCGGGCGCGGCCGTATTTCCGGGCACGACCGTCAACCTCTTGTCCCCCGGGTTCTTCTGGCAGACCGCTCCGGGCGCCGACTCGTATCAGCTTGAGCTCAGCGACGCCTCGACGGTCTACCCCGTGCAAACCCTTTCCGCGTCCCAGACCTCGACGGTGTTGCCCTTCTCGTTGGCGGACAATCACGCCTACAAGTGGCGCATGCGCTCCCACGGGGCCGCGGGGTTCGGAGCCTACGGCGTCTATTACTATTTCTCAACCTATACGGGGCTTTCGACCGGAGACTTTTCGATTTCTTCCTCCTCTTCTGCCGCCGGCGTAACGCCAGGGGCGAGCGCCGCGTTCGTCCTCAGCACCACGACGCTCCAGGGCACTCCGCAGACGCTGAGCTTCAGCGCCGGCAGCCTTCCGGCCGGAGTCTCCTCCTCTTTCTCCCCCACTTTGATTCAGTCCGGCGGTCAAACCACGTTGACGCTCAACGTCGGAGCCGGCACGGCGCCGGGCTCCTACACGATCACTATTTCTGCGACGAGCAGCGTCAACGTCACCCACACCGTGACGATCGGCTTGACTGTGAATCCGCCTCCCGGAACGGGCGAGCCCGCCGTCTGTCTGACGCCCAGCAGCCTCGGATTCTCCGATCAGATGGTTGGGACCTCCAGCACGACTCAACTCGTCACGCTACTCAACTGCGGCAACGGCCCGCTGCACGTCTCGTCGATCGGCGCAAGCCCGGAGTTCTTCATTGGCGTCGGCAGCATCGTGCCGCCCGTCGATCTCCCCGCAGGAATAGCGACGACGTTCCAGGTGGGCTTCGCGCCGCTCGCCTCAGGCCCGCGGAGCGGGAGCGTCAAGGTCTTCAGCAATGCCGCCGGGAGCCCGGCCCTCCTGGCCCTGAGCGGCAACGCGACGCCGGCGCCGGTGACCACCGGAACAATCAACGTGGCGGCGACTTTGAACGGCCAACCCTTCAGCGGCTTCATGCCCTTCAGCTTGACCGGACCCGGCGGAACCATCAATTTCGGCGACGTGCCGTTCAGCCGGCCCGATCAGGCTGCGGGCCCCTATACCGTGGGCTTCCTGGGATCGGCTCCAGGGGGAGGAACGCTCGACGGCATCACCCCCTCGAGCACGCAGACGTTGACGGCGGGCGGCGCCATCCTGTTCACCTTCAACTTCACCGCACCGAATGAATTCGGGTTCACCGACCTGACCTCGACGTTTACCGGCACCACGGCGCTCATGGTCACAACCGTTGGGGGCAGCGCCAGCGTACCCCTCACGGCTTTGTACATTCGCGGCGGATCACAAACGATAACTCTCGCCGTTGCTGGGCTTCCCGCGGGGTGCACCTCGTCGTTCAATCCTCAGACGTTATCGATGACGGTGCCGGGTCCGGCAAGCCTGACTTCGGCGTTCACCGTTATTACGAGATCTGCGACGCCGCCCGGGCTCTATCAGTTGACGTTCACGGCGACGAATCAGGACGGCGCCACACATTCCTTGACCGGAACCCTGGTCGTCCTGACGAATGCCAATCCACAGCTCGTGAGCACCAGCTCGGGATCGGTGCTGGCCGATGGCTTCAGCGACCTGCCGTCGGCGAGCGCCGACGGCCATTATATCGCTTTCTTCTCGGCCGCCACGAACCTCGTTGCCGGAGATACGAACGGCGCAGCGGACGTCTTCGTCCGTGATCGCCAGACGGGAACGACTGCGCGCGTGAGTCTCGCGGACGACGGCTCGCAAGGGGACGACTTCAGCGGCTGGCCCGCGATCAGCGCCGACGGCCGGTTCGTCACGTTCCAGTCTTTCGCTGGCAATCTGGTTCCCGGTGGACAACGGGGAGTTGGTGCGGTCTACGTTCGGGACCGCCAGCTCGGCCGCACGACGAGGGTCAGTCTCTCCTCCACCGGTGTGGCGGCCGATAGCGACTGCCTGTTTCCTTCGATCAGCGGTGATGGCCGTTTCGTGGCTTTCAACTCGAAAGCGACGAACCTCGTACCCGGCGGCGGCGGTGGAGCCCATCAGGTTTACGTCCGAGATCTCCTGACGGGAGAGACGTCGCTCGCGTCGGCTGGCAACGACGGCTCGCCCGGCGACGCGGACTCCACCACCCCGGCCCTCAGCGGCGACGGGCGTTATGTGGCATTTTTCTCCGCCGCCTCGAATCTCGTTCCTGGCGCGACGGCGGCTGGCCGGCAGGTCTTCCTCCGCGATCTGCGGACGGGGACGATCCAACTGGTGAGCGGCGCGCCCGATGGCAGCCCGGCCAATGCGGGCATTCCCAACTACAGCGCCGAGCGCCTCGCCGTGAGCCCGGACGGCCGGTACGTCGCCTTCACCTCGTCCGCTTCGAACCTGATCTCCGGGGATAACAACTTCCAATCCGACGTTTTTGAATGGGACAGGACCACGAAGACGACGATCGTCGTCTCGGTGACCAACGATGGCACGTTGCTTTTTGGCGCCGGCGCACCCGCCATCAGCGCCGACGGCCGCTTCGTCGCTTTTCGTGCTGGCATCATGGGTGCTCCCACGCCCTACATTGCCGTGCGCGATACGGCAACCCGGCAGACCATGATCCACAGCGTGGGCCCTGGGGGAGTCCTCGGATCGGCCTTCAGCGCGGACTCCGCTTTGAGCGCGGACGGGCGCATTCTCGCCTTCGCGTCCAATGCTTCCAACCTCGTGGCCGGCGACACGAACGGCCAGCAGGACATCTTTTCAGTGGCCCTGCCCTCCACCCCTGGAATGCCCTTCGCTCAGGCGCTCTCCGTGACTCCGGCGTCCATTCCGGGCGGCAGCACGGCCACCGGCACCGTGACGTTGAGCGGCCCGTCTCCGGCTGGAGGAGCGAGCGTTGCGCTTTCCAGCTCCGACGTCGCAGCGCAGGTCCCTTCCGTCGTCACGGTGCCTGCAGGCAGCAGCTCCGCTTCGTTCTCGATTCCGACGCTCGCCGTTTCCGCGGAGCTCGCCGTCAGTCTGACCGCCTCGTATGGCGGGGGATCGCCGTGGACACTCCTGACGCTGGCGAAGGCCGTCCCGGCGCGCATCGACGTGCTGCAGGGCGACGGCCAGGGCGTTGCGGTCGGCTCGCTGCTGCCGATCCCGCTGCGTGTGAGAGTGCTGGACTCCGCGAACAGCCCGGCCGCGAACGTGGCCGTGCAGCTCAGCGCTCCAACCAGCGGGCCCTCCGGCTCCTTTTCTGGCGGCGTGACCTCCGTGCTGCTCGTGACGGATGCGCTCGGCGTGGCGACCGCACCCGCTTTCACGGCCAACGGCGTCCTGGGGCAGTACGCCATCATTGCATCCGCGGCCGGGATCTCGTCTCCGGCGGTTTTCAGCATCACGAACCTGGATAGCGCAATCTTCTCGAACGGCTTCGAAAGCGGCACCCTGGCCGGTTGGCTGAGCACGGTCCCCTGAGGTCGTGCTACGATTCAGCACGGTGAAGCTGCTTGAATTCCCGCGCGATCAAGCCCAACCGATCGCTATTCGAGGGCATCTCCGCCGCAAGCCTCCCGCTCGGCGACGGCCGTGGCGAGACGCACGTGCACTCTGCCTTCTTCGACGCCGGCGGGAAGATCGGCGAGCATCCGACCGGCTTTGCCCAGCTATTCGCGATCAAACGGCTCAGACGGTGTAAAATCCAGGTGAGCCGGTTCAAAGTCGCTCACTCCGCCACCATGGCGCTGCTTTACGGCTTCGACTCGTTTCAAAAGCGTGGCGCCGTTCGCCTCGGCAACCCCTCGACGCGCCCGCAAGGATGGAGTCTGATAACTCTGCCTCATGACCTGATATTCTGCCTGAAGGGTACGACTGGCGCAATGGCATCCTCGGCTGTCCGGGAACGGGCGGCTCCGGGGAGATTGAAAGCCGGCGGGCCTCGATGAGCTCTGCTGCCGCCCCTTCGGGGCTTGGGGAGTGTTGGGGGTGGCGTACCTGGGGCTTACGCCCCAGGCTACATGCTGTCGGCCCTTCGGGCCTTTCAGACAACCTCTGAGTCACGTTGGAAGAACCGCTCCCGCATCTCGCGCCAGATCCTCCACCGCTCCTGCGGCCGCAGGGCCCCGGCGAATGGGCTGGAATGGCGGAGCTCGTCCGCCAACTCGCTGCGTTCGACCAGGAAGGCCGCGACGGAGGAGACGTCGCCTTTCAGGATCTCTGCCCATTTCCTTAGCGTAGAAGCGCGCGCCTTCGCTTGACGCCAGCCATCCCTCGACGCGCCGGCGCGCGTTTTCGAGGATCTCCGGATGGTCCCGCAGGCGCTCGGCGATGGCGCGGTGATAGGCGACGCTTCTCTCCTCGGACAGACGGTGAAGGTCCATAGCAGGTTGACAGTAGCACACCGCTTGTTGTCCGTCCTCCGCTATGACGACCCGCTGGAACCGGTCGGCGACTAACCTGAATTAGCTTGAACCGAATATCGCGCCCCGTTGGGGCGCACGCGGGTGGTGGTGGCGGCGTCCGGACCCAGCCCGTTGGGCTGGGCTTAGGGAGCCCGGGCCTTCAGCCCGGAAACGGCTCCATCCCCCGGCGATCTGTCAGTGTAGCTTGGGCCTTGATTCACTCGGACGCTTTGGCGATCCGTAATCACCCAGCGAAGAACCTCCGAAACGGTTTCCAATACCGTCCCGCCAGCGCCCCGCCCGCCAACCCCGCCGCTGCCGCCGAGGCTCCGAACCGCATCCAGGAGCCCGCGGGGCCGAGCCAGGCGGCGAGGGCGAAGAAGGGGAGGGGGATGAGGTAGAGCTGGGCGAGGTCCGCCAGCAGGGTCTTGAAGCGGGGGCCGAAGACCCGCGCCACTTCCCAGGCCATCACGAGGTTCCCCAACAGCAGGTAGTTCGCGGCTCCCATCCCCGGCGCGCCCCAGCGCTGGATGAACCAGACGCCGAAGCCCACCAGCGAGATGAGGTTGAGCAGCTCGATCAGAAACCATTCCCGGTCGCGGTGCTCGGCCTTGAGCATCTCGCCGCCCAGGATGGTGAATTGATCGAAGAAGGGGATGAACGAAAGGACTCGCAGGATCGGCGCCGCGGGCAGCCAGGCCGGACCGCCCAGGATCAGCAGCACCCGCTCCGCGTTGAAGAACAGGAAGTAGCTCGCCAGCAACTGGAGGCCCAGGAGCTGGATGGTGCTCAGACGAAAGAACTCGACGAATCGCGGGCGATCGTTCAGGTACTCGACCAGCGTGGGGAAGAGCGCTCGGGGATAGACGAGCGTGGCCACCAGGAACACCAGCCAGTAGGATCGGGTGTACAGGCCGACCGTCCTGGTGTCGAGGAATCCGTCGACGATGAAGGCGTCGATGTAGGTGACGAGCTGCAGGGTGATCCAGATCAGGAAGAGGGGGAAGCTGCGACGCAGAAGGTCCCGCAGCAGACCCGGCAGGAGGTCCCGCTCGATCTTGAGCGGCACTCTCCCCCACGCCTTCCACCAGGAGTAGGCGGCCAGGAGGGCGGCGCCGGCGAGGTCGCCGATCACCAGGCTCCAATATCCCCAGCCGAGGAGGGCAAGCCCCACCGAGACGATGGCGATGACGGCGCCGCGCCAGATCTCCGGCGCCACCAGGTTGCCGATGGTCAACTCGCGCTCGAAGAACGCCTTCGGCACGACGGCCAGACCGTCGAGGAAGACCCAGAGGGCGAAGACCCGCAGCACGGCCGGCAACTCGGGATCGAGGTGGCCGAAGACCGGCGCGAGCCCCACGAGCCCCAGGGTGAGGACGGCGCCGGAGACGGCGGTGAAGGCGAAGACGGTGCCGTACGGCCGCCGCGGGTCCCGCACCAGGTGGTAGGGCAGCCCGAGGTCGCGGATCGCCGAGGCCACGGTCACGATGCGCAGGGCGAGCTCGTAGACGCCGTGGCCCTCGGGGAGGATCAGCCGCATCAGGGCCAGCTTGGCCCCGAAGGTCACCGCCGTGCGGGCGAGTTGGATCGCGTAGGAGGCGAACGTGGAGCGCAGGATGCGCTGCTCGGTGGAGCCTGCGGACGTCATGACCGGGCCCCCCGCCCCGAAGCCCTCACCCCTGGCCCCTCTCCCACCGCCCTCCCCCCGACCGGGAGAGGGGAACCCGGCTGAGCGCTCCTGCTGTTCCCCCTCTTCTCCCGGTTGGGGGGAGGGCGATGGGAGAAGAGGGCCGGGGTGATGAGGGGTCTTACAGCAGGTTCGCCCATCGCGCCCACCGCTCGGTGAGGTCCATGCCGGTCGCGAAGTCGAAGGCCGGCTCGTAGCCCAGGAGGCGCCGGGCCTTGTCGATGCGGACGCGGGTCCGGGCCCGGAAGAAGCCGATCATCTTCGGCGGGAGAGGATGGATGGGGAGCTCGGACGCCGGGGGCACCGGGGGACGGCCGCCGTCCGCCATCCGCGTCTTTATCCTCTGCTGCCAGCTCTCGGGGAGCACGGCGCTCGCCAGCTCCCGCAGCCAGAGCCCCTCGCGCGTGTTCTGAATCCGTTCGCGGATCTCCCGCTCCCCCTTCAGGATGCGCAACCCCTCGCCGAGGGCGCGCGGCTGCTGCTGCCGCCACTGCCGCCAGTACGCCAGGGCCTCGGCCTCCGTCATGTCCACGGTGCGGCGCTCGCTGCCCAGCATCCGCTCGAAGCGGCCGAACATCTCGCGCCAAGTGACCGCCTCCGCGCCGCAGACGAGGAACGCCTCCCCCACCGCTTCGTCCCTCACCGCGGCGAGGAGCATGGCGCTCACCAGGTCGTCCACGTACACGGGATTGGCCAGGCCGTCGCCGCCGTTGATCAGGATCTGCCGGCCGGCCTTCAGGCTGCGCAGCACGGTCTCCGTCCACACCCCGCCCCAGGGGCCGTAGACCGCGGTCGGCTCCAGCACGGCGACGGGGAGACCCCCGGAACGGGAGAAATCCAGGGCCAGGCGCTCGGCCGCCAGCTTGCTGTCCGAATAAGGGTTGCCGAAGCGGCGGCGGGGAGCGGTCTCGTCGAGGTCGCCGTCCCCCGTCTGGCCATAGACCATGAGGGTGCTGAGGACGATCGCCCGGCCGGCCTTGGCGTTCCGGGCCGCCTCCAGGACCCGGCGGGTGCCCTCCCGGTTCACCCGGGCGCGATGCTTCTGGCTGCCGGAGG
>Ga0136846_1222632_pt1 | contig 67381 bp, 68 predicted proteins | sample HopSoiMetagenom2_FD_96841 | JGI IMG/M metagenome (GOLD analysis project Ga0136846, IMG submission 96841) | Grasslands soil microbial communities from Hopland, California, USA - 2 Assembly 2016 (version 4) | ecosystem: Environmental > Terrestrial > Soil > Grasslands | place: USA: Hopland... | reverse complement strand
GCCCGGGCGCTCTTCGTCGATAGCGCGCTACCCTTCATCGGCTTCGACACCGAAGAACGCAGCCTGCGAAGGCACAGCGGCCAGAAGACCGTGTCCCGCGTTCAAATCTTCCGCGGGTTCAGAGCTGGCGAAAAGGTCGATACAAGCCTGAACCCTGCGATAGTAGAGAAGATCTACGATGGCACAAGGGGTATCACGTTGTTCTTTTGCTTAGGAGCTCGCGGCGATACCACGTGGGCAGCAGCGGAGTACCTTGTTCGCAACTGGGCTCAGCTTCGTCGCGAGTTCGGCAATCGCGAGTTTGCACTCTGCCTCGGCTTCCCGGCCGGCGCTTCATACCTCGATCACTATGTTGAGCCACGAAGGCTGGCCGTCGTCACGGGTTAAAGAACGCCGCCATAGCATGTTGCGAAGCTTGAAATCTGTCGGTCCCTTTTGTCGGCAGTACGCCAGCTGTCGCTGCGTTCAGCCGTCGAAACCCTTCAACACTACCCGACCCTACCCGCACCTGTACGACGGGCTTGAGGGAGTGACCACCGGGTCAACCAGCAAGTGGCATGACGATAGATGCCGCTTGGCTCGCCACTATATGCACAACATGTGTGGTGATCGTTATCGTTCATGAACGTAGCCACGGAGCAGTAGAGGACCCACACGAGGCACTGTTACAGGACCGGCTTCCCCCAGAGAATCAGCGACGCCTACGTCCGTGCCTGGATTCGGATCATCCGCGCCACACCGAACCCCAGAAGCTCGTCTGCCCGACGCCGCCGACGTTACGAGCCCGGAGGCAGTCGGTGAGCGGCGGGTCCGCCCCGATGAGGCGGTACCGGCTAGCACGGTCCCCCGGCAAGGGCCCCGCCATCTCACCTGGCCCCGCGAAGGCCCAGGACGCCCGACCAGAGTTGGGCTTCTTCATCCGACGCGGAACGTGCCCACCAGCCTACGCCCTTCCCATCGCCACGCGGACCACGATTTGCGACAGGAGAACCCCAGGTGGAGGCCCTAGAATCGGTAGCCGACCGGCACCGCCGGCCCGCCTCTGCCAGCCCGGCAGGAGCGTCTACGCCGCGCCCCGGAGGCATCCCGCCATGCCGCTGCACGAGTTCGCCGGCCGCAAGGTCGTCGACCGCACCGCCATGGTCGGCTACGGCATCGGCCGTTCCACCCTCGATGCCGCCTACGCGAACCGGGCCGAGACGGGGTTTCCGGAGAAGGCCACCAGACAGGGCCGCACTGACTACTGGTTCTGCGATGAGTGGGAGATCTGGTTCGCCAGGTACCAGAAGGAGAAGGCCGCCCGGCTCACCACGGTCGACCGCAGCGGCGATCCGGACGACCTGGTCTACGCCGCCGAAGCCGCGCGGATCATCGGTTGGAAGGACGCAGCCGCCGTCCGTAAGGCCGTCCGCGACGGCTACCTCCCGGCCGCCCGCCAGGAGGACTACGACGGTCGCCGCCCACGATGGCGACGCGCCGCGCTGTGGGCCGCTGCCGATGCCCGGACCGGACACGGCAGCCCGCGCTCCGGGACTCGAAAGTCCCGCGAGCCCAAGCCGAGCACGACCGCAGCCTACGCCGGCGACGATCGAGTGAACGCCCTGCGAGAAAGGATCGCGGCCGGGGACCGTCCACAGGCTGTGGATATCGCTGCGGAGCATGGCGTGAGCACGCGCACCGCCGAGCGCTGGCTTCGCGCTGCGGCCGACAACTCCTGACCGTAGTCTTTCCGAGCCCACCGCAGAGCAGAAGCGGACTCAGGCGTCGCCCCGTGCGGTCGGATTCGTCCCGCTGCATGGAGACGACTGCGGAGGCGCTGCTGTTCCCCGGTCCGCGCTGCACATGATCCGGGGTCGCCCCGCGGCGTCAAGGGCGCTGCGCGTCGCTGCCGCGAGCGGGCTGCGCCCACCCCTGGACCCCGTGGGGCTCTTGGCCCCGGACCCGTCGGCAGCTATCGCGGAACGGGGAAGTGCGACCGGCCGCCGATGCCAGTGCCGCAGGCTACTGAGTTGCGCTCAGCACTTGCCGAAACGGCAGGTCACGGCCATATAACGGTTGACGTCAAGGCCCTGTAGGGATTGCGCGACTCGACCTAAGAGAGTAAATTAAGAGATGTCGTAAGGGCGGCAACCCGGACGACACCCAGGACGAACTACCAGAGCAAAGGACCACACTCATGATCGGCAACACCGTCACCCTGGTCGGCAACACCACCGACGCCCCCTCGATCCGCTTCCTCGACAACGGATCCAGCGTCTCCAACTTCGTTCTCGCCGTCACTGAACGCGTCTTCGACAAGTCCTCGAACGAGTGGAAGGACGGCGAATCCGCCTTCGTCCGCTGCACGGTGTGGAAGTCCGCCGGGGCTGAAAACGTGGCCGAGTCCCTGTCGAAGGGCTCGCGCGTCATCGTGACCGGCAAGCTGCGGCAGCACAACTACACCACGGACAACGGCGAGAACCGTTCGGTCCTGAACCTGGAGGTCGAAGAGATCGGCACCTCGCTCCGCTTCGCGGTCGCCAAGCCGGTCAAGGCCAGCCGTGCCGCGCAGACCGCCGCCCCGAGCCCGGACCCGTGGTCGATGCCCGCTCCGGCCACCGCCGGAGCCGAGCGGCCGTTCTGATCCCTGCGGCTGTGCCGGGACGGTTCCGGGCACAGCCGCCGCCGATGAGCCGCTGAGCTCACGCCTGTCCGGGGTGGCGGCAACCGCCCCGGACACGGCGCTCTCCTTGGCCACGTCAGGCTCGCCGCGCGGCCCGGCTGGTGGATCGGCACCGCTCGCCGCGAGGACGGTCTGCCGAGCGCTGTGCTTCGACTTAGGGCGACGCCGTCCGCTGGCTCGATGTGATGGCTCGCCGCTCCTGACGTCACAACCACCAGGCGCCTGGCCCCGTCCAACCCGATCGCACAGAACTATCGAGGGATCCACCCTCCACCGTGTCGGCGCGGCGCGGCAACGCCGCGTCGACACGTCCAGGACAACCCACCAGAGAGCAGGACCCGCCATGCCCGAATCCATCGCCAGCAAGACCAGGCGAGAACTCGGTTTCTACCTCACCCGCCAGCGGGAATACGACGTTCACGAGATCGTCGCCACCGTCGTCTATAAGGCCACCGCCGCCGACACTCTCGACCCGGAGGAATACGGCCGCAGCTTCAACCCACCGTCCGACCGACAGGGACACCCGGCATTCGCTTACGCGAACTTCCACCTCCGCGCCTACGTCCGCGACGGCCGATGTTTCGGCACCCGTTACGTGTTCAAGCCGTTCGAGATGGATACAACCCGCGCCGAAGCGTACGTGCGCGTCCTACGCAGCGTCGACAGGGCCGTGACGGCGATGCATGAAGCCGACGGGTACCTCCCCGACGACGATTTCGCCGGTCACCTGCTGCGCGTCGCCCGCGCCATCGGCGCGGAGTACTTCGACTGGCGACCGCACTCGCGCGGTCCGGTCGAGCGCACTGACGCCCAAGGCATCCGCGACGTCATCACTACCATGCTCGGCTCCCCGGACGGCGGCGCGTGAGGCCCTTGCGCCGGCCACCGGTCCGCCGCCCCGTGGCACCTGTCCCGGCCAAGCCCGTCCCCCGGCGTTCAGCGCCCCGCCGCACCCACTCGGCGACCCCGACCAGCACCACCCCGGAGACTCCCGTGACCAACCCGAACCTCAGCGCCGCCCGCGCCTACATCCTCACCCTGGCCGGCTGGACCGACCTGGAGACGATCACCCAGGCAATCCGCGATCGCCGAACTGTACTCAACGCCAGCCTCAGCCCCGGCCAGCCGATACGGCTGAGCGGCCTGCGCCGCTGCTATCTCAAGGGGCTGACGGGCTCGATCCACACGATCGACCCGGCGCACGAGCGCGCCGACATCGAGTTGGACGAAGCCTCAACCCGGACGCTGCGCAGCAAGAGCCGCGATCAGTACGACACCTCTCAGGAGCATGCTCGATACATCCTGCGCGGCGTGCCGCTGGCCGCCTGCATCCCAGCCTCCTGAACCAGTCGCAACTAGCCGGGGGCACGACGGCAAACGTGCCCCCACCGGCCCCAGGACAACCATCCAGAGGACAACACCATGCCCGACACCCCGTGTCAGACCTTCCAGTACGGCATCTGGATCTTCGACGTGACCGTCGCCGAACAACTCATCGCAGCCACCGGGCATCGCCCAATCGTGTTGCTGGACGTTCCCATGTGGGCGCCCGCCTACGGTCTGGACCGCGACGATCCGTCGGCCGTGCCTCTGCTCGGCCCCGGCGACAGCTTCGATCGCGCCTACGCGATAACCACGGACCTGTCCCGGCCGCTGGTGCTGGCCACGGTCCCGACCGGTGACGGCGCATCCGGGCATCTGCTCATCGACGGATGCCACCGGCTGTTCCACGCCTGGAGCACCGGCCGCCCGACTTGACCGCTCACGAGTTGGACCGCGCCGAGACCGGCAGAATCCTTCTTCGCCGGCCCGCGCCCGACGTCGGTCAATCGACGCGCTTCGCGCGGCAGCCCCGGATTACCGGGCCCCGCTCCGGGTGTCGCGCGTGACCGACGTGCCCGCCAGGCTGGAAGGCGATGACCCGCTCGGCGCAGTGCTGGACGAGCGGGTCCGTGAAGCTGCGCGCACCCTAGCCTTCCGCGCTGCGCGCTTGGTGTCCAAGCCAGCAAAGCCGGGACAGTGCTGTGCCGACCTGCGCGAACTACGCGATGCGCTCGACCGGCTCAGCGATGCCGCGGGCTTCGCCGACCTGCAGGCCGGAGCCCCCATCGAAGACGTCGCGGCACATCTCGCCTTGAGCATGGCCGCCGCACGCCGACGCTTCGGCGACGGCACCCCACCGGGTCTACCGCTATCGGTGGTGATCGCCAACCTCAACGAGCCGCCGTAGGCAGCACTGATCTTCCAACCTTCCAGCTCCGGCCGGCGCGGCAACGCCATCCGGAGCACATCCAGGACAACGACCAGAACAGGGATCCTGCCTTGTCCGCGTACTCCCTGCCGCCCGGCCACCAAGGCGGCCCAGCCTTACCCGGCGAAGCACTGACTCGCCGAGCCGTGACCACCATCACCGGCGTGATCGCCGCTCTCGCGTTCGTCTTCAGCTTCGGCAACGTCGCCGCGCTCGCGGCCTACCTACAAGTGCCGGTCTACATCGGATGGCTCGTCGGTCCCGCCGTGGACCTGTCGGTCGTCGGACTGCTGATCGGCATCCGGTATCTGTCTCTGCACGGCTACACCGACCAGCAACTGACCAAGCCACGCCGACTGCTGGCCGTGTGCGGTCTGCTCACCATGGCGCTCAACACCGCCGAATCGATCTGCACGGGGCACTACGGCACCGCGGCCTTCGACGCCGTCGCGCCGGCGCTGCTGCTGGGCTGGAGCGAAAACGGACCGTGGCTGCTACGCCAGATCTACACCGTCCGTACTCAGTGCGCTGCGGCGCCACAGGACCAGCCCACAGCCGTTCCCAGTACAGCCGAAGAATCCACGCCGCCGTCATCTGCGCCAGTCCCCGAGCCGATCGTGACATACCCGGCGGAGCCACCCACCGGCCACGACATACCGGGGCCCCGCTCAGAAGCAGCCGATGAGTCACTGCTGATCCGCGCCCGCGAACTGGACAATGCGCACCGCCGCACCAACGGCCGCCCGATCTCCCGCGACCGGCTTCGCTCCGAGCTGCACATCGCCCGGGACCGGGCCGGAGAACTGTGTCAACTCCTGCGCGCCGAGGCCGCCGCCGCAGCCGAAGTCGAGTCAGCCGGGCTCGCTCCTGAACACCAGGTCGCCCTGATCGCGGGCTGACCGAAGCGGCGCCAAATGGTCGCCTCCGAACACCGGCTCGACCGGCGGACTGCTGGACGCCCAAGGGGGAACCACACCGACCCCGGCGGCTCAACCCCACGCTTCGCTCTTCGGGGGTTGCGCCGCCGGGGACCGCCGTGGTTGGCCACGGCCCGCCAGCAGGCCACCCGGCCGACCGGCCCGGACCCCCACAAGGCGCGGCAACGCCCCGGGTCCGGCCCAGGAGATGCGACCAGCCCAGGAGCACAGCCGTGACCATCCTTGAACTGCCACCCGCCACGCTCGACACCCCGCCGCTGACCGTCTTCACCTGCGCCGTCAGCCTCGACCTACCGCATGGATTCGGGCAGCTGGTTGTCGACGAAGAACTCGACTTCGCTACCGGCACCGCCTACTACCGCATCGTCAAAGCCGACAGGGCACGCGGCAGCTTCACCATCCGCCCGAACCACCACGGACTGACCCCGGTCCCCACCGACGCAGGAGTCTGGTACGGCCGCGGCCTGCCCGGCGTCAAGCAGTGCGACCGCACCGACCGGCCCGTGGTCAACGGCATCACCCTCGCCAGGGGAGCCCACTTCGACCACCCCGAGCGCTGGCGCACCATGACACACCGCGACGTCGCCGTTCATGAGGCGATCACCCGCGACTCCGTCTCGCGCGCACCCCACAAGACCGCCGAACGCGTCGGCTGGATCGTCATCGCCCTGCTCGCTCGCTACACCAGCCACCCGGACTATCGCGAACTCCTGGAGGCTGCCGCCGGCTACGACGCCACCACCCGCCTCCGCGACACCCGCCGCGAGATCGCTGAGCGCACCGCCAAGATCGCCGAACTCACCGCCGAACTGGCCGATCACACCGACCGCGAACGCAAGCTCCAGATCCTCGCCGCCGACCACGCACGCCGCACCGTCGCCGCCAGCTACTTCCACAACATCCCGGTTGCCTGACCCGACACCTCGGGCCGGCGCGACCGCGCCGGCCCGACTTCCCATCACGACCAGGAGCCACGCCATCATGAACAACCACCACATATTCGGCCACCCCTTCACCGCTGGCCGTGACGGCAACCACTGCGAATGCGGCGAACACCGCTTCGCCACGATCCACAACCCCGAGCAACATCCATTCGGCCCCGAGCTGCACGACACCGCCGAGGACTACGCTGACGTCCGGCACCACTGGGTCAGCCCGTGGCAGCTCCGCGCCGAGCTGACCGCCGAGGCCCAACAGCTCGGCTGGCGCACCATCGCCCTGATGACGGCGCCCGACGGCGAACCGATCGAGGACTACAACTGGTACACCCAGCGCGCTGGCGCCAACGAGCCACACATCTGCCGCCGCACACTATGGCAGTCCAACAGCGAGGCGATCGAGCGCGCACTGCGCGAAGTCGATGGCCAGCTCTCCGTCTGGCGCGGCATCTTCATCTACAACGCCGCCCACGCTCCTACGCTGGAAGCGGTGTACGCGATCGAGGTGTCTCTAGCTGGCTATCCGTCGCTGAACGACACCCGGTACTGCGAGCTGGAACGAGACGCCGCGCGCACCGAGCTGCTCAGCGGGTGGAAGGTCCCTGAAGACCTGGTCGACACCGTCCTGACCGCGTTGGGCGAACGCTGTTGCTCGCTGTGCCCAGAATGCGAGAGCTGGCCCGTCGGCGACATCCTGACCGAACACGGCGTCGTCGACTGCTGCGAGTGTGGCGAGCAGCTACGTAGCCACCTACCAGCGCCACTCTGCTACGACTGCGCCGAGGCCCAGTCTGGCCCCAGCTGCGACTGCGTGACGGTCATGGTCGATTGCATGCGGCAGGCCAGCACCATCCCTACCCGAGCAGACATCTTCATCGTCCAGGTCAACTGCGACGTCTGTTATTCGATGGTCCTTCCGTACGCCGGAACACGAGTCTGAGCCCGAGAAGCGGCAGCAGGCTGCTAGTGCAACGCCTTCTGTGAGACTAGGGACGACCCTACGATGGCGTCCACAGTCGAGCAGGTACCGGGGCTAAAAGAGACGAGAGGCCACCGGGATAGCCGAACCTTCCCAAAGCCCAATCGAGCCATGCTGGCTCGTTGTCGACCATGCGCTCGACCAAACCGGTCGGCCCCGGCTGGACAATCCGGGGGTTCAGGATCACCGTCTGTCGGACTCGGTCAAGCGGAATCCCCCGCACGAGACCGAGACCATCGCGCTGCCGCTCGGTTTGCGGGGTGGGTAGCGGGACTGTTCTGCGGGAGGCATTGGTGTAGACGATTCCCGCAAGGTGCGCGTACGCATCGAGAAGGGGAGCGACGAGCGCGGCTAGCTCAGCAACCTTCTCACCGAGCGGGAGCCGAGAGAATCCAGTGTGCGGAAAGAACGCTCCGTGGTCCTCGACCCAGATCCATGCCTTCCCAGCGCCTTGACTCTGTGCAGCCTTCTTTTCGAGCTTACCCATTAGGCGTTCACCCTGGTCACGTTCGACCATGGGCCCGGTCAGCGTCGTGCCCATCGGGGCCTTGCCTGGCCGGACCCGCAACACGCCACCGCCGGGTTGGTCGAAAGCCACTTCGCACAAGGACTCGATACAACGTGCAGCGGCCTCTTCTGTCTCGCGTTTCCACTTCTCTTCGTCGTTCCGGCTGAGTTGTCCGGGAATGTCGCCGAGCCAATGGACGTCGAAGCGAAACTCAAGGGCGAACAGATGTCTGCGGTGGTTCTCGTAGGCTTCGTCCTGACCGGTGAAGATCTGGTCCTCGGCCACGGTGACCACTTCAATGAAGACCCTCGATTCACCTGCTTCGAGGAGGACATCACCAGGACCTGTGGCCTTGTCCGGTTCAAGGGTCACCGTCGCGCCGCAGTGGAGGCCCAGCACTGCCAGCCTGGTTTGGGCCAGCGTGTGAAGCGTCTTCGAAAGCGTGACGTCCTTACGGGTATTGCGTCGCACGGCCCCCAGTCCGGGTACTGCTGCGTCCTGCAGAACTTTCAGGGCGGCCCACCAACGAAGTGCTTCAGCCCACTGACCAGGCCGACCTCCCTCAACAAGGGCAAATACCGGCGAAAATCGGCCCAGGCCGACCACGTGTGCTCGATCCGCATCCTTCCGAGCCTGCACTGCGGCCGGCAGCCACTTCGGACCGAAGAAGTCCTCAAAGAACTCGATCATCGTCGCGTGCAGTGCAAGGCCAGCTGGTGACAGGTAGTCGGCGCCGTCGGAATGGCCGAGCCACGCAGCCCAGTCGATCTGGCGGATTCCGTTGTCGATCTCTCGCCAGATCTCCATGTCGGACTCGTGCATGAGGACATCATCCAGCAGCTTTCCGGCGCACAGGGGTCATTTATTCGCCGACGCGACGATCCGCCGATCCGGCCTCTCCGCCGGTCCGTCGCGTCGCGTCGCGGGCTCGTTGCTGACGCCGAAGGTGTACCAGCACTTCCCCGGACAGCTTCAAGGTCGTTCGTCCTCGCTGCGCTGCGGGCGCTCCACCTGGACCCCGCCGGGGAAGCCCCGGTCCAGACGGGCCCGTCAGCAACCCCGCAGCGACGAAAGGCCCGCCGTGACCACCGATACCGACTTCGCCGAAGACCTCACCACCGCGCTTGCCGCGCTGGACATCGACACCGAGCTCGTCCGCGTCGCATGGGCGGAGGTCCATCCTGAACTACGCAGCGCCAACATCTACGGCACTCTGCTGTGCCGCTCCGGCTCCTGCCGGATGGCCGGCATCATGAGTCGCGGCGCCATCCGCGTCTACGGCTACGCCCCCGACCTGCGAACGGTTCCGGTCGGCGACTGCGGCCAGCACGAGTCTGAGGAAGTCGCCCAGCAGATCGCCGAGCTGATCAACAGCGGCCGGCGTGACGCTGAATCCCGCGCGACCCACCCAGAGGCGTGGACACACGAAACCGCCAAGCTGTGGATGGATTACCGCTGGAAGCCGATGGACGCCCTAGCCCGCATGTAGCGGCTCGCGAACGTCTCCGTGGTGCCGGGCGACGCGCCTGGCATCACGCTCTGTGCCGCCGCAACCTCCCGCCTGTCCAGCGAAGGGCTCCCGACTGACACCGAGGAGCAGACCACCTGCTGCTACGCCGTGCAAGACAAGGTCTGGGTCACCGGCCCCGGCGCCGAACGCTGGGAGGTCTACACCGTCCTCGCCGACTCGCAGCCCGAGCTCGAAGGCCAGTCCAATGCGGCCGATGGTTGCGACACCAGTGATGGCTGCTGCGCCCCGGCACGGTCGGACGACAGCTCAAAGACCGCTGACCTCGCCGCCGAATCGCAGGGCTGCTGCTGATCCATCCAGAGTCGAGTCGGGTTCGGTTAGAACGACTACGCAACACCGGTCGGTCCGGCCGAACCCCAGGCTGCCAACCGGATCTGGGAGTCGCCGACTGGTGGTCACATTGACAGGCCGCCGCGACCAGCCCAGAGTGATCGCATGGCGTTCGTGCAAACGTTCGATCCTCTTGTGGGGCTGCAGCCGGATGGTGGCGCGGAGCTGGTGCGCTTGGACTTGATACATGGCGCCTTGACTCGATAGGTGGCACCGAGGCTGAACCGCCGAGAAGCCGCTGTTCGGAGCGATTGTCCCGTCTCATCGAAGTTGGCTGATTCTCACGACATCGTCGCGGGAGCGTGCGTGTCTCACGGATCCGTGTCAGACGCTCCCCTGATTGACCGCTATCGGGTGGTTTTGTCTCACAGTCGGTGACCTGTCTCATCCAAAGCGACAGGGTCCCCGTAGTAGCGGCCGTATTTTCGTCGGAAACGCAGGTCAGACCATTCATGGCGCATGGTGGCTCGCTACCGTCATCGGCCCCGTGACGTGCATTTCCGTTGCTTACGCGGCGAGTACTACGGCGGCCCGTCGCCGTCACCGACGACGGGCCGCGGATCCTCACCCTGCCGTGACCCGCCTCAGTTGTTGCGGCACACGGTCAAGGGCGTTACCCCGTAGTAGCGCCACCCGTCGAACGCGGTGCCGCTGACAGCGATACAGGTGTAGGACGGCAGGCTCGCCCCGCTGTCGACCGGAACAGTGTCACCGGGGAACAATCCGTAGCCCGGGCGGCTGAGATCGTTGGGGAAGTCGCCGTGCTGACCGTTGGGGCCGTCCCAATGGAGCCACAGCGTGGTCAGAGACGGTCCACCGGTGCCCCGGAAGTACTCGGCGTTGAAGCCGGTCCACCAACCCAGGAACTGGTTGAGGTGCAAGCAGATGCTGTCGTCGTAGTAGCCGGCCGATCGGCAGTGCCACTGGTCGGGGTTCGATCCCTGAGGAGGCAGCGGGGCGGCGCTCGCCGTCGTGGCGGTCGCCAGGAACGTGGCGGCGGTGGCGAGGGCGAGCGCGGTGGTGCGGAAGGTGCGCTTTTTGGTGAGCATGGTCGACCTCTCTGTCGTTCAGGCTGTGACGCTTAGTGGCCGTCGGAGCCTCTTATAGGGAATAAGGATCAAACCGTCGGTCCCAGATACATTCTTTTCTCCTTAAAATTGGACGCGCTTCAGCGGCCCGTGACCTGCCGCATACGGCTAAGAACCCTGTCAAGGGTCGCGCGGACTCCGGGTCGCCGTAGTACTCGCCGCGTAAGCAAGGGAAATGCACGTCACGGGGCTGATGACGGTGGCGAGCCGCCATGCGCCATGGGACCAGCGATTGGACACGCTTCTGGGGCCCGCGCCACGCGGCCCACGCTCGCGAACCGCGATCATGATCGCGGCCACACTGTCCGAGACCGCGACCATTACCAGCGCACTGCTGTCCTGCTCGACCGCCGCCGACCGCGAACACGAGCTGTCGAGCCTGGCAGTCACGCTCGGCCTTCCCGACGGGCACGTCCCAGGCGAACGTGACCCACTCCGACGCTCCGTGATGCAATTCGGTCATGGAACGAGTCGAGGTTGAGCTGTTCACCGACGGCAGCAACAACGCCGTCGTCCAGATGCCCGGCCGGAACTTCCCGGGCGTGCTCATTCAAGGCGACAGCCTGTCTGTCATTCGAGCCGACGTCGCCAACATCCGGGATGCGTGCCGCACCGAAGGCGCAACCGAGGCGCTGGAACTGGCGGAGTTCCTTCTTGAGGACCTAGACGCGATCATGTTGCGCTACACCGGCGCACTCGAGCGTCATGGGCTGCGCAAGCCGTTCTGATCATAGGGATCGCGTCGCACAACGCTCATGATCACAGGACGATGCCAAGTTCGATGAGACGGGCATGGTCCGTCCGTCTCATCGAACTTGGCATCGCCGCAGCTCAGATGCCCGGCTCATGCCGACTTCACTGAGACGGGACAGCGATGGCCTCAACGATGCGCGGCAAGTCGGCGCCAAGTAGAGCCGTCGACGAAACTGCGCTGACCAGGCGTGCTCGCGGACTTGGTGAGTGCATCTCCCACGCCATTGATGATCGTTTTCCGGATGTCGCTGGCAGGTTGGCGTAGTGAATCAGAGTTCTTTCCTGTCGTCGGTCCTGCGGGATACCGTCGGTTGAGGATTGTTCGGGTGCGCGTAGTGGGGGTTCTAGTGGTTGGTATCGAGATCGCGGTGGGGTACGTGTTCGCGTGGGCGGTCCGTAAGGGCAGGCGGGTCGCGGGTCGGGCTGATGGGGAGGTGGACCGGGTCTTGGATGCGGCGATGGACCGGCTGGACGGTCTGATTGACGCCAAGCTGGGTGCGGACGCCGCGCTGGTGAAGACCCGGGAGGAGGCGGCCGACGGTGCGGTTGAGCTGTCGGAGCGGACTCGGCGCCGGCTGACGGACGCTCTGACCGACGCCGCCGAGTCTGATGTCGGCTTCGCCGCGGCGTTGGGCGAGGCAGTCGCGGCGGTACAGAAAGCCGCCGGGGTGTCGCCGGTGGTCGCCCACGGTGACCGGGCGCCGGCCATCGGGACCAATTCCGGCATCATCGCCACCGGGGACAACGCGACCATCACGCAGACCAACCGGTGAACCAGGTGTCCGACGGGGACGCCGGACCAACGGTGTCGAGTTTCGGTGACAGGTCGTCGGCAGTCGGAGATAACCGCGGCGTCATCGCTACCGGGGACAACCCGACGATCAACCAGCGCGTGGTGCACCAGGCGCCATCCCGGCAGGCGGTGTCGCTGCCGTATCAGTCGACCCGGTGGATGCCGCCGCTGCCGCTGGGGGTCCAAGACCGGGATGAGTCAGTTGCGCTGCAGGAGCACTTGTCCGGCGGCGGTACCGCGGTGCTGACCGGCCTGGGCGGGGTCGGGAAGACGCAGCTGGCCGCGGACTACGCACGCTGGGCCAGGAAGCAGGGTTTGGACGTGCTGGTCTGGGTGAACGCCGTCACCCGCACTGCGATCGTCGGCGCCTACGCTACGGCGGCCGCGGATCTGAGCGGGCGGGACTACGCCGACGCCGAGCAGGCCGCCGGCGTGTTCCGGGACTTCCTGAGCTCTGAGCATCAGGGGCGGTCGCTGCGGTGGCTGGTGGTCTTGGACGATGTCAGCGATGCTGCGGACCTGACCGGACTGTGGCCACCGGACGGCGATGGGGGGCGGGTGCTGGTCACCACCCGTTCCCGCGACGACGCCCTGCTCGGGCACAGACGCCAGTTCCTGGACGTGGGCGTTTTCACCGCGGCCAAGGCGCGGGCGCACCTGACCCAAGCCCTGGCCGCGCGCGGCCGGACCGGGGTCGATCCCGCCGATCTGGACGGCCTGGCTGGAGACTTCGGGTATCTGCCGGTGGGCCTGGCCCAGGCCGCGGCGTTCTTGGCCACCCCGGTCCTGTGGGAAGGCCAGTCGTCCTCGCAGCTGCCGGACGTCGCGGTCTACCGGCAGCGGCTTGCTGACCGGCGTACGGCGCTGGCCGCGCTGCTGCCCGACGGCAAGAGGCTCAGCCTGCCCGATGAGCAGAAACTCATGGTGACGGCGTCACTGGAGCTGTCCATCGCCCGCGCCGACAGCATGGAGCCGACCGGGCTGGCCCGCCCGATGCTGGCGCTGGCCGCGCTGCTGGACCCCAACGGCATCCCCGAGACCGTACTCACCGCCCACGCTGCCCGGCTTTTTCTTGCCGCCCACCGCACCGGCACCGCACCACCCGACAGCGGCACGCCCGCGCCAGAGGCGATACGCCCCAGACGGCTGCGGATTCACCGGCGGGCCCGCGTTGCACCGGCCAAGGCCCCCATCGTCGCCCCGGCCGAGGCCTTCGAGGCGCTGCGGGCCCTGGCCCGGCTGAACCTAATCGGGCACACCACCGGTCCGGCGGCTACGGTGCGGATCCACCAGCTCGTGCAGCGCGCCGCCACCGAGGACGTCACCCCGGTCCTGTTCGGCCGGGCCGCACACAGCGCGGCTGCGGCGCTGCTTCAGATCTGGCCGAACCTCGAACCCGACCAGGGCGCTGTACAGCCGCTACGCGCCAACGCCGAGGCCCTGACCCGCGTCGCGACCGCACCCCTCATGACCCCCAACGCCCATGCGATCTGGTTCCGGGCAGGCCAGTCCCTGGTCAATTCCGGGCAAGCCATCGCCGCCTGTGCCTACTACCTGCGGCTGACCGATATCACCACCGAACATCTCGGTCTGGATGCCCCGGCCACCCTGGCCTTCCGAAACGACCTCGCCGTCGCCTACCGACGCGCGGGGGACCTGAGGCGGGCGATCCCGCTGCACGAGGCCATCCTGGCCGACCGGGAGCGAGTGCTGGGCCCGGACGCCCCAGACACCCTGACCTGTCGCAACAACCTTGCCGCCGCCTACCGAGAGGCCGGGGACCTGGGGCGGGCGATCCCGCTGCACGAGGCCACCTTAGCCACTCAGGAGCGGGTGCTGGGCCCGGACGCCCCGGCCACCCTGGCCTCCCGGCACAACCTCGCCGTTGCCTACCGAGACGCGGGGGACCTGGGGCGGGCGATCCCGCTGCAAGAAGCCACCTTGGCCGCTCGGGAGCGGGTACTAGGCCCGGACGCCCCAGACACCCTAACCTCCCGGAACAACCTCGCCACCTCCTACCAGGACGCCGGAAACTCGCGGCAGGCGATCCCGCTGCACGAGGCCATCTTGGCTGCCCGGGAGCGGGTACAGGGCCCGGACGCCCCAGACACCCTGACCTCCCGGAACAACCTCGCCATCGCCTACCAGGACGCCGGGGACCTGGAGCGGGCGATCCGGCTGCACGAGACCACCTTGGCTGCCCGGGAACGGGTGCTGGGCCCGGACGCCCCGGCCACCCTGACCTCCCGGCACAACCTCGCCATCGCCTACCGGAACGCGGGGGACCTGGGGCGGGCGATCCCGCTGCAAGAAGCCACCTTGGCCGCTCGGGAGCGGGTGCTGGGCCCGGACGCCCCAGACACCCTGGGCGCCCGCAGCTACCTCGCACTCGCATACCAGGCCGCCGGGGATTTGGAGCGGGCGATCCCGCTGCACGAGGCCGTCCTGGCCGACCGGAAGCGGGTGCTGGGCCCGGCCGCCCCGAACACCCTGGTCGCCCATAACAACCTCGCCATCTCCTACCACGCCGCCGGGGACCTGGGGCGGGCGATCCCGCTGTACGAGGTCGCTCTGGCGGGCATGGAACGGGTGCTCGGCCGCGACGCGCCTTTTACGGTTATCGTCCGAACGAACCTGGCGGCGGCGCGCGCGGATCGAGACGCCCCGGACGACAGCGATACTGGAATTCCGCCTACGCAGAAGTAGCAATGGTGTTCGCGACGCTCGGCGAGTGGTGCCACATGGGTTGGCGATCCGGTGCCAACTATGAAGTCAAGAGCAGCGCAGCCTCCCAGGTCAGAGCTTAGGGCCGATGCCAACTATCGAGTCACGGCACAGCTGGATCGTCTACGGACGGTGCTGCATGACAGCGGCACGGCTCCGGAGGTCCGCAATCGAGGTCCTTCGGATGGCGGCGCGATCCCCGTCCACAAGTGCTTGCGGCCGCTGGTGCCCGGCGGAGTCCTGACCCGCGGCACGATCGTGGCCATTCCGCCGCGCACCGCGCCGTGGCCGTCGAGCGGTGCCGCGCCGAGCTACGTGGCCTTGGCGCTGTTGGCCGCGACGGAGGGCGGGGCGTGGGGCGCGGCTATCGGCCACCCCGCCTTCGGCGTCGCCGCCGCCTTAGGGCTCGGCGCGGACCCTCTCCAAGACGATGTTGCTCGACGAGCCCGGCGATCGGTGGCCCGATGCCGTCGCGATCCTCGCCGATGCTGTCGAACTGATCCTGCTGCATCCCCCACGGGCGAGCAGCTACGCCGACTGACCTCGCGCGTGCGCACCTCAGCCAGACAGCGCGATGTCGCGCTTATCTTCACTGGCTCGTGGAGCGGCGCGCATCTGACACTGCAATTCCCTGTCAAGTAGGCGTGTTGGTGTTCCAGCGGAGCACGTCAGGTGCTGGTTCTTCCTGGGGAACTCTTTCGCTCGGATTCCCCGCCGGGAACGCTGGGCATCAGTACTCTCGAAGCAATGTCTCGCGAGGAGGTGGACGTGTCTGACGAGTTCGTCAGTGGCGTTCCCATGGAAGTTGCCTTCCTGAGCGCGACAGCGCAGACAGTTGTCATGTTCGATGCCGAACGCTATAGCGGACGCGCACCGGGTGATACCGAACTGCGCGACCTCCTTGTGGCGCATCACCAGAGTTCTGCATGGGCCCGTAGCACCGCTGACATTGTCAACTACTACGACTGCCACGGCGTTGATCGTCACCTCCTGCAGGACGGAGATGAACAACCCTCGCCAAACCAGCCGTTTCGGAACTTTGCGCGGCTCCGTGTGGGGAGCGGCTGCAGGGCAGACCCCTTCACAGCGGGTTTCATGTTGGACCCGACGCTGAAGATCACATTCATCCCGGCCTACATGGTCAAGCTGTCCGAGGATCCGAGCGACGAATTCTTGGATGTAATGACCCGGATGCTTGAGATCGGCTGGATCAATAGCCTGCCGATGGCTGCCAGGAACCGGATGGCCGCGCTTCGGCAGACCATACCCAAGCGACTGACTCGGCGGCTGCAGCGGCAAATCGAGCAGATTGCCGAGGCGCTGGGGTACTCGCGCGAGCTCGCACGGGCTCTGTTCCGCCGGCTGGTACCTGCCGCCATAGCTGGGTTTCCGGTACAACCTCACTCGCCACCGCCCCTCGCGCGCCAGACATCCCAGTTCCGCACCGCGATGGTCGGAGCAGTGACGCGCACGGCTCCTCCTGCCGCCTTCTGGGGCGAGCAGGACGGCTGGCCGGCCGTCTTTGCCTGAGTCCTGAGGGCGCGTCGCCGATGTGGGCTTCGCGCTGTCCTTCCGGCCGCTAGGACGTGACGGACAGGGATAATCAACGTGAGTGACGACAAGCAATCTAGCGACGACGACGCTACGAAGGGTGACACGAACAAGGGGGTTGCTGGCAGGGCTCAAGTCCTGCGGGATCGGCTGTTGATGTGGTGTGCCGCAGCGGGTTCGATCGCAACCGTCGTGCAGGTCATCATGGAGATCTTGAGGTCGTAGCCGCCCGAAATGTTGTCCCTGCCAGGGGTCGCGTCACCGTCCAGGGATGCGGCCCCTGATGGGGAAGTGCCTGGCGAGTCGTCGCCTGACGAGCGCATTCGACGTTCTCTAGACCATGCGGCCTCGGCGGCGTTCAACTCCCGCGCCCCGAAAAGTCCAACGGAACGTCGGCACCTCACGACGTCGGTGGCAAAGTTGCCCCAGGAGGTCGCCCGTGCGGCTCAGGCCAAATCAAGTGACAAGATGGCAACAGACAGTGAAGCTGTGTGCATGCGCTTAGTTGCCTCTGCGGTCATCGGCTGTGCTGCCGATCTGGCGATCGGCTCGTTCAACGCTGGCGATCTGAACCTCCTGTTCATTCGAGCAGGCCTCGGTGCATATGCGCCCGGTTCTGCCTATGGAAAGTCGGCTCTGGTCAGCAACGGCGTCCAGGCGTCCATACGTGCGGCGGCCGAATCGGACGAGGCGGCTATAAAGGGGCTCAACCAGTTTGTCTTGCTCGTGGCCGAGCGCATCCGCCCCGCGGAGTCGGACCCGGTCGAACCGGGTACACCGTTCTGGAAGCTGCGCGAGGCCGCCAGGTCTGATGGCTTTGATCTGAGGCCGGAGTACTCGTCAGTCGACAGTCAGAGGTTCTTGCGTATGCGGTTCCTCCCGCTGGACGAGCCGCTCATGCCGTTGAGCGAGGAAATCACGGCGTTGGAGGATGATTTCGTCCGGTTGGGGCTCACCGATGCGCTCACCCACTATCGGCAGGCAGTGAAGTTCTTCGTTGAGCAGGACTTCGAGGGTGCCAACGGTCAGCTGCGCACGATGTTCGAGGCTGTTGTCACCCACGTAGCGGTGAAACTGGGCTTCGTGAGGATCAAGGCTGGAGTGGGGGGCCAGGCGATCGCCTATCTGGTCGCTGAAAATCACCTGCCTCTGCGTGACGGCGGCGACTTCGTTCAGGGCCTGTGGTCGATCGTCCACACCAACGGGCCGCATCCCGGGACGACGACTGCCGGCGAGGTGCACTTTCGGCTCCTGACTATGACTGGTGCCGCCAGGTATCTGATCGATCGCTTTCAACCTCGGGTTGGTCCCTAGCGATGAACGTCTCCGGCTGCGAGGCGGCCGTCGAAGCCTTCAGGGCGGCCTGCCGAGCTGACACTTACTCGCGGATCTTTGGCCCCAGCCTGGGCTCGAAGGGTCGCGGCGACCCATTTTCGCCCCGCCGTCCGAGGCAGGTGGGCCGAGATGGCATAGCCGCGGCGAGGCGAAACGGCCCGGCTTACCGGTCGAAGATCCTGAGCGCTTGGGCGCGGAGTCCTCGGTGTGGCTGGGCCTGCGGAACCACGATGCCTTGGGCGGCCAACCTTACGGTTGCAATAGCGCCAATCGATTCGGCCGTCTGGTCGAAAAACGGACTCTCGCGCTTGACGAAGATCTTCACTATGAGGCTCTCCTCGGGAAGGTCGTCGCCGCGCAGGTATGCGGTGAGAACGGCGACGCCGTGGTCGCATACGGCCGGGCCGAGCAGGAAGATGTCCTTGCCGATCTCGCCATCCCAGAGTGCGTCGTAGCCAAGAAAGAAGTGCAGATCGTGGAAGCGTCGGCGAAGCTCTGGGTCTGGGACCAGCGCGAGCCTGCGGTCCAGCTCGTCCAGCAGCCGCGTGAACCTGCAGTCGTGTCTGCCGAGGAAGACGGTCGGCAGCGGGTCAGTGGCTGGCCAAGACTGGAGCATTTCTTTCACATCGACGAGCAGGTTGATGGCGTTCTGGGCCTCGCCCTCGGCCCGGATCTCGGCCCGTTCGCGCCTGGCCTTCCTGCGCCGGGGCTTTTCGGTGGCCATCTCCACAGCCCTCTTCCCGGCAGAGGAGCCCACAGCGGTGGCGGTCGACTTGGCAGCTGCTGCCGCAGCTGCGGTGACGGCGGGGTCCAGATCCATGCCGCCAGTGTGACGGGTCAGGCGATGTCAAATCCATGTATTCGGGTCATCAGGGCGGCCCGGCCCGTCCTCGTGACGTGGCGGAGAGCTAGCGGCATGCCGTCAGCCAGAAGACTCACTATTCTGATCCGGTCCCGACGCGGGCTTGGAACGCGGCGTCTTTAGCGCACTCGCCGACGTCAGCGCGGCGCCCGGCCGACCTGACAGGCTCGGCATCAGTCGCGTCCACTTCTTCCGGTGGCGGGTCGTAGCCGGTCCACTCGAACAGGTCCGCCAGGGCCTTCGCCGCCTACACGGCGTCGGCCTCGATCTCGGCCCGGCTGGGAAATCTGCACAACTCGGGTGCTCGAATACGCTGGCGGGATCATTAATGCGGCCATCCAGGCTTATGAGACCTCGCGTTCTCCACGCTCGGCGATCCGCTGCAGCGTGCTCGGCAGATATGCGAAGGTTTCGTTCATGCCGTCGTCCAGAAGGCGGTCCTGCTGGTCTGCGAAGAAGGGGCGCGCCTGCTCATAGTACGGCAGCTGCAGCCGGCGGAGCAGGTCGACGAATTCGTCGATATTTGCGATGCCGTCGGCGCGTGGCGTACCACCAGGGCCCGCATGCAGCGGGCCGAGGCTGGCCAGTGAAGTGATGGCGACCAGGCCGTCGACACCGAGCAGGAACGGCAGATCCAAGGATCCGATGAAGCCGTGCTCCTTGCCGGGATCACACGAGACCTTGTGGACGATCCGGAAGTCGTGACGACCCTGTGGGCTATCGCGCCAAGTGACAAGCCCCATACCGACGACGTCGATGGGGCCGTGACAGGTATCGCAGTTCCAAGCCGTCAACGGGTCTACCATCAGGGCCCCTTCGCTGAACCGGCGACTTCTCAACGTCCGTGGTCGTCAGCAAGCCTATCGCGTCCGAGTCCGAGGCGGCCGCGGTCTGAGGATTCACCGCACCGCGGTATCCCGACCGGTGGCTCCCGGCAGCACCGTGGCCGACTACAACGCCACGAGCGAAAACCAGCAGCGCTCCGTCGAGGAACGTCCGCGGCTGCGGATCGCCTGACCCGAAGTCCGGGAGTTCATCGTCAGCCGGTGTCGCAGGACTTGTGGGCGTGCAGCTGACAGGCACAGCTCCAAGGGCGGTCACTGCTTGCGCTGGTCGGCGGGTTCGATCAGCAGCCGGTGTTCTTGGCGGCCCGCCCGGCTGACGACCTGAGGTAAGCACGCGCGCTCCGGCACGTGGCAAGGCCGTGGCCGCTTCGCGGTCGCGCTCCGCGCGAGCCTTGCCTCGACCGGTGCGGGCGTGCTTGGCCTGCGGCCCGCCAGCTCGGGCCGAACCGCCCGAGGGGACTCCGGCCCCGACGGCGCGGCAACGCCGACAAGGCCGGCCAGGACACCCACCGACCCACTGTCAGGAGCATGCCAGTGACCATCCTCGAACACGCAAGCTCGTGCGCACAGGCCGCACCTCGCGAAGATCGCGCCTCCCGTGTCCGTATCGCCGCCAGTCTGACCGGACTGGATGATGCGTTCCGCGACATTGCCGATCTGATCGATTCGACACTCGACCAGTGCGCATGGGCTGACGAGGAGATCGAAGCCGCCCAACTGCGCCACGGCGAGCCGGACCGCGGTCCGCTGTGGAGAAGCTTCTCCCTTCTGCGGCCGACGCATGACCGCCCATGGCCGGAACTGGTGTACCGCATACACTGCCGCGAGTTGCTTGACCGTGTCGCAGCCGGCGCCGATACGCGCCCGGCGACCGACGCCGAAAAGCTCGCGGTCCTGTCTGCCGCCAGCCAGGCCGCGCCGCTGAACGGCGGGGCTGAAACCCTCTACCTACGCTTGGGCACCCGCCACTTCCCCGACATCTTCAAGGCTGCGGGAGAAGTTCTCGACATCCGAGCCTACGAAACGGTCCACGGCAGCCGCGCCGACGAGTACGAGGCCGACCTCACGAAGAAGCTCACCCAGCCATGGCGCATAGCCGACGCTACGGTCTGACCAACACAACGAGCGGCCTGCATCTGCGGGCCGCTCCTTTACTTCACGACGGAGTACCAAGCGGAATCTGTCGACCAGTCTGGCTACGACGGTCGGGTGTTCGCTGCACTGCATGCGGGTGCGGAATCCATGGGCGTGCGTGACGCCTTGGCCGGCGATGCTGACGCCAACGTAATCGTAGTGACGTCTGAGGAGGTGTATGAGCCCGAGGTCTTCGCCTCCGTATCTGACCACCGGATCCACCGGTGGCTGACGGTCGTCAACATCCCCAACGACGGAGCGCCCCTTCGGCTGTGGGTCCGAACCCCGATACGCGATCGAGCTGCGCTGCTTGCTGGTGGTCGAACTGCTCCCCTGAACGGTGGCACCCGCGGCCGATTCGCACATTTGGCTCGGTTGGTGTTGCTACCGTGGCGTTCCATGGAGTCGGAGTTGGATATGCATCTCCCATCACTGCTGCTATGGCTCGACGAGCAAGCACACGAGCGGCATGGAGAATACGTCGACGTCTCCGCCTACGCGGGGGACGAGCCCGGCGCGTTCGAGTTCATCGGACTGCTGGTAACCGTCTTGGAGGACCGCGGGCTGGTAGACGTGGCTCGGGGGCTGAACGATCGGCCTGACTCTCAAATCACCAAGCAAGGCAAGGTCGAAGCACAGCGGATCCGGGAAAAGCGCGCCGATCGCGTCGCGCGCATGTGGTTTGCCCGGGACACGATCATTCAATGGCTGTTCGCGGAGTACCCGACGTACGCGGGGGATCTGCAGCAGTTCCTGACGTGGAAGGGGTCGGCTTTCCTCGGGGACCTGTTGACGAATGACGAGGTATCGGAGGCCGTGCGCTACCTCGAAGGTCGGGATCTGGTCACCGTGACGAATCTCGCCAGGACCCACGTCCGGTTGACGACGAACGGCATCGACTGTGCGACTTCTGGAGGATCGGTGAGCGATTATCTGAGCAGCAGCGCTCAGCAGCCTGGTGGCGCACCTGTGTTCCACATCGGCACCAACTACGGCAACATCGCAGCGAACAGCAGCCAGTTCACGCAGAACGCGGCATCCGGCAGCGTTGATGTTGCTGTCCTGCGGGAGTTCGCGTCACTCGTGCGGCAACTGGCGCCTGCGTTGACGCCTCTAGAGCCCGAGCGGCAGGAGCTGCTTAGAGAGGTGTCAGAACTTGACAGCGCGGTGGCCGCTGAGGTGCCGGACGCTGGCCTGCTGAAGCGGATCACACGGGGCGTAATGAAAGCGGTGAAGGGCCTGGCGCACTCTCCTGATGTTCAGCGCTTGGCGCTGGAGGCTGGCGAGAAGGCTCTGGAGCACCTCGGCTGACCCGCCGAGAGACACCAATGGTGTCGTTGCTCCGTGCCACGATGGCACGGTGACCGTCCCTCTCAACGATCCGGAGTACACGCTTGTTCTCGCCGTCGAAGGCTTCCGCCAGGCTGGCGAGCGCTACAGGACGGTGGCTGATAGTACGACAGATGTGGCCGGAGTCTTCATTCCGCTCTCCGAGACGCTGCTCTGGGCGGCGAGTATCGACGAGACCTTCAAGAAGCTAGACGGACAGCGCTATGCGGATTCGCGTGACGCAGACGCAGACGGCCGGTATCTGTCAGCTTTGAGGTACGCGCGTAACCGTTGCACTCATCAGCTCGCTCTTGTTGCCGAGCGAAAGGGCTTGGCCCCACCCTTCCGTCCTCCAATAACGCTGGGCGTGTGCTTCCGCTGGCGGCCGCTTGATGAGCTGCCTCTGCCTGACCCCAACTTCACGAACAGGCGCGGGGAAGCCGCATACGAAGAGCTACTAGCGAAAGACCCAGCCGATCAAGCCATCGTGCATGCTGATGCCTGGTTCGCCCGATGGATCGCGCAGAGACGCTAGAACGACGGCGGTGTATGCGCACGGCTGCTATGGGCCGTGCGAAGTGTCAGCTTGGTCAACGACGGATGGCGGGATCGTCCAGCGGAGAAGTGTGCCGCCGCCTTCAGTCGGCTCCAGCGTTACCGGGTACACCTGACCGAAGGCTCGTTCGCCACTATGGCGCATCGAGTGGTCACCAGGGTTCCAATCGATCCCCAGCACCCGGCACCCGGCCGTCTCGATCGTCGCCGCATGTAGCGGGTGTGCCCAGCCAGCGCGACGGACGAGGTGATGATGCGTGTGCTCGTCGATCGATGCCGTGACACCACGTCCCCGGCTGTCGCCCTCCCATGCCGCGAGCTGGTCAGCGAGCTGCTTCGCTTCCGCTACCGGGATGTCGAGCAACCCGAAGACGCCGGGCCGGCCCAGAGCCGTCAGATCCCGTCCGCCGAACTCACGATGTGCCAACGCGGCAAGCGATCCCCAGAAAACGACGTCGGCCAGGCCGTCGATCGCCGTGCCGCCGATGCCGCTCCAGGAGTCGAAGCCAGCCGCATCACCGAGCACCATGCCGCAGTGATCTACCGGTAGATCGCCGAGCGGCACCGTGGCCAGGTTTGTTCCGGTCCACGGCCGCCCGAGGTCGACCTGAAGCGTCGAGATCGTCGGCGCGTCGTCGAACGGGGAAGGCGACGAGGAGGCTGAGACTGGCAGCGGGCGGTCCGGAGTAGCAGCGACCGCGACCGCCTCGCATTCGAACTGTCGGAGATACCCGCCGCCGGACTCGACAGCGGAGGCGGCCCGCCTGGAAAGCGGCTCGCCGATGACCGGCCAGTAGTCGATCCAGCCAGCCATGCCCAGCACCAACGTGCCAGACGGTGCTGTCACCTCGCCGATCTGCACGAACTCCGAACCCACGGCGTCCATCATGCCCACCGCCTCCCACAGCCCGGCCGAAGCGAACACGTCGCCGACACGCCGGTCAGTTCCGGTGACGACCAAGGCCCGTGGTCACGGTGGGTGGTGGTCGGGGCGTCCGCCCCTTGATCTGTCGCCAGATGGAAGCAGCCTCGGGCGGTGCGCCGCAAGGGCCAAGCCGCTTCGCGGTCGCGCTCCGCGCGAGCCCTTGCCTCACACCGCCCGACCCCGCTTGGCCTACGGCCCGCCAGCTCGGGGCGAACACCCCTACCACCACCCACCGCTTGGGAGCCGTCATGCCCGTCACCGCAACCCTCATGCCCGCGAAGACTCTGGACTCCGGCCACCGTGAGCTGATCGATCAGCTGATGAACCCCGTGGCCCCGGCCTGGTTTCTGACCGCCGGTGACGAAGGGCCCACGCTTCTCGCCGCGCTGGAAGATGACGCGGCCCGCGACTATCTCGCCTCCGGATGCGGAACGGTGGACGGCGCGTGGCGGGTCTTCGACCTGCTGAACGCGGTGGAACGCGACACCGAGACGCCCGCCCGGGAGGCAGTCCTCTCGCTTGCCGGCTACGCGCTGAACATGCCGGAGATTGGCGCGTTCTACCTGGGCCAAGTTCAGGACGTAGACCCTAAGCACCCGATGGTGGAACTGATCCTCACCGAACTGGACCGCAACGCCGACGCCCACTTCTTCCGCAGCGCCGCTCGCGCACTCGGGGCGCGCATCGAGGCGGCCTAACCGCCTCCCGGAGCCGGGCGGGATCCGCCCGGCTCTTCCGCATCCCGAACCTCCGTGCAAGAAGGAGCGTCCTGCATGTCCGACGACTACCCCACCAACAACGACCGCGCCGCTTGGGCCGCGGCAGCTGCCGAAGTCTTCGGCGGCTTCAGCGGCCAGAACGACCCCGATTACCTGATCGAGCCGGTCGCTGTCGCCGAGATCGTCGGTGACCTGATCTGCGACCTGCTCCACTTTGTGGAAGCGGCCGGCGGAGACCCGACCACTGTTCTGTTCAACGGGCTCGGCCACTTCGAGCACGAGGCAGCCGAGGAAGCCGCCGAACAGCTCGAAGCCGACTCCCGGTACCTGGCCTTCGGGTACTTCGGCGGCGACAGCTGGGACCTGTTGGTCTGTGACAGCCTCCGCAGCGCGCGGCAGGAGTTCGCTAACCGCACCGCAGGCACCAACGCCGAGGCCGTCATGCTGCTCTACCGGAGCTTGGGCCCCGAGGCCGAACCGACACCCGCGGACGACCCTTTCGCCCCGGCCGCCTACGTCCTCACCACGACTGCCGAAGGGATCCGCGTCGACAGGCAGTGAGCTCCGCCGGCCCGCTCGCCGCAGCGAGCGGGCTATCGGCGTGGTCACGCCGCCTCGCCGTCGCCGTCGCCGTCGGCGTCGGCCGAAGCGCCTGCCCGGGTCTGCGCCAGCAGGCCACGCAAGGCGCCTACGCTCAGACCGCACAGGTCGGAGATCTCAGCGTTCGTAAGATTCAGCTCGCGTAGAGCTCGCACCGACGACGCCGCCTGCCGCTCGAACTCCGCTGCCGACGCCTCCCCGTCGGCGAGCGCCTTCTGCGCCGTCACCTGAGCACGCTCCCGGACCCGCTCCGCATCTAGGACCGCGCTGAGCAGCGCCGCCGTCTGCGTCTCGATCTGATCGTCCAGCCGCGCCCGCTGCGCCTCCCTTGCCGCTCGCAGCTCCTTCGCCCTGCGAACAGCCTCCGCCCGCGAACCAGTCGCCCGACGAGCCATGAGCACCACCAACTTCGTTCTAATAGACCATAGTCCAATTCGGAGTCGTGACTATAGACTAGATCGCATGGGAAGTGTCAAGCAGCGGTCCGCTTCCGCGGACCACTACGCACAGCGCGACGCCACACGGCGATCGCGCACCGACGCATCCCCCAGCACGGCCACCCCAGCAGGCGCCCGCCAGCAAACGCCCCTCACCGCAGATCAGCCCACCCAGAAGCAAAGGCCAACAAGACACCTCTTGCATCAGCTTCAAGATCACTTTGGTGCTGTCCGAATTGACCGCTTCGGAGCTCCGAATTGTCGGCGGTGGTCACGTTGATGACGATGCACAAACTCACCGCCGGAGACGGCTACACCTACCTCACAAGGCACATCGCCGGGGGTGACGTCGACCGCGTTCGGGGGCAGGACGCTGCGGACTACTACACCGCCAAGGGCAACCCTCCGGGGATGTGGGTCGGCCGCGGAGCCCCGCTGCTGGATGTCGCCGGCCAGCAGGTCACAGAGGACCAGATGCGGCACGTTTTCGGCTCCGGCATGCACCCCGACGCCGACCGGATCATCGCCGAATACCTCGATGAGCACCTGCGCGCCGACATGACTGACCGGCAGCTCGCCAAGGTCCGCGCCGACGCGATCAAGGCCGCGACGCTGGGTACCGCGTTCCCGGCCTATGAGCCGCTGGCCCGGTTTGACTCTCGCGTGTCCCAGCGGCTGGAGCAGATCCGCGAGACCACCGGCCGGGCACCGACCGAGCCCGAGGTCAAGAAGATCCATACCGAGGAGTCACGGCGAGCTCGTGCCGCCGTCGCGGGCTTCGACCTCGTGTTCGCGCCGGTCAAGAGCGCGGCACTGGTGTGGGCGCTGGACGAGCGGCCCGAGGTCCGTGCTGCTGTGCGCGAGGCGCACGAAGCCGCCCGGGACGCCGCGCTGGAGATCCTGGAGACCCATGCCGCCTACACCCGCACCGGCCGCGGCGGCATCGCGCAGATCGAGACCAAGGGCCTGGTCGCCGCCCGGTTCGACCACTTCGACTCCCGCGCCGGCGACCCGAACCTGCACACCCACGTCGCAGTCTCCTCCAAGGTGCAGGGCGTCGACGGCATCTGGCGGTCGCTGGATGCCCGCGCGCTCTACAAGATGACGGTCGCCGTCAGCGAGTTCTACAACACTCGGTTCGAGACCGAGCTGACCGGGCGGATCGGCGTGTCCTGGACCGAGCGGCCCGACACCACCGGCAAGCGCGAACCGGTCCGCGAGATCGCCGGAATCGACCCACGAATGGTCGCGCACTTCTCCTCCCGCCGGACCGAGATCGAAGCCCGCTACGAGCAGCTGCTGCGCACCTTCCGCCGCGAGCACGGCTACGACCCGTCCCGCGCGGTGTGCCACGACCTCGCCCGCCAGGCCAACTTGGAGACTCGCGAGGGCAAGAGAGCGCCGCGTTCGCTGGCCGAGATGCGCGAGGACTGGCGAGTCTCGCTGGTCGACTCCTTCGGCCGCAAGGCGGTTCGCGAGCTGATGGCCGCAGTCCCGGGAACCGCCGCGGAGCCAGCCGCGAAGACGGCCGAGCCGGTCGATGTCGACGCGATGGCGGCGGCCGTGGTCGCCCGCGTCGGGCAGGATCGGTCGACCTGGACGGTGTGGAATCTGCGGGCTGAAGCCGAGCGCTCGGCCCGGATCGAGCACGGCGTATCCACCCCCGCCGAGCATCAGAAGCTGGTGTCCGCGATCGTCGCGGCGGCCGTCTCCCCGGCGCACTCCATCCGCGTCGACGCACCCGCCCTGCTGGACGAACCGGCCTCCCTGCGCCGCGCCGACAAGGAGTCGGTGTTCACGGAGAACGGCGCCGCGAAGTTCACCTCCGCCGCGATCCTGGCCGCCGAAGCCCGGCTCGTCGAGGCCGCCAAGACGCACACCGCCTTCGGCGCCACGACGGCCCGGGTCGGCGCGGTGCTCGACGGATTCGAGGCCCGATCCGGCGTCCGATTGGACGCCGGACAGCGCGCCATGGCCACGGCCTTCGCCGTCGACGACCGCCTCGTGGTCGCCGGAATCGGCCCCGCCGGCTCCGGCAAGACCACCGCTATGCGCGCCTACGCCGAAGCCGTCGCCGCCACCGGACAGCGCCTCATACCCCTGGCCACCTCTTCGGCAGCCGCCGACGTCCTCGCCCGAGACCTGGGCACCAAGGCCGAGAACCTGCACAAGTTCCTGCACGAGTACTCCGACGCCCCGACCGCCGGCGCGTCCAAAGCTCTGTGGAGCGGGACCGGCATTCCGGCCTGGGCACGCGGGTTCGCGCTGCGTCCCGGCGACGTCGTCCTGGTCGACGAAGCGGGCATGGCCGGCACCTTCAATCTCGACCAGCTCGTCCAGATCGCCGCGCACCGCGGCGCGACCGTGCGCTTACTGGGCGACTACCGGCAGCTCGGCGCCGTCGAATCCGGCGGCGCGCTGCGACTGATTGCCAACGAGGCCGGTGCCGTCGAGCTCAGTACGCTGCACCGCTTCCACGACCCGCGCGAGGCAGAGGCCACGCTAAAGGTGCGCGTTGGCGACAGCTCCGCGCTCGACTTCTATGCTGACGCCGGCCGCATCCGCTCCGGCTCGGCCCAAGGCATGATCGAAGCCGCCTACGCCGGGTGGAAGGCCGACATGCTGGCCGGCAAGAAGACCATCATGGCCGCGGCCACCACCGCCGACGTGACCGCGCTATCTGCACAGGCCCGGCTTGACCGCATCGAGGCCGGCCACGTGGAAGCCGACGGCGTACGGCTGCGTGACGGCACCCTCGCCGGCCGCGGCGACTGGATCGTCACCCGCGACAACGACCGCAAGAACAAGGTGTCGCGCGGCCGGGACTGGGTGAAGAACGGTGACGCCTGGACCGTCACCAAGCGCCACCGCGATGGCTCACTCACCGTCAAGAACACGGAGCACCAGGGCACTGTCCGGCTGTCCGCGGAGTACGTCGCGACCAGTGTGGAGCTGCTGTACGCCACCACCACCAACCGCGCTCAGGGCTCGACCGTGGACACCGCCCACCCGCTGATCACCGCTGAGATGAGCCGCGAGAACCTGTACGTGATCCTCTCCCGCGCCCAGGAGCGGACGACGCTCTACGTCGAGACCCACGAGCTGCTGCCCTTCGACGAGGACGACCGACTGGACCGGGTAAAGAACGATCCCCGCCAGTTCGCCGCCCGCGAAGTCCTCACCGCCATCCTCAACCGCGAGGGCAACGAGACCTCGGCGACCGAGGCGATCGCTGCCTCCCAGCAGGCCGCCGGATCGCTGGCGACGCTCGCTCCCCGCTTCCAGCACGCCCTGGAGTTCGCCGTCCGGCCGGCCTACAAAGAACTCGTCTACGCCACCTTCACCGTCGACAACGACACCGAGAACGGCGACACATCCATTCCGGACGCCATCGCCACCGGACCCGGCTACGCCAAGCTGCGCCGCGCCCTCCTGGCCACCGACCAGGCCGGCCACAGCCCCGCCGCACTGCTCGCCCGAGCTGCCAACGACATCGGCATCACCGACGCCGACAGCATGTCCGAACAGCCCGCCGCTGATCTCGCCCGCCGAATCAACACACTGCTGGACCTGCGCCACACTGCCGCTCCCGAGCAGGACCGGCGACCGGCCAGACTCCCTGTCTGGTACTCGATACCGACCGCCGCTGACGCCTCCTCCGCCGCCGACATCCCGCCCTACCTGCGTCACGCCCAGGACGTGATCGCCAGCCGCGTCGACCAACTCGTAGACATCGCGCTCGCGGAGCGACCCGCCTGGCTCACCGCCCTCGGAGCGGTCCCCGACGACGAATTGGCCGCCGTCGACTGGCGCCGGCACGTCGCGGTCGTCGCCGCGTACAGGGACCAACACCAGATCACTGTCGACGACCCGAGGCAGGTCCTCGGCTCGCACTCCGACGCCGACGACGCTGCCGGAACGCCGTACCGCCACGCGTTGCAGGCCGTCCTCGCGGCACGCGATATCAACAACCTCGACGACCACTCTGACCCCCGCGAGATCTACCGAATGCTGCCTGACAACGACCAACAAAGGATCGATCTCACAATTGCCAGGTCGCTCGGGACCCTGTTCCTCGATATCGACGGGTCCGCCGACGAGCGGTTTGCCACGCTTCCTGAGCACGCTGAGCACCTGCGGCTCGCACTCCTCGCACACGGGCATTTGAGCCAGCGCGAGGAGCGCCAGACTGACACCGAGGTGCCGCCGACGCCACCCGTGGAGATGAGTCTTGCCAACCGCCGCCGTGCCACGCGCGACGCCGAACGAGCAGCACGTCGCGAACGCATCCTGAGTGGACAGCCACAGGACCGCATGGTTCAGAGGCAGCAACGGAGAGAGCCAACTCTTCGTCCGCAGGAAGTCGAACGCCAGAACGGAACGGGGCTTATCGAGCCGCCGAGCCAGACCAAGCAGCAAGGCAAGCAGATGGGAATGTAGTTCCAACTGCGACCGCCCACGGGCTACGTGGGCGAGCGTTCATCACTCAAACGGGTCAGCGGGTTTTGGCCTGCGACCCGTAGTAGTGATTGCCTGTACGCGGCTTACGGGAAGCCTTCGCCAGATGCACCACCGACCCACGGTGCGTCGTATTGGCGCAAGTGGCCGAGCAGCACCCGTGTTTACAGCAACCTTCGCGCACTCATCCGGCTCTGCCGCACTCTTACGCGCGTTGAGGTCGGCAACGCGCAGGGAGGCTGCAAAATGGCCGACAAGCACTTCCGATACGATGCTGCCAAAGCACGTAGCTACGGTACGAACGAACCTCATCGTGAATCCACGCAGCGCGTAGAGTCTCGTCCGTCAAGAGCCAACTACATCCCCGACGCGACCGGTGATCAGGTCCGTCTGGAAGCGAGTATTTGGGCAGCTCTGGCACAGCCCTACGACATCCCCATGCACCCCTTCGGGGTCGTCCGTACGAAGCCCACCTGGGATGGTCTCGTCATTGAGATCGACGACATCAAGTACAACGCCAGGTCGCTGATCACCAATCGCATCCCCTGGGACAACGATGGATATCTCCAGGGAACACCGCGCCTTCGAGCCAGGTGGAGCCCGAAGGCGAACGCTGTGGAGTTTCGCCTTCAAGGCACGCGTGCCCGAGTCTTGATCACCGGAGTGAGCCAGGATGAGTGGATGTCGGCTGCTCGAGAGGTCGAAGAAGCCGACGAGATGCGGTACGAATTACTAGATCTCAATAGGCTGCATCCGCTTGAAGAGGAAGAACTGCGGAGCCGCTTCTACCCGAAGGAACCTGACGCTCTCGCATCGCGTTTGCTGCGTCGTGCTGCTGCCTTCCACACCCTGGCGTCGCCGTACTCCGTGGACGCCTGGCGATGGCACGCGGAGTGCTGTAACTCCCGCGCGTGCACGAAGCCGGGCTGGGCCATCGAGATGTTTTACTCGCCGAGCCTTCCGTTCAATGAGGGGGCGATCAGTGAATATTGACCGGGCATCGAACGGGCGTTGGGCTCGGAGAGTATGAGATGACCGTGAACGTCAGCGGCGACCTCGAAGGCTGCGGGCGTGCCATCTACATGGACTACAAGACGGGAAGCTCTCCGCGTCAGGGCATTTTGCAGATTTGGTTCCGTACTTGGTGGGATATCGCTGACGCCGATATCCGAGAACAGCTTCAAGAACACGGTCACGATCATGAGTCGATCGCACGCCTGGCTCCTGGTGCGGGAGCTCTCAGAGCTGCGGGTTAGCCCCGCGCTGACATTGACGCTGACGAAAGTATTGATCAGCGTTCCAGCCGAGGGCGCTGAACGCGACGTCAAGTCGGTGACAGTTTTGGACGCGCCGTACGTTGGCGAGTCGTTTAGCGACGTACAGTTCGGCGGGTTTCTGGAGCCCGTTGGGGGTGGGATCCATCAAGCTGATTGCACTTGTCCGACCCATGATCCGCTGCTCTTGGCTCTAGACGGTGGCGTCAAAGATGTGACTGAGCGCTTCAGATGACGGCGGAAGGTGCACGGGCCGACGACTAAAGCCCGGCTGCCCGAGGAGGCCGCCGTCGTTTCCGCCCCGGTGCATGGACAACGCGTCGGCATCCTGCCCGACCGATCCGCTGGGCGGCCCGCCGCAGATCCGCGAGTTCACAGCTTGCGCAAAGCGGCAAGATCACTAACTCAGAGGGTTGACACAGCTCAGGCACCGGTCTCATCCTGACCTCACTGCTCAGCACGAGCGAGTCGCAGATGTCGTCCGCCCTCCAGCGGATCCGCCCACCAGCGGTGAACGGGTTCAGCGCGCCTCCGGGCCATTCCCTGCACCACGTGCCAGAACGTCCGCGTCCTTGTGACTGTCAAGGCATGACGGCCCACTGTCGCCGCACAACGGTGACGGCCGCCTTCTGCCTCGGGGCCATCCCGGAGCGGTGACACCCCACCGGGAGCCGACCAGGCACCCGGCCCGCATCCGACAGGAGCTGAGCATGACCGACCTCTCCCTTGCCCTACCCGTGCCCGCCGACACCGACGAAGACCCGGCCGCGGCTGCCACCGGGCACCTGACCGCCGAGCAGGAGTCCTCCCTGGCGTGCGGACTATCGACCATGACGCCCGTCCCGCGGCCAGCTGAGCTCAAAGCACTCATAACCGCAGCCGCCGAGCACGAGTCGGTCCTGCTCGAGCACGAAGACCTGGCCAAGCTGCTCGGCGGCGTCACCCACGTCCCCGACGTCTTCGACCAGATCATTCCCCCCGACCTGATCGGCCGCCAGCTCGCCGAAGCTCAGAACCCTCGGCGCAGCCAGCGCATCGCCGCCGCATGGAGCCCTGCTCTCGGCCGCCTCCGGCGCCTGAGCACCGACCACTCCTACGCCGCCGCCGTCCACAGCCCTCTGCACATGATCGCCGGCTTGACCGTCATGACGGTCAACCCGCGTTTCCTGTCCAAGCTGCTGCACGCCTTCACCCAGGGCCGCGACACCGACCCCGCGCTGGACGGCACTACCCCCGGCCTTCTGCAGATCCGGCTGTCGACCCCCAACGACTTCCGCGCCCTGCTTGTCAACACCGTCGAACATCACCTCAACGACTACGACTGGTCGGCATCCATCGAACGCACCGGCGTGAACGAGCCGCTGGTCGCCATGATGATGAAGGTCACCTACGACGACGGCGGCACCCAGCAGGTCATCGCCGTCATCGACGGGCAGTCCCGCCTGGTGTCCGCCTGGCGCCTGATCCTGGGCATTGGCGGATACAAGCTCACCACCACGGAGGCCCGCACCTACGCCGACAAAATTGTCGGACGCATGCTGGCCCACGACGCCATGACCGCTTCCCGCACCAACGTCAACGACGCCCTCGCCACCGCCACGGACAGCGGCTGGGCCGCCCAGGAGGTGACAGCCCTGCACTCCCGGCTGGCCCCAGTGAACCTGGTCGTCGGAACGTTCGACCGGGACGGCACGCCCGGCGACTCCGCCCGCTGGCTCACCGACTTCCTGACCCAGATCCACGTCCGCACCCGCGAATGGTCCGGCGGAAGCAACCAGGAGAAAGCCGTCGCCGACGCCCTCGCATCCGCGACGCGCGCAGGCGCCGTCCGTACCGGACTGGGGGGTGCCCCGTTCACCGCAGCCGAAGCCGCGGCCCTGTCGGGGCGGCTGCACGGCCAGGCGTTCACCGACGCCACCGGCCTGCCGGCCTTCCCTGTCTTCGCCCGCGCCGCTCTGCTGGAAGCGGTCCTTTCGACATCGCCGGGACAGATGATCCGCACGGAGATCGCCGCCAGCCTGTCACTGGACACTGGCAGCGCCAGCTTCAGCCGGGACCTGATGAAGATCGTCGGAGTGTTCGCCACCCGTTTCTTGCGCTCTCCCGATGACCATGTCTTCGCCAGTGTCGTGAACGCCTGGGCCGACGGTGGCGCCGTTACTCGCAGAATGTGGGACGCGCTGGCAGCTGGCACGGATGCGTTCAGACTGACGCGGCTGACGGAGGACATGAAGACGATGGAGCCCGCCGAGGCCGCCCAAGCTCTGCTTGCCAATATTCGGGAGCAGGCCATGATTCCGGGCTCGCCGGAGGAGGCGGAGCTGGCCATCCTCGGCGGGGACGCGCTGATGGTCGCCGGGGTGCTGACCCGTGACCGCGGCTCAAAGGAGGATCTGAAGTCGACCGAACCGGTCAAGGACAAGACGCCGTACCGGGCCAAGCCGCCGACGATTGTCTCCGCGCTGATCGCCGGCGGCGAGGGGACGTTCATGCTTGGCGAGGCCGCCACCCGATGGGCTGCGGCCACGGCCGCCGGTGACGACAGCCATAAGAAATTCTTTGTCCCGCAGGTCACCGTCACCGGTGAGAAGATAGGCGTCATGCGCCGCGGCGGCCGGGACGTGCGGGCCACCGAGTGGGACGTGTATACCACCGCGCTGACCAATCTGCCGGAAAACCGCAAGGCTGAAATTGCTGCCCGCCAGGAAGCCGCCCGCAGTCCTGAACCGCAAGATGAGCAGAACGGTTCCCCGGTCGCCTTTGACATCCCGCGGCTGCAGACGGATGTCCAGCGGTTGCACAACACTGTGGTTGGGATCCTGGCCAGCGGCGGCGATGTCCGCTTCGAGAACGCCGGCGACCGTGGGGCCATGCAGCTTCTCCTCCTCAAGATCGCCTCGGACGTCAACAACATCCTTATCGCTCCCGAGCCCGTGGACGGCGACCCGTACGAGGCCAGCATCGACGAGGACGGCAACTGATGACGTCCGCCGGCTGGGTGCTGGACGACCCCCTGGCCGCGGCAGTCGCCGCGATTCCCGGAGCGGCGCTCACCGCCGATGCCGCCGACCTCGCCCAGTACGTGTACCCGCTGCGCACCGCCGAAGGGCTGTGGACCGCGGCGCGGGTGCCGGCCTGCTCCACTGCGATCTACGTGACTCTCGACGGGCTGAACCGCTGCTTATACACCGGAATCGTCCAACGGGTCCACCGTGGCCATCCGAACCCGGCGGCGCTGCGTCACCGCATGGCAGAGCATTACAAGCACGGGCAGCCGAAGGAGACCGCTGATACCTGGCGCAGCCTGTGGGTGATACCGGTCCGCCCGGATGTCCCCAGGTCTCGGCTGGAGACCTGGGAATCGCGGATCCGGCTGCGCACCGCATCCCCTCAGACCCGCGTCAGCCGGCTGCTGCGGCCCTCCGCCTAGCCCGACCCCTAAGTTGCAACCTGCTCTCGTTGTCTTCATCAGTGCGTCATCTTCGGTCGTCGGCGACGGTACGGAACACGGTCTTCGGGCGCCACGGCAACGTGGCCTCGACCTCTAGGAACCAGCGTTCCGGGACGCCCGTGCCCGTAGTCAACGCCGGAACCAGGGATCCGTCGTCCAACTCGACCAACAGCGCATGCCTGCGGACGTCAAGGCCGGTGACCCCAATCAGCAACAGTCCTTTACCAGTTCGATTGGGATCGTCCGGGTCGAACTTCGTCGGCCGACATAGGATCGCCGCCACGCCGTTGAATCCGCGCATAATCCCGCGCAGCTGGTCTTGCCCGAAACGACTCATCGGCTTCCGCCACGACAGGGGGTGTCGTCGGCGGCCGCCACCTGGCAGGACGACATGGTAGGCCTGTTGCTGGAGCATGCTTCTCCCGCTGTGCTCAATGGCCGCCTCGTTCATGACCTCGGTCATGTGACGGTCGAGGTCTTCCAGATCGACGGATCTCGGTTGCGCCAGCTTCACGAGAGAAAGTGTAAGAGGGACAAGACGCCCCGCATGAGGAGCTCGGCAGGAATCGAATACGTCGCTATTGGCACGACGCTGGACCATGAACGGTCTCGGTAGCCCGGCCTCACTTCCGCCGGAATCGTACAGAACGAGCAGATTCCTCTATTTGCGGAAGGTTTACCGGTGCCCCGAGAAGCACTGCGAGCCGCGTCTCAGCCGCCGCCACACTGGTCATCATCCGCGTCATCAAGTCAGGTGGCATCTTGCCAGCACCAAGGCCTCCTGCGTCAACAACGTGCTGCAAGCACTTGGCATCTGAGCCCAGCAAGGCGATGACGGCCCGGGCGGCGTAGGCATCGGTGCCGGCCGCCTCGATAATTCCGCTCTGTATGCGAGGGGTCAGGCGGTGCGTGCCTACGGCATCGCCTAGAGCGAGCGCGGTCAGTGCCAGCTGAGTCCGGAACATTATGGTCGGCGGCTCGTCGAGTTCGATCAACGCGAGAGCTTCACCAAGCGCGGTGTCCAGCCGGACGGTTGAAGCGGTCCGTGCCTCCTGCGCGCAAAATGCGGCGAGGATTGCAGCGACGGCCTTTTCCGAAGCGTCGCCAATGACACTGGACTCAACCGTCGCGGCAGCCTCGGCAAAACGGCCCTGTTCCAGCAAAGATAGCACCGTCACCTGGCGGCCGTCCCAGAGCCGGTCGCCAACGCCCTTGTAACGTGCGACAGCATCGGCGGCCTGGGTCCAGCGGCCAGCCTGAGCCAGAGCTCGCGTGCCGTCTGAGAGTAGTGCCATCCACAGGTCTGAACAGACGGCCTTGTGGTCCTCGGGCGTGCGGATGACTGCGGCGACATCGATGACCCGGCCACCTATCTCGGCACAACCTTTTCTCTGCGCCGCCCGGTAAAGCCCAGTCAGGACCTGATGAGCGAGTTCGCCTTGGCCGTCGCGGATGAGCAGCCGGGGGATGTTGACCATGGGCTGCATCGCCATGGTGGCGGTGCCAGGCTCGAAGTGTTCGGCGGCGGCGTAGATGTTGTAGTGCCGCCAGCACATGTCCCAGGCGAGGTCTCTCATGCCCGCGTCGGAAGCGATCAGCGAGGCGACGTTGATGACGCCGCTGGCGCGGGCTACCTGGTCATGGAGGTCCGCGCCGGCGGGGTCGATCGCCGACTCGATGAGCGCTGCGATGCGTTCGGACAGGGGCAGCCCGAGGGGCTTAGCCCTGCAGATGAGCGGAAAGCGGCTGGCTATCGCAGAGTCCATCGGATCGCTTCGCCTACTCCCAGTCGATCGCGATGCGGCTGAGGGGTTTGTCGATGACGAAACGCGCACCCGTGGTGTCCAGGCGGTCACGGGCGTCGCCGACAGCCATCCGGAACGTTGGTTGAGCCGCGTCGTTGCCGCCGCGGCGGTCCCAGGCGTGGACGAGGTCGACTACGCGGCTGGCGAGCTGTTCGCCGGCCTGGCCGTGGCCGACGACACCGATCTGCCAGTAGTGGCCGATCTCGTCGTCGTCTTCGCGAATGCTCAGGTAGGAAAGGCTGCTGTCCTCCAGCGCGGCCATGGACCCCCAGGAGAAGTGCGGGGTGAAGCCGGGAGCTTTGCCCGGCATCCGGGACAACCCGTTGGGCAAGGACGCGGCGAGGTACAGGTACAGCCACTCCCACGCGAACAGCTTGCGAATCTTGACGTCCGTCCACAGCTGGTGTGCCGGACTGCCCAAGATGGTGCGAAGACCATCACGGTCCACGCTCTGCTCAGGGAACAGTTCGAGGTAGACGTCCCCGGGCCCGTCGAAGACAAGCGCGGTCTGATCATCATCCTGGATGCCCTTGCGTAGCGGCACGAACGTGGCCATCTCATGGGAGACGGCCCTCCAGATCTCGCCATCCCGTTCTAGGGCGAAGGAGCGGCTGATGCTGCCGCGGATCCGCATCGGGAATACGATCCGGCCGTCGGGGGTCAGCTGGTCCAGGAGCGCGACTGGCAGGTCGGCGGTTCCGACGGTGAATTGGACGCGGTCGAACGGTGCGGCGGACGGCAGCCCTTCGGCACCGTCGGCCAGCAGGACGGTGACGTTGGAGACCCCGGCTGCGGCCAGGTGCGCCTTTGCGCCCTCGACCAGATCCTCGTCGACGTCGACGGTCCATACGTGGCCGGTCGGCCCGGTGAGGTACGCCAGCAGGGCGGCGTTGTAGCCGGTGGCCGCGCCGGCCTCGAAGATCCGGTGTCCGGGGCGGACCTGCATCTGCTCCAGCTGGGTGGCGATAACCCCGGGCTGGGAGATGCAAGAGATCATCACACCGTCGTTGTTTGTCTTCACCGACACGGCGTCGTTGATGTACGCGGTCTTCACGTCGACCTCGGGCACGAACTGGTGCCGTTCGACGGCGCGGAAGGCCTCGATGTTCTCGGGACTGCGCAGCCAGTTCTCATCAGCGAGCTGGGCGACCAGCGCGGCGCGCAGCTCGGCGGGGTCAGTGTCGGGGGTCAGAGTGGTCTCCATCTGCCCGACCCTAGGGGCGGTGCCCGCGGACCGGTTGGTAGACACGATGACCGCCTTGTCGTCGCGGAACGCGACCTCCTGGGTCAGCCACGCGGTGGCGGCCTGCTCCGTGGTGCTGATACCCGCGCGGTTGAGGGCAAAGATGAGATGGTGAGCCAGGGTTGCACGCAGGCCTCGGGTCAGAGTGCCGTTCGCGGCCAGGTGTGCCAGGCGTGCGCCGGCGTCCCGATAGGACTCGACTCTGCCATGCCAGACAGGGTCCTGATCGTAAGCCCTGGCAGCGTCCACGTGCATCAAGCGCCGCATCGCCGCGATGGCCGTAGTCCGCTGCTCTGCAGCGGGAAGCTGGTCGACCAGCAGCTGAGGGCGCTCAGCACCCAGCTTGGCCCACACGTCGCCGATCTCGAACCGATCCAGGCCCGCGGCACCGAGCAATGAGCTGATCAGCAGCACGCACCGTTCGCGATTCCCGTCGCGTCCGGTGTCGGCCAACGCCGCGGGGCTGTCAGCACAGAACAGGTCGTGCGCGACCGCCATGCCTTCCGGACCGCCGAATGCTTCGGTCTCTGGCTCGTAGATGCCGGAGGTCCAGCCTGTGGCGAGGCCGATGGCGACGAGCTGGTCCAGGAGGCCGGCCGGGATCACCATAGTCCGCAATCGCAGCTGGCCCTGCTTGCGCAGGAACCAGAACGGTTCGCCATCCAGCAGCTTCAGCAATGCGGCAGCGGCCTCAGCACTGATGCCCTGGCCGCCGGGGAACGACACCGTTGCGTGCCGCCATGGTCCGGGCTCGGCGACGGCCAAGCCTTCGTCGTTCAGGTCCATGGTGCTCCTCTTCTCGTGGTTGTCTGGTCGATAGTCAGTTGATGAGCAAGGCCCTGGTCCATCCCGTAGACGTACCGGACAAGGCGAGTTCGGCACCGGCTCGGCCCTCCAGGAATCCGGGCTTGACCAGGTTGAAGAGGCCACTCCGGGTTCGACGTTCCAGATCTGTGATGGCTGGGGCGAAGCGGGCAGGCTCGGGCGAGTCGGCGGCAACGGCCCGGGTGACGGTCAGTAGCCCCGCCCAGCCATGGCACAGGCCAGCGTCCCGGATTAGACCCAGGACTCTCGGGTCAGCCAGCGCATCGTTCACGGCGTTCTCGGCCGCGGCACGGCGTCCCTGCTCTCCGCGGGCAATCCCAGCCAATTGCCTGGCACGGGCGATGCCGAACGTGCCGTAGCACCACGACGGTCGTGACGCGGGCGCTGGCGCCGGATCACCGACCTGGTCCCGGGTGGTCCAGTAGCTGGAGCCGTAGGTTTCCAGCCAGCGCGCGTATACATCGATCGCTCCAAGCTGGCCATCGACGGTGACCCCTTGATTGGCGGCGAGCGACAGCAACGCCAGCGGCCCGGCGGCGCCGTGCGCGACACCGTTGTTGGCGTGGCCGCCCGCCACCGGCTCGGGTCCGGGGCCGTCGGCGCACCACCAGCCGGGGAGCTGCCAGCCGCCTGAGGAGATCGGTTGTGCCAGCTCAACCAGGTAGGCCAATACTTCCCGGAGCAGCGTCGGGGGCTCCTCGCGCATCAGCAGCAGCGCGCCTAGACCAGTCAGGCCCCTGACGAGGTCGAACTCGGCCAACGGTGCCGGGGCGCCAGTCGCGATGCGGGCTCTGGCCATGGCCAGGCGATCGGCAATAACGCGGTCGACGGCGTCGGCTGTCGTGGTGCGTCGCCGGCCAGCGCATCCAAGAACGAACTCCAGCGCCGGTGCCCCGTGATACAGCGAGGCGTTGCCGCCGCAGCTGACGCCACCGGCAATCGAGACGGACACCAGCGTGCCTGCGTCATTCAGGTCGCCACGCTCGATGTGCAGCAACGCGATACCCAATTCGCCCTCAGCAAGGGCCTGGTGGGTGGGTGCGTTCATGGGCGAGCCGCCATAGTCACGACGATGCTGTGAGCCCGACCGTCGATCCAGCCGTCGCTGTCAGCCGGTGGAGCGTCCATCAGCGCGGCGGTGCCCCCTGCGGTCAGGTGGGTGCGCAGTACGTCGAGGTGCAGCGGATCGTGCAAGTCCAACGGCAGGTGTTGATCGTCGTAGGACAGCAGCACACGGTCCGGTGTTCGGTGGCATTCGCGCCAAGCGTGCAACGCATCGACCCACTGTTCGGTCGGCTCGGTACGACCCGGAAGGTCGCGAGCCCGAATCCGCCATCGGGCTGGAATCAGGATGCTCCGGCGGTAGTGAAGCGCCGGGGTGAACGGTAGTACCTGTGCCGCGCCCCAGTCGAAGCCGGTGATCTGTGGGCAGCCGGCGCGCGCGATCTCGGCCAGGAACCGCGCCAAGCTCGGCGTGTAGTTGTTCCATACGAAGTTCACTGCGGTCGGCGCGAGTACCTCTAGGTGTTCTCCGGTCGCGGCCACGGCCAGGAAAAGCCTGCCGTCCTCGGCCATCCCCACGGCTAGATCCTCGGGGAACAGTACGCCGCGAGCCCGGCCACGGTGCTCACCGACGCTCACGATCGTGGGCAGCACCTGCGGTACCCGGGTGAGCAGATCGGCCCGGACGCGGGTGGGGTGGAACGACAGTTGCGCGCGGGACGCGCCTGGCTCGACCGTAGGCAGTTCCGTGTAGCCAGGCCCGGGGTCACCACCGAACAGGTGCCAGAACCGGCCGCCCATGGACCCGCCGGCCCGGGAGATGGTGTGAACCCGCAGCCGGAAGTTACCGGACTCAAGAGCCTGTCTAGAGGCGGCGAGGATCTGGCCGCAGATCTCCAGATGCGGTGCGGATCGTACCGGGCTTGCGTCAGAGGCTTCTGCGATCTCGGCGACCATCGCGCCGGACAGCGTGACAGTCTGGCGGCCGGTCAGCGCGGCGTCCTGCGCCAGCTCCAACAGGACCCGATCCCGCTTGCTCATAGGCCGCGGCGGAGCGTAGACGGTGCCGAACCCGGCGGGAAATCCGAGGCCCGTTCGGGGGTGGGTTAGCTCTGTGACTCCGATCAAGACCCCGGGCCCGTACCGTTCGGCGAATCGGTCGGCATAGGCGCGCCAGGCTGGTGTCCCGGCGGGGAAGACCGCCATCCGTGCCAGTTGAGTGGCTGCGGTCTCCATCTCCAACCCCACCGGCTCCGGCAGGCGGATATCCGCATCCATCAGCACATCCAGCGCGACAGGATCACTCTCCTGGCGGGCCGCAGTTGCTGCGGTTCCAGCAGATCTCAGGGCATCCGCCGGGTCGGGAACGGTCGCAGGGACACGCAACGCGGAACGCAGCAACCCAGCGCGTAACAACGAGGTCAGCACAGCGGCGCACTTGTCACCGCCCGCGTCGGGAAATTCAGCAAGCATCTTGCTCACCAACTCCGCGCAGGTGATCGGTTCGTGCGCGGCGTCAACGACCAGGCTCACCACGGGTGTTCGTGTCACCGAGTACTCGTTGGCTCCGTCGGCCGGGACGTAGACGACCTCACGGCCGTCGTCTTCAGTGACTACGTACGACAGGTTGTTGACGCAAACCTCTATATCCGCCATGACTTGCGGATCGGCCTCCAACGCGTCGATCGTCGCCGACAGGGCGACGGGCTCGGCGCGGGCCGTCACAAGGTGACGGCTCCCTACCCGGACTACTGTGTCGGCGCCGAACGCGACACTCGCGACGCCAGCAAATAGCCCGAAGGGCACCGCCCTGCCGGTGAAGCGGATCGCGTACTTCGCCACCGACAGCGCCGCCCGCCGGGCGCGTCGGACATCGGTCAGCTCACCATCGACCACGGCCCGAACCTGATGGGCCAAATCAGGGCTGGCCGCAGCAACGGCCCTAGCGAATTTGTCGCTTTCCCACACTGCATCCAGCCATTCCCGCCACTGATGGATGGGGCCTTTCCGGTCGGGCCACGGCGGAAGGGCCGGTCCCGATACGTGCAGGGCCGCGCGCAGAATCCCGCCGTCGACACGCTGGTACAAGTTGTGTCGTGAACGCGTCACCGGTTGTCTCCTTTCGCTGTGGGAGGAGGCGCGGGCCAGCGGATATGGATCCGCCGGCCCCCAGGTCATATGCCGGCGGGTGCTACGAAGTGGTGCAGGCGCTGCCGCACGAGGTGCCGCAGTTGTCGCCGGTGCCACACAGCAGCACCGACTCGGCAGCCGGAACGTGCTCGATGAAGGAGATGTCGAAATCGAACGGGTCGACGGGCGCGACCTTGTCCGCGTCGGGCTCCGTCAGCAGCTCGACGCTGCTCTCGATGGTCGGTGCGGTCATGTTGTTCTTCCCTTCTATGCAGTTGGGACTTGATTTCGCAGACCACGGTCCAGGCCGCCCGACCTCCCCGCGGGCTCAACCTCGCGGCGAGGCCAGCACGGCAGGAGAGGTGGCACGGAAAGGCGGGCGGGTCGAGGCGGAGGAGCCGCAGCTCAGCAAGAGGTAGCGGTTTGCTCACCTGGCGTGGTGGTAGGAGCATGTCGCGGCAGGACAGGACGTCATACTTCGCGCGGGGACTTCTCTGGGACGTCCCAGGACGTTTGCCCCAGGAGAGAGGTGGCCCGTATGAGTGAGTTCGATACAGCATTCGAGCTCGCAGAGGGAGCGCTTGCCGCTGAGCTGCCCCGCCGCTGGGCACATTCTCAAGGTGTTGCCGAACGGGCTAGCGAGTTAGCTCCGCTTCTGGCTGGTCGGGCCCAGTTGCTCGCCACGGCGGCGATCCTCCATGACATCGGCTATTCGTCACGGGCGAAGTCCACGGGCTTTCACCCGCTTGACGGTGCTCGCTACCTGCGTGATGTCGGTGGGTTTGACGACAAAGTGATCAAGCTCGTAGCGCACCATTCATTCGCGGTCATCGAGGCCGACTTGCGGTGCTTGCGGGAGGAATTGCTCGGCGAGTTCCCAGCGCCTGACGATGCGTTGCTCATGGACGCGTTGGTCTTCTGCGACATGACCACGACACCGGATGGCGCGCGGACCACGGCGCCTTCGCGGATCCGGGAGATTGCCAGCCGGTACGGTTCTGATAGCGTCGTCGGCCAATTCATTGGGCTCGCCGAACCTCACATCGTTGCCGCTGTGCGCCGAATCGAGGACGACAAGGAGCTGCACCGGAGGCCTGTCTCTGCAACGCCGAGCACTTGATTGAGGCCATCAAGGGCTTCACATACGGCCAAGCAACGCGAGCTGTGCTACTTGCGTTCCTCGGCTGAACCGAGGGTCTGAGTCGTACTCGCTCGATCTCGTTGAGACCCTGCGCCACTTCACGCCGCGCGCCCCAATCTCTACCTCATCGGCCGATTTCAGCACGTCAGCGATTGTTCGACGAAACGAAAGCACGTAAACCAATGTGATCGCCGGTCGCACCAGTATGGCGATGATCAAAAGCATTTGAAGCCCTCTCTGGGTGTAACTCAATCTTGTCCGCTTTGAAGGATGGAGGCGGCCATTGCATGCTCCCATGGAGCCTCTTCGTCTCTGCTGCTGAAGCCTGACATGCAGCTAGCGAGGGCGGCAAACGGCAGGCTTCACTCGGCGTGAAGTGTGGTTTCACACCGTGTGAAACCATGTGCTGGTCGGCAGGTGCGGAGGCGGAGTAGGGTCGCCGCATGAATACGGATCACGAGTCATGGGAAGGGATCCCGAGCATCCTTCCCGATTGGATCTACACTGCTGACCTAGATCTTTTTGAAGCTCGGTTGGCGGTAAAGCGGCGGATCGCCAACTACTTCGAAGACGTCGTCGGCATCGATTCGAGTGAGTCTGAAAAAGCTGAAATTTTGAAGATGATACGCGCAGCGCGAAACGCCGAGGATGCCGCTCAACAAGTGAAGAATGAGCTGGTGGTGGAAGCGCGTTCGCGGGGAGTTCTTCTTCGAGAGATCGGCGATGTGCTCCATATGGGAGAGTCGGGTGTCAAGAACATCGTCGATCGCAAGGAGCCGACGCCGCAGCGTAAAGTGGAACTAGGTCGGGAGCTGCGTGCTTGGTCCGCTCTAACGCACCTCTGGAGTCGGGAGGTTGATACGGACGAACCCGGCGAAAGCTTTTTCCGGCTGGGTGTGTATCAGCTTCTGCTCGCCCAGCGGCGATTTGACCAAGCAATCAGCCTCCACGGCCGGGGAAGTGATCTACGTATCGTCTCCCAGAAAATGCAATCGGCGCATGAGGCGCTGCGCGGCGCGTTTCTAAGCCTTACTGATCCGATAATGCCGCGAACTATTGCCAAATACGCACCGGTAAGAAAAGGCGACGAGGGTGCATCGTGGGCCACCATGCCAGATGTGACTACCGCCTCTATCCGTCACGGAATTTTTTGCGTGGTGCTCGCGGTGCTTACGTTCACGGAGTCTTTGGAAGGAGGAGGGTCGGCCGACATGCTATTGGCTGGCACGTACATGGCGACCGCTTTGACCAGTCTCAGTCGTCCAGAAGCGCAGTCCATCTCGGATGAGATGATCGAGTTTCTCCGCCGCGAACATCCCAAACTTTTGCCGAGCACCGATCTGACTGCGGACCAACTGTTCAGGCTCCATGAGCGCCAGTTTGGCCCCGACTACTTGGGTGATCCCGAAGCGTCGTAGTCAATAATCTCGCGCGTCCCTCTTCGCTAGCCGAGCTGTACGCCCCCTCGCCATATCTCACACCCAGAGCAGTCGCCACCATAGCGAGGCTGTGGTGAAGCGCCCACATTTGAAGCTCTCTAGCCGAGATGAGGGTACTCGCCCGCCAAGTAGTTTCCGAGTTGTTCAAGCATGCTCGGATGGATGTCGTAGGAGCCGAATTCGTTCGGATGGACCCACCTTACATCGTCGGCTTCGTCGTTGATTGTTGGCGTTCCCGCTACCGGCCGTCCAATGTACGCAGCCTCGTACTGTTGGCGCGTTTCGCCATCGGTGTAGGCGACGATGTGGTTAGGGTTCGAGTAAACGCCGAGGAAGCCAGTGATCTCGGCCTTCACGCCGGATTCCTCTTCAGCTTCACGAACAGCGCATTCAGCAGCGCTCTCACCAAACTCCTGCTTGCCGCCCGGGATTGCCCACTGGCCCGTATCGCTTCGCTTGATGAGCAGGATCTGGCCGGACTCGTTGATGATCAGGAGGTTGGACGCCGGCACGAGGGAGTTGGGTGTTGGAGCCGCAGGGTCGTAGTAGTACTCAGTCCTGCCCACGTCGATAGCCTTCCTCGCCTGGAGTCCATGGCCTGGCGCCGTTCCACACAGTATCGAAACTTGCCGCGTAGAGCTCGAACCATTCGCCGTGATCTCTCCGCCGCAGATGCAACAGCGGGTTGGCGCTAGCCGGTTGGCCAAAAATGTGTGGGTTAACAAGAAGTTCGTCGTCGTAACGGAACAAAGACGCGTATAGCGTCGTGTCGTGCAGCCGTACTTCGCAGCCAGATATCGAGGTGAGTTCGCGGTAGTACGTTAGCGATGCACGGATCTTGGCGGCCAACGTATCGCCGATGCCTTCTTCACGACCTCGGATAGCGACCGACTCGCCCGCAGGGTCCCCGAAGCACAGTCGAACGCTGGTGCCGGCCTGTGCGCGAGCGATGAGCATGCGAGCAACGTGAGGGTTGCTCTGCGCGTAGAACGTTCCGCTGAAGACGAGCACATCGATCTGCTTCGCAGCGGTTTCCAGGAGATCGAGCCACAGCTGACGAGGCACACTGGCGCGGTTGGCGTAGATATTGGCCAGCTCGGAATCCATCGAGGGGCGCGACGACTCATCGCGACGTTCGATCGGCCACAGCTCCACTTCGTCAGTCCCGAGGCACTGCGCTGCGGAGAACCGGTGGCGAGCGTGCGGGCGACGTCCAGTGTTGATCCATCTGTCAACGGTCTTGGGATCCACGCCACATGCAGTGGCCAACTCGCCTGTCGAGACCCCTGTACGGACGAGCGCGGAGCGCAGTCGCTCATTCACGCACGCCATACAATCGCAGCTCGGGCAGTATCGCAAGGTACTTCGTTACCTGCCCGGTTCACCTGCCACGTGCGACTGTGCCTAGTCTTGGCCAGTGCCCTTAATCGTGCTGTGGGACATTGACCACACGCTCATCGACAACGCCGGGGTCAGCAAAGAGATCTACGCGTCGGCTTTCACAACCCTCACGGGTCGCCCACCGGCACGGCCCGCACGCACTGCTGGCCGTACCGACCGCCTGATCATCCGCGACATGTTCGCCGAGCATCAACTCCCGGTGCCGGCTTGGGAGCGGGCCGAGGCTGCGCTGGAAGAGGCTGGGGCACGCCATGAGCAAGAGCTCAAAGTCCGAGGGCGCGTTTTGCCTGGCGTTCACGCGGTACTGGCGGAAGCCCACGAAGATCCCACCATTGTGTCCTCGGTACTCACAGGGAACATCGCCGCGAACGCCCTCGTTAAGTTGCGGCCGTTCGGTCTCGACCGCTACCTAGACCTAGCGGTCGGAGCCTACGGAGCAGACTCCGACCGTCGGGCAGATCTTGTTGCCGTTGCACGCGAACGTGTCAGCGTCGCCTACCCGTGGGCAGATGGGGTGCCGACGATCCTGGTCGGAGACACCCCTCGCGATGTCGAAGCTGCACTGACAGCGGGCGCCCAAGTCATTGCAGTTGCCTCCGGGATTCATTCTGCCGACCTGCTCTACGCCGCCGGAGCCACCGTCGTCTTGAACGATCTGCGTGAACTGTGCGGGCAGCTTCACGCCATCTAAGCTCTTAATTCGCGGGTTCGGGGTTCAAGTCCCTGGTGGCGCACCCGTTCTTGACGTGGTGTTTCATCGACCCGCGCGGCGTCGGCAACCCGTGAGGCGTCACACTCGCCGCCGTCGCCGGGTTCATTGGCAACGAATGGATGACCCCACCACCGCATCACTACCGGCCGCCGTATCGGCTCCGCTGCCTTGGTCACCGACGGTCTGCACGCCCACAGCGGCGGCTTTACCTCCCTGGCCGTCGTCCTCGGCGCCGGCGTGTCGCCATCGGCCTGAGACCATGGGGCATGTAGTACCTCCCGCCGAAGCCGTACCGCGCGTCCGCCTGGACGCCGCCAGCGCGGTCCGCGACGCGACCACACCCCAAGCCCTCGCCACCCCCTCGCGGCTGCTGATCCTGGCCCGGCTGTGCGAAGGCTCGCTGGCCGCTACCGTGCTGGCCGTTGAGGTCGGTATGGAACAGTCGGCTTGCTCACGTCAGAATCCTGGACACGCCGCTGTTTCGGGGGTTGCCGGGTCTTCGCTCACGCTGCGGAATACGCCGCCCCACCAGTTGTGTGAACATCGCCTGCTGCAGCTTTCAAAAAGGCAGAGCCGTCGCTCGTGTACGGGCCTTCAACAGCGGTGTAGGAGAACCGCTCCTTCGCTTCCGCCAGCAGGCGCCCTGCGATCCCTCTCCGGCGCCACGCGGCTGCCGTCCAAATATGCGCCACAGACTCGTACGTGCCGTCTTCATCGCGGTCATGCAGGATGGCGAAGCCCGTCAGGTGACCGGAGTATCCCCACGGGCCCTCGTCGCCGCCCGCCGCGCTGATCGGTGCGAGCATCAACAGCCAGACTCCGGCCTCACCTGGTGCGAAGTCCCACCTTGCCTCGCGTGAATATGCCCGCGCTGCCCGATCGAGAGCGCTGCCGTGCCACTTACCATCCGGGCCTTCGAAGGCGCTTTCATCGAGCTCCATCTCGCCGAAGTCGTAGTGGTCGTTGTCTAGGTCGACCCCTGAGACGATCAGCTCCCAGCTCCCCTCCTGACGGGGTCCCTTCCACGAGATGGTCGGGCCCAACTGGGCGGCGACGACCCTGGCTGCTTTATCGACCATGGACGGGAACTGCGAGATCACTTCTGAGATGAAAGGCACATCCTCTTCAGCGGCGTACGTATCTGGCATGGCGAGACCTTGAAGTGCACGATATGCGTCCCTGAAGGCCTTCTCGATCGCCGGCACCTCGGGAAACTCGTAGTCCGCCATCAGATTCCCACCCTCCAGTTCACCCGGTCGATGACCGGATAGCGCGCACCGTTGATGCCCTGAATGCCCACAGGGGACAGCCATAACCGGCCCCGCAGGCAGCCGCTCCGCGGCGTAGCGGCCCGCGCTCGTTCGAGTAAACGACGTGCACCCGAACGGCGAATCGCAGTCCAATAGTCGTGTGGCGCCATACGCATCGAGCCCAGTTGTCATCCAAGACAGCGAGTACTGCCGGTTGATTCGCCGGTTCCCGCCAAGCGCACTGCTACCCGGAATTGCCGCGGCAGCGGCACACTTTGGCCAGCCCGGCGACGTGCACAGATGGTTGGGCAGCCCCGGAAGGAAGTACACGCCATGGGCGCTGGCCGACGCCGCACGCGTGTCGCTCGTCAACGGTAACGAGCACCGCAACCGCCAGCCCCGTGACCAGGACCTGTTCGAGATCCTCAACGCCTACAGCCAGCTCGATGACCCATACCGGCGCAGCAAGAACCTGGCACAGGACCGGCTTGGGTTTCTCCTGCGGATGGCCGGCCAGCAGCTGATCTGGCAGGAATCCGATCGCAACGACCTGGCGCGCACCGCCGCGATGTTCCTGCACACCACCGCAGCCAAGCCAATGCAGTGCCTGAACGAGGGCTGGGACACGGCCGTCTTCGGCTGCTCACTGACCGACTATGTCGGAATCACTCAGCTGGTGTGGTCAATCGCCTTGGACCAGAGGGGCTGGTTCAACCCGGGCCTGCTTCCCACCGCTGAGCAAGCCGCCGCCGATCCGATGCTCGCGCTCATGCCTGGCGCTTACGTGGGCCGGGAGAGGATGATGGAGGTGATCGACAGCCAATTCGCGGCCTCGGCGGCCTGGTTGAGAGCCGAAGACGAGCGAGTCAACGGCAAAGCCCGGCGCAGCCCCGGATACGACCGCCAGCTGCGACGCTACGAGTACAATCCACTACGGGCTCGTCCGTTGGTGACCGGACTCGGACCTTGGTACCTGTGCCCGTCGCCGGCGCTACTCTGGGAGAGAGCAACTCCCTGGGGGATCATGCTCGCTGGCCGCGCCGAGTTCGGCAACACCTTCCCACCCGATGTGGGGCACCTGTTCGAGCAGTACATCGGACGCCAGCTACGGCTGCTACCAGACGCCACCGTCCGCGGCGAGATCAGATACCGCGGACCCGGCGGCATGTGCGACAGCGCCGACTGGATCGTCGTCTTCGACGACCTGATCCTGATCGTGGAGGCCAAGTCGATCCTGCCGACCCAGCCGATGCGCATGGGTGACCTGGACACCATTGCCGACGTCGTCGACAAATTGGCCAAGGCCCATCGGCAGATCGACGCTACCGCTGAACTGATCCGCAACGGTCAGTCCGAATTCGCAACCATTCCCAACGATCGGCCGATCCTGGGCATGGCGGCTACTCTGCAGCCGTTTCACATCGCCAACAGCTCCGACCACCGCCAGCTGATGCCAACCACCACAGTTCCGGTGACGGTCATCAGCGCGGCCGAGATCGAAACCCTTGTCGCGCTGGACGTTCCGTCTGTGTCCCGATTCCTAATGGATCTGACGGCTGATGACGAACGCTCGACCTGGGCGGTGTCCACCGTAATGGCGAAGCTGCCGCAGCGGTCGAACCCGATCCTGGATCAGGGCTGGGAGTCTTATCCGTGGTCCTCCAGCCTCGCGACGGAAGCCGAACTGGGTGCGGAGGCGGAGTAGGCGAACGTTCACGGCGCATTCGCGGCCCGCATTGGGCCCCACCTGTAGATCGAGTTGTTGATCGTGACAGCTTGGCGTGGCCTCGGATGTTGGCGTGGGTCAGCTCCACCAGAGCGATGTTTCCGTCCCAGCTCCAACCGGGCGTCCCGCGATGCGGAGGCCAGAAACCAGTCGCGTCACCAACGTCACGGAATAAAACAGCTAGGCCTTGAAGAGAGCAATTACCGCGGCCACGGCAGCGATCACCGCAAACACCGTGTTCACGATGGTGAGCCAGAAGACGCGCCGTGCGAGCCGGTCAGCCGCCTCCAAGGCTCGTTGCTGAACTCGACGGTTCAACTCGTCCAAGTAGTACTGAGTACCAACGACAGTGTTCTTGGCGTGCTCGTCGTGCTCGGCGATCAATTGTTCGTCGGGCGTCTCTCGGAGGGTTTTGATGGACCGGACCATGGCCTACAGCGTAGGCCGTCCGTCGGGCGCGTCCGTGCTCCTTGTGGACTGCGGCCTCGGCGCGAACGATCCGCACCGCCGCGACTGGTCTGAGGCGACGATGGAGATGAGCAGGCCAGCTCGGATCGTCCTGCCGACGCCGAATCAATCAGAGTCAGCGCCAAACCCGGCACCGGCAGCGAAAGCCATGGTCGCGGCACCGTGGCGTCGCCCGTGGATCGTGACCGGCGGCAAGTCGGAAGCCCGAACCATGTCGGCGAAGATGCGCGTGAGCCGGTCTGGCGACAACGCCCGACCGGCTGGGAACGTGAACACGTACCCCCACTCGATCCGATGCCGGTGCCGTGCTGGCGCACCGCGGTGATGGTGCTGTGATCGAGGGCGCCCCCTCGGGACGCCTGCGCGGGACAATTTGATAGTCCGGCGGATGGCGGCCGCTTCCCACAGGATCCTCGGCCTCCCGTGCCTTTCACTGAATGTGGGCCAGACCTCACTTCAAACCGCTGCAACCACTTCAAACGTCCTGAGACGTCCTGAGACGTTATTCAGAAGTCCCTGCACGTAGTTCACTGTCCCGCTCTCAAGCGTCATCGTCTTCGACGTCGGCCTCGCCACCACGGCGACGATCCACCGACAGCCAGGGCGATGGACTGGGATGAGGGAGGGCGTGTGGGACACGACGACCGCAGGGTTGCGCTGGGGCTCTATCGAACCGGCCTCAGCCGCGAGCTGCTTGAGTCTGCTCTCGATGTCGGTGTCACCGCCATCGATACTGCCTATAGCTACGACCAGTTCACGTCGCACCGGGCGTTGAGCGCCATTGCCGATGATCTCCTCCATCGTTTCGAGATTTCGACGAAGGTCGGGTTCTTTCCGGATGGTCACGACCTGTCGCCTGCTCGCCTGCGGCAGGCCATCGAGCGATCAACGGAAGAGCTCGATCGGACACCCGATGTAGTGCTGCTGCACAACCCCGAGCAGTCTCCCAGCGGATTTCTGCCGGCGTGCGCTCTCTTGTCAGAGCTACGCGATGCCGGTTGGTGTGGTTCGTGGGGCATCGCGAGCTGGGATCCGGAGCCGCTCAACGGCATCGTGTATGAGGGTCCCACACCAGACATCCTGATGGTTCGCGTCGGTCTCGCCGTACCTGCATCGGTACTCGCAGCAGGCGAAGACCTGTTCAAGATAACGCAGGCTGCTGATCGGTGGGGCATGGCGCCGTTCGGCCAGGACACTGCCGCTCGGCTGTGGTCTGACATTGATCCTGCGCAGATCGTCTCCACGAGCGGTCGGGTAGGCCGACTCGAGGCTGCGTTCGCTGCGGCCTATGAGCTGCCGCATGTCTCTCGAATTGCAGTGGGCACACATCGTGCCGACCACCTCTCGCAGCTCCAGGCCGCACGCTGTCTCGCAACCGATAGCGACACCGTTGCGCGCTACCTGGCAGAGCTGACTGCCGCTGCCGGAGTCACTGCATCCGGAGTGGAGCAGGTCAGGGGGTCATCATGACGATTTCAAGACCGCGTCTGGCGGTGATGAACCGATGCTGACGCGAACTGGGATGCTGGCCGATGACTTCTTCCTCATGGTTCACGACGATCTGTCAGGTCACCCGCGACTTCCGGAACGGATACTTGGCCTCGGCTTGGCCGGCGCCCTTCTCTGCGAGCTGGCCGTCGTCGGCGCTGTCGACGTCAAAGACGACGTGGTCGTGGCTGCTACCGGCTGGAACCCGCCAACATCGTCGCTTGCCGAGGAGATCCACCGCGAGATAGCTGGCGAACGCCAACGTCTTCCGGTGCGGGACTGGCTTAACTACCTCGCCACTCGGGCAGCTGAACGAGTCGCCGAACGGATGGCGGCTGCGGGTCTGGTCCGCCGCAAGCCATCTCGCCTGAAGTTCCTGGGCGTGGCGGACCGGTGGACGCCGATCGACACCACCACTGCCAGCTGGCCAGCGATCGACGTGAAGCTCAAGGTCCACAACGGCAACGCATACACCCACCACCTCGTGCTGTTCGGGCTGACTCGTGCCACCGGGCTCAGACATCCCTCGTTGTGGGAGGTGCAGAGCCGCCTGGAGGACCCCGCGGCTCTGGAGGAAACGCTGGAGCCTCTGGACGGTAGCCCTCCGCTGCGTCAGCTGCTCGCCCACACAGAAGCCGCTGTCGGCAGCGCCGTTACCAGTCAACGCATCGGTTGAAGCGTCTCGCGCCACCGCCCACCCGTCATCGACCCTCCCGAGGAGTTTCCGTGCCCAGGCGATCACCGACCCCTAGCAAGGTTTCAGAAGCACTGGCTCGCGACCGGCTCGGCGTCACCGGAGTCATGTTCTTCATCCTGGCCGGGGTCGCGCCGCTGACCGTGACCGCCGGAGTCGTGCCCACCGCTTACGCCGTCACCGGGCTGACCAGCGTCCCGGCTGCGTTCCTGGTGGTGGCTGTGGTCCTGGGTGTCTTCGCCGTTGGGTACGTCGCGATGGCCCAGCGCATCCCGAACGCCGGCGCCTTCTATGCCTTCATCTCACAAGGACTGTCGAAGCCGGCCGGTGTCGGTGGTGCGTTGGTGGCCGTGGTGGCCTACAACGTCCTGCAGGTCGGGCTCTACGGCATGATCGGCCCGTCGTTGCAGTCGTTTGCAGCCGACAACTTCGGGGTGAAGGCGCCATGGGGGGTGTGGGCGTTCGGTGCCTGGGCGGTGGTGACGGTCCTGGGTCTGATCCGCGTAGACCTGTCCGGTCACCTGCTTGGCGTGCTGTCGACGGTCGAGCTTCTGGTCATCGTCGCGCTGACGGTCCGCGGCTTGGCGCACCCTGCGACCGGAGGGATCAGCGCGGCTGCGCTCTCGCCGTCCAGCTTGCACTTCGCCGGACTCGGCGCGGTCCTGGCGGTCGCGGTGCTCGGGTTCACCGGTTTCGAGCAGGCCCCGGTGTTCAGCGAGGAGGCTCGCGACGCCAAGCGCACGATCCCGCTGGCGACGTTCGTGTCCCTGGCCGTGATCGCCGTGGTCTACGCCGGGGCGTCCTGGGCGTTGGACGTGCACTACGGGGATCAGGTGGTGGCCACCGCTCAGGGTCCCGGCAGTGCGACGATGCTGTTCGCGATGGCGCCTGGCGTGCTGGCCAGCGCAGCGCGCACGCTGTTCCTGACCAGCTTGATCGCCGCAGCCCTTGCGTTCCACAACGCGGTCGGTCGGTACATGTGGGCCTTGGGCCGCGAGCGGGTGCTTCCGGCAGTCATGGGGACGACCGGAAAAAACGGCGTCCCGAAGGCCGCCTCCGGGATTCAGAGTCTGCTGGGCGCCGTGGCGATCGGGCTGGCCCTAGCGCTGCACTGGGATCCGATCGCGCAGTTGTTCTTCTGGGGCGGGACCACCGGTGGATTCGGCATCCTTTTGCTGCTGGCCGCTACCTCGGCGTCAGTAGTGAAGTACTTCGCCAGGATGCCTGGCGATGAGACCGTGTGGCGGCGCCTGGTTGCCCCCAGCGTGTCGACCGCCCTTCTGGTGATTATGGCCTGGCTGTGCGTCGCCCACTACGACGTGCTGCTCAACGTCCCGCCCGGCTCATTGGCCACGAAGGTACTTCCCGGGATCTTCGTAGTCGCCGCTGTGATCGGATTCTGCTGGGCGCTGGTTCTCAGGCGCATCCAGCCCGACGCTTACAAGGCGATCGGCCTGGGCAGCGCCGCAACGCTGGCTCGGACCGACGCCCTCAGCGCGCCGCACGCAGCCCCGGCAGCGACCACAGAGCGGACCGCGCGATGAGCCCGCGTGACCAGATCGTCCAGGCGCAGCCGCAGGACGCCAACGTCCTCAGCCGCGTGATCGCGTCGGCTTTCCACGGCCTGGCGCCTTCGATTTGGCTGATCCAGGACAGCGATGCGCGGGCCCGTCTGTTCCCTGGCTACTTCCGCCTGTTCGTTCACGAGGCGATGACGCGCGGCTACGTCTACACCACCACGGCCCGAACCGCGGTCGCGCTGTGGCTTCCGGTGTCCCGTCATGCCGAGCAGAACGCGACCGACTACGACGCCGGACTGGTTGCCACCACCGGGATCTATGTCGACCGGTTCCGGCTGTTCGACGAGTTGCTGGCCAAACACCACCCCGACACCCCTGACCATGATCACCTTGCGATCCTCGCTGTCGATCCCGAGCACCAGCACAGAGGCATCGGCAGTGCGCTGCTCGCCGCGCACCATGGTCGGCTGGACGCCGACGATCCGCCGCGGGCCGCTTACCTAGAGGCCAGCGACGAGCAGACCCGACAGCTCTATCTACGTCACGGATACACCGACGTAGGCGAGCCGATCGTCTTGCCGGCCGGGCCGTGCATGTTCCCAATGCTGCGCTGTACCAGCGGCGACTGACCGCCAATTCGGTAGGAGAGTTTCGATGAGCGTGCTGCATGCTGCGGCGCCGGGGTCGCGCGTCACGCTGGCTGCCACGTTGTGGCCGGCGGCCGGTAGCGCAGCCGAGGCCTCAATGATCGAGGGCTGGGCAGCCGGTTCGGGCCGGAGCCTGGGCCGCGGTGACCTGGTTTTGCTGACCCGGCACCGGCCTGGCGGGCTTTTGATCGGCATGTTGAACCGCCGCCCGGTCTCAGCGATCGCCACGGTTGGGCACGATACAGGGCTCTGTTTTACCAGCGCTCCCATTGTGGACCCGGCTTTCCGTGGCAGGGCCATCGAGGAGGCGACCGCCGAGCTGGCCCTACGACACCTGGCCGATAGTCCGGTCGCCCTGGAGGCGCCGCCGGAAATGCGAGATTTCTTTGCCGCGCGCGGCTTCTACACGAGTTGGCGCACCATCGCCTTCGGCGGCCCGGTTCCGGCGCCTCGTCCCTCCCAAGCCCAGGTGGTGTCACTTGATGCCGAACTGCTAGGCCAGGCCGTGGCACTGGACATGCGTTGTTTCCCTGCTGACAGATCAGCGCTGACCACGGACTGGGCCTGCGAGAAGGATCGGTATGCCGTGGGCTTCGTCCAGAGCAATCGGCTGCTTGGCTACGGCGTAATCCGACCCGCTTTCGGAGCCGCCCGTATCGGCCCGCTGTACGCCACGACGATCCGCGTGGCCGCCGCGTTGTTCGACGCCTTGGCTGAGCACGCCGGCCAGCACGGTGCCCGCGCTGTTGCAATCGACGTTCCGGAGCCGAACACAACGGCGTTGGCGTTGTGCGAGAGCCGGGGGTTGTCCTTCGACACCGAGACGCTGCGCATGAATCGTCCGAGCGCTCGCATGCCGCAGCAGGGTGTGGACCTGACGGTGTTGTACGGGTTGACCAGCAGGGAGCTGGGATGAGCGCCATCAACGTCGTGGCGGTCACGACCCGTCGCAGACTCGGCCATACTCCGCGCCACCCCAGCTCGCCGATCGCGCAGGCCGCGCAGATCGCTTGCGACGTCGCGGACGTGCTGACCCGGCTCAATGCGACCAACATCCCTGACCTGGACGCCGCAGCTATCCATCTGCGTGAGGCGGCTCGTCTGGTCAACCACCACGCGTCGGCCGTTGCACCTGCTTCCCAACGGTATCGGGGCACTGTGCGCGACATCGCTCGCCGACTTCAGGAGCTGCTGTGACGATGACCAATGAAGCTGAGCATGAGTCGATGAAGCTGACGGCGGAACAGGCCGACGCAGCCGCCGAGTTGCTCGAAAAGCTTCGTTCCACAGACGGCGGAGTGCGGACGAACGCGGCCTTGACCGGGTCGGCACGGCAGATACTGGTCGCCCTGGTCGGTCGGTACGCGCGCACCGCCCGCGCGGTACGTCATGTCTCGCCCGTTCTGCTGCCGCTGCTCCCCGGCGATGACAGAGCCGACGACGCGCCGGAGTTCGCAAACTTCGCCGACGCTGAGGCGTGGTACCTCGCCAACGCCGACGGCATCTTCGACGCGCTAGTCCTCGCCGACCAGTACGAGGTCGACGAATACAGCTGCCAGGTGGTGCGCAGTCTGGAATGCGTGCTGACCTCCCTGCACGACACCGACCGGCGTCGGGTGCTGTCCGACCTAGCGCTGGCCTCAGCGCGCCGGCTGGGAGATAGAGCCGCCGAGGTGCACGCGCTGCTGAACCGGGGTGGGGCCTACAAGATGGCCAACCTGCCCGCGCTCGCGATCAAAGACTACGAGCAAGCGGCAGCCATGGTCGCTGAACTCGACGACGGCGCGGGGACAGCGGCCGTCCTGAGTCGTCTGGCGGTGGCCTATACGACTGCCCGGCGCCTTGACGATGCCGAGGCCGTCCTCATCAAGGTGCTCAGCCTGGCGGAGATCGGCGAGGCCCACCGGGGAATGGCGTACGTCAACCGGGCCTGGATCGCTACCGACCGCGGCCAGGCATCCACGGCGATCGAGCACGGGCTCGAAGGCCTGAAAATACTACGGGCCTGCGGCGCTGACCAGCTCTGGATCATTGAGGCGCACTTGGAGCTCACTAAGGCATATACGAGCCAAGGCGACGTCGAAAGAGCCCGCCATCACCTGGATGCGGTGTACACGATCCTCGCCGGAGGATTCGAGACCTTCCCAGTGCGCGTCTCCGCAGCCATCGCCGACGGCGAGCTCATGCTGGCTGAGGGCCGCCTCTTTGAGGCGATGGCGGCATTCCAGCACGTCATCGTGGTGCAGGCTGCCGGAGCCAGTCCCTATCGGATGGCAGACACCGCAGATGGGATGGGCAGAGTCCTGTTCGAGCTCGGCGAATACGGTGCAGCCGTTGATGAGCACAACGCAGCGCTTGTCGAACGCACCCGGACGGGAGAGCCATTCAGTGTCGCTCGCACAGCTTTCTACTTGGCCAGGGCGAAGCTCGCATCTGGACGAGTGGGTGAGGCCGTCCTCCTGCGGGACCAGGCCCTGGCCGATCTGGCTGGGATCGTCGACCCCGCTGCCGACACCCTGCGCGCAAAGCTGAACGAGTTGACGGGCGACATCGCTCCAAGCATGTAAGCACCTGAAAGTCCCACTACCGCAGCAGCTTGCTGCTAAAGCCCGAGGGGCCAAGACACATCGGCGGCCACGTCCGTGCCGGGCAAATCGTCGCCGATGCTGCGATCCAGACCTGGATCGCACCCATCCGGACCGCCGCCTTGACGGTCCGGGATTCCTGCTCCACCTGAGGTAAAGGGGAACGCTCATGCCCGAGAACCAGCCCGACGAAGACCTGGTGTTGGCCGTGGAACGGCTCGGCGCTGCGCACGACCGCCACGCGGCCATGCCCTCGGACCCGACCGGTACCTCCGCCGGAGACGACGGCGAGAACCGCGACAGCTCCGTCTGATACCTACCTGATCTGATCGAGAGGACGTAGAGACCCATGGACCACCGGCTCGTTTCCAACTTGGAGAAGGCCTTCGGATGGGACGGGCCGGCGGCCTTGGGCACCGCGCTGGCCCGCGGACACATCGAGGACGACACTCTGCCCGAACGACTGCTCACACCCACCGGGCTGCTGGAGATCGTGATGCGCCGGCACCTGGAGAACCCGCAGCTGCGGATGTACGCCGAGGGACGAGTGTTGCATCCCTCGGGGTTCCTGGAGAACTTCGTCTCCCGCCGCCGCCAGGCATCCCGGCGCGCCGATATGGACGCCGTCGGCCGCGTCCTCAACGAGGGCGGCACGCTGATCCTGGACACGGTCAATCAATTCGATCCGACCCTGGAGGTCGCCTGCCGGGCGCTGGGCTGGTGGACCGGGGAGATGGTGTCGGTCAACGCCTACCTCGCCGTCGGCGACACCGCAGGCTTCGACATGCACTGGGACGACCACGATGTGATCTGCGTGCAGGTCGCAGGCCGCAAGTCCTGGGAGGTGCGCACGGCGGCCCGGCCAGTGCCGATGTACCGGGACGCCGAGCCCAACACCGAACCGCCAGAAGACGTGCTTTGGTCCGGCACGATGGAGGTCGGCGACGTCATGCACATCCCTCGCGGATTCTGGCATGCGGCCACCCGCGTCGGCGCCGGTGACGGAGTCTCGCTACACCTGACGTTCGGCACCACCCGCCGCACCGGCGTGACCTGGATCCAACACCTCGCCGACGAGGCACGCGACGTCGAGCAGTTCCGCACCGACCTGGAGAGCCCCGGCGGCGCCGACGCCAAGCTGCTGACCACCAAACTTCTGGACCTGGCCTGCGGCGTGAGCCCGCAACGCTATCTGCAGAAGATGCGCGAGGCCATGCCGGCTGGGCGCCACCTGCCCCACGTGCCGGCCTTCGGCCCGCTGACCGGAGCGGTGGCGGTCACCGAGTTCGCGCCCATCATCTACGTCGGCACGCAGGATCTGGAAGTCCGCGGCGCTGGCAAGAAACTCATACTGGCCAGGCGCGCCGAGCCCTGGGCGCGGGTCCTGCTGTCCGGCCACCCCGTCCACTTCGACGACACCACCGACCCCGCCGCGATCCGGCTGGCCGAACGCTTCATCCAGGAGGGCCTGTGCGCACCGCTGACCGACGTCTCATCCTCGGGCTATACCGGACTGGTCCCGACCGAGACGTTCTGACCGCGGCACTCGACCAAGGCGTGACCGCGCTGGACACTGCGATCAACTACCAACACTTCACCGCCCACCAGCAGCTCGTCGACGCCGCCGGAGACCTGCTCCGACACTTCGATATCACCACCAAGGTCGGGTTTTTCCCCGACGGGCACGACCTGTCGGCAGCCCGGCTACGCACTGCCGCCGAGTCCATCTGCTCCGAGCTGGGCCGGGCACCGAACATGCTGCTGCTGCACAACCCTGAACGCAGCCCGACGTGGTTCACCAACGCCTGCAATACGATGACCAGGCTGCGCGACGAAGGGCTGTGCCAGGGTTGGGGGCTGTCGACTTGGGACCCGACGCCGCTGCTGGGACGTATCGTCCCGGCGCCGCCGGACGTGCTCATGGTCCGTGCCGGGCTGATGGTCCCGAGCGGTGTGCTCGATGCCGCCGAGCAGTTCGCCAAGCAGATTCGGCCGGTCGAGCTGCGCGGCATGGCGCCCCTGGGTGGACACGGGGACAACCAGGCCTGGAACCATGTCGATGCGGCCAGGCTCTTCCTGGCCCCCGGCCAGGAGGCCAGCCGGATTCAGGCCGTCATAGCCGCCGCTTTCGCCATCCCCAGCGTCCGGGCCGTCGCGTCCGGCACAGGCAACCCGGCGCATCTGGCCGAGCTGTCCGCCGCGGTCCGGATCGACGTGAACCCGACTGCGATCGAGCAATACCGCACCCTGATACGGCAGCGGGCTAGCGTTGCTCACACCAGCCAAGGAGCGTCATGACCCCACCGGAGTATCAGCTGCCCGCTGCCCAGCGGCTCGACCTTCGGCGCGTCGACGTCGAGTACGTCATCTCCCGCGTCGAGTCGGCGCTGATGACCCGCTTGCAGCGCGAGCAGGTGGTGAAGAAGCGCCGGAGTCTTGGGTTCCCGAGCGACCGCGACAGCTGGGTTCGCATCGAATGCCGCGGCCTGGAACGCCTGGACGGCCAGGGCTGGGGATTGGAGGCCGCCGCGGTGCTGGCCGGCGTTCCTATTCCGGACTGGCACGCTGGAGTCTCCTGGTTCGACCCGACTCGGCGGGTCATGTGGCGGGCCGATGAGATCCAGCTGATCGAACAGCCGCCGATCGGCCGCTCGGTTGCCGCCGCCTCGCTGCCGGACAGCTGGTGGGCCGCATTCGATGCCGCAATGGACAGCCTGACCGATATCTCTACGCCCAGGCTGGCGACGCCAGATCTGGAGCCGATCAGCGTCGAGCGCGTCCAGGCCTCGATCGCCAAGGTGTTTCCCGACGCCGACACGCCGATCGAGGAATGGACCACCGCCCATGCCGACCTGAACTGGGCCAACATGACCGGCCCGGAGCTATGGATCCTGGACTGGGAAGACTGGGGTCGCGCACCCCGCGGCCTGGACGCGGCGAACTTGTGGTTCAGCTCCCTGGCCGTGCCTGGCCTGGCCGAGAAGGTCATGGAACGCCGCCGCGCCGACCTGGAGTCGACCACCGGCCGCACCATGCGGTTGTTCAAGTGCGCCGAGCTGCTCGCCTGGGCCAACGCGGACGAACCGCTGCACGCCCCGGCTCTGCGGGCGGTCCGAGATCTACTCGGCGACACGGCGGCGGGCCGTCGGTCGCTCGGGAAGAAATCCTGAAACTGCGAACCTGGGAGGGTCTACCGCGACCGTTGCAGGCCTGGCTGATTGCAGCGGCTTCTCGTGATCTGAGCATGCGGGGCCATGCCCCGTCCATTTCAAACCGCTATACCCGCGCACGGAGACACGACGGTAGGTAGCTGATCGGCGCTCAAGGGTTACCGATGTCGGATCCGCTTTGTACACTCGTTTCCCGTTGCACGGTGTCAGGGCTCTCATAGGTGCTCCGCCGACCGATGGCGAGGTGGCGGCATCGATGAGTGGCACTTCGAGCAGATGATCACGGTGGTACCGCTGCTCGCGCAGTTGAGTGGCAGAACGGGGGTCTTTCTAATGGCGCGTCCAACTGGTTGGGACATACTGGGCTTGGATGGGGATCCGACTCCGGGCGTGGTGGAGTCAGTGCAGGCCCTGGCCAAGGAATTCGGAGATTTCGCGCACGATGTGGAGTCGGCGTACCGGAGCCTGAACTCGTTCGGTTCGGACACTGCGGCGTTGCAGTGGGTGGGTCAGACCGCTGAAGCCTTCAAGTCGAACTACGGTCCATTGCCCGGACGGTTGCAGAAGCTGTACACCTCCTACAGCGAGGCTTCCGACGCCCTGTCCGCCTACGCTCCGAAGTTGCAAGCTGCGCAGACCAAGGCCGACGCAGCCCTCCGCCAGGCCCAGGATGCCCACGTCGACCTACAGCGCGCCACCACGAACGCCAACAACGCCGCGGCCGACTTGAAGACGGCACAGCAGAACCACGCCGCCAACCCCAACCCGCAGACCGTCACCGACGCCCAAACCGCACACGACACCGCGCAGACCAACCTGAATAATGCCAAAGCGCGCATGGCCGAGCTGACCAAGCAGGCCAACGATGCCTACAACGACCGCATCGCCGCCGCCAAAGCTTGCGCCAGCGCTCTTCACCACGCTCAGTCTGATGGCATCCACAACAAGCACTGGTGGGAACACATCGGCGCGGACCTGGCCGAGTGGGGCGGGAAGATCGCCGAAATCGCCAATGACCTTGCCCCGTTCCTCGATGTGCTGGCCCTGGCGACTTCCTGGATTCCAGGCGTGGACGTCATCACTGCCGGCCTAGCCGAAGCAGACAACCTGATCGCGCTGGCCGGCACCGGTATGGAAATAGTCGGTGACGGCATGCAGGGCCACTGGGGCGACGCTCTGATGGGTGCTGGCATGCTCGGCGCCACGTTCCTGGGCGGCAAAGCAATCTCAGCCATCGGCGGCAAAGCGTTCGGGGCGCTGGCAGGAAAGTTCGGCAAGGAAGCCGAGGAAGGCGCAGCGGACACAGTCGGCGCCGAGGCTCGGACCGCCGAAGGCAGTGAGACCAGCACCTGTCTGACGGACCCGGTCGACGTCGTCTCGGGCTGGATGCTGACCGACGAGACCGACCTCGCATTGCCTGGTGTACTTCCGGTGGTCCTGCGCCGTGCCTACGCCTCTGGCTACGGCACTGGCCGGCTGTTCGGGCCCGGCTGGTCGTCCACCCTGGATCAGAGGCTGTCCATTAATCAAGCCGGGATTCACTTCGCCGGTGACGATACCCAACGCCTTGACTACGCGATTCCTGTTGGCGACGAGGAGACTCTGCCCGCGCGCGGCAACCGCTGGCCGCTGATTTGGGATCATGCAGCCGACGAAATCCGGATCACGGACCCGCACAGCGGGCACACGCGGCACTTCGACACCGTCCACTATCGAGACGAGATCGGCCAGATCCGCGACCTGACAGCGATATCGGACCGCAACGGCAACCGCATCAGGATCTTGCGCGACGAGCACGGCACGCCGATTCGCATCGAACATCCTGGATACCGCATTGCCATCGAGACGGTCATGACTGTGACCGGTCCTCGCGTCTCCGCGATCCGGCTCCTGGACGGTTCCGAGCAGGGTGTCGTCGTCAAGGGATACCGGTACGACGAACGAGGACGTTTGACCGGAGTCGTTAACTCCTCCGGCAAACCGTACATCTACGAGTACAACGACTCGGACCGAATCAACGCGTGGATAGATCGAACTGGGTACCGCTACACCTATGAGTACGACTCGCTCGGCCGAGTGATCCGTACCGGCGGCGACGGTGGCTTCATGGCAGGCACGTTCGTCTACCACGACGACGATCGGACCACCGTATTCACGAACTCCCTCGGCCACTCGAAGACTCTGCGATACGACGAACTCGGCCACGTCACCTCGGAGACCGACGCGCTCGGCAACACGATTCTCTTCGAGCGCGATGAACGCGGCAGAGTGCTGGCCCGGACGGACGCTGTCGGCGGCCGCACGTCGCTGTATAGGGACAGTGACGGAAATGTGGTTCGGCACACTTCACCCGACGCGGCCATCACGGAGTTCCAGCGCAACGAGTTCGGCCAGATCGCTGCGGTCCGGACTGCAGATGGCGGAGTATGGCGGCGGGAGTACGACCAAGCAGGCAACGTGCTCACCGTCACCGATCCACTCGGCGCGGTCCACAGGTTCACGTACGCGGAAAACGGGGCCCCTACAGCCAGCGTCGATCCGTTTGGCAACGCCATCACCTTTGAGACTGATGCCGCGGGCCTGCCGATCGCGGCCACCGACCCCTTCGGGGCCACGACCAGGGTCAAAAGAGATCTGTTCGGCCGCGTTACGGAACTCATTGATGCCCTCGGTGCGCGCTCCGAGATGGCGTGGACGGTGGAGGGCCGCCGCTCCTGGCAGGTCGGTCCCGACGGAGCCCGCTCGGAGTGGACGTTCGACGCCGAGGGCCGACTCCTGACCATCACCGACCCGACCGGGGCCCGCACCGTCTTCGAACCGGGGCCGTTCGGCCGCGCCATGGCCCGCACCGGACCAGACGGTGTGCGTCACAGCTTCGTCTACGACACCGAGCTGAACCTCACAGCTGTGGTGAACCCCGACGGCGCCGAGTGGCACTACCGGTTCGACCCCGCCGACCGTCTGATTTCGGAGACCGACTTCATCGGCCGGACCTTGAACTACCGCTACGACGACGCCGGCCGCCTCATCGGCCGCAGTACGGGCACCGGAACCGACATCACGCTGGACCGGGACGCCGCAGGACGGCTCGTGGCCCGGCACACCTCCGACAGCAGCTTCACCTACACCTATGACATCGCAGGGCGCCTGGCCGCCGCGACAGGTCCCAATACCTCGATCAGGTATCAGCGGGACGCCCTCGGCCATGTGGTCGCCGAGACCGTGGATGGTCGCACCACAACGTTCGCCTATGACGCCATGGGACGTCGCACGGGACGGACGACACCCACCGGTGCTGTATCGACATGGGAGTACGACGCTGCCGGGCGGCCTCGTTCACTACAGGCAGGCTCGGGATACCTCACTCTCGCTTACGACGCCGTGGACCGCGAAGTCGAGCGTGTATTGGGTCCGGGAGCCTGGCTGACCAACGACTTCGACGAGTCAGGACGCATCTCCGCCCAGCACATGTTCGTCGGCGACCGACAGCACCAGTCGCAGTTTGCCGACGTCGCGTTGACCCGTGCCTGGCAGTGGCGCGACGACGGCATCCTCGCCCAGATCGACGACAGCCTGCGGGGGACACGTCGCTTCGACGCCGACGGCGCCGGCCGCATCACAGCGGTATCCGCCGATACCTGGAACGAGTCCTACTCGTATGACGCCTTCGGCAATCTGACGGCCGCCGATGCAGGTGCCGAAGACACCACGGGCGCCCGCGAAGTCGAAAGGACGCTGATCCGTTCCGCCGGCCGAACCACCTACGAACGTGACGCGACCGGCCGACTGGTCCGCACCATCCGGCGCACGCTGGACGGGCGGCGCAAAGTTTGGCAGTACGTATGGGACGCCGAGGACCGCTTGGTCCAGACGGTCACACCTGAAGGTGTCACCTGGCAGTACACCTACGACCCCCTGAGTCGCAGGACCGGCAAGGTACGGCTGTCTGACGACGGCTCTGTCGTGGAACGCGTCGCGTTCACATGGGACGGGCCGCGGGTCGCCGAACAGCACAGCCTCGGCTCCGACAACGCCGTGACGGCAGTGACCTGGGACTACGACCCCGGAACCTTCCGGCCGGCAGCTCAGCGCCGACGTAGCTGGGCTGCGAACGCTTCACAGGAAGTGGTCGACGAGGTCTTCCACGCCATCGTTACGGACCTCGTAGGCACCCCGACCGAGTTGGTGACGCCGGACGGCCGGATCGCCTGGCGTACGACCAGCAACCTCTGGGGCCGCAGCACCGCCACCGTCGCCGATCCCGACGTCGACTGTCCCCTGCGCTTCCCAGGCCAGTACTACGACTCTGAGACCGGACTGCATTACAACCTTCACCGCTACTACGACCCCGACACCGCCTCCTATCTCACGCCGGACCCGCTTGGCCTCGCAGCTGCACCGAACGACCACGCTTACGTGCCCAACCCGCTGGTCTTCATGGACCCGCTCGGGCTGGCGTGTGACCAGGGGCAGCGGGTCTACCAGAAGGCCGTCGACGAAGCGGACAGGGCCGCCAACGAACTCAGCTCAAGCCAGCGACCGGCCGTATCGGAAGCCATCCAGGTTGGAACTGGCGCCAACGCGCGCTTCTACACAAGCCTCAGCGGCCAGAGCCAAGAGCTCGCGCCGGAGGTCCAGGCCGTTCTAGACCGCGTCCCTGTCGAGGAACGGGGAGTTGGACACGGCAGGTGCGGCCTGCCGTCTTGCCTGACGCAAGCCATCAATGATGGGGTTGACCCAACCGGAGCCAAGGTCGCAGCCGTGTTGATCAAGAACGACCCCGAAAAGTGGGACCACGGCGTGCCCATCGGCCCCTGCGACAGCTGCAAACACCTCGTCGATCACTTCGATCTCGACTTCGTTGAGTGAGGCCCCTGTGTCCGAATTCTCCACCGAAACAGTGGCCGCGCTGACCGACGCTGGCTGGCGGCCACGGCGCTCCGTGAACGTCGAAGCGTGGCGCACACATTTCGAGGCCGAAGGCTGCGTCATGAGCCCGGCTGCGGAGGAGTTCCTGTCGAGATTCGGCGGACTCGACGTACGGATCAGCGGTGCCGGACTGGAACGCGCACGCGAACCGTTCGATCTGGAACCCATGCTGTGTGATGGGGAAGAAGACAGGTTCGTCGAGCTGAGCCAGCTGATGAAGCGCGATCTGTTTCCGATCGGCGTGTTCGGAGGATTGCGGTACTTCCTCGGCATCGATGAGAACGCCGAGGTCTATTTGATCGAGACCGACGTCCGGAGCTTCGGTCGCATGCCCGATGCGATGGACGCGATGATCCTGGGGCGGATGCCTGTCCGAGTCGAAGTAGCGAACTAGGGCGACAGCATGTCGTTGATCCCTGCGGGCCGCCTCGCTGAACCAGCGCCCGACGGCGCAAGTCGGCCATAACCGTAGTCGGCGTCCAGCCTGGGACGCCGACATGGTCGCCACCGGCGACGGCGTGTTCAAGGGGTACATGCCTGCGTCTTCGACATCGATCGTCCCCGATGGGCTCAACCGTTTCGCTGTCCCGGCCTTGCCTCCAGCCTTCAGCGCCACTTTTTTCGCCCAGCCTTGATCAACTTGACCGCCCGGTCTGTACGGTCTTGGCGGTCCAATACCCAGATGAGCGCCGCCAGCGCTGCAACCGGTAACGTCACCAATACAAGGACAAACGGCCAGCCAGCGAACCCGGCTGCGGTCGCTCCGGTGGCGGCTCCGACGGCCGCTGTAACCTTCCGCATGATCCTTACCCCCTGCAGCTTCCTGGTGTAGCTTCCGGCTCTGCTTCAGAGCATGCAGTCGACTGCTGGGCAAAGCGACGAGCCGCCACAAGAACTCCCCTCGAACGTCCAAAGCGTCTACGCTTCCTGATGTCGGCTTTACAGAAGTTGCCGATCGAAGCTGGGGCGTGTCTGGGGGGAACCGATCGGATGTCCGGCGATCCGCTGGTGGAGCTTGCAGTGGCGCTTCGCCGGCTGCACCGTCTGGCGGGTGAGCCAAGCTCGCATACAATCGGGACGAACATCGGTTACAGCCATACCACAGTTGCGAAAGCCCTAAAGTGTAAGGCCCGCCCAACATGGCCCGTGCTTTCCGCAATCGTTGGGGAGCTTCGCGGGAACGTCGATGATTTCCGAAACTATTGGATTGCCGTTCGGGATCGTGAGGATCCGCTCCCGCCAATTCGGGACAACCCCCCGGGTTCCGAGCCTTACGAATCTGCGGATGCCGTTGACATAGTGAGCCACCCGAAGGCGGCAGAGGACCGTATTGTGCTCCGATTCAGACGGGGGCAGGATTCATTTGAGTTCTTCGACGAAACCTTGGCGCTAAGGTGGATCGAGGCCCGTATCGGGAGAGCAGACGGCAATGACTAGACCGCCTGAGGGTGCGCAAGCTGGCCTAGAGCTCAGTCGGACGCTGTGGGCCGACTACACACGTACAGGAGCGGTTGAGCTCCTTGACCAAGGCGTCGCGGTTCTTGAGCAGACGCTGGAGCTGAACGCCCGCAATGACTTACTCCAAGCGCCTTTGCACGCAAATCTAGGACTTCTGCTTGCGCAGCGCAGCGCCGTAACCAGTCAGTTCAAAGATATAGATCGTGCAGTCCGGCATTTGGAAATCGCTCTGGACTTGGTGGCGGAAGATGACCCGTCTCGGGTATCGATGGTGTCAAACCTAGCCAACTGCATGCTATATCGCTTCGAACGGAGCGGTGCCGCTGAGGATCTCGATCGTTCCATCGAGTTTGGGCAGACGGCAGCTGCGACGATTCCGCGCGATCGTCCTGAGATGGCCTCGATCGTGTCGAACCTGCTCACGTCGCTGAGGTACCGGTTCGAGCGAACCGGTACTGTCGAGGACCTCGATCAGGCCATTGAGCTCGGGCGAGCCACCGTTGCGATGATCTCGGAGAACTCCGACAAGCGACGCACACTCTTGTGGGAATTGGGTACAGCGCTGCATGAGGCTGGGCGCTTGGACGAGGCGTTCGACTTCCAGCGGCAAGCCTTGGAACTCTTCCGTAACGCTGGCGACGTTCACGGCTCGGCACGCAGCTTCTCAAGCCTGGGCTTGGCGCTGCGCGAGGCCGGGCGCTTGGACGAAGCAATCGACTACCAGCGGCAAGCCTTGGAGCTTTTCCGCAACGTTGACGACGTTCACGGCTTGGCGCGT